>JACCDG011588824.1_pt1 | contig 162008 bp, 160 predicted proteins | sample 7442471 | NCBI WGS metagenome assembly JACCDG01 (sample SAMN15323444, study PRJNA562643) | freshwater metagenome | isolation source: river surface water | place: USA:Blue River Watershed | collected 2017-08-17 | reverse complement strand
TGAGCTTCCTTCAGTTCCTTTTCAAGATCAATATCATCGTCATCTACTTCGAGGTTGTCATCAAAAATATTTGAAAGATCGAATGAATCAAAACCCGCAGTAAGGAGTTCATCCAGATCAAAATCTCGTGCAAGCTTTTCAAAATCCCAAGATGCACCGCTTCGATTTGAGGTAAGCAGGTAGTCTTTGAATTCCTTTTCTGATAGTGATCTATTGGGAACTCTCACTTCGATCTCTTCATCCTCTCGACCAAGAAGAGACAGAACCATCACTCGCTGGTTACCAGCGACTAAAGTGCCGTCCGTGTTGATACAGGGCAATTCTGCCAGATCAAACTTTTTGAGACTTCGCTTGAGTCCTTCAAGTTGTGTTGGAGATAGTATTCGAGGATTCTTTTCGTATCGAATCAAATCCTTCACTTTACGTTTCTCCGTATGCCAAACTAATTTTTTACTCATAGTTGTATTGGTTAATTGATAATGTAGATATGTGTATATCTACATTGAGCATAGACCGTAAAAAAGAAGCTGTAATCTGTAACTTTGAGGTATATAAATACTAAAAAAGCCCGTATTTAAGGGCTTTTTTATAAACTTTTCCACTCCGCTTATTCGCCGAGCACTCTGTCGTCTATGAATTCAAGTCTAATGTCTGGGTTAAATGCATATCCTTTTCTCTTTCTGTCGAAATCACCTTTGATAAATTCATCTCGATCAGTAAGTTTGAAATGTCCTACAACACGACGATTTATTTTTCGTATAGTTACTCTCAGCGACTCTGTGTTTTTGTAAGTCCCTAAAATCTCAACCGCATCTTCAAGGGTTACATTTTTTCGCTCATAGAATAATCTAATAATAGCTCTTTGATCAGGAGTGAAATCAAGAGGCTCTTTGGCGTAATCTTTTCTCGTAAGAAACATCTCGCCATCTTTGTTGATGTGAACAACAAAATCAATCAGCTTTTTCATACGCATTTGATCGTATGGTCGCAGGTAGAGTAGTTCGCCAAGTTTCTGACCATTTCCTTTTTTGATATAAATTGTTTCTTTTAATTCAATCTTTCGGTATCCGCCCGTATAAATAGTTTCAGTAAGTTCCACTTTTGAATTGCGATCAGAGACCAAATTCATTCTTCGAATATCCAAAAACTTACATGACCCCTCATGTTCTTTGTCTTTGAATGGATATATGAATTCTGGTTTCTTACGCTTCATATGCATATTTTACCTTAAATACGAGATATAATGTACGTATGGGAACGATTCAAGAATGTATCTTTTGTAAAAGCACAACCAACTCATTCAATAGTGTTGAGCATATTTTTCCTGAGTCACTTGGTAATAAAGAGAAGATTTTAGATAAAGGATTTGTTTGTGATACTTGTAATAACGAGACATTATCAAAACTTGATGCAGAGCTTCTTGATTTTGAGGGAATTAAATTCATGAGAACCATGAATGGCATTGAAAGCAAATCAGGGAAAGTCCCTGTCGCTAATTTCCCGAATCTAAAAATAGAAAACCCTGACAAGGATCACATCCAAATACATCTTCAAACCATGAAGCATGTACGAGATCAAAGTGATACGGGTTTCAAACTAGATTTTCGTGGTACAAGAAAAATGGATGCGAAACGATTAAAACTTCTTGCGAGGTCTTTGTATAAGATTGGATATGAATTAGTGTGCCTTGATCACGGACGAGATTTTGTCCTGTCACCACGGTTTGATGAGGTGCGAGATATAATCCTCGGTAAAAAGGATTTCAGTGGTTATATACTCATGGGTAGTAATGAAAAATCAGAAAACCCACGAGTCAGCTATTATCCGCTCAAGGACGAGCAAGGGAGAGAGTTTATGGCATTCGACTTTGTGTACCTGTTCGTACGGTTCATCTTCGATATGGAGCGAAGGGAGGCTTTACCAGAAGCTGGTACCAAGCTTGAGCGTATGACTGTCATGAAGTTTTAGCTGTAAATGAGACAGTGCCTAGGAAGCCCTTTCTGTGTCTCATTTGTAGCATTTACAAAACTTAGACCCCCGACCCACAAACCTTATTTTCACAATCGGAAATGTGCTAGAATAGCCTTATAAGGCTTGGAGTGTGGGGTACCATACCCGAGTACACCGCAAATAAATATATGTTACGATTATAGTTATGAATTTTCTCCCTGAAATCATTGGCTGGATTGGATCGTTTCTAGTTCTTCTTGCATATTTCCTCGTCTCATCTCGAAAAATTAAAGCAAACAGTACTACATATCAATTATTGAATATCTTTGGTGCGTTTGGAGTTGGAGTAAATGTCTTCTTCCAACATGCTTGGCCAGCACTAGCGCTCCAGACGATGTGGGGATTAATTGCAATTATCTCATTATTGAGAATCCATAAATAAAAAATCTCCCAGTTACTTTGGAAGATTCGCGAGAAATTTCTCGATTTCTAATTTGATAGCCTGATAAGGGGTTTCTAAATCCCCTTCAACTTGATTTGGAACGACCACATGAAACCAATCAATTTGAAGGATTTCATTTTCATATTCTTGTAGTCTCTTTTCGAGATCATGTGGGTCAATATTTGGCTTACGATCCAAAATCCTTTTCCGCATAATTTCAACTGACCCAAGGTCAATAAATATCGTGTGAACCCTCTCACCGAGCTCAGGATGGATAAGAAAGTTTTTTGCGCCGTTCACATCTATATCAGATATGAAATGGTGATGATTACAAAAAATCCTTTTTATTTCCTCGAGGGTAACCCCATAATAATTCCCTGCATAAGAATTCACCTCGATGAAGCGACTTTTGTCCTCAAACATCTTTGGATTGAAGTAATAGTGGACACCATTCATCTCCATATGACCATCTCTGTTCTCCGGCTCCCGGGATGTCGTACTTATGCCATATTCTATATCTTGTATTTCATCGACCAGACGTCTTAAAAAGGTATTTTTACCAGCCCCAGATGGGCCGATAAGTAAAATGATTGCACCTTTATATTCTTCTTTATTTTTTTGCTGTCCAAAAAATTTAGAGTTTAGTGGATCAATACCAATATTTGCTCCTGAACTTAAGTAGGTCATGATTTAGTGGTTTTCTAAAAACAGAATAACATTTATTGTGTCAAAGTCAAATAAAAAAACCGTATTTAAAATACGGAATTAACTTACTTTAGGCAAAGCTTCTGTAGGACAGTTTCAAAGATTTCATTTTCACCCTTCTTTGCATTTATTCTATAGATTTTAAAAAAAATATTTTTTGAAAGCCTACGAAGAACGACGCTTGTGATAGTTTTGTACCAGCCAAACTTCTCCTTTATGGAATCCTTATTCAGCAACTCAGGCCTATTCTGTTCTTCTTGTCGTCTATTTACACGCCTGAGGCATTCAGCTTCATTAACTTGAAGCACTATGATTTCTCCTGTAATCTCCATGTACTCCATTAATTTAGATAGAGTTACCTCGTCTTCCTTTGTGCGAGGAGACCCATTCCAAACGATAATTTTATCTGGCTCGTCCTTCATGGATATAAGCTCTTGACCAACCAGCATGTCCATGATAAATCCAGGAGCAAGTTTACCCTGCTCATTATTCATTTTTACAAGCTTACCAAAATAAGTGTCAGTTTTTGAGTATTCCCTGACTAAATCCCCATTCCAAATGATGGTGACGTTTTTATTGAACTCATCTGCCCATTTTTTGAAATTGTGGCATAGCGTGTCTTTTCCTGAGCCAGCTTGGCCAGTAACGAAAATTATTCTCATATCTTATTTTTTTCTATCATTACCATAACACTTTTGATAAATTAGTCAATTTATGTTAGGGTCAGAGTATGAAAATTTTAGCAATTGAAACATCCTGTGATGAAACGGCACTCTCGATTCTTAGTGTGGAAAAAAACAAAAAAGATGTTTCATTTACTATCCTGGGCAATACTATTGCATCCCAAGTTGCGCTGCACGCCCAATATGGTGGTGTCTTTCCTATGATGGCCAAACGTGAGCATGTGAAAAATATTTTGCCACTACTTGAATCCGTGTTGAAAGAAGCAAACTGTCTCACTAAGTTAAAAGTAGATAAAGAAAGATTGAAAGTATCCATCAAGCGAAATACTAAAATCAAAAAACTGCTCGAACACGAAGTTGGACTTGCAGAGACATTTATTGAATTTATCCAAACAATCAAAAAACCAGATATCGATATGATTGCCGTCACTTCGGGCCCAGGCCTCGAGCCTGCGCTTTGGGTTGGTATTAACTTCGCCCAAGCACTCTCATATGTCTGGGATATCCCCATTGTCCCTGTGAATCATATGGAGGGACATATTCTTTCTTTTCTAGTTCCAGAAAAGAAAGTGAACTTTAAATTAAGTGTGAGAGACTATGCGTTTCCAATGCTTTCATTGCTCGTCTCCGGTGGACACACTGAACTCGTGCTTGTAAAAGACTGGGGTACATATATGTTACTTGGGCAAACACGCGATGATGCTGCTGGTGAGGCATTTGATAAAGTTGCGCGTATGCTCAAGCTTCCCTATCCTGGCGGACCAGAGATATCCAAGCTCGCCCATGAATACCGAGAATCAAAACATAAAAATAAAGTGACATTTCCTCGGCCAATGATTGCGTCCAAAGACTACGACTTCTCGTTCTCAGGACTCAAAACCGCCGTGCTCTATCATATCCGTGACAGAGGTACACTAAACAAAAAGATGAAATCTGAAATCGCTTGTAGATTCGAGGACGCGGTTGTGGAGGTGCTTGTCAGTAAAACAATGCGCGCCGCCAAAGAATATAAAGCTTACGCAATACTTGTTGGCGGCGGTGTTGCTGCAAATACGCATTTACGAAATACTCTCACGGTTTATTCTTCTGAATTAAATATTCCTATACACTTCCCAACTCGTGAACTTTCCACTGATAACTCAATAATGATTGGTATTGCGGGTTATTTCGCATCACTCCGCAAAAATACAAGTAAAAATAAAAAATCCGCTATTAAAGCGGATGGAAATCTCAGTCTTGGTACATAATTATTCCGGTTGAAATACATACCAGCATGAATATTTCTTTAGTTCTCCTTTTTCAATAAAAGATCCTTTCTCAGAATTAAAATGCTTCCAGTGGGTCTCTACTGGCTCCACGCAAAGGTAATTCTCGGAATCAGTCCATATCAACAATTGACTAAAGCCACTAATTTGCATGGTTACTGTCCCATTACCGGGAATAAGGATTGTCACTGATTGTAATTCTCGGTCTATGTCGCAGACATGAGTGTCTGAACCATTTCCACGTAGAGGCTTGATGGTAGTAGCCGCTACAACTTCATAAATTGCTTGATCCACTACTACTTTAGCGCCAATGTTACCATTTTTGCACCAAAAGTAAGGATGAAGACCAAGATTGCATGGGAACTTCTTTATGTAAGGATTTGAATCAAAAGAGATTTGAATATTCTGTTCAAATCCATCCCTAAGGATCCTGTATTCCTGAGAGATACCAATAATACGTTTACTGATATGCTCTGTAGTAAAGTTATAACTTTGTTTAAAGGTTATTTTTAACTCTTCATTTTCTCTAACCTCAGCAGGCGTGTGCCTAAACGGACCATGCCTCTCAAGTATGTGCCCGAGCCCATACATCCCATCTACATCCCGTGTATTCCCTCCGAAAGGAAAACATACCGGAATACCACCCCTAATGCGATTTGCCTCTGGACTAAACTGTAGAGGGTAAATCCAATTTTTGCCTCCAAAGAAGGCGCCTGTTACATAGCCTTGTAGACTAAACAGCAAAGACTCTTTTATTCTCATTTTATTTTAAATTTTCTATATTCAACCTACCACACACTGTATATATTGACAAACTCGCAAATATTGCTTTAATATATTTATGCGAAAGCAATACGGACACATGAATATCGCCTCACTATTCTGGAATACTCTTCCGGGGCGATTTTTGCTTTCTCTTCCAACTCAAAACAATTAATACAAAAATAAGAGAAATCAAAGACCGCTTCGGAATGAAGCGGTCTTTGTTCTTTACATAGAATTCATAAAAATTTATTTCACTAAAACCAAAACAAAAAATGAAAAATCAAATTGTATTTCTAAGAGGCAAGAAGACAATCCTGCGTCCAATTGAAAAAGGAGATGCTCCCCTTCTTACTAAATGGATCAATGATCCAGAGGTGCGTGTCTTTATGAAAGGCTCATACCCAATCTCAGAATTAGCAGAAGAAAGATGGATTGAAGAAAAATTGAAAAAGGAAAATGATTTCACTTTAGGCATTGTGGATACCAAAACTTCAAAATTGATTGGCACAATGGGTCTACACCGTATCCTCCCAATTCACGGCACCGCCCTTACTGGCGCACTCATTGGTGAGAAATTATACTGGGGGAAAGGATACGGCTCAGATGCCAAGATGGCATTACTGGACTGGGCATTCAATACCTTGAATCTCCGGAAAATCTCTTCGAGAGTTATTGCATTCAATGAACGGAGCTACGCGTACAGTAAAAAGTGTGGCTATGTTGAGGAAGCACGATTGAAAGATCATTATTTCCGGAATGGAACATACTACGATCAAATCATTCTCTCGGTTTTCCGTGAAAAATGGCTTCCGCTCGGGAAGAAGTACTTTGATAAGTGAAAATATAAATGTAAAACGGCTCATCTGAGCCGTTTTTTATAAAATAAAAAAGCGCAATTATGCGCTCACGGCTTGGTGCCGAAAAAGTTGTTCGAGCCGTCGTCCGTCTAGACCTGGTTTTGTTAAAATTAATTGAGACTGGTTATAATCATACTCCCTAAAATAAATCTCAAACGATCCGTTTCCTCCCACATAAATACGGTGCCGTACTGTTTTAGTACGATAAATTAATGGCTGTTTTTGTATGATTCCCCATTTCGATATGGGATTAATAGATATTGGTTTTCTATCTTCAAACTTACACTCTAACCCAGCATTTCTGACTTCTGCATAAACATTTAACGTACCGAGTGTGAGCACAAAAAGGTTAGAGACTCCTTCAGGACACGATTGAAGTGCTGCGTCTGATACATCATTTATAAACATATCTACTCTAGCATTCAATGTAAGTAGTTCCCTTTCTTTCATAAAATTAAATTTTCTAAAATCACTATAACACAATAATATATAATTGCAATAGTTTGTTGAGAAAATACCTATAAGATGCTACATTTCAACAATGACTGACGAAACAAATATTCCAGCCAAACTCCTCAAACCATACGACCCAACCGAAACTGAATCTCGCATCTATAAGCTTTGGGAAGAGAGTGGTTTTTTTAATCCTGATAATTTACCTGGAGAACGAACTGAACCTTTCACGATAATAATGCCGCCACCGAATGCGAACGGCAGGCTTCATGCTGGACATGGACTCGTCATTACTCTCCAAGACATAATGACTCGCTATAGTCGAATGAAAGGCTACAAAGCTCTCTGGGTACCAGGAGCAGACCACGCTGGGTTTGAAACACAAATTGTGTATGAAAGGAAACTTGAAAAAGAAGGGCGCTCTCGTTTTGAAATGTCTTCTGAGGATCTCTATAAAGAAATTTACAAATTTACAATGGAAAGTAAGCAGTTTATGGAAAGTGATGTTCGTAGACTTGGTGCATCATGTGACTGGTCAAGAGAAAAGTTTACACTTGATCCTGAAATTGTAAAAGTTGTTCAGCAGACGTTCGATAAAATGTTTAGAGACGATCTTATATATAGAGGTGACCGAATAGTTAACTGGTGTCCTAAGCACCAAACCTCTCTATCTGATCTTGAAACTGAATTTCAAGAAAAGTCAGAGTCTTTTTATTATTTACAATTTGGCCCCTTCGTTATTGGCACTTCTCGTCCTGAAACGAAATTTGGTGATAAGTATGTCGTCATGCATCCAAATGATGAGCGGTACAAAGAGTATACCCACGGACAAACTTTGGAACTTGAATGGATTAATGGACCCATAGTTGCAACTGTGGTCAAAGATGAATCAATAGATATGGAATTTGGAACTGGCGTGATGACAATTACGCCATGGCATGATCAAACTGATTTTGATATTGCACTCCGCCACAATCTTCAAAAGGAGCAAATAATTGATTGGAAAGGCAAACTCCTCCCTATCGCTGGAGAATTTACAGGTATTCATATTTCAAAGGCCAGACCACTTATCGTTGAAAAGCTCAAAGAGAAGGGCCTACTTGTTAAAGTTGATGAAAAATATATTCATAATGTGAAAGTCTGCTATAAATGTGCAACTCCAATTGAACCGCAAATCAAAGACCAGTGGTTCGTCAAAATGGCGCCTCTTGCCGCACGTGCACTCGAGGCAGTAAACAGCGGAAAAATTAAATTCTATCCAGATAACTACGAAAAAATATTCAGATATTGGATGGAAAATACTATAGATTGGAATATTTCCAGGCAAATCGTTTGGGGAATTCCAATTCCAGCCAAAATTTGTGATGTATGTAAAAAAGGCTACTCAGATCTCGAAGACATGCTGACAACTTGTACATGTGGAGGAACTTTGCATAAAGATACTGATACGTTTGATACCTGGTTTTCTTCAGGGCAGTGGACATTACTTGCTCTTGGTTACCCAAATTCAAAAGATATCGATATTTATCATCCAACTTCAGTTATGGAAACGGGCTCTGATCTTATTTTTAAGTGGATACCGCGTATGGTGATTTTTGCACTCTATCTGAAGAATGAAATTGCGTTTCATAATGTATACCTTAATGGAATGGTTAATGACGAAAAGAATCAGAAGATGAGTAAATCCAAAGGAAATGTCATAAGCCCTATTGAACTTGCAGATACTTTTGGGGCTGATGCACTACGAATGGGACTTATTGTCGGTAATACGCCTGGAACTGATCTGGCACTTTCAAAAGATAAAATCAAAGGCTACAAGCATTTTGCCAACAAACTCTGGAATATTACGCGCTTTGTACTGGGTAACACTGGCAACAAATTTTACGCTGAATCTGATATAACCGAAGCATCAGATATTGCTCACTTCAATGAACTTAAGACAATTATCGCAGATGTGACTGCTGATTTGGAAGCATATCGATTTTACCTTGCCTCGGAGAAACTCTATCACTATGTCTGGAGTACATTTGCTGACAAAATTATTGAAGAAAGTAAACTAATTCTCAATAGTGACGACGCGGTTACAAAGAATTCTCGTTCAGCGTTGCTTTTCATCCTCCTCAAGACTTCCCTCACCGCACTTCATCCCTTCATGCCATTTGTTACCGAAGAGTTATGGGGATTATTGCCAGGTAAAAAAGGCTTACTTATGGTAGAATCATGGCCAAGACATGCAGAATCTAGAAATTAATTCTATCTTTTCCTCTTCAATCAATCCTACTACTCTCCTTATCGCGCTCGGCATCGGCGTGATTCCTTCTCTTATCTGGCTTCTTTTTTGGCTTCGTGAAGATCGTGAATGGCCAGAACCACGTGGACTTCTCTTTCTCACGTTCCTCGCTGGAATGTTTGCGGTGATTTTCGTCCTACCTGTCCAACAATGGATTGCGACACTACCGCTTCAAGGTGATTATTTAGTGATTCTCTGGGCGTTTTCAGAAGAAGTTCTTAAATTTCTTGCAGTATTTATTATCGCTATGCGTACAGGACAACTCGATGAGCCAATCGACTTCCCTATTTACTGTATTACTGGTGCACTTGGATTTGCAGCACTTGAAAATAGTCTCTATCTAATTCATCCTGTACTTGTCCAAGATACCATCGCGGGACTTCTCACTGGAAATTTACGGTTCATGGGTTCCACACTCCTCCACTCAGTGGCCACTGGAATTGTCGGTATCATGCTAGGACTTGCGTTTGGACAAAAGAAAGGAGTACTGTTCATCGCCACAATCTTTGGATTGCTTATCGGCACGGCCTTGCATAGTGTCTTTAACTTTTTTATAATTAAGGACAATGGCGGAAACTTTTTCTCAGTCTTCGCAATCATTTGGGCAGTAACCGTTGTAGTATTACTACTATTTGAAAAATTGCGACGTATGAGTCAAATTATTGACGAGAAAAAAACTGTACAACCTATTATTTCATAACTTATAACAATGCAACTCAACAAAAAAAGATCATTTTTCGAACGCCTGACAGGAGGCATCCGCATGGATGATGATTTCTTTGAAGAAACAGGTAAGGAGAACTCTCGACAAATGACCACTATGACAGGTAGTAATGGCACACGAGTCAAAGAAGAAGCTGAGTGGCATGAAGAAGAATCTGAAGGCCAGCTCACCGTTGATGTCTATCAAACAGTAAATGAAATTATTATTGAAACTATGGTTGCAGGCGTCAGACCAGAAGAAATTCAAATTAGTATCGCCCGCGACATGATCACCATCAAAGGTAAGCGTGATCGCTCTAAGATGATCAGTGAGAACGACTACTTCACTCGAGAGCTCTACTGGGGAGCCTTCACTCGCACAATTTTACTCCCACAAGAAGTCGAACCAGAAGGCGCAGAAGCAATTGAGAGTCATGGGCTTCTCATGATTAAGCTTCCAAAACTTGATAAGGGTAAGAAATCAACAATTAAAGTTAAATCTATCTAATAGCTTCAAAAGTGAAAACTCCCAAGACCGGGAGTTTTTTGCTTCTTTGAAAAAAATGCCAAATCAGGTATATTAGTTTTACGCCGAGATAGCTCAGTTGGTAGAGCATTCGCCTGAAGAGCGAGGGGTCACCAGTTCGAACCTGGTTCTCGGCACCAAAAATACTGTCTATTGTCCAAATTTTGGAAGATTACTTCCGAAATCTTTGACATTCTCAATAGCACTCTGACCTTCAGTGTAGAGGGACTGAACTTTTTCAATATACGGCTTGATCGTGTAATACCCTGCAACACTGACACCAATAATAAGAAGCCAGTAGACACCACGCATCATCTGCGCATTGCGTGCGCCACGGCGCATCTTGTGGAGCATCGAGTTATTGTCACGTGTGAGCTTCATAAGCTCTTCGAGAGTTGATTGAACGTCTGGAGGCATGTGAATTAGTGAGTAGTTATTAGTAAGTAGTGAGTAGTAGGTCAAATAAATTGTAGCATTCATAATAGAAACTTCAATAAATAGATGAACCAGTGTTATTTGACATATTTGAAATAAAATGACATTGTGTACATAGAAATACTACATAATGATAGATTTACTTGTGGCAATTCTCGCAATTGCAGCAAATCTTCTTCAATTTATCTTAATCGTAAAAGGTAAGGTAAAAGTCCCCCGTGTTTCCTGGATCATTTGGTTTGTGATAATTGCATTTAGCTTTGTCATTAACTTATTCTTTAATGGATGGGATACTGCAACAATTTCTCTTGGATCATTTACACTTGGTAACTTATTCATTGCAAGCTATGTCCTTCTCAAAAATCCTGGTGGCTGGGTGAAAAGAGAGAAGCAACTACTTGGTCTGGCATTGATAATCATGATTCTCTGGATTCCTTTTAAGGTAGTTGAATATGAGGAAAGTTTGTTGTGTGCAACAATAGTTTCATTGATTCTGTTACGAGCAATACATGTTATTGGTGTTTGGGAATACTGGATGAAAATCTGGAAAGATCCTTTCACTGAAGCTATAGTTCCTTGGTTCTTACGATGGGGATCTGCGCTTATTGCTAGCACCCACATCATTACCACCCAAGAATTATTTCTTTCTAAAGAAAGAATGTACATATCGTTTTCACAACCGCTTTACCTGTGGTTAGCAGTCTCAGTAACACTTATTTTAATTATCTTACAGAGAAGAAGATTAAAGCGAAGTTAAGAATCCTCTGATTTTTGAGGATTTTTTATTTACTCGCTAAAATATTTAATACACTCCTATTCACAAATGTGCCACCGGCAGGAATTGAACCTACATCAGCTCGTTAGGAGTGAGCTATTCTATCCGTTGAACTACGGCAGCAAAAATGATGTTTTAATACCTTTAATTAGAGACATGATGAGTTTAAAGTATTTCGAACCTTTTGCAATTCTTATTCTACACATTCCATATTTAAGCTTACCTTTTTTCTTACCTTCTAAAACATTAACATTTAAAATCTGCCCCTTCGGCAAAACTAGAACTTTTGACCAGTAGTCAATAGCTTGTTCTTTTGAAATATCCTGAAAAATTCTTAATGTTACTTTTATATCTCTAGAGTCAACGCCGATTTCGGAAAGGCATAGAATAAATACGCGAAGTAGAAGTGGATCACTATTTATTATATTTAATTCACTTTTTGTACCCTCCCCCCAGTACAAAGCGGCTAGAATTAGAATTCTGTCCCTCCTAGAGAGCATCCCAATGATTTCTAATGCATCTTTATTCGATTGATCCCATGCCTTTAATGATCGTATCTTACTCCCACCTTGTTTCGCGTCGAGTACTGACTGATATTTGAGTGGTATAGAAACACCTTGAATATATTTTGAGACAATTGATTTGCTCCTAGAAACTTGTTGTGAAATTTCCAAAACACTATTGCCATTTTTGCGTAAGTATTTGATTTTTCTAATTATGTCTAAGTCTGTTCTAACACCTCTCATATAGAGATATTAACATGGAACCATATCACAATCAACAGATCGATACTAGAGTCCGATCTTAAATTCAGTTAGATACCAAATGAACAATTATATCTTTCCAAGCAATCTTCATCTTAGATCTAGCCGCTAATTCCAAGAAGTTGGGAAACCATAGGACGATTGAATCCCACCATGACTTCGTCTTCAATTCTAATCACTGGAACGCCCAGTTGACCAGAGAGATTGACCATCTCTTGTCTTTTCTCGATATTACTTGCTACATCAAACTCAGTGTAGTTAATGTTATTTTCTTTGAAAAACTCCTTCGCCAATTTACAAAAGTGGCAAGATGGAGTGCTGTATATAGTGACTGGTTTCATATTTTTTAGTATATCACACGTGTCAATCCATTTTCAAAATAAATAAAACTTGTGCACCTAGAGAACAAAATTACGAACACCCCAGATCTGGCAAATTCTTCAAACCCTACTGCTATACCAACCGATTCAGAGACTACTCCTTCAGCAATTGATGTGGAATTTTGGCACAATGTGCAGGTTGACCTGGTGAGGCTCCGTGAGATTTTAAAGAATAAGGATAAAGAGGAAATAGAGGATGACTTGTGGTTTATGAGAAAAAATGTGTGGGATGAGAAATAAAAAACGCTCATCAAATGAGCGTAAGCTTAGTATAGTTCCTGTGTTCAGGCTCCATACTTTAATTTCTGCTGGTATACTTCCCCATCGACATCTTTGAAGGTGAGATAGCATGTGCCATCACTGCATTCATAGAGATCCCAAACTATCTGGTTTTCTCCTGGTACATACCAGCGCCACCTGTGACCCAAAAGATCTTCACCTTCATTTTGCGCATTGCTTTGTACCATACGCATAATGAATTCTTCGTATGAAATGTGGGGTTTGGAGATGTTCTGAAGCGCATATTCCGGATAGCCTTTATCATCTGTAGGAACAGTGAGATTGTTGTTCAAACACTCCTCACATTCCTTGAGATTCCAGGCTCCTAAATAAATGATCTCAGCACCTGCTTCGGTTCTCAGTGACACCTGCGCACCTTTATGTTCTCCAGCCTGTTCGATTGTTTCGACAAGTGGGTAATAAAAAAGGTCTTCACTAAATGCCTGCGTTTTTTTAAATTCATGAGATTGACCGTGTAATACACATATTGATCCAATGACTAGCATGGCAAACAAAGGCCATGCATTTTGGGCAGAAAAAATGTTTTTCATGATGAGTAAGTTTTTTGGTTTTTGGAATTCTTTAAAGAGTATAATACTCTTTTTGGCTTTGTCAATTATCAATAAAATGATTTTCTATTTCTGGCAAACATATGGAATGAGAAATAAAAAAACTCTACCTGTATATAAGTGGAGCTGTCCTAATTGACATTCTATGAAATCAGTGTAGTATCATGCTTAGAAAAACAATAGCGCAATGATATCAGATTTCAATGCAACATACGCATACGTAAATGAGAGATACGTTTTCAGTGGAGAAAATTATCCGGATCTTAAGACTCTTTCTCCAAGCCAGGCACTGAGGTTCAAACTCAATCATGGACTACTCCACATCCTTAAATCATTTAAGAAGATTGGTGGTATGCCCTATGAAAAGCAAAAGCTTGGTGAGCTAAACTACCTTGCCACACCAAATCAACATCTTTGGGGTGGGGCTTCAAGAACGAAGACAGCATTACTGAAGATGGTCATCAACATTGTTTCCCTTTCGCACTCAGCTGGATTCACACTTGAACAGGTTTCAGAATTCAAGGTCCCAACTGATGAGGAAATGATAGAATTAATCCCCATCCAACAAATGACTACGCCCATAGTACCAACGTTTCTTGATAGCGTAGAGCATTTTATAGAAGAAATGGCAGGGATTCTTGAAGCAGCCAACCGCACGGGTGTCCTGGAAAATAAATATGCTGCTGAGTTGGTGGAGTCACTCTATCTCTCAATGTTATATTGGTTTGATGCTGAGTGGACGCATGATTTCTTGGGCCATCTGCCAAGTGCTATGAAGAGCAAGTAGGTAATACAGAAATACTTAAAGAATACACCACTGTTTGCACGGTGGTTTTTTATTTGGCTTTGCCTCAAATAGCAATTTCTCCTGGCTTATCTTCCCTTCCGATATTACCTACACTTCATCTATATGAAGACAATACCAAATAGTTTAAAAGAAGCTCGTATCGCATGTGGTCTCTCTCAAGTAGAAGTTGCAGAGAGACTAGGGTTAGAAAGTCATGATCGGATATCAAAGTGGGAGCATGGGCATATGTATCCACATATGGTGAATTTGGCTAAGTTAATTCGGGTCTAAACGAAATTACCTTTTATGACAAGTGGGCCACTTTAATTTGACAACTCAGTTGGTATATAGTATAAGATATACTAGCAAAACTAAGCAAATATGGAATTAAGTAGAATAATAACTTTTGACTACGAAGATCCAAGTGATCCGCCGATTCGCCCTTTTGGAGCAAAGTATCTCTTCTTTGAAAGCAATAAGGGTAAATTCTTTATCGCGGACTCCCTGTGCAAAGACCACACAGCTCTCTTTGAAAAGTATAAAATTTTTTTGGAGAGGTTTAATGCAAAACCTGCTGGTGGTGGGAACTTGTATTTTTACAGCCGCGAAAAAGGCTTTGTCCTCACCGAAAGGAGCTTAAGGTATGGAGCTGCAAATCATGAAGAGACGAAAAAATTACTCGAAAAGATACTACCAGAAATTCCTGTTACTATTGAAAGTTAATAAAGAATACAGTGGCAGAGTTCATGATATTACATGAACTTTTTTATTTCTTGAGTAGGTTTTAACTTTTTTCCACTATTTGTTTCTGGAAATTAATAGTGAATTTTGTCATATGAATATATTTTTTTGATTTCTCCATTTCGTTATTCATTATTTCTTCTGTAATTATCTCATTTGGAGCTTTAAACTTACCATTGAATATTCCTACATAAATGGAAGCATTTTTTAACTGGTTAATTTTTTTAATATATGGTTTTTGAGTGGTTTTTATGTATGCTTCTATAAGTCCATCATAGTTTGGATTTTTCAATGCCTTACGCTCAGCTTCTGAAAAATCTTCTAACTGTGCAACCATACTATTTTTATGATCATGAGAAGTTAGAAATGAATTTAATTCCTTAGAATTAATTATTCTAGATATATCCTCATAAGCAGAACGGGAAAAAATATAACCAAGATTTGATGCTTTAGCACATTCTTCGTTTGCCATGTGGAAAAGATAAAAAGCTCTCGAGATTCTACCATTCTCTTTTAAGAGCATTCCCTCCTCAAAAATATCCTCAGCATTTTTTATTGATTTTTCCATACCTGCTTTTACATTTTCTGCTGTAATTTTAAATTTAGACATACTATGAGAATTTATTTGATTACAATAATGGAGGTGCTCTACTTTATAGATCAAGGTTTACTTTTTTTGGGATACCTCGCACTGTGTCCGGCAACATTACTGGAATCGAACTTTTTTATGACAATTTAATCCTTATAAATCAATGTTAATTGATTGTGGTACTAATAACACATGGTGCGGGATACGAGAATCGAACTCGTGCTTCAACCTTGGGAAGGTCGTGTCCTGCCACTAAACCAATCCCGCTTGAGTCTAAGTATGCTGGGAAGTTTATCCCGTAGCAAGTTCTTACTTTGCTATCGGGACACGCATTCCCCGCCTGCCAAGGCCATGGCGGGCAGGTACCACTTAACCAATCCCGCAGAATATTCACTCTTTACCGTCAAATAAATGTTTAAAAAAACCTATGAATTTCGAGGTTGAGCCGAGCATATTTTCTTTATCAAGTTTCTCTTCACTCGAATCATCAACAATTACCACCACCCCCTCACCCTCTCGTGCAACATCAAATCGATCCCGCACTGCCTGATCAATCCCCTCCTCAGTATCCAATTTGGCAAGTTCTTTGCTTAATTCCTGCTTTTTTATTGTAAGTTCTTGATATTTTTCTTCAGAGAGATTTTTAGCATAGACAGCTTCTCGATCTTTGCGATACATACCGTAGGCAGCCTGAGCGAGAATAATCATGAGCACAAAGACACCGAGTACTCCCAGCGGGGTGTACCAAAATGATCGAGGGGTGCCTTTCTTTTCGTACGTAGCCATATATGCTAGTATTCTAACATGCTTTTCCACCCAAAAAACCAGAAACGTTTTCGTATATTTTTCGCCATTGTCTCAATTCTCGTGATCATCAGTATGGTCCTTCTCTACACTCCGGTATTTCAGCTTCAATAAGCAAAGTAATCTTTTTTCGCCCTAATCTCCGCTTTTCATCATTTTTAGAAAAACTTCGTGCGGAATATTGACCGTACTCTGGTCTTTCATACGTTTCTTACCTCGCTTCTGCTTTTCAAGAAGCTTTTTCTTACGACTAACGTCTCCTCCTCCCACCATTTTACTCCCATGCATGAGCACGTCTTTGCGAAAGGCTTTGACTGTTTGGGAAGAGATAATCCTACCATTCACATAGGCTTGGATTTTGGTTTCAAATTGCTGACGCGGCAGTACTGAGTGAAGTTTCTCGACTGACTTCTCGCCTTCTTCAAGCACACGACGCTTGGAGACTACCCGTGAGAATGCTGGGACTATTTCATTGGCAACGTAAATATCGAGACGTGTTACTTCAGCAGGACGCTTATCAAGAATCTCATATGAAATTGAAGCATAGCCTGAAGTGACACTTTTTAATTCATCAAAAAAGTTTCTCATCATTTCGCGAAGTGGCATTTCAATTCGAATTGATGCCCTGTCATGTCCGAAATTATCGGTTTCCAACACTTCACCTTCATGTGCGTAAAGTAGTGGCATGAGTATGCCGGTATAGGTATGAGGGATGATGATCGTAATCATTACCCACGGCTCTTCAACACTTACAATCTCACCGTCGTTTGGAAAGAGGTGTGGCGAGTAGACAATTATTTCTTTGCCACCCTTTTGCTTTACGTAGTACGTAATTGATGGCGTCGTAATCACCAACGATAAGTGAAATTCACGACGGGCACGCTCCGTAATGATTTCAAGATGAAGCATACCAAGAAACCCAACTCGAAATCCCCGCCCAAGCGCTCCAGAAGATTCTTCTTCAAATGAGAAGGCCGAATCAGAGAGTCGCAGTCGCATCAGTGCAGCCCTAAGTGCATCAAATTCATCCTGGCTTTCTGGATAAATAGATGCCCAGACGACAGGTCGTGGCCGCTCATAGCCAAGGAGTGCCGGAAGATCAGACTTCGCTCCGACGAGCGTATCACCGACCGACATAACGCCCGGCTTTTTAATTCCGGTGACAATATAGCCAATCTCGCCTGCACCAAGTGACTCACGAGAGGTTTCTTCTGGCATAAAGATCCCGACGTCAATTGCACCAAATGTCTCACCGGCTGCTTTGAGCTTTAACATATCGCGTCGCATTACCGTACCTTCCATAATTCGGACATAGAGTACGATGCCTTTGTGATCAGAATATTTGTAATCGAAAACAAGTGCCTGAAGACCTTCACCACGGGCGCTCGGCGGTGGAATTCTCTCTACAATTTGACTCAAGAGTGCAGGTACCCCTTCACCAGTCTTGCCTGAAACTAAAATTACTTCAGTCTCTGAAATATTAAGAAGCTTAGCAATTTCTTCACGCGTTTCATCGACTCGTGCCAATGGAGAATCAATTTTTGAGAGTACCGGGATGATGATAAGATTACTTTTTTTAGCCATCTCAAGCACAGTGAGCGTTTGAGCCTGCACTCCTTGTGTTGAGTCCACAAGTAAAATTGAGCCTTCAACTGCTTTGAGTGCTCGTGAGACTTCGTATGAGAAATCAATATGGCCTGGAGTATCAATTAGATTCAGTTGGTAGTTGGTAGCGTGTTGTTGGTAGTCCATTCGGACAGGAGTCATTTTAATAGTAATTCCCCGTTCACGTTCAAGATCCATGCTATCGAGCACTTGGGCCTTCATATTGCGCTTCTCGATCGTCCCTGTGACCTCAAGCATCCGATCAGCGAGCGTAGACTTGCCGTGGTCAATGTGGGCAATTATTGAGAAATTTCTGATGTGCTTTAAATCCATAAAGTAGTTCCATACTACCAGAAAATCCTTATTTATCAATATAATTTATAGTTTTCTTTTCACTATTCCCTTACCCCTATTCACTATTCCCTAATTAAAGATCTTGTTGTTCCTGAATCACTGTCTTAGTCTTCCAGAACTTGCGTGAGAGTGTCGCCCGAAGTTCAATAAATTCCTGATTTTTAAATGAGATAAACATAAGGATTCCAATACCAATTCCTACAAGTCCTGAGAGAAACCCTTGGAAAAAGACTCCCAGTAAATGGTCTTGATTGAAATATGGAGAGAGAAACTGCAACATGACATACGTTGCGACACCCATGAAAAAAGATGTTGAAAATACTTGAAAGAACGATTTACCAAGTACTCGCTGGTAGACTGCAGGGAACTTCCGACCAAAAATAAAGAAAAGTAGAATTACGTTTACAATCATACCTACTGAGTATGCAAGTGGAATCATAAGGATACTTGTGCCAAGCGCTTCGTCGACACGGAGCAGGCTTTCGGTAAAGAAGCGAAGTTCAGGATGTACTGTGTAGGTGTGTGTAAGGATAAGCGCTAACACAATAGTGAGTACTGATGAAAAGGCATTAACGATAAGTGGAACCTTGGTATTGCCTCCCGCGTAGAATGCCCGAACAAAAAGATGAATAAGACTCTGTGCGAGCACTGAGATTGCAAAGAGCGCGAGTGCTGCAGCGACGAGACGGGTATCATTCCAGGTAAATGCACCCGAGCCAAAGGCTACTCGAACAATATGAGCACGCAAAATGATAAAAAGACTCATGATCGGAAGTGACCAAAAGATGATATTCCTGGTTGCGCCCACCACATGATTTATGAAATATGATTTCTGCTCATGACCAAAAAGTGTGACGAGGATTGGAAATGAAGCTACTGAATACGAAATACCCACAATCATAGTAGGAATAGTCTGGAGATTATATGAGAGCGTGAAGACTGACACTGCCCCTTCACCAAGCTTACTCATTAATGCCACAAGTATGAGCATAGTAATATTAGAAAATGCTAAGGCAAGCGTGCGCGGAACAGAGAGTAGTGAGACTTTCTTTAATTCTTTGAATGGAATCTGCCAGGTAAATCTTGGCAAAAAACCATGACGGATTATAGTTGGTAATTGCACAAGTAGATGTAGCACACATCCGAAAATAACACCGATTGCAAGTCCGGTAAGTCCCAAGCTTGGATAGAGAAAGAGTACGCCCACTAAAATGCCAATATTGTAAAAGACTGGACAGAGTGCATAAATAAAAAATTTCTTGAATAACTGGGTTACTGAACCAAGTAAGTTTGAGACACCAAAAACGATTGGTGAGAGAAGCATAATTCTCGAGGTCTGAATAAATAAATCCCGTGCGCCTTCAGTAAACCCTGGTACAATTATTTTCGCAAAGAGCGGCATTGCAATAAAAAGTATCACACTTATGATGACTAGCGCACCAGAAATAACGGTAAAGATTGCATCAAGAAATTTCTTAGCTTTTGCATGGCCTCCTTCACCTTTTAAGTACTCAACAAGAAACGGCAAAATAACAGTGACAGAAGCAAGCGATGCAACAGAAACATAGAGAAGGTCTGGAATACGAAACGCTGCGTAATAAATATCAAGCGTTTGTGAAGGACCAATGATACTCGTAAATGTTCGGTCCCGGAATAATCCAAGGAATTGAGAGAGAAATGAGAAAAGTGCCAGAAGGAGCGCCGCTTCGTTGACGTCATTAAACTCTTTGTTGAAGAGTGAGAGAATTCGTTTTACCATAGAACGATCATTCAGTTATATCCATATCCTCTTCAGTTGGCACTACAATAGGAGGTGTCGTAATTTCATCCAAGGAACCTAAAAGCATTGGGTTCCCTGGATTCTCTTCAAGCAAAACATCTAGGAGACTTTGGGCTTTCGTTTTATCTCCTGCGTCTCGATATGCAAGAGCAAGTATGTATCTAATATTTGGATCTTGCGGACTTAGAATCAAAGCCTCTTCCAATATTCTTATCGCATCATTATACGATTTGTTTTGATAGTACAATGCACCGAGTGTATAGTGTGCAGCCACATTAAATGGAGCATATTGCACTGCAAGCGTGGCTTCTTTAATCGCATTTGATATATTGTTCGTAGTATTATAGAGATCAGCAAGGGATAATAATGCACTGATGTAATTTGGCTTTATACTAAGAGCTTGTTTTAGGTCTTCTTCTGCCTTTTCAGTATCATCTAATGACTGTGCTAAACCTGCTCGTGCAAAGTAAATACTTGGATGTTTTGGCGCATACATAAGTGCGGTTTCGAATGCTTTCTCAGCACTCTCATTTGCACCTTCCACACCAGCTGGTGCAATATGCGCATAGAGATTTGCTATATTTAGCCAATTAAGATAGTTAGTTTGATCATATGCAAGTGCCTGTTCTGCTGCCTCAAAGGCTGCTGTGAGATATCCTTGATTCGAAAGACCACTTTCTTCTGGATTCTTCTCAGTAGCAAGCGAATTAAGCAATGTAGTCATATAAAATGAAGTGAGTGATCGAGCCAATTCATCATTACCGTTTAATGCAAGTGCTTTAACAAAAAGTGACTCAGCGTGTGGGCTTGATCCAGTTGCAGCATAGGTCTCTACACCACGTGCATAAAATAGCACTCCACTAAATCTTCCAATAATCAAAAATAAACTTGCAACACTAAGTAAAATAAACAATGAAATGCCTATAATAGAGAAAACACTCAATCTGGGATCTTTGAGAAATGTAATTTCAATCTCATCCCCTTTTTGTCTTGAAAAATGTATTAAGAGACCAAGACAAAAGAAAAAGAGTGCATAGCTCACCACCGAAGGAACAAAGAGTATGACTGTGAGCAGGAAGTAGATTGATAGCAATAAGACCGAGAGAAAGTGAAAAGAAATTTTCTTTTCATGGCTAAGTATTCGAAAAGATTTTACGATTGTAAAAATATAAGCATAGAGAATGTAGAGCAGTCCACAAAATCCCAAGAGACCAAGTGTCACAGTAATAGTCGCAAATTTTGAAACACCGTTTGTAAAATTACTATTCCAGTACGAAGTTTTAAAAGTATCAAGTGGATGATACTTTACCCATGATTCTGAGAAACGATTTGGTCCTGCGCCAAAAATTGGATGTTGGGTTAATTCTTTTTGAGCAACACTTACTGTAGTTGAGAGACTTGGTCGCACATCCACATAATTTACATTAAGAAGACGTGAGAGTGTCCCTCCAATTAAACTATTACCGAAGAAAAAGAGTGCCGTAATGGTTACGAGCAAAAATGCGACTAAAGGGAAACGGGTTTCTTTGGAGTCAGGAAGTTTTTTTGTCTGGGTAGAGCTGCTGGAATTTTGTTCTCGCTTCGAAATTGCCATGTATACGAAGAACATAAACGCCGTCATTCCAACAATCCCCCAAACAATATGTATATTGGTTACTATCAGGAAGAATATAGCAAGTACAAAGGTTACTCCAACGATACATTTTAATAGACGATTAAGGGTCACTTGCTCAAACACGACCGTACATAGAATTGCTATAGCGCCTGACATAATTGAAAGCTCAGTTCCACTTCCGAAAAGACTCCCAAAGGAGCCCTCGAGAATACCCTTTGCAAAGACATTGGGCAGGAACATAGCTCCAAGTTGATAGAGAAATATAAATAAACTCGCACTGATAAGCAACGAATACCATCTAATGAGACGCTCCTTAGTAACAAGTGCACTTACAAGAAAAAGTGCAACTGTTAAGAGAGTAAGTGAAAGAACTGTATCAATAGAAAATCCATTTCCAATAAATGAGACTCTGATTGAGGGAGAAAGTAAACCTGAGACACACGAGATACCAAGTAAAACCAAAAAGCCGAGCATAAGACTCGATCGAGGGAAACGTAGCGTACCCTCAAATAAGCGAGCTAGAAGCCATGAGAGAAACGCGAGTGTGATGCCAATGAAAAGAATGAAAAGTTTTGAAACAGTTGCTGGAATACCTAAATATGGAATAACAAAGAAAGGCAGAATACTGAACGTTACAAGAATAATTGTGTAGGAAATCCTATCAAATGTATATGACTTCTTCATGAATAGACGATGTGTTACGTATCTACAGTATAGTATGTTTGTAAACTTATAGCACTATGTTGAGAATTTTGCCTGGCACATACACAATTCGCTTTGGTTCACCCGTGAGATAGCGAGCGACGTCACCATTGTTTTTTGCATGGAGAATTACTTCATCTTCTGTTGCTGTTGGACTGACTGTAATACTGCCCCTTGTTTTACCATTAATTTGCACTCCAAGATTAATTTCAGTTTCTGTAAGAAGCGCAACATCGGCTGCTGGCCACTTTGATTCATGAATACTTTCTTTTTCTGCAAGCGTACGCCAGAGTTCTTCTGTCATATGTGGCGCAAAGGGTGCGAGGATTTGAAGGAAAATTTTATAATCGTGAACATTGATACTCTGTGCTTGCTCTGCTTCATTAACAAAGATCATCATAGCCGAAACTGCAGTATTGAATTTAAATGATTCAATATCATCTCGCACTTTTTTAATTGTTTTATGAAGTACACGCTGAAGATCTGCTTCACTCTCAGTATCACTGACTTTGGATCTTAGACGCCATACTTTTTCTATGAAGCGTCGGGTACCCACCAGACCATCAGTACTCCATGGGACCGCATTTTCAAATGGACCAATGAACATTTCATACACTCGAAATGCATCAGCACCGAACTTATCTATCACATCATCAGGGTTAATAATGTTTCCCCATCGTTTACTCATTTTTCTGCCATCCTCAGCCAAAATATATCCTAGAAATTCAAGTCGTGGAAAAGGTTCTTCAGTTGTTACTACACCAATGTCATAAAGAAACTTATGCCAAAATCTCGCGTAAATAAGATGGCGCGTTGCATGATCTGCGCCGACATAGACATCAACAGGCATCCAATTTTTTTCTTTATTTTTATCAATGAGTGCCTCTGTATTGTTTGGGTCTATAAAGCGTAGATAGTACCAAGAAGAACCTGCCCACTGTGGCATCGTATTTGCTTCACGCTTCCCAGGTCCGCCACAATGTGGACATGTAACATTAATCCATTCCTCTATTCCAGCAAGCGGACTCTCCCCGGTACCTGTAGGTTCATAATGCTCTACGTCTGGTAACAGCACCGGTAAATCTTTTTCTGGAACTGGAACTACCCCACACTTATCACAATGTATGATTGGAATTGGTTCACCCCAATAACGCTGTCGTGAGAATACCCAGTCCTTGATTCGATAAGTACTAGTAATTTTACCTTCTATAAACTCTGTAATCTTCTGTTTAGCTCCTTCGCTTTTCATGCCACTAAACTTCCCTGAATTTTTTAGAATACCAAGCTCTGTGACACATGTATCACCGGCATTTTTAAAGTAGCGCCATGGATACCGCATATCTTCTCTCGTGAGAAATTCATGAACCTTATCGCCTTCTATCCAGACGAAATCAGCGATCGCTTTCTCCTCTTCACTTGTCTCTCTCTGTTCGAGATCTAGAAGCTTGATATGGACAATCCGATAATGTGCAAGTCGGTTATGTTTTTTAACTACATGATAAAAAAGTCCATGCGAAGATTCATCAAAAACCTTTACGCTTTTGATATTTTGATACCCGGTCTCCTCCAGCACTTCATGGCGTGCCGTTTCTTCTGGAGTGTGCCCTATCTCAATACCCCCCGTAACAAATCCATGCCAATTAACTTGCTTCCATACTGCGCAAAGAAATTTATCCTCCGTCGGATGTTGAATTATACACACCACATTCTGTCGTTCAATTTCTTCAACGCCAAAGCGGTACGCATCATCGCCGGGACCTGTATTACGGTCTAGCGGTTCAATAACATATTTGATCGGTAAGTCATATTTTTTTGCAAATTGAAAATCACGCTCATCATGCGCAGGGACTGCCATAAGTGCACCAGTGCCGTAATTCGCGACTGCGTAGTCAGCAATCCAAATTGAAATTTCTTCGTTATTTGCAGGATTGATAGCCTTAACTCCTTTGAGCTCTACACCCGTTTTTTCTTTTGTCTGCTCACGATCAAGAGCAGACTTATTTTTGACAGTCTTCGCATACGCTTCTACTTCCCTACTATTTTCAATCTCGGGTAGCAGCTTTTCAATTAATGGATGCTCAGGTGCGAGGACAAGATATGTAGCTCCAAACAATGTATCTGCCCGAGTAGTAAATACTTTTACTTCGTCCTCTATGCTCTTACCCCTCACCTTCAAACTAAAATCTATTTCAGCTCCTTCACTTCTACCAATCCAATTGCGCTGGGCTTCTTTGACACCGGCGGGCCAGGCGGTTAATTGATCGAGACCGCTGAGCATTCGATCCGCGTATGCAGTAATTTTAAGCACCCACTGACGCATTGGTTTCTTCTCTACTTTTGATCCACATCGTTCACAAACACCATCACCCTCAACATCTTCATTAGCAAGTCCTGTTTGACATCCTGGACACCAATTGATCGGTTCATTAGATTCGTACGCAAGCCCTCTCTCGTACATTTTCAAAAAAATCCATTGAGTCCATTTATAAAACGCTGGATCGGTCGTATTAATTTCTCGTGACCAGTCATAATTTGGGCCCATCATCGAGAGTTGTTGTTTGAATCGAGCGATGTTTTTCTCGACTGCAATGCGCGGATGAAGTTTATGTTTTATAGCAAAGTTTTCGGCAGGCAAACCAAATCCATCCCAACCCATTGGATGAAGTACATTAAACCCTTGCATGCGCTTCATGCGACTATAGACATCACTGGCGAGATATCCTCGCGGATGGCCAACATGAAGCCCTTCACCGGAGGGATAGGGAAACATATCGAGCACATAACATTTAGGCTTGGTAGAATCTTCCTCTGTTTTATAGATTCCTTCTCGCTCCCATTCCTCCTGCCATTTTTTTTCAATTTTTTTATGATCGTAATCCATGCGATAGTTCCCTTTGTAGCACTAGTGGCTAAGCATTCCGTACTCAAGATTAGACTTATTCTTTTAATTTTTTTACCCCAATCCAGATCAGCACTATAAGTGCGAGTGCCAGCACGATGACTCGGAGCCAGTCTTGCATATTGCTCCAATAACGGATAGATCCAATGATGATCGAGAGTATGCCACCAAAGGAAAGTCCGAGGGAAATCACTTGAATGTTTGTAGTGAACGCACCAAGAACTATTGAGAGTACCCCAAGTACAAAGAGGATTACAAAAACATTTCGATTGTACACTTTTTGCGTCTCATCATAGTCTTTCTGACAGGTGAATGTTGGGTTGCAGTAGCCGGTAATTGAAGGAGTAACAGGAGTTGCCACTTTTGTGTTGCCATTAAAATCAGGTGGATTTACGGTCTCAGTCCATTGCCCGCCATCAGAGAGACATGCATCTTTGTCGATGTAGGCTTTGTTATAGAGTTCACTTGGACAAAAATTGTTGTACTCGGGTGCGTGGTAAAGGAGATTAATTGTGTAGTTAAAAAATAGATTAAGTACTACGACCATCGCAAACATGGTCACCCATTTAACGATTCTTGCAGTATGTTTTTTTGGCGTTTGAATTGGTTGTATAGTTGGTTCCATATCTGTAGTTTATACCATGTTTACACACTTTTGTCGTGTACTTTGCGGTAGGCTGATGGTACAATTTCACTATATATGGAATCATCAAAAAATAGTAACGGGGTTAAATCTCCTATGACATTACACGAACAATTTCATCACATCTCAAAAGACGTTGGTGAAAAAGTCGGCTCACCATATGCGTTCATTCTTGCACTCCTCGTGGTGGTCGCCTGGCTTGTCACGGGACCGCTTTTTGATTTCTCTGATACCTGGCAGCTAGTGATCAATACGGGCACAACCATAGTCACCTTCCTCATGGTCTTTCTTATTCAGAATATGCAAAACCGTGATGCCAAAGCAGTACACCTGAAGCTCGATGAACTTATCCGTGCAGTACGCTCGGCACGTAATCAATTACTCGATCTCGAAGATCTTTCCGATGCGGAACTCGAAGCACTACAATCTCAGTTCAAATCGATTCGTGATAAAGCCAAAAATTCATTTGCACAAGGCGATACACAGTAGCCCAGTTTTGTGCTAAAGTACTTTCAGAAAATCATAGACTTATGCTTTTTGCACTTTATTCTCCTAACGAAGGTGATCTCACTTTCTATCTCACCAAAAGTGAGATTCAGAAACTTCGTGCAGGTAAGACAATTACATGCGAACTTGTTACTAAATCCCATAGCGAGTTTCTGATTGAAAACAAAATCTCGCTTGAGATAAAAGAAGACCAATCTGAACCTACGTATTTCGATATTGCCTTCTTAAATAATAAGGAGAAGGAAGTATATACCTATTATCTCTCCAGAAAATTCGTAGAGGAAAGTTTGTCCAGCGACAAGAAGCTGACTATTTCAGATGGCCTTATTTCTTACCGGAGAGATACTCACCTGGAAAAGTTTTTGGTAGGCAATTATTCTGAAGCGCTATTAGGACGAAGGGATCTCTCTTCGTCTCACGCAAAGGCCAAAAAACTTCTTCCTGCACACCGCCCATAGCGTGTGTGTTTTTATTTACGGTTTATACGGCTATTTCCCATCTCAATGGGATATGTTAAATTCGAGATAGAAAAGTCAGACTCATGAAAGGATTATTTGATTGTAAGAACATGGATTATAAGATTGGGCTTACTAAAAATGAAATTAAAGCTCTCAATAGAGGCGAAGAGGTCAGCGGTTCCATTCAATACTGGGAAGATGGCAAAAGCGTACTTCATACTATGACTATAGTATTTAAACCAAAACGGGAGATTATTGGTATGAAAAGTGGTCTCCGTTCTAGTCGGGCTCATTTCATGGAAGGGCCACATGTTATGGTGACACGACAAGATGTGGATCATTTTGCTTATTATATAGTAGAAGAAGTACCTGACATCGAGAAATTTCTTCTTTCTGATAACCCAACGGCACAGTTTGAGAATCGTTACGATTCTCAGTTCATGAACAAAATATTTCTCTACCACGAAGAATGACGAGGATACAACCTCGTTTTTTATTTCATTTAAAAAATTTATTTTTGTTTTTCTTCAAATGATCCAATATCTCCTTTGTAAAATTCTGAGCAAAAGTATCAATAGATTTTATTTTCCTCTGCTTTCTTTCAATTAGATTCTCAAGGGTTACTCCTCTTTTTATATAATGGTCCTTCTCAGATAAGAGACAACACAGGATCGGTTCTAATTTCTCTATCACATACACAAACTTCGATTCTTCATCCTTTCTTTTCTCATATATTCCAATCAAATTCCATATCGATCTTAGTTTAGGAAAGTTCTTCTTGAGTTTCAGTAGTGCCTGATGTTCTCTCTTTTCCTTATCCTTCTGGCTATAGTCCTTATACATAGACATATCTCCAGCATAGACTTCTACCAGATCATGGATAAGGGCATACTTAATAACTTTATTGATATCAAGCTTCAGTTTGTACTCATCTATCACCATCCAACAAAGCATAGCTACTCTATAGGAATGTTCGACATCATTATCGAATCTCTTACTACTATCAATTGCCTCAAGATCTCTCTGAACTTGATTGAACTTTCGAAGCAGTTTCTCAAACTCCAATATTTTTTGGAAATGGTTCATTAGATTTTAAACTCAATGACATCCCCATCTTTGACGATATATTCCTTACCTTCGGTCCTCACGAGACCCTTCGCTCGTGCATTGGCATACGAGCCGGCATCCAAAAGATCTTGCCAATTAATCACTTCAGCTCTAATGAACTTATCCTTAAAATCAGTGTGAATTGCCATACCGGCGACGGGCGCGCTACTCCCTTTCGCGATCGTCCAAGCTCGCGTCTCATCCTCACCTGTGGTGAAATAGGTTTCAAGCCCAAGTAATGTGTATGCTTCTTTTACTAGGTTATTTACTCCATCATCTGAACTGCCGAATTCTTTGCGCATTTCACTCTTTTCAAGTCCTTCAAATTCTTTCAACTCATCTTCAATCTTGGCATCGAGCACTACAAAGCCCGCGCCTGTCGAGACGATATAGTCAGTAAGCTTTGCGAATAATTCAGGATTAGTTTCATCAAGATTTTTTGAACCCGCCCGTTTGTTGAGTCCGTAGAGAATTGGTTTTATAGTGAGCAAGCTCAATTGCTTAATCTTTGGTAATTCTTTCTCATCGAAGTTCACTGTATGTACCATCTGCTCGCTCAGAAGTGCTGACATAGCTTTCTCGAGCGCGACTTGTTCAATCACATACTCTTTTTCACCTTTCTTAACCTCACGTGAAATATTACTTATGCGCTTGGTGATAGTTTCAATATCAGCAAGTATGAGTTCGTAGTTGATAACTTTGATATCACGAAGTGGATCGATTTCTCCATAGACATGAAGAATTTCTTTACCACTCTCTTCTTTGATTGGAAATATTCTGATGATTTCTAAGATGGCATCGGTCTCACGAATATTGGCAAGGAACTGATTGCCAAGTCCTTCACCCTTTGATGCTCCTGCCACAAGACCAGCAATATCGACGAATTCAATTGCAGCCGGGATGACTTTCACTGATTTAGAAAACTCGGCGAGCTTCGCGACGCGCTCATCTGGCACGCCAACAATACCAACCGACGGATCAATCGTACAAAATGGATAGTTCTCAGCTGGAACACCCTTTTTGGTGAGTGCGTTAAAAAGTGTCGACTTCCCGACATTTGGGAGACCAACGATTCCGATAGATAATTTCATATTAGCGTTTGGTGAAAAGCCCCATCAATGGTGCAAGTTCTTCCTGATATACTTGAATTTCTTTTTTGTATTTTGACATAACACTGAATGTCGCCATGGTTGAATCCATGCCGCCTTTCTTTTTGACTTCGATTTCAGCTTGAATCTTTTTGAAGAGGGCCATCACTTCCTTATTCCCTTCAAGCTTCTTCATACTCTCAGCAAGTTCTGGATTTTGCTCCATTTCAGCAGCAATCTGCTCTGCCTGATCAGCTGAAACGCCTTTCATCTGAAGTGCCTTTTTCATTATGAATTTTTTGATTCCCATAGAGGCATTGTATCAAAAAAAGCGATATAATCAAATGATGAATCGTATTAATGACTTAAGAAAAATTCACGAAAAATGGTTTGTTGAGTGCGCTTGTGAACTCAAGAACACAGCAACCCAGCCGGTACCAGGAAATGGCAATCCTGATTCTCCAATTGTTTTTATCGGTGAAGCGCCAGGTAAATCTGAAGACCAGCAAGGTATCCCCTTTGTCGGCGCTGCCGGGAAATTTCTCGCTGAAATGCTTAGCGCAATCAATATGAAGCGCGAGGATATTTACATTACTAACATCGTCAAATACCGTCCACCCGAGAATCGTGATCCAGAGGCAGATGAAAAAAGTGCGTGTGCACCCTGGCTCTATGAAGAGCTCAATTTCATTAAACCCAAAGTTATCGTCTTTCTCGGACGACATTCGCTCAATGACTTTTTCCCAGAACTGAAAATCTCAGCAGCTCATGGCAAACTCATTCACAAAAAATTTAAACATATCGATACTGAATACTTCTTCCCTCTCTATCACCCAGCTGCGGCACTCTACAACGGCGGCATGCGAGAAACACTACTTGAAGACTTCAAAAAAATTCCAAAAGTGATCAAGAAAATAAAAGATGAAAAATAAAAAATGGGCTTTTGGGCCCACTATTTGTTTCTCATTTTGCGCTGAACTTTTTCAAGCTCAGTAGCCAGCGATCCAGTGAGGAGCGACTCATAATGTGCACTCAGGGCTTTGTACCTGATCGTGACCGTGAGTACGGCACTGTTGTGGTTGAGGGTCACAACAGGATAAGTTTCCTTCATCATTTTTTGTGCCATTCTTGCCCGCTGCCGTGCAACTGTTACCACTTCACTTCTGTGTTTCTTGTCTAAAAAAATAAAGTTGTAATTGCGCGGTGAATCATTTGAATTTACCTGGAAATCCTGTCCCGGAATCATTCTTTGCTTTTTGTATAATTCCACAATCAATTCACAAATGACATGTGGTATTCCCGCAAAAGTTGAATTTGATCTTATCATTACTAGGGTTTTTCTAGTAAGAATATAACCTATTAACTGCAGGGTGTCAAGACTTAGAAACTCGTCGATATTTCCAGCCGGCAATGTAGAGCGTGAGCAATTTTTTGAATGAAAGTCGTTTGAAAAAATAATCGAAATCAATAAGATGACGAAGTTCATACGCAAGCCTGCCGTAGAGTCTGAAATTTCCCATTGTAAATACCCCCCAATTATCACCAACGGGTAATGAGTAACCAGTTTGTTTGGGTTTGTATACGTGAGCCTGTCCACCAGAGATCTTTTTTGCAATTACATTTCCCACGTACGCCCCGTCATAGATCGCGGTTTGTGCGAGACCACTATATGGCGTACTAGCCGCGTCCCCGGTCACAAAGACATTATTATGCCCAACTGCATGCATATATTCATCAACACTGACACGCTTCCTCGCATCAAGCGTGAACCCCTCAGTATGTACCACCAGCGGATTCGTCGCAGTACCTGCAGTCCAGATTACAGTTTTGGATTGGAGTGACATGTCTTTGAGATAGACACCTTCGATATCTTCTCGCATCAATCTTCGATTGAGAAAAATATTTACTTTGAGTGTGCGTAATTTGGCAAGTACTCGCTCCGAAACATCTGGAGGAAATGTCGCAAGCACACGTGAACCAGCTTCGATAAGATCAATAGTAATAAATGACGGATCAACTCCATATGTGTGCGCAAGCGTATGAAGATACGCAGAAAGATCGCCGGCGACTTCAACTCCAGAAGGTCCACCACCGGCGATAATGATATGAAAATGCGACACGAGTTCATTGACTGAAGGATGCTCATGCTTTCTGAATAATTCTTCGAGATGCGCTTTCAATCTCAATGCTTCGTTGGTTGAACGAAAGCCTAGTGAAAGTGATTCGAGTCCTGGCAGTTCAAAATAGGCACTGACACTTCCGAGCGCAATGACTAAATAATCATACGCATGGAATAACTGGTCGGTAGAGATCGTGTTGTGTGAGAGATTGATTGATGTGACCTTCTCTGTTTTGAGAGTTACACGCTTTGGGATCATATCGACAAGCGGTACACAGGCTTCAATTGGAGAAGCACCAGTAACAATACGGTAGAGCGCTGGATAGTATTCAAAATATGACTTGTCTGAAATAAGTGTGATGTCGTGCTCGACTGGAAGTTTTTTGGCAAGCGTACGTGCTGCTTCAATTCCGGCAAATCCCCCACCAATAATGAGTACTTTCTTTTTTGTAGCTTCCATGCTCATATTGTATCAAATTGTTGAAATTATTGCTTTATTTTTTTGCCGAGAAACCAAAAAAACGTTATACTGAGGCTCGTTTTGATGACTTTACGAAGTGTAAGAATAACCATCTCCAAACGTCTAATCTTATGAACCCTTTAGAAAACGACAGGGCACCCCAAGATGCGTTTCTTGAGTGCTACGACGCCGAAAATGACGCGGTTTTCAGATTTTGCTATCTAAAGATCGGAAATCGTGAACGAGCGCTCGATCTCACTCAAGAGACTTTTCTACGGGCCTGGGAATATATGAAGGAGGGTCATACGATCAAGAATCTCCGAGCATTTATATTTCATGTTGCCAAGAACCTCATTATTGATGAGTATCGAAAAAAAGAACGAACGAATGTGTCTCTCGATACGATGATGGAAACAGGGTACGATCGCGGATCAAATGAAATTGAAGAAAAAGAAGTTGAACGAGAATTCGGAGAAATCCTCTCACTCATGCATCAATTAAGTGATGAGTACAAAGAAGTTCTAACACTTCGTTTTGTCGAAGACCTGTCAGTCAAAGAAATTGCTCGAATTTTAAAAGAAACAGAAAACGCAACCTCAGTCCGCATTCACCGTGCGCTCGAAAAATTACGACTACTCTATGAATCCCAATAATATATGGAACTCGATAAGAAAATAAAAATTTTAAATACTATCAAAATGTCAGCGAGTGAACGCAATCGTATTCGTGGTGCACTTGTCGGATATATGCAACTAGGTCGCTCACCTCGACATTCTCCATACGTAACCAAAAGCCCTTACCTATTTCTGAGCATACATCAAGGATCACGCGCTCTTGCATTCCTTTTAATTCTTGCCGTAATACTTGGTAGTGGGGGCTCCCTGTCTTTCGCCGCTTCACGAGCATTACCAGGCGATTTGCTTTATCCAGTTAAAGTCAGTGTCAACGAAGAATTGGCAGTAAGCTTTGCGGGAACTGTTGAAAAAAAGGTTGAAGTCCAGAAGGCTCGCATCAAAACTCGTCTTGAAGAAGCAACAACACTGAAAGCCACAGGTAAATTTACACCGGATAATACTAAAATCGTCCAGAAGGCATTTGTTGATCAAGCCCTAGAACTCAATAGCACTATTGATTCACTTCAGGAAAGTGGCAATGAGGAAACCGTACTCGCTGTGACACAAGATCTCTTACCTACACTTGTCTCCTTCAAAGAAGCAAGTGCAGTAATACCTGTCCCTGACGAGTCCGTTGCAACAATCGATGGCACGACGATTGATTCTGTACTAACTGACACTGTACCCCTCATTATTTCTATAGATACACAGGATCCTCTCGAAACAACTCCAGTCTCAACCAGCGAACAAGCAACAGTTGATGAAACAGATCCAGTACTAGCTATAAGCCTTGATGTTATTGTTGCTCGTGAGGTTGAGCAGATGCAACTCCAGCAAGCTGAAACACTTGAAAAGATTAAAATAATTGATTCAACGAGTCCTGAAAAACCTCTATCTCTAAGTACAGCAGAAATTGAAGACGAATCAACAAATGAAATTATTTCTGAAGTAGCCGTGGAAGCTACTCCAGTCACCGAAGAATCTCTTATCATCGATGAGTCCATAGCCACAAATACTCTCCCTACACCTGAAACTTCAATAAGCTCTATGACTCTCCCAGAAAATTTGGGTGAGCCAATTGCCGTTTCAAATATAACCGAAAAGATCACTTCTATACCACTCTTAAAAGAAACCGCCGTCAAAAGCACCTCGTCACTTAAAGGGACAATCTATCTAAACAAGCCATGTCTTACGACTGTGTGTACGTTAGATGTAGATAATTCTTTCACTAGAAGTCTCTTGGTCTATACAGAAGATAAATCTGAAATCATTGCTCAAATCAAAGTCACTGAAAATGGTGTATTTTCTGCCACACTCAAACCCGGCACCTATGTACTAGACCTCGTGAAAAATGGCACTGATACCACTGACGATCTTCCTGAAACCATCACGATTCCTTCTTCGGGTTCTGTAGTTCTCTCGGTGACCATCAATACAAAATAATTTATTCTTCTTCGCGAATACTGTAGCCAAGTGCTGTAAGCTCGGAATCTTTTGTTTGTATGGATCCAGTATTTCTAATATACATCACACTACCAATAGCAATACATAGAACTCCTAAAAGCATGACGACATAGAGAAATGTCTTTGATTTAGTCTCATCATTTGATGTTGTGGCGCCAAGCGCGCTTGCACTAAGCATTGGAGAAGTCGTAAAAGCGAGACTATCATTCTCGGGAGAAATTTGAGTGGTGTTTATTTCTGGGAAAGCTTGGGTTACGGAGACTTTATTTGTAGTACTTAGATATGGTACCGGTGGTGGTACGACCTGTCCGTATGTAGTGGCAATGTGGTCGTCAGGAAAATAGAGATACAGAATTTCGCCTCTCGCTAGATTGCGTGGAAGACTACTCTGCTCGGGTGAAAGTCCAAATGTTTTGCCGGCAAGTATGAAGCTGTTCTTCGGCAATATAAATTTGAATCCTTCGAGTACCAGTGACCAGCCTGAGAGATCAATGTCATAAGCTGAACCATTCGAAATTGAAATCGTTCCATCAGCACTAAAGTTAGTAATGGTGATTTTTGGATCAAACACTTTCAATACTAATGTATCAGTATCGTCGGGCATGCCTTGAGTTTTCTTGTGGCGATATTCAAGCACAATCACATATTCTCCTGGGGTTTTATATGTATGGAAAAATTCAGCAACATCAGTAAGGGCATACGAAGTTCCATCACCAAGATTCCAAAGAAAGAGACCTGTGTTAATCTCTTCATTACTACTACCGAGTACTAATGGTCTAAATGAAACTGGCACACCGGCCGGTACAATCACTTTTGATAAAATTTCAGCCTTAAACTCTGGCTCAACAAAATCAGCTATTTCAGCCTCATCATCTGCACCAGTCGTAGTGGTAGTGCCATCATCGTCATCAGTTGCGGAGTTCGACACGTCATTTTCTTCGCCAGGTGTCGGAGCGCCTGCTTGCCACGAAGAACCTGTGAGCTGGAGCGAGTTGCCATCGCCAGCGGCGCCGTCATCAAGTGAATACGTGAAAGAATCCTCTAAGGTCCCTGATCCGTTATAAAGTGCGAGTGTGTCACTGGTATTGTTGAGACTCATGACTGTATCAATTACGGTGCCACTAAAACCGGGATGATCATCGAGAAATGTCGAAGCATTACCGGCGAGAATAATATATCCACCACCGCTAATCTCAAGTGAGCCTTGTCCCCCATTTGCCGGCGGGGCATTCAGCACATGATTTGAACCGTCATTAAATTTCCATCCATCAAGCTCCACAGTAGACCCACTATCATTATGAAGTTCTACCCATTCCCGATCTGTATCAGTTCCCGAGAGATCATACATAATTTCCGAGATTGAAACACTCGCCTCTGCATGACCCGCTAACGACAAAAATACTGCAACTATTGTAAGTGCAATTTTTGATATAGTGTTCATAGAAAATTAATTATTCTAATATTTTTTTCAGAATATCCTCAGGTACTTCGCGAGTCGATGTACTAGGAGATACTGTTTCAGTCTTTTCGACTACTTTCTCAGTATTATTAGGTATTTGTGGATTAGGCGCAACTGGAGATTCCACTTTCGCAACTGCCGGCTTTTCTATATGAGGGGTTTTGGTGCCAAGACCTGCTTTCTCAAGCGCTGCCTTGAGCGCGAAGACTTTTTCTGCACTAGGGTCCTTTGTGGGATTTGCTTTAGGAAGCGGGCTCGCTACTCGTGGCGGAAGTACTGTTCTCTCAGGCAAAGGGGCTACTGGGATATCTTTTTTTGGAAGCACTGGCTCTCTATGTTCCGACTTACTCTCCGTAATCGAACGAAGCGCATCTTTAAGAAGCGGTGAAGGCCCATGAACTCTTGAAACTACTGGTGGTCTATTGTTATAGGGAGTCTGTGGTGGACTAACAGGGGCTCTCTGTGGTGCACTTGCGGGCGAGGTTGGAGTGTAGGCTTTTACTGCATCACGAATCTTCGAGCTGAAATTAGTTGCTGGAGGTTTCTCACCAGTATCCTGTGCAACAGGTTGATTAAGTGGCTCTGGAGCTCTCGGTGCTTCGCGAAATGCTGGTTTATTCACATACGGTGCACGACTAGGAACCCCTGGACGATCATACGAAGTAGGTGCTTTGTCCTTGGCGCCACCACTTTCGTCAGCCTTGGCAAATCCTGTACTTCGAGGTCTCTCAATTGGAGCATGCCAGGATTGGATGTCCCCTTCCACAGTTTCTCTGCCGTGCGCATTATGCTCGCGTGAGTATTTGATAATGTCTTCTCGATATGAAATTTCTGGTCTTGGGAAAGGTGCTAGTGTCACTGCTGAAAACGGCTTCGAGCCAACACTATCAATCATCAATCGCAAATAAATTTGAGTTTTACCGAGGTTCACAATATCATCGCGCGTAAAATTCGGCGCGTATTCTTTTTCAAAAATTTCAGCGTCATACGAGCCCACTCTGAAAATCACCATCGTACCAACGTTACCAAACACTGCTGCTCGTACTTCATCGGGCATTTGCTCAATATATTGGTGTGCAATAAGGAGATTGAGTTTATATTTGCGCGCTTCTGAAAGAATATCGGCAAACGATTCGTTGGCAAATGATTGAAATTCGTCGACATAGAGATAGAAATTTGGAAGCTCGGCCATGTCACGCTCGCGCACTTCAGCGCGACTCATGGCACCAAGATAAATTTTGGTCAGGAGCATACCTCCGAGCAGATTCGCATTTTGTTCACCAATTCTTCCTTTGGAGAGATTCGCGATGAAAATCTTGCGATTATCCATAACTTCACGAATATCAAATGATGACTTCGATTGACCCACAATATTTCTAATGATCGGATTGGCAGTAAATTGACCGACTTTGTTCTGAATTGCTGCTCCAGCTTCTTGCATGTAACGCTCGTTATATTTTGCAAATTCCTCAACCCAAAACGATTTCACTGATGGGTCAGTGAGGTGATCCACGACTTGCTTGCGGTAGTCTTTGTCAGCAAGCATACGATTCACACCCAAGAGTGTTGAATCAGGATACGCGAGAAGTGCGAGAAGAATATTATTGAGAATGTACTCCATACGCGCGCTCCACGCATCCACCCAGATTTTCTTAAACGCACTCATAAGTCCTGAGGCGACCAAGTGTCTCTTATCGATTCCTACGTCTTCCATGACATTAAACGAGACTGGGTACTCAACATCAAACGGCGCGAAATAAATCACGTCTTTAATTCGATGCTCTGGGATATAGTCGAGCATTTTCTCTGCAAAACTTCCGTGTGGGTCAAGAATTGCTAATCCTTCGCCATTTTCAATATCTTGAATGGCCATATTTTCAAGTAGGGTTGATTTACCCATACCTGACTTTCCAATCACATACATGTGTTTCGTCCGATCAATAGCTTTGATACCGAACTTCGTACGGGTGTTTCGGTAATCTGTTTCAGCAAAATATGTAATTCGGCTATTGGTATTGATCATATATTCGCATCTTTAAGTGCTTCGCTGACATCCTGAATCGTACCTCTGAATTGTTCTAGCTCTCCATTTGGAGTAAAGCGTGCCGTACCAATCATTAGCATATCTTTTATATCTCCACTTACACTAGTCATTTCGATTAGTGTATTAAATTTCTCATGGTGATTTTTGACGACATCATTCCATGCGCGAACAAATCGTTCTTTGGATTTCTCATTCATGAGAGTCTCCAGACCATCCCACATAATACTGGTATCTTTGAGCCCGAGCATTGCCACAGCACGTTCGTCAAAGACGAGCTCACTTGAGTGATGATTGAGTGACCATTTACCGATTGAAGCAAGTGTTGCGGCTTGATTTGAAGCATCACTCTCGCGTGTAAGCGTCGTTGTGCGGGCTGACAGATTCTGCATTTGGCCGGCGACTCGATTGAGGTAGAGGATAAGGAATAAGAAAAATCCAAAAAGGAGGAGTGTGATGAGCCCAACAATAATACGAGCTTCCAATATACGACTCTGCCAATAGTGCGCGCTAACATCAATCCCCACAATCGCGATCGTCTCTCCACTTTCATTTACAATTGGTGCATACGCTGAAACCCATTCTCCCCAACTATCTTTATATGGTCCATCTGTGGAGCTCTTACCTGATTCATATTGCGTAATATCTTCCGGTCGTGTGTCATCGTAAATTTGGCCAGGCGGTGAATAATCATCTGAATCAATTGGCTCAGAGTCAACATAGAAGAAAAGTTTGTTGCTTGGAAGCGAAGTTCCTGGATCAGTAGTACGGCCCATAATATAGAAGAAACGCGCATCAGGGTTGATGGCTTTGAGATCTACCATGAGCGATTTCAGGCTTTGGTATTCAAACTTAGCTAAATCACTTTCGTCACCAGAGAGAGCCTCGACGAGAGAAGCCGGAATTGCAAGAGCGGTATTTTCAGCACGGATACGCAATGTTTCACGCTCATGAGTATTGATTCGATTACCAATACTATAGGTTGCAAAAATTCCAAACACGACAATAATTGCCGCTCCAACAATGACTCCAATCGTGAGTTTCTGTTCTTTATCCATAGGACTAATATTTGGGATTAGTATAGCAGAAAATGAGTCGAGGGAATATATGGGAGACTTAGTGAGATTATAAAAAATAGAAAGAAGAAGGATAAGGAGGATGAATTTCCATTTCTGGTTAAATCTCCGTGGGACAATATTACAGAATAACCTTATTTTATAATGGTCTTTGTGCTTGACTTATCATAATAAATATGCTATCATATACACAGTTCTTTCTGTACGGAAAGATCGCCTCATGGCTCCAGAGTAATCTTTATCCTCTGTAAAATGTATAAAGAAAAGTTCTTTAAAACAAAATCATCGTACGATGAAAACAGCCCTCACAATTACGAATGGCCCTTCAAGAGAAGAGCTATTTGATGCCTTACGTCTCACAGTCGAAAATAGACTGATCCTCTTAGAGGTGGAATGCTACGGTGTAAAAAGATATATTTCTGCCATTGTAAATTCAATCCAGGATGGAAATGGGAGTGGTAATCTGTGGAATTTAACCCTAAAAACAGATGAAAAATTCCTTTGGCAAAGTTTTTTTATGGAGCTGCCAGAAATTAAGAAACCTGGAGTTTACTCTTCAAAAAAACTCGACTTCTGTGGAATAAAAAATATGATTGAAAACGAGAAAGAAATGGGTGGTGGTCCAACTTTACAGGCTTACCAAATAAGAAAGCAGGTGACCATTGAGGCCCCGTTGTACTCGACAAAGACTCGCGAAGGGATGCTTATAGGAGAAACAAGATAAACAAAATTTAACCGCTAGCCGGATGGAAAACCTCCATTTGCTGGCGGTTTTCTATTTATATATTGAGGATGATCTGTGGTTTATGAGGAAAAATGTGTGGGATGAGAAATAAAAAAGCCGGAAAGCATACTACCCCCCCCCGAACTTAATTAATTTTTAGCTTTCACCACTTATCATTGCATCAATTGACGCTACATCACGCAGCTCCTTGTCACTGAGCTCTTTGATGAATTCAGAGACCATAAGACAAAACATTGGAACAACCCGGTATTCTGGATGCATGATTTTGGCAGTACCATATGCATGTGCAAGCACCTTACATCCCTGCGACTTAATGTTATTGATCTGGTGAAATAGTACTTCAGGCACAAACAGTGTCTGAATGGGCGCACTCTCAAACATATCAAACATAACATCTCCAGTAGAAGCGGCAGTTACTGACCAGTCCATTTTAAATCCGGTCATAATATATCCTTGTTCTTTTGTGAATATATTTTTCTTGTACCATGCTGGTTTTGCTGAAGTACTGTCATAGGCAAAGTATGACCAAAGGGAAGCAGTCTCCATAACCATTTTAAAATACCCAGAACTCAGGATACAGAAATGCTCAGGCTTAAAAAGTTTCTTAAACTTCATATACAGTGGGTTTTATTGTTTTTGATCAAAAAGACTAAGCATACAATAGCACATATAGTCATTATGTCAATTTATAAACTAGTGTTCCAGATAAGAAGAAAGAACTTCCATTTCAGATAACATCTTCTTGCAAATAGAAAATAAAAAAGAGGAGTTTAGACTCCCCTTCCTATAATCTCTCCAACTTTTTAAATATCCTTACAATATATACTCCCCATATAAGCGGACTAATAGTAATCAAAAGCCCCGTCCAGCCGAGTACTCCTATATCTGATTCTGGAGTTGGCCAGCCATATAACCACAACTTAATGCAGCAAAGACTTCCGACTACAATAAACCAGATATACGCCCACTTTGCACCACCATAAAGCATCTTATCCGCATAGAGATAGTTAACTGAAGTTTCAACATTTCTTTGACCAAGTATATGATTCATAATTGACTCGAGGAGTTTCATCATCGTCACATCCATCTCAAGTGGATAGCATTCAGTTCTGTTTCCATAGAATGTGATTGGAAATCCGCCATTGACGAGATACAGATCGTACTCTGCATTCCAGAACACATCATGTACCCGTGAACCAGTAGTTGCCGTCCTACGTAAATATGCTGCCGGAAATTCCCTATCGCTTGAAGAAACACTAATGAGATGACATCCTCGCTTTAACTTGGATAGATTCTTTGTAGTTACGATACTATCCCCTGTTGCAGCAATAATGACATCAAACTCATCTAATGCGTGTGTAGGTTTTCCTCGCTTTTTGTCGTATCCAACACAATCGTATCCTTGTCCCAGTAAATTACTGAATAAGGTAGCACCGATGGGTCCCAAACCTTTGATGAGCACCTTTGCCTTTGTTGTTATCTTATAGGCTTTGAAATGCTCACCTATTCGTAGAGAACAAAGACGTATAATATAGTCTGTTTCGATTTGAAGCTTTTCAAACGAACTGGCGACACTATCAATGAGGAACGGCTGCTGACGCTTCAAATGAGCATTCTTTCCTGATGCAGTCTGCTCAGTGGCAAAGACTTTATCTTTAAACAACTTTACAAAAAGTCTGTTTGCAAACAAAGTTTTAATCAGCATTCCACCATCATCAAGCAATAGCAATTTCTCAGCATGTAGTAATCTCTCCAGAACAAAACGTAAAACATTTTTACACTGCGCTTCATGGAATGAATCAAATGATTGATTCAGAGGGAAATTAAGTGCTTCCCTGAAGATGTTACATCCTAATTGCTCAAGCTGTTCGATGATATATTCATCTTCATCCACAGAATATATTTTTGGCAAAATGAAAATGTGTTGTGCAGGAAATCCAAGTGCGATGAGTTTTTTAAACATTCGTAATTGAGGTTCCAACATGTGCTGACAGGCAATGAGATAGATTCCAGACATATCAACAGTCTGAAGCTTTGCTTCATAGTTATTTGTTATGGCATCCAGTAATGGCATCTCATCAAGACCGTATTCGGCCTTGAGATACCGTTCGGTATAGCCAGGCAAAATGCGTTCGAGAATTTGAAGTTTTTCCATTGTGGAGGTTTTCTATAAATCACTCTACAATATTTATTTAGATGAGTCAAACTCTGCGTTTGACTTTTATTAAATTCCGTGATAAATTTTCTATTAGAAACCACTACAAAATGATAACAAAGTTTATCTTACATGGAGGATTCACTCCTGGAAATACAAATGAGGACAATAGTGATTTTTACAGGGAAATATTAAAAAAAGTCCCTGAAGAAGCGGAAATCCTAATTGTTCCTTTCGCAAAAGAAGTTGGGCGTGTGGTTGCGAGTACGCAAAAAGTTATGCAGGAGTTCAATAGATACAAATGGCAAAGGGAAATCTATTGTAATGTGGCTCAAGAGGGTTTTTTCATTGAACAATTACATTTAGCCGACGTCATTTACTTCCAGGGTGGTAAGACACTGAAATTACTTGAAGTGTTGCAGAGATTCCCAAACCTCAAGGAAATGGTGAAAGGGAAAATTGTGGCCGGAGAATCAGCTGGAGCAAATGTATTCACATCTGCGTTTTACAGTCCGAGTGCCAGTAACTCGTTTGAGGGGTTAGGCTTTCTTCCCATCAAATTAATCCCCCATTACTCAATAGAGTATAAAGGCAAATTGGATAACTTTAGGCCGGAGCTTGAAACACTTTGTTTACGAGAGTATCAATACAAGGTTTTTGAGGTAGATTTGTAAAACAACAATAGAGTATGCGAGAGGTATCGTTCAGGTAGCCTCTTTTTTTATTTCCCACTTTCAATATATACCTTAAAATAAAAAGTTGACATTTCTATAAAACAATATATAGTAAACCAAGAAAATTGATTCTAATGAACACACTAGTAAGCCCGCTTTACGAAAAAATATGTTCTATTGATTTTGGCTTCCTTGAAGAGAGGATGAAAGCAAAATTCAACTGGTCAGATGAACGTACGACAAACGCAATTAAAAGATACCGGCAGTACCTCTATATTGTATCTGTGGAGGAACAAGGTGTCTGTCCAACAAAGGACGTTGATGAAGTATGGCACCAACACATTTTGCATACTCGCCTATATGAAGAACACTGCCAGATGATCTATGGCAAGATGCTACACCACCAACCTTTTGCGTCATCTGAAGACAAGCAGGAAAGCAAAACATCTCAGCTCTCGGATCTCGGACCAAAATATTTTGAATCAGATTATCCAGGATCCACCACAGAAACTATAACTGTGGAATGTTGCTCGGATGATTCCGAATGTTGCTCCACAAGGAGAAAGATTCCGGTTGAATAATTTGCAGCTCACAACAGGACCCGTCATTCACGATGGGTTTTTATTTTTCTTAAGGATTTTTCTATTTCTATCAAATTCTCCTGGCTTATCTTCCCTTCCCATATTACATACACTCTAGGTATATGAAGACAATACCAAATAGTTTAAAAGAAGCTCGTATAGCCTGTGGTCTCTCACAAGTAGAAGTCGCAGAGAAGCTAGGATTAGAGAGCCATGATCGCATATCAAAGTGGGAGCATGGTCGAATGTATCCGCATATGGTGAACTTGTTGAAGCTTTCTGTTATCTATAACAAGAGACCTGAGGAACTATACCTGTCATTGTTTTTAAATCTTAAACGAGAAATACACTCTTAGTTCTTTCAGTGTTTTTCTTACTTTTACTAACAACTAGTAAGCAAATCCTTGGTTCATCCTCCTTATCAAAATAATTTTTGCATTAAGATCACAGTCGAGTAAAAAATTGAATTCTTTTTTTGATGGTTGATATCCAATCATTCCTGGGGAGCTACGCAAAAAAGGTGAAGTCCTTAGACTTACTTGTCGGGAGAAGATACTTAGATCGTCATCAATTTTATTATCTTTATAAACAATTTCTGTTACAAGACTTAGCTGCACCTGAATATTATCTTTTGCTATTTCTTCAATACTTGAAAAATTGATATCGTAAAAATTGTAACCTACTATTTCTGAACTATCCATATCGGTTGCCGATAAATCTGTTGGATTCCAAAAAAACCGGTCCTGCGGAGATGTTCTCCATAAACGACTATTATTCACAGAAAACTGAGTTGTATTGATTTCTTTCATTAAGTCTCCGAGCTTACTTTCCACAAAATTCTTAACTTCAATATTCCGTTTTTCTAAATGTAAACCAATTGGAATAATTTCATCGAGTTTTTGTTGAACTGATACAAGGTCTGGGATAATAATCAGCTCTTTTCCTGTACGTATTTTAAAATCATCAATTATTTCTTGGTCAAATTGTTTATGGTTATTAGTACAGAGGATGTAAGTATCACCTTTATTCTTCTCTACATCTTGAACCATTGAAAGGTAGATCAAAGTATCTTTGAAACCAGAGCCATGGTCATTAAATGGTTTTTTCTTATTAACTACCAAATCTGTTAATTCTTCAACAGAAACAGATGGTTGTGGAATGATTTCTATTTTATTTTTTTTGCAAAAATCTTCGGCAAATTCTTGAAGTTTTTCTATATAATCCAATTTTGATTCAATTTCAGTTTCTGTATGGCCTGCCTCTTGAAGAGATTTTATTCTTTCATTTATGTATCCAATAGCTGAATCCATTAACTCTTTTTTATGTTGAATGCGTTCTCTTATTACAATTTTAGGTAAGCAAATTGAGGTATTTTTTACAGAATGTTTACTAAGAAATTCGGATAGATCGGAAAACGAAGAATTAAAAAGAGTACTGAAAGGACCTTTATCCTCCCATATTGGGTTTGTGTCTATAAAAATTCGGCACTTCATAATATTATTTTCACTTACACGGGGGTTGCCAATACCCCGCTTAATTTAAGAGGGGTTAGTTATTTATAACATAAAGTATGAAACCTACGGCGATTTGAACCGAGTACTCTAGATTTAACCTTATAAATCAAGGCTTTTTTATTGTGTGATATATCACACACGTGTGGACCCTATCGGATTCGAACCGATGACCTCCTCATTGCAAAGAATGAAACTGAGAAGAAAACACTAAAATACGTTGGTATGTAAAGGTGAAATTGGAATTGGGGCATTGGTATGAGTGGATGTTAGATAGTCCCCTCATTACCTATTTTGGTTGGAAAAGAAACACTGAGATCGAGTTAATTAAATTAATAAACTAACCGACAATGTTAATAATAGCATTAAAACAGAAAAGCTACCGCTTAAAACAGTAGCTTTTCAAATAAACTATTAGCCTTTTGCTAAACGTTTACACTCTCTGCAGAGGCGACGGCCGCCAGAACCATGCTTGCAGTTTTCGTTCTCAATATTATTTCCTGTATTGCATTCTTTGTTGTTGTGATATACAGGACTTTTACTTGAATGCCAGTCTGACTTCTTTTTCATACTAAATTGTATTGAATTGTTAAAGAGCTCGACCAGACAGATTTTTATATTCTATGCACTGCTAGCACTGTTGATCTCCTCATTCTATGAATTCAATCCTGGATCTTAGGTTCTCAAGCATTTGTGTTAGAAAACTGTCGGAATGATTCTACTCTTATCAACAGAACTTGCAAATATGCAATGTTATAGTGTTTGAATTAAAACTGATCACTTGTATTGCACCTTTGACCTAAAACCTTTTCGGAGGAAATTTTCTGTTTGACAAGATGCCTACATACATGGCATAATCATGACTAGATATTTGTAAACAAAACCCACAAACTAAAGAGTGAAAAAATCTCAATACCCCCGCAAAGCAATGAGTACGATACAAGGTATCGGAATAGTTGCATTCATGTTGCTGTTATTGATAACCAATTTCAGCTTCAGGACCGAAAAAGTTTTCACAATTGATACGCATGGAGGACTATTCGGTTTCTATACGTATCATGTTCCTGAGACAGGTGAACGAGGAAGTATAAGTGAAGGCAAAATTACATTCACTGGAGTGGATGAAGTTATTATTGGTGGCATGCCAGAGTATGGCGGTCCTATACCAGCTCATCCAATGACACCAACCAAAAAAGTAAGATTTGATTTTCATGCAAAAGAATTCCTACGGGAAGAACGCCTTTCTGTTTTCCCCTTAGGAGCGTTGCGGAATAAAAAACGACATGAAGATTACGATTTACGTATTATGGCAGTCTCAGCACCATTCTTCGTCTCTTCTGCAGGTAATACTAAGATCTACAGTCTTGGAAGCCGAACACCGTTCAGCCTGCAAAATGCAGTACGACTAGGAGCACAAGATGCACTTTTGAAAAAAGGTGCATGGGCTGCTTCAAATTGGTCTGACAGAGAGCTACTTTCTGATTCTGTTTTTCTTCTGAATTATCAGGATGAAGACATGGAGTATTTTGTTCAGAAGTTGGACGAAGTAAGGCCACAGGTACTTTTCATTGGTACAATGACACTTTCTTTCCCCGGAGCAATCCAACTTGCAAAAGTTGCGAAAGAAAAGTTCGGTGACGAAGTATTCATTGTGTTGGGTGGTAAGCATGTGAATGAGACTATCTATCTGAAGGAAAATGCAGTGGTTCATCATGTTGGATCATCAGTACTCCTCATGCAACAAGGTCGTATACCTAAAGTATTTGATTTGGTTGTATCAGGAGATGGAGAAGAAGTAGTGAGAGCAATCGGTGAGAGTATTGGCAACGATATTCTTTCTGGTACTACAGTTAAACCTTTTTCTGAATATGCTTCCACTTTTAACAGCCTGCGCGGGAATTTTATTCTTTCGTGGATTGAAAACAATGCTATTGAGTCAAAGGTAAGTGAGAAAATCCAGCTTGATTATGCTTCCCTACCATCGCCAGTGAGCCTGTTTGGAGTAACTACACGATTCGAAATCTTTGGCAGAGAAAAAACAGCGCACGTCTATAGTGACATGGGCAAAGGTTGTGTGATGAACTGTTCATTCTGTTCAGAACGAAATGCAATCAATGGTAAAGTTGCCTTCTCTGGCAATCCAGCAGAGCGATTGTACAATCAACTTCGTGATGCATGTGTATACGGTAATTCTATGAGTGCCTTTGTTGAGGATTCGATTCTTCTTACTGGCAAACCTGAATTACTCAATGACCTGGCAGAACTCCTGGAACAAAAGCCACTTGATATTGTATTTGGCGGACAGTTCACGATTGATAATGTTCTCACTCCCGCGATTCAGCAAAGCATTATTCGTCTGTCTAAGGTTGGCCTTGTATACATTTACACCGGCATGGAAACAGTCAACGAATCAGTTGCGACTCTAATGAGTAAGAATACCCATAAAAACCTTGGTTGGATGGATAGAAATATCGAAGCAGTCAGGTTCTTGTCCGGAAATGGAATCAAGTACGGGGTATCAACACTTTGGGGCTTAGGTGAAAGCCAGAGGGATCGACTACACCAGTTTGCACTACTCAAAGAATGGCAGGATGTCCATGGAAATCCTGTTGTGGTAAGTGTAAACTGGGCGACACAACATCCACTCTTTAATGTATCTTCATTCGATTATATTGATTGGGGAACAGAGCGGACAAGTCCATACTTACCGTTGATGGTGAGACTATTTGGTGAAGCGTCTGAAAAGTACACATTGACAGGTGTTACACTTCCCTCTCTGGTAGAGTTAGAGGAACTGGAACGTGGGTTTGAAAAATTGAAAGTACAAAATGCATAAATGCATCTGAATAAATGGGGTTCCGTAAGGAGCCCTTTTTTTATATTTCAGAAACAGTTTTTGAAAAATACTCTATTTCTTTATTTGAAAGTACTGGAGTTAAAGAAACTCTCAATGCTGGTACTCTCGGCTCTTTTATACTCCATTTAGTATTACTAGATATGATAATCCCTTTCTTCTTTAATCCCTGAAGTTTCTTTGCTAACAATCTTTTTTGAATCGGAATCAAGGCAATATATGGCACTTGGTTCTTTACCTTTAAATGAGGGATGCTATAGTGCTGTAATTTTTTATCAAAGGAAGTTCTTACTTCCTTAATTGTTCTCTTCCAAGATCGTCTCTTCTTTAAGACTTCAAGTGTGGAGTAAATTTCTCTAAAAAACTTTTTTGGTTCGATATTCCATTCCTTAAATGCATACTCTTTAACGAGTACTCTATTCACCCAACAGAACCCAATATGAGGTTCTGCCCCAATAAACTTTGAGGTCACTCCGATATAGACATCGGATAATCTGCTGGGTCTGCAGGAGAGAGCCCCTATTGCCTGTGCACCATCTATCACAATAATATTATTTTTATTTATGGATTTAATTTGCTTATACAATTTTTGAGTAGCAAATATTTCTCCTGTCATTCTAGAAACATGACTAAGAATAATTATGGCAGGTTCTAATGTGCTAAGTACTTTTCGTGGATTCTTTACAAATGCTTCAGGATCAAAGAGAGTAACTCTTTTTTTAACAAATGAAATGGGGCTTTGTTTAACATAGTTTGGGAAAGTAGTATTTTCTATTGGCAATCTACCTGCATCAAAAAGCTTTTTGTACCATTTTATCTCATGGGCACTCATGTATATCTTATAATTCTTCTTCTTCTTTAAAATTGGTAGAACTATATAGAGGAGGTTAGTTGTTGCATTCTGAGCAAATCCTAAAAATTCACCCTTATCTATTGAAAGGAGACTTTGTATTCTTTGAGTGAAGTCTCGGTAGAGACGTTCAGGATTCTTAAGTTTTAGATCTGTAAGCTTCTTGGGTTTTCTTCCATCCGCTTCGTTTAAGTAAAGCTCCTTCATAAATGAGCCTATCTTAGCATAAATATTTTTACTTAACTTCTCATTTTGATTGATAGGTCATGACCACCTTATTAACCAGAGAGTGACCATGTTAGCACATGAGGTGGTCATTTAAACCACCTCATTTCTATTTTATCCTTATTTTATAAGGCTTTTGTGGACCCTATCGGATTCGAACCGATGACCTCCTCATTGCAAATGAGGCGCTCTACCAACTAAGCTAAGGGCCCAGATTTTAATTGCGAATTATCAATTACAAATTATGAGTTTCACTACTTAATTTACTTCATAATTCGTAACTTGTCATTCGTAATTCACTATACTACAGCATTTTAGTTTTTTTGCAAAATTCGTTTGGTACTCAAAAAAGTACCTATTCCGAATGTTCAAATCGACTTTTTGATCACCTCTAGTTTTAAAAGCGATTGTTTAATTAGTTGATGAAGATCTTTTTCCATTACCTCATTCTCTAATAATTTTTCAAGAATGCCTGAATATCTATCTATAAAACTTTTTATATCTGCGAAAACATTTTCTGCTTCTGGGTTCTCTTTAAATTTTGAGATAGTCTTGGTCCACTGCTTAATTAAAATAATATATTGCACAACCATTCTGGGAAACATTATACCTTTTACTGCATTTTCATTATTTGAAAAGGACTCAAACTCATCAATTGAATTGTCTAGATAATAAAGCTTTTCAGTTTTCCACGCACCATAAAGCCCGACGTCTTTCATGTTTGTTTCAAATGTATCATCCTCTTGATGATCAGAAGGCTCATAGGTAAATATATCTTTAAGATTAGAATTATATAGATCAAGAAATTCTTTATAGTACCCATATTTAATCGATTCTCCGCAAAAGCCTATCCATTGGCCTGCTCTTACAAAGCCTAAATACTCAAAAGCTTTCGCTAGATCTTCATAAAATGCAAGAAATTCAAAAACTGACTCCCCAGGATTTTCAGCACTTTCTCTTTGACTAAATACATCTAATGCCTTGAAAAAACGCAAAGCTATTTCCTTGACTCTAGAATCTCCTTTAGGATCAATTGCTTGTATAAAGCGAGTTAATTTCCCAATGTCATTAATACTTATAACTAATTCAGCACACCAAGGTTCACTCTTCTCTAGGAATTCTTTGAGAGGAGCCCTGACTGGAGTTATCTCAAGACTAAGTTCAGTTCCACTATGATTTAAAATAGTGCTATTTGATTCTTTTACTTCATGGAAAAGTCTCTCAACTTCAGGTTTCCTATCTAATTCAAATATGGTGAAACTTCTTTTGAAATTCCTAAAACTTGCATCAAACTTTTTTAGTAATTCAGTTTGCTCCTGATTTTCTTGGGTTGGCTTATTTTCCATAGTATATGTACCTAGAATTATCTATTCTTTGTCTTAGCTTTTGCAAACTCTATGCCACCCCTCACATAGTCATGAATCGTCGCACCGACATGCGCTAGTGAATGGACGATTGGTGAATGCTCAAAAACTGATGGCTGAGCATCAATTTCGATCAAGTAAAGTCCTCGCGGAGTTCTGATGAAATCTCCTGTTGTCGTGAAGCCAAGAGGAAGCTCCTTATCGAGATCACGGAAAAACTGGGCAATTTGAGCTTTCTCTTCTTCATGCTTCTCAAGCAATATAAGTGGCACTTCGCCGGCCATACGAGATGTGTGTTCGAGAATTCCCTTCTTCTTGGCTTCCATAGGCATAAGTGGGTAATGAGTTTGGCCACGAAAATCTTTGAGTACGCCACCGATAATTTCTCTCCCGTAGAGATACTGCTCGACAATGAATGGTTCATCGACTTGGAGTGCACTCTCAATCGCAAGTTCTAATTCTGGAACTGAGCGTGCAAGTGCCGCACCGACTGAGTGACCACCCTTGGTATATTTGACGACCCATGGGGGTGCAATATGTGAATGAATTTCTCGGACGAGTTCTTCAGCATCACGGGCTTCACCTTCGTCAATTGAAACTGCGTCGGGTACTTTCATACCATTTTTTTCTGCATACTTTCTGAACACCGCTTTATTGAGTGCCGTGCGACTTGTCAGCGACGGTGCGCTCGTATGTGGAATGCCTCGCTCATCGAGAATTTGTGCAAGCTCACCATTCTCTCCATATTCGCCATGCAGTGCATTCCAGACGATATCGACACGTGGTGCAAATGTATCAATCGTCACAGGCATACCACGCACATGCCATGTCCCCTCGCGATCAACGAGAATATCGACTGGTTCAAACTCATCTCGCATGTCAGCGAGTGCACGAAGAACCGCTTCGCCATGGATTAGTGAAGCTTCATATTCATTTCCTGGTCCTCCCCGTGCGACACCGACTCGTAACATACTAGAAGTATAAAGTAGAAAGTCTAAAGTTGAAAGTAAGTCCTTGATATCATTGACATACATAAAACAATACTTTAGATTAATCGTAGAAAATACACTCAGATGACCAAAGAAATGAAGATATTGATTGTCCATGATCTTTTGTGGACAATCAGTGCCTGGAAAGAGAGGTACACAGACGGAAGACGCTCAGATGGATTTTTTGATGTTGAAAGTATCAGAAAAACTTTTCCAGGAGCGTTAGAAAATATCGATTATTACCTCATACAAAGAAATGTATGGTTAGGTGGAACAATCTATTTTACACCAATTGAAGCATGTGCGATTCGTTCGGCAATAAAAAAAGTGGCGGATGCTGCAAATTATTTGGAACTTGAGTATGCCTGTGGCGTATGCGGAGATATTGCATATCTACTAAATGAGAAAATAATTCACCAAGGTAAAATGCCAGTAAAGATTCTTACCACCAAAATACAATGATGCCCCCAACACGGGCATTTTTATTTTCCCAAGAACGACTTCCCTCTTTTGGCTTTGTGAAGTCTAAGGGAAAATCTATGCGCTTCAGAGTTGGCAAGCAAAATTGCATCTTTATGAGTTGTGCCTATATTTTTATCTCCCAAAATATCTTTGGGCTTGTGGGCTGAATCTTTGACCACCGACACCACGGGAATTTCTAATTGGTAGCCCTTCAGCATTCGCTCGGCAACTCTCTTCTGACCCTCACCACCATCGGTCACGACGAGATCAGGTAGTCCCCACTCGACATGGCGAAGTCTTCGTCCGACAAGCTCAGCAAGTGCGTCTGTGTCTGACCCTCCCTTTGGTTGACGAATAGTAAATGTCCGATACTCTTTCTTGTTCGGTTCGCCATTTTCGAGCACCACCATCACACCCACAGTATTCTGCCCGCCGGTGTGTGCAACGTCATATGCTTCAATTCGAAATCCTCCCTCGTCGTTTGCGCTGTAATATGGTTCATGATTGACTTCGTGATCACGCTTCAGTAGCGCGACATCATTAATATGGGTTAGGGCAAAAATTTGATTCCTGATTTTGGCCGCTCGTTCAAATTCTTCGGCTTTCGCTGCATCTTTCATATCACGCTCTAGCTCGCGTAGAATTTCTTTCTTCTTGCCAGAGAAAAATCGTTTGATATTAGTAATGTTTTTGCGATAGGCCTCTTGTGCCTCATCTCGTGTCACATCAGGGGCCAATCCAAGCTGACGATAAAATTCATAGTTATCACGTTTGGCAGAAGCTGGATCGATATAAGGGAAAATCCTGCGAATAATTTTCAATGCTTCTCGTAGTGAACTTCCTTCAGTGTACGGACCGAAGACAGTTTGTAGTTGGTAGTTGGTAGTTCGTAGAAGCTCAAAATCAATGTTTTTTTGTCGTTCGATAATAACTTTTGGAAATGTTTCCTTAGTAAGACAAACATAATTCCAACTCTTGTCATCTTTTTCTTTGACATTGTAGTGAGGCTTAAATTTCTTGATGAGATTAGCTTCGAGGATAAGTGCCTCAAGCACAGAGTCAGTTTCTTCAAATGTAACCTTTCCTGATTTAAATACCATATCAACAATCCCAGGTCCGCGCGTATGAATGAGGTCGCCGGCAAAATAGGAACGTACTCGAGAGCGAAGCGACGTCGCTTTGCCAATATAGAGAATCTTTTCTCCTTCACGAAAGAAATAGACCCCAGACGTGTCAGGGAGTTTGAATTGTTCGAGGTCTTGACTTTTCATATAAGAAATGTAACATAAATTTTAGAAAATCGAAATGAATGACCAAAGAGACAATCAAAGACGCGACTGTGAACCCAATTAATTTTTTTGACTTACAAAGAGTCACTGATCCTCAAAAAATAACACAGTGGATTAGTGTCTTGAGGAGGCGGCAAGCCTTAATAGCTACTACACACTATGGTAAATTAACAGGTGATATCGCAAACCTTTTTTCATACCTTACACGTTGCTACAAAGACTTATTGGCAGGCAGAGAAGAAAACCTAATACCGGACCTGACAATTCCAAACCATTTTGAGCAATACTCAGAGGAGTTAGTAGAATTATTCAAAGCAAACGGGATTCTTCTTGTTTTCCATTATGCCGAGCCTGGAAAGGAATTCAGATCAATAGGTGGAAGCCTCCGCTCATCGTGGAAAGCTACTGCAAAACTCATATTAAAAGATGCCGAATAACCTTCGGCTTTTTCTTTTTTAAATCTTGACTTTTCACCTCCCAGCTGTAGTATCAGAAATAGAAAAAATAAAAAATGGAAAAAAGTCAGAAATTTTCGTATTACTCATACGCATTAGGTTTTCTAACCCCAGTGTTCGTAATAGTAATATATGTTCTCTTCTTTAATAACATAAAGATGATTACGAATCTGGAGAGTACTGATAAGTCTATTGAAATACGAAATGCCAAAGTTCGTCTTTATGATTCAGACTCCGACATAATGATCTACGGATCTAGTACAGAGCCTGATAAGATAATTAATTCTTTGGTAGATTTCTTGAAGTCTAGAGGAAATTCCTCAGCTTCTACTATAAAAATGGACTCAGAAGGAGCAGCACTGGAAGCCAAAATAAATTTGATTATAGCTATACGAAAAAATCCACAAACCGCCGAATAACCTTCGGCTTTTTTCTTTTCCACAGTTTAATGTTCACCTTCTCCCAAACACTTTCCATGCCAATTTTAGCTATTTCAAGAAAATAGCCCTTCGCGGTAGTTGATACCTTATATATTACAGTTGTGGGAAAGTGAGCGGGTTTACTTTTCCTCTATTATGTGCTACACTTCCCTCAATGTATTTGAGGTCGGCCGTAGGCTCTCCGCAAAATACGGTCGAATTATATATCTCAATTGAGAAAAGAAGACAAATGGCAATGAAACTTTATATCGGATCACTCTCATACAGTTCTACTGATGACAGTCTCCGAAACTACTTCGCCACAATTGGTGAAGTTACAAGCGCCTCAGTCGTCATGGACAAAATGACCGGCCGCTCACGCGGATTCGGCTTTGTGGAAATGGCAAACGACGAGGATGCAAAGCGTGCAATCAGTGAGCTCGACAATACTGAGCTTGATGGTCGCAGCATTCGCGTGTCTGAAGCTCGCCCTCGTGAAGAAGGCGCACCTCGCCGAAGTTTTGGCGGTGGTGGAGATCGTGGCGGCAATCGTGGCGGTGGCTACGGCGGCGGTGATCGAGGCGGACGCGGCGGATACTAAGCGCATCTGTAATCAAAAAGCTCCTTCTGGGAGCTTTTTGATTTTCATCTGCCCACTCGTCATGACTAGCCTTCAGAGGATATACTATGGTACGTTACCCATATATGAGAAGTACTCTACAGACAATCATTCGCTCGGCAATTATCACCGCTTTTATTGTGGGTGTGATTGCAGTGGTCGCGTATTTTGCGAAATCAGAGCCAGAACAATTTGCCTTTACTCCCTCGCCACTTCAGAGCACTGAAAATATCTTTCCCGAGAAAAAGCCTCTAATCCCTTCCTTAAATGAAATCATTACTTCTCCAGGCACTGTGTTGCCACCAGAAGATATTGCCATTACTCCGAGTGAGATATCTGAAGCCTTGGTTTACCACAGTACTGGTACCGTAATCCCTAAAACAATTGTAGGTGTCACTGCGGATAGTGTATTCGCATTTGCTGACACCACTACTTCAGCTTTTCATAACACAGTAACTGATGCTGGAGTAAATGTGATTCAATTTGTGCCGGGCACGACGGCTAATTATTGGCACTGGCAAGGCACAGGCTTGGGAGTAGACGAGGACGAGGTGATGCGCGACGGTGCTTCTCCAAACAAAACTACTGAAATCACGTGGACCGATAAGTATTCTTTCCGTTTTTATGACCGCTTTGTCTCACTCGTCTCAGCAACGAACACTGATGCATTTATTTCACTCAATATAATGTCACAGATTGCACCAGGCAAAGATCGTTTCGATGAAGAGAGCATCGAGATCGCGATTAATGAAAATCTAGCTTTACTCAATGACATCCGGGCCAAAGATATCAATATCGTCGGCGTCCGGATAGGAACTGAGATTCACATCGGTGGATATAGCGACATCTTCCCGACTGTTGAAGACTATATCAGACGGGTCAAACCGATCGCGCTTGCAATCAGGTCATCCCATCCAGAAATTCCAATATATCTTCAACCGGCCCCACCAGAAAAAACCGGTAAACGCCTCGTCGAGTGGAACGAAGCACTTAGAAAGGAAACATTTTATGATGGTGTCCTAGCCTACGACTGGCTGAGACCAGAAGACACTGGCTGTAGCGGAAGTGTAGATGCGAGATTCGCTTGTATGAATGCAATGTCAAAGAAATTTATTGATTCGACAGTCCCGAGTAACCTAGATGAATTGAGGAATACGTTCCCAAATAAATCGATATGGATTGGGCAATGGAATCTCGCAACAGAAAACACTGGCGCAGATGCTGACACTACATTTGGAAACACTATGCTCCAAGCGCTTCATTCGGCTGACTACCTGCTTATACTCAGTGAATATACTGCACTCAAAAATGGAATTGTTCGAGGCGCGACATTCATGAACTTTGGAGGTGCGAATGGTTTACGTAATTTTGTTAGTAATTATCTTGGCGGAGATGATGTAGGTCATGTAGAGACTGAAGGTGGTCTTGTTGCACGCTCAAGTGCTCAAGCATACGCGATGCTCCGCGGTATATACGATGGTGCACATTCACTTCTGGCACTCTCACCCATCTTTCCTTCTCATGTCCCAAATGACGATGCGAAGCTCTACGGCTTTAAGGGAAAAAACGATTATATATTTGTAATTATCAATCGCAGTGGTTTCTCAATTCCACTTTCAGAGATCACATCTGGCACCACACCAATTTTTGATTCATCAAAAACCGTTACTCTCGAAACTCTCTACGGTCCGAGTCTCTCCTCGACCTATGGTACAAAAGGACACGATGGTGCCTTCAGTCCAATTATTCATACTAATCCAACTAATACTCTCGTGAGCGAAATTTTAGTTAAGCCTTTCTCTGTGACAAGAATTAGTTTTTAAAATTACTTCCTTAATACTTTCTTTAGGTACTTCCCAGTAAAAGATTTTGAATTATTCGCAACTTCTTCCGGCGTACCTTTGGCGACAAGTTCTCCTCCGCCAACACCACCTTCGGGACCAAAGTCGAGAATATAATCAGCTGATTTGACGATATCAAGATTGTGTTCAATCAGTACTACTGAATTACCCTTACCAACAAGTTGGTTGAGAACTTCAAGGAGCTTAGCCACATCATCGTAGTGGAGCCCTACTGTTGGCTCGTCCAAGAGATATATTGTTTTCTCCAAATGCCGTCTATAAAGCTCACTTGAGATCTTCACCCGCTGAGCTTCACCGCCAGAGAGAGTGGTCGCAGATTGACCGAGTGCTAGATAATTGAGTCCCACATCCATCAGCGTGCGCAAGCGATCATAAATTTGTGGAATATCTTCAAAGAATATAATTGCTTCCTCAACAGTCATCTGAAGGACATCGTAAATATTTTTCTTTTTATATTTTACGGTCAGTGTTTCTTTATCAAAACGCTTTCCATTACAGACATCACAGGTCACGTAGACCGTCGGCAAGAAATGCATTTCAACTGCTATCTCGCCATTTCCTTCGCAAGCTTCACAACGTCCACCACCGCGGGCTCCAGGTACGTTGAAAGAAAATCGATTGGCTTTCCAGCCACGGAGTCGTGCGTCCTCAGTTTCTGCAAAAAGTTCCCGAATAAATGTAAACGCTCCAGTGTAGGTCGCAAGGTTGGAACGAGGTGTGCGCCCAATCGGTGACTGATCAATTAAAATTGCACGAGAGAGATATTCACTTCCGGTAAAAGTAGCTGCATTATACGTCTCAGCAGTGCGAAATTTGCGTTCAAGTCGTGATTGTAGATTCTTGTAGAGAATTTCATACATGAATGAGCTTTTACCAGAACCCGACACACCAGTGATGGCCACAAGTTTCCCAAGTGGTACTTCAGCAGTAAGATTTTTGATATTAAATACTTTTCCGCCAGCGATTTTGATCGAACCTTTATCGCTCTCTCTTCGTTTCTCTGGCACAGGGATTTTTTCTTCCCCGCGTAGATACCCGAGCGTGCGCGAGCCACTCGTGTTTTTCTTGGCAGAGAGAAGCGGTTCGAGCCAATCGGCGACGATAACTTCCCCACCATGGATTCCTGCCTTTGGCCCTATGTCAACAATGTAATCAGCAGCAAAGATTGTATCTTCATCGTGTTCAACTACGAGTATAGTGTTACCGAGATCACGGAGGTTAAGCAGAGTTTTGATCAATCGCTCATTGTCGCGCTGATGAAGTCCAATTGTCGGCTCATCGAGCACATAGAGCGCACCAACCAGGCGCGAACCAAGTTGCGATGCAAGTCTGATGCGCTGAGCTTCTCCGCCAGAGAGTGTATTGGCCTTACGATCGAGTGAGAGATAATCGAGTCCGACATCCATCATGAAGCCAAGTCGCGCTTCGATTTCTTTGATCACTACTTTGGCAATTTCCTTCTCTTGAGCGGAGAGTGTGATGTCCATGAAGAATTCTGTCGCTTGCTCAATTGAGAGATTTGCAATCTCGACTATGTTGAGACCGTGAGCTTTTTCCTTCGTCGTCGAAGAACCCCTGAGGAACACGCTGAGTGCTTCGGGGCGAAGACGGGCACCATGGCAGACATCACAGGGCTCATTGCCGCCAAAATATTTCGTACCAAGCCCATTACATTCTGGACAGGCGCCGTATGGTGAATTAAATGAGAAAAGTCTTGGCTCAATTTCAGGGAATGAAAATCCATCGCGTGGACAGGCAAAACGTGCGGAGAGAATTGCTTCTTCACCACCGTCACCAAATTGAATTTTGACGAGTCCGTCACCTTCAAGGAGTGCTCGTTCCACTGCCTCAGAGAGTCGCATCTGCGAACCACTCTTGTCAGTGTTAAACTCATGGAGAATAATTTCATCAACCAATACATCTAACACATGAGCTTTGTGCTTAGTAAGTTCAATCCGATCTCTGAGATTTTTCAGCACGCCATCAACGCGGATAACTGAGAAACCTTTACCGAGCAAATCATAGAGAAGCTGATAATGCTCCCCTTTGCGACCACGAACTACCGGTGCAAATATGCGCACAGGCATTTCATTCCACTCGACACCCATGAGTTCTTTCTTGCCTTTGGTTCCCTTGGATTGATCTTGAACTTTCTCTAACACAAAGGCGTTAATCTCTTCAGTGGTGAGCTTTTTAATTTCATCTCCGCAAAGTGGGCAGTGTGGATGCCCAATACGAGCATAGAGCACACGAAGATAGTCGTATATTTCGGTAATGGTCGCAACTGTTGAACGCGGATTGTTTGAGCGAGATTTCTGGTCAATAGAAATTGCCGGTGATAGCCCCGTAATCTCATCGACATCAGGCTTCGGCATTTGATTGAGAAATTGTCGCGCATAGGCCGAGAGTGACTCCACATAACGACGCTGACCTTCAGCAAAAATCGTATCGAACGCAAGCGAACTTTTGCCCGAACCTGACATGCCCGTGATTGCCACCATTTTATTCCGTGGCATTTCCACGTGGATGTTTTTGAGATTGTGGGTACGTGCACCTTTGACTATGATTTTGTCGGTTTCTGGTTTTTTCATATCAATTTAATGTCACCCGCCATAATTCCTAGGGGGTGTTTGTCTTTATTTGATTGATTACAATATACCATACTTTCGCTTTCTTTACATTCTAAGTAACAGCGGTATAGTACATAAAGAAAATTTTATGCCATGGAAGCAAAGTATCTAGTCATGGCTATCTGCCTGATTGGGATCCTAATACTATTAGGAATCCTCAGGAGCCAACTATCAAAGAAATTTCTCTGCGACCTCTGTGGAGAAGGAAAAGCTGTGTCTTCAATAGTATGTTTACCCTCAACATATCAGAAAGACATAGAGTACACCACAGACCATTTCTGGTGCGCCGAGTGTGCCGAAAATTTCGGCCTACATGTAAATGCAATTTTATGTGCTGATGGAAGCTATCAGAAAATATCTTTTCCGACTACAATACCTAAACATGAACCACCTGCCAAAACCTAATTGGCAGTTTTTATTTTTTAGCCTGTTTTGCTTTTAAAGCTTTCACCTCATCTCGAATGATGGCAGCTGTTTCAAAATCAAGTGCTTTGACCGCCTCTTTCATTTCTTTCTCTTTTAATTTAATGAGTTTCTCTGGGTTTTGCTTGAAAACTTCCCTATCAATGGCAATATTAGCCGCTACCGCTTTGTCGTGTTCACTGGTGAGCTCATCGGTAATATCATGAATTTTCTTACTGATAGTCTTTGGAGTAATGCCGTGCGCTTTGTTGTATTCGAGCTGCTTCTCACGTCGACGGTTAGTCTCTCCAATTGCGCGCTCCATTGAGCCCGTCATTTGGTCAGCATAAAGAATCACATGACCTTTGACATTTCGCGCTGCACGACCGATAGTTTGAACAAGCGACGTTTCACTTCGAAGGAAGCCTTCTTTGTCGGCATCAAGAATGCCAATAAATTCTACCTCAGGCAGATCGAGTCCTTCACGCAAGAGGTTAACTCCCACCAGACAATCGAATTCACCTCTACGGAATGAAGTCAAAATTTTGATACGATCAATTGTTTTGACTTCTGAGTGAAGATATTCAGCCTTCACTTTCTTGTCTTTCAGATATGCCGCCAAATCTTCCGCCATCTTCTTGGTCAGTGTCGTCGCAAGCACACGACCACCTCCTTTAATTACTCTGACAGCTTCAATAATGAAATCTTGAATCTGTCCTGGATAACTTGCTTTCTCTTGTATGGGACGGAGTTCAATATGCGGATCAATAAGTCCAGTCGGACGGATAATCTGTTCAACAACCTGCTCCGAATTTGCATGTTCATATTTGCCAGGCGTTGCACTGGTGAAAATCATCTGACCAATTCGTGGCAGAAATTCGTCAAATTTTAGCGGACGATTATCCTTGGCACTCGGTAATCTGAAACCGAATTCCACGAGCGTGTTCTTGCGACTTGCATCGCCCGCATACATACCACCGAGTTGCGGAATGGTCACATGAGATTCATCAATGATAGTTAGAAAGTCTGGGCTACCATCTGCATTATGCGGGAAGTATGAGAGGAGGGTCTCTGGAGGCTCCCCTGGTGCTTTGCCTGAGAGATGACGTGAGTAGTTCTCAATTCCTGAACAGTAGCCAACTTCTTTGATCATCGCCAAGTCATACGTGGTTCTTCGCCTAATACGTTCTGCCTCGAGTAATTTTCCTTCAGCATCAAAGTAAGTTAACTGTGCTTCTAGTTCAGCTTTGATTGATTCGATTGCACGGACTGTTTGGTCACCTCCGGCTACGAAATGTTTGGCTGGGAATACAAAGAGACTTTCTTCGTCACGGAGATGTTTGGATGATACTGCGTCGATGCGAGCAATACGACTGACAGACCCACCAAGTGTCTCGATCTGATACATCACTGTCTCTGACACTGGCATAATTTCAACTCGAGTGCCGATCGAGCGAAAGGTCCCCGGCGTAAGATCAGCAGTGGTACGTTTGAAATAAATTGAGATAAGAGATTTCATCAGATCTGTACGATTCATAGGCATGCCAAGCGTGAGTTTGAGATTTACCTTTTGGTATTCTTCCGGTGAACCGAGACCATAAATGCATGACACTGAAGCGACGATAATAACGTCTTTACGAGTGAGAAGCGCTTGAGTAGAGGCATGGCGAAGTCGATCAATTTCTTTGTTAATCTGAGCATCTTTCTCAATATAGGTATCAGTGACCGGCATGTAGGCTTCTGGCTGATAGAAATCGTAATAGGAGACGAAATAGTGCACGGCATTCTCTGGGAAAAACTCTCGGAATTCTTGGGCAAGCTGGGCCGCCAGGGTTTTGTTATGGGCAATTATAAGTGTAGGCTTATCAACTTTCGAAATGATATTAGCCATGGTAAAAGTCTTACCGGTACCAGTCGCACCGAGGAGCGTCTGCATGCGAAGACCTTTGTTGAGTCCCGCCATGAGTTGTTTGATAGCTTCTGGCTGATCGCCGGCTGGAGCCCAATCACTTTTGAGTTTGAAATTACCTTTTGACATTGATACTCCTTAGACTACCACGGGTTCTCTTACCAGGAAATATACTATTTATTTTTATATGTATTCAAAAATGATTCTTTAAAGTCCAAGAAAGTCCCATCAATTATTCTTTCACGCATTTGATCCACGAGATGGACTATAAAATAGAGATTGTGAATAGTTCCGAGTGTTGCTGCCAGCATTTCTTTGGCCCGGAAAAGATGGGAGACATATGCGCGTGTATAGTTCGAACATGTATAGCAACCGCAGCCTTCTTCAATCGGAGTAAAATCACTGACGAATTGCGCATTCATCATATTGAGTTTGCCAAACTTACTGTAGAGTGTGCCATTTCTGGCATTTCGTGTCGGTGCCACGCAATCAAACAGATCAACACCATTCTCGACTCCCATAAATAAATCTTCTGGTTCTCCTATGCCAAGTAGATGTCGCGGCTTCTCTTCAGGCAGGATTTCATTTACCCATTTGACTGCGGTATTCATATCTTCTTTGGCAAATGAACCACCAATGCCAAATCCATCAAAATCCATCGCTCCGATTATTTCTGCAGATTTTTTGCGCAGTCTCTCATCTCTACCGCCTTGGACAATACCAAAAAGTGCGGGGCCTGCAACATTCGCCTGTGTAGTTTTTAACTGTAGATGCCGAGTAAGCGATCTCCGGGCCCAACTATGTGTTCGTAACAAAGCTTCTTCTTGGTAGGCAACTGATTCTGTAGGCGAAGTACATTCATCGAATGCAAAAATAATGTCTGCACCAATATTGTGCTGAATTTCTATCGATTTCTCTGGCGTAATGTAGTGAAGTGAGCCGTCGAGGTGTGAACGGAAAGAAACTCCATCTTCACCAATTGTCGCGAGTCGTGGCACGCCTTCATCTGCACTTGAACGTTCTGGAATTTGGAGCGACACATCCTGTGCTTTAGTAATTTTCGAAAGTTCTTTACCAAACGCTGCCCCTAGTGAGAACACTTGGAAGCCACCGGAATCAGTCATCGTCGGTCCTTTCCAATTCATGAATTTTCCTAATCCACCACTGCCTCTCACCAGCTCATCACCGGGTTGTAAATACAAATGATAGGTATTTGCTAAAACTACTTGTGCACCAGTTGATAGTATTTCTTCTGGTGTGAGCGCTTTTACTGTTCCCTTTGTGCCCACAGTGACAAATGCCGGCGTTTTGATTTCGCCATGTGCTGTAGTAAGCGTTCCTGCCCTCGCTAAAGTATTATTAAGTTTTTGGTTGATGGTGAACACGCTGGGTATGGAAAAATACTTACTCAACAATCACCCACGAGAGTTCAAATATATTTACCGGTGTAGTCACGAGAACTTGCTCGAGTGGATCTCTGGGATCAGAAATAATTTTGCCGACCACTCCAATAATTGCTGTCGGAGTGCCTGGCACAACAACTGGAGTACCTTCTTTCACAAAAGTGTCGCGTGGAAGTTCGATTACGAAATTACCACCACCTCGGCCAGTCAGTGTGGCTTCAATGGCCGGATCAAGTAACTGCCCATTATGAGTAACACCTGGCGCACAGTAGAGCATTACTTTCGATGTTGATGCATATACTTCCACAATCTCACCGAGTAGTGCGTTATCATTTGAAAAAACTCGTGCACCATTATGCGCTCCATCTTTTTCTCCATAACCAATAAGAAGTGTCCCGTAAAGCGACGTCGGAGGATGTGCCAGTACACGGACGGTATGAAAATTTGAGAGCACTGTCTGAGAATCAATAAGTCCTTTGATATTTTTAATTTCATCTTTCAAAACCTGGTTCTCTAAACCATTGAACTCGAGAGTGGCAATTGTGTTCTCTAACTCTTCGTTCTCTCTTACCAATGAACGCTTTGATTCGAAATGGAGGGAGAGATCGTTAAAACGTGACCCAATAGCATCACCGACAAACCAGAAGGGTCGTGCGATCCCGACTGCAAAACCTGAAACAAATTTAGGTAGTCCAAAATAGATAATCAAAAAAATAATCACAACAAAAGATGCAATGGCGAGATAGAACGTCGTTGATTTACCTCGACGCTTAACGGAAGAGTGATTCATTGGTATTCACTGCAATTAATTGTTCACGATACGAGTCAAGATCATCGAGCACCACACCAGTTCCCCGCGCCACTGCCGAAAGTGGATCTTCAGCAATAAAAATAGGAATTTTAAGTGCGTGCTCAAGCATAACATCAAGACCGCGGAGTAGCGCACCTCCACCTGAGAGCACCATACCTTGTCGCATCACGTCAGCAATAATTTCTGGTGGCGTGGTCTCAAGTACTTCTTTCACCCCATCAACGAGTTCATAAATAGACGGCATAATTGCTTCACGTACGTCTGAATCAGTGATTATTACTTCTCGAGGTAATCCTGTAACAAGATCCCTCCCACGAACTTGGATTTCCATATATTCGCCTTGCGAGACTGACGCAAGCGCCATCTTTAATCCTTCTGCGGTCTTCTCACCAATTAATAATTTAAACTCATCTTTGAGGTAGAGTGCAATATCAGCATTAAGTCTATCCCCTGCAATTTTTAAATTTTTTGAGCGGACAATACCACCGAGAGCAATCACTGCCACATCAGTGGTACCGCCTCCGATATCAATCACCATCGAACCGAGCGCGTCACGCACTGGCAAACGAATGCCAATTGCTGCTGCCATTGGCTCTTCAATAATAAACACCTCACGTGCTCCCGCGGATTTGGCAGCATCATAGACTGCCCGTGTCTCGACATTGGTAATGCCTGAAGGTACACCTATGACAACACGAGGGCGAAGCAGTTTTTTTGAAATTTTCTCAGCTTTACTAATTAAATACGCGAGCATTTCTTCGGTTACTTCGAAATCTGAAATAACCCCATCAACGATCGGCCGCACCGCACGTATGTGTCCTGGCGTACGACCAAGCATTTCCCGTGCACTTGATCCGACTGCGACAATTTGTCCGGTCTTCTGATTGAGTGCCACAACTGATGGTTCGTTGATTACAATGCCATGACCCTTGAGATACACGAGTGTATTTGCGGTACCGAGATCAATACCGATGTCGTTTGAAAATAATTCGTAGAATTTTTTGAGCATGGACTAGTAGGCTTTGGCAAAAAGCACACGGCGGATTGATGGTGATCCAGTTTTAATACACACACCATCCTCTTCGACCGAATCAAACGGAATACATCGTATGGTTGCACCTGTTTCATCTTTGATGAGTTTCTCAGTCTCTGGCAGACCATCCCAATGCGCAAGGACAAAATTTCCTTCTTCGATTTCTTTAACAAACTCATTCCATAAATCAACATTCTTTGTTCTTTGAACTAAACGATTTTTTGTGTTGGAGAGAAGTTCAGCCTGCATACTCTCAAGTTCTGCTTTAATTTTTGAAACGACTTCCGTGATTTTAGCAGTTTGTTTTTCTTCCTGATCGCGACGTGCAATTACAAAGGCACCACTTGCAACATCTTTGGGACCAAGCTCAATACGGATTGGTATACCTCGCTTTTCCCATTCATAAAACTTCTCACCGGGGCGGAGGTTTTCTCGGCTATCAATTTTGACTCGTACGCCTTCTCTCGTAAGTTCGTCAAACATTTTCTTAGCTTCGGCAAGCACAACTTCACGATCATCAGCTTTTGGAATGATGGTGATAATTACCACCTGGGTTGGTGCGATCTTTGGTGGAAGCACTAAGCCTTTGTCATCAGAATGGCCCATAATGAGTCCCCCAATTGTGCGAGTGGAGAGTCCCCAGCTTGTTTGGTGACCATACTGCATGGTGTTGTTCTCATCGAGGTATTGGACATTAAAAACCTTGGCAAAGTTGTCACCGAGGTTATGACTGGTCGCAAACTGAAGTGCTTTGCCATCTTGCATCATTGCTTCAACGGTGTAGGTGTGTAACGCACCAGCGAATTTTTCTGATTCACTTTTTGTACCGAGCGTGACTGTAATCGCCATATAGTTCTCGGCAAAGTCTCGATAAATTTCTAACATCTCACGCGCACAAGTGTCAGCTTCGGGATTAGTCGCATGGACCGTGTGCCCTTCTTGCCAAAGAAATTCTGTCGTACGAAGAAATAATCGTGTGCGAAGTTCCCAGCGCACAACGTTGGCCCATTGATTGATGAGGAGTGGCAGGTCACGATAGGAATGAATCCAACTTGAAAATACTTCGTACATGATTGTCTCAGATGTCGGACGTACGACAAGTGGTTCATCGAGCTTCTTGCCACCAGCATGGGTCACAACTGCGACTTCTGGCGCAAATCCTTCGACATGCGCTTCTTCTCGTTTTAGTAATTTCTCTGGAATAAGGAGTGGGAAATAGGCGTTCTCGACGCCGGTGGCTTTAAATTTCTCATCGAGGATTTTCTGTGTCAGTTCCCAAATGGCGTAGCCATTTGGTTTGATGATCATACAGCCTTTAACAGGCGCGTGTTCAGCAAGACCTGCGGCGTAAATGACATCCCCATACCACTGGGAATAATCAACGCTTCTTGGCGTGATTTTCTTCTCATCGTTTTTGGCATTTTCTGCACTTTTCTCCCCCATAGATAGGCTCATAGTAGCTTAAATACATTGATTTTACAAATAAAAACCCCTTCGCAGAAGGGGTAGAATTCATCCATCATACAAATAAAACCAGTCGAAACTTTCTTATCACGTTCTCAATTAATTTAATAATTCCTAATACAAATATCGCAGTGGTTGGAATAAATATTAGGCTGGTGTACCTAAAATTGAAAATTATCACAGAAGTATTTTCAAATCCTACTCTTGCAACCAGAATTGAAATAAAGTTGCATAGTATTGGTAAAATCAACCAAATCACTCCAATCCAGAAAGCTTCTCTTGATATTCCTTTTATGACATAAAGAGATACTACAATAAATGGAAGCGCCATGCCGATCAAAAATCCGAGAGGATTATCACCTTCCCCTAAGGGTGCCCCGCCTGCTAAATACCAATATGGAATTGATAGAAGTAACGCGACAATAATGTACATGATCATCAATAAGTATTGCATGTTGTTGATTTTTCTGTGATTAGTATTAGCATAATTTTGTAAAGTGTCAATCACTTCCATTTTCTCAAAATATACGCTATAGTAATAGGGTTCCGTGGGGAGCCTTCTCGGGCGACGCGCAAGCGTGTAGCCTTTTATTTTCTAAGGTTTCTTGTGCCCTACCTCCAGAGATTGGATCGGGCAAGGCTGGAATGCCAAAAAACGGAGCGTCCACTCGAAATGGACATTAATTAACCACAGATTCAAAATGAACGATCAAACTCAATTGACCGATGGACTTTTTAAGGCAGGAGCCCACTATGGCTACTCCAAAAGTCGTCGTCATGCTTCTGTTGCGAAGTGTATCTTCGGAACAAAAAATAAAGCAGATATTATTGACCTCGCCAAGACTGCCGAGCAGATAGCAAAAGTACAAGAATTTCTCAAGGCTCGTCCAGAAGGCGCAGTCATATTATTCGTCGGCACCAAGCCTGAAGCCCGTGCACTTATCAAAGACACCGCTGAAGCACTCTCGATGCCGTATGTCACCAATCGCTGGATCGGTGGCGCACTCACCAACTACTCCGAAGTAAAGCGCCGCATTGCCAAGCTTGTTGATCTCCGTGAGAAGAAAATAAAAGGCGAACTTGATATGTATACTAAGAAAGAGCGTCTCATGATTGATCGTGAAGTCGCTGATATGGAAGGAAATTTCTCTGGTATCGTGTCACTAAAGAAAACTCCTGATATAATGATTGTCATTGATCCGAAGAAAGAGCATATCGCCGTTGCCGAAGCAATGAAGATGGGTGTCCCAGTTGTGGCACTTGCCAATACTGACTGTGATATTCGTCCAATCAATTATCCTGTAGTTGCCAACGACGCGTCGACTTCAAGTATTTCATTCTTCATGAATGAGATCAAATCAGTCCTCTAAATATTTATTTACACTAACTTCTCTACACATTTACAATCATTATGATTACTACCGAACAAGTCAAAGCATTACGAGACCAAACAGGCGTATCAATCATGCAGTGCAAAAAAGCGCTCGAGGAATCAGAAGGCGATATGGAAAAAGCTCTCATGATTTTGAAGAAAAAATCTTCTGATATTGCTGCCAAAAAAAGTGATCGTGAAGCCAAGGATGGACTCGTGGTACTCGCCGAAGGAAATGGTAAAATCGCAAGTGTCGTAGTTCGTTGTGAGACTGATTTCGTATCAAAAAATGATGACTTCGTAGCACTTGCCAAAGAACTCTCAGAGATGGCCCTCACCGAAGGTGCTGAGGCTGTGCAGGCAAATGCTAAAGAGAAAATTGATTCTCTCATTCAAAAGATTGGTGAAAATATTGAGCTTGGTGACATACAGATCGTCACAGGAGAGACGCTTGGCTCATACAACCACAATGGCAAAAACGCTGTGATTGTATCACTCAAGGGCGGCTCTCCAACACTCGCACGTGATATCGCTATGCATGTTGCCGCCATGAAGCCTGAATACACGAGCAAAGAAGATATTGCACCAGAAATGATTGAGAAAGTGCGCGGTATCTTTACCGCAGAAGTAGAGGCTTCAGATAAGCCTGCTGAGATCAAAGAGAAGATGATGCAAGGTAAAATTGATGCGTACTTCCGTGAATTAACACTCCTTGAGCAGCCGTTTGTGAAAGATGGAGAACGCACAATTGCAAAAATCCTTGCCGATGGAAGTGCTTCTATTATCTCTCAAACTCGCATCTCGCTCTAATATACAACTGGTATACTGCCAGAGCATATGATACTCACTCTTATTATTCTTTACATATTTACAGTCATCGCAATTGTTAGTTTTCTTTATTGGAAAGGGAGAAAACTGGTAAATGTAGAAAATATAAGTGTTCAGTCTGGTCCACATCATGAACGCTGGCTCTACATGCTTATCCATACGCTTTGGCGCCGAGGTATGCGAGCATTTCGTGGAATGATCCACCAATCGATTGTGGCCTTAATACGAACATGGATACGCATTGTTCATAAGGTGAATCAGTCGCTTCGAAAAAGATTTCCGCATCTGAGCTACCTTTTTGGCGAAAGAATTCTTGCCAAACACTATAGCGAAGTTGAAGCCTCAGACTTTATTAAAGAAATAAAAGCACACCAGGAAGTCGTGCGCGGGGAATCGACTATAAGTAAAGTGGCAGAGCCAGTTATTGAACAAGTTAGTATTGAAACTCCACTTGTGCCAACCCGAAAACCTAGAAAAAGAGTCACGCGTACAAAGGACGTTGTTCAAAGCATTGATTCTAAAGCATATGGCGCAATTGAGTAATATTTGATATAAAAGAGAAGTTATATGCCGCTTTAGCTCAGTTGGTAGAGCAACACTTTTGTAAAGTGAAGGTCCTCGGTTCAAGTCCGAGAAGCGGCTCACGATGACAGAGCCCCGAGATATTCCCTACTTACACGTCGGACGTGCAAGTGATTTAGAAGGCCGTAACCGCATGCTTTACCGTGCGTTTGAGATATTGCCTGGGGCATTTGCCTGGCTAACACTGTTAGGAACCGTGGCACTATCTTTTTATGCACCACTCGTGGCTGCAATTTTTATAATTATATTTGATACTTACTGGTTGCTCAAAACAATTTATCTTTCAATTCATCTTGTCCATAATTATCGTCGATTGCAACACTATCAGAAAATTGATTGGGGACTTCGCCTCGAAAATCTCAAGCATGAAAATCTCTACCATGTGGTACTTCTTCCCTTCTACAATGAACAAGAGTCTGTCGTCAACGCCAGTATCGAGGCACTCGCAAATTCTCTCTACAACAAAAAACGCCTCGTAGTCGTACTCGCAGTGGAAGAGCGTGCAGGTAGAAGCGCACAGAAGATTGCACATATGATGGAGGAGCGCTACCGAGATGTCTTTGGCCATTTTCTTGTGACAACCCACCCAGATCATATCGCCGGCGAACAGGCCGGTAAAGGTGCCAATATTTCATACGCTGCAGAGAAAGTGCGTACCGATGTGCTCAACCAAAATACTATCCCTTACGAAGATGTCATCGTCTCGGCATTTGATATTGATACGATTGCCTACCCACACTATTTCTCGTGTCTCTCTTGGCATTTTCTAACATCTTCGCGCCCATTCCGAACTTCATACCAACCAATTCCCTTTTATAACAATAATATTTGGGACACAACTGCACTCTCCAGAGTTGCAGCACTTTCTGGTACGTATTGGCAGATGATCGAACAAGAACGACCTGAGCGTCTAGTAACATTTTCATCCCATGCTCTCTCGTTCAAAACTCTTTACGAGATTGGATACTGGCAACGCAACATGGTGTCTGAAGATTCAAGAATTTTCTGGAACGCATTTATGAAATATGATGGCGATTATACGGTCACGCCAATTTCATACCCAGTATCGATGGATGCAAACTTTGCATCTTCGTATTGGAAAACATTGAAAAACATTTATAAGCAACACCGCCGTTGGATGTGGGGGGTCGAAAATATTCCCTATATTCTCTTTCATTTCTCAAAAAACCATCATATTCCTTTTTTTAAGAAAGTACGCATTGCATTTATTCAGATTGAAGGATTCTGGTCTGCTTCAACAAACGCTATTTTCATATCACTTTTGGGCTGGTTACCACTCTCTATCGGGGGTTACGCATTCAACCAAACTCTGCTATCATTCAATTTACCAATCATCACCCAAGATTTGATGACTATTGCGATGTTGGGATTAATCGTTTCTTCCTGTATATCCTTTAAATTACTACCCAAACGGCCCTCTCATGTAAAACGCTGGACTGTATATGTTATGGCAGTACAATGGGTTTTGGCGCCAATTACTATCATGATTTTTGGAGCCTTTCCTAGCCTTGAAGCGCAGACTCGATTGATGTTTGGGAAATACTTGGGCTTTTGGGTAACCCCAAAACATCGCAGTCACACATAACTAATCTATGCAACCACTCTCACTAAAAAAACGAACTCTGTTACTTTGGCTTCTCACGGTCATAGGTATGACCATGGTGCCTTTTTTATTGCTCTATGCCAATGGTTATCGAATGAGCAAAGAGAATGTAGTAGTTGAAACTGGAGGAATTTTTACTCACGCAACAATTCTTCACGGGGTCTTGAAAATTGATGGTTCATCCACGAGTGAACTGTCGCTTTTTAACCATGATGTCTTCATCCAGAGCCTCATTCCAAAGGAGTACACACTCACCTATGCTCGAGAGAATTACACAACTTGGCAGAAAACTGTTCTCGTCGAGAATCAAAGAGTATTAGATATCGCGCCGTTTATTATTCCACTGGATCCCGTCTTTACAGTAATTCCAAAAACTATTCCTAACACAGCTGGAGTTAATCACGAATATTCAGTTGTACATTCTTTGTTTAAGTCAGGCGAAATTATGCATGAAGATATTCTGCCCCTTGCAGAAGGTTTTTTTGCAGTACCTGTGCCCTATCTATTTGATCGAAATATTGCACTCGCAAAAGATGGGAATGCGCTCAAGGCCTACTGGACCACGACATTTGATCTTATCCCACAAATGTTTTGTACACGTATACAACATCAATGCAATAGTGAAATCACCATCCTTGATGATGCAAGAGAGATTACCGACTTTCTTTTTTACCCAGGCAGGAATGATGTAGTACTACTCGCCTACCCTGATAAAATAATCGTCAGAGAAATTGACCCACGCGGTATAGTGAATGAAGCCCTTCTTTACACGGGAGACAAGCCCGAAATGAGAACAGATGGTTCGTCACTGTATATTAAAGAAGGATCGAAATATAAGAAAATTGAATTGATATAATATATAAAAAACCGCATAGTGCGGTTTTTTATATAGGTTAATCAAAATAATTTTTGAAGCGTGAAATTCGTGGATTGTTACGAAGCTTCTCGTGCACTTTTGCTTCAATCTGTCGAATTCGCTCGCGTGTGACACCGAATTCATGTCCCACTTCTTCGAGGGTGTGCTGAACTCCATCTGAGAGGCCGTAGCGAAGCTCAAGTATCTTGCGTTCTTTTGGTGAGAGCTCATCGAGCACATCTCGAATCTGATCTGATAGAATACGACGTGAAGATTCCTGATCAGGACGCAAAATCTTATCGTCAGCAATAAATTCACCGAGTGTCGATTTGTCATCATCATCAGAACCAGCAATAGGTTTTTCGAGCGAAGTGGTTTCTTGCATAATCTGTTCAATGGTATGCACTTTCTCAACATCAATACCCATTTCTGTCGCAACTTCTTCAGCGAGTGGCTCACGACCCAAGTCTTGTGAGAGACGACGAAGAATTTGCTTATATTTTGAAATCGTCTCAACCATGTGCACTGGAATTCTGATTGTACGTGATTGGTCTGCCAGTGCTCGTGTGATCGACTGTCGAATCCACCAAGTGGCGTAGGTAGAAAACTTAAACCCCTTAGTCCAGTCAAACTTCTCAACTGCCTTAAAGAGCCCAATATTACCTTCTTGAATCAAATCAAGAAGTGTCAGATCTGCACTTCGTTTATCGTACTTTTTGGCAATTGAGACAACCAAACGGAGGTTCGCTCGAGCCAAAAGGTTTTTTGCTTCTAAATCACCTGCGACAATTCGTTGAGCAAGTTGTCGCTCTTCAGCAGCTGTCAGAAGTGGGTACTGACCAATTTCCTTAAGGTATATCTGAATCGAATCGTACGCACCAGGCTCCCTAACCACATGATACTCACTTTCTTTACCCGTACTTTCAACATCAAGCAAGTTCCCTCCTTCAAGAACATCAATACCAGCGCCTTGTAGACGATCATACAAATCAGACAAGAAAATCACATTCTGCTCAATATTTGGAAAACGCTTTAGAATCTCATCATAGGTCACAAATCCACGTTTCCGACCTCCCTCTACAAGTTCTATAGCTGATTTCTCCCAATCAACTTTACCTTTTTTCTCTTTTGGTTTATCTTTGGACGCAAAAATATTTTTTATTGCTTTTTTCTTAGCAACTTTTTTTACTTCTTTCTTTGGTTTTGCGCGGCGAATGATCTTCTTTGGCTTTTTTGTTTTTTTACTTGGCATAGTTTTATTCTACATTTAAACGAGTACTTTTAATTTCCTGAATTCGCCGGGATAGCATATCACATTGTTTTAATAATCGTATGACTTCGTCATCATGGTTGGTAGTTTCTTTACTTCTCAATTGCGTGAGAGCTTCAGAAAGCAACTCCTCTAAGATAATTTTTTCATAAGAAAGTAGTAGCTCAGTCACGTATGCTTCAGGATCACTCGACTTCGAAAGTTCTAATTCTACTTTATAGGAATATTTTTCTCTTTCATTCTCTCCCATTAATTTGGTAATGGTTTCAAACGTCTGACCTCTAATCTCGTTCATCTTATCTTTAATCCTCGTAATGTCAACAATTGGCGTATCTTCTTTCCCTTGCCAAAGCACAATTCCAGCGAGTGTTCCGACTACTTCATCTTTGAATGTTTTGGGTACTTTTACTGCTCTAACCTCCACTCCTTCTGCTATCTTTGGTCCAGGATCAGTATTCTTGATATAGGTCACGAGGTCGTCACGAACACTTTTTTCTGTGAGTGAGAGCGCGAGTGCAATACGCTTAATAAAGTATTCCCTTTCCATATCCGTTTTGAGTTCATGTAAATATGGATAGAGTCTGGCGTGTACTTCCCGTATTCGCTCCCGAGGGTCAATCGTAGAATTTATAATATTATTAAGTACAAAATCAATGACATGGTGTGCGTTCTTTAGGGTTTCATTCCAAATTTCTGGTGTGCTTCTAATGCACTCCGCAGGATCAGTGCCCCGAGGAAGCGCAGCAATTCTCACATCAAGTCCTTCGACAAGCCCGACAGCACGTTCACTTGCTTTTATACCAGCGAGATCTGCATCCATGACAAAAATAATTTTTTCAGCTGATCGAGCGAGCATGCGAGCATGGTCAGGTGTAAAGGCAGTGCCTGATCCAGCAACAGTATTCTCTGACCCACTTTGGTGAGCCATAATTAAATCAAATTGACCTTCAACAACAATTGCAATCCCTGACTTTGCAATTTCCTTCCGTGCACGATGATATCCATATAAGAATGAAGACTTATGGAACACTGGTGTCTCTGGTGAATTGAGATACTTGGGAGCAAGATCTGACTTAATCCAAGGAACAAGCCTGCCAGAGAATCCAGCAACCTTACCATTAGGATTCATAAGTGGAAACATAATTCTCTCATGGAATCGATCACGAATGCCTCGCTCATTTTCACTCGAAAGTCCTGCATTACTAATGATTGTCGAACTAAAGCCTTTGTCCTTAAGATACTTAAGACAAGAACTCCATTCACTACCCGCATAGCCAATACGCCAGAGCGCTATTGATTCGGGAGTAAGGCCACGCTCTTTCAAATACTCGAGTGCTTTCGGAGCTTTTTTTAATTCTTCTTGATAAAACTCTGTCGCAGCTTCTAAGACTCTAAAGATTGAGTCATCAGTACTCGTATCAGAGTTGCCTTTCGTCGGTAGTGTCACTCCTGCACGCTCTGCAAGCATCACGAGGACTTCCTTAAACGGAAGTCCTTCAATCTCCTCAATAAAGGTGAAGATATCTCCTTTTGCATTACAGCCAAAGCATATATAACTCTGACGCACTGGCGAGACGAAGAAAGACGGCGTCCTTTCATTATGAAATGGACAGCGAGCCTTATACGACGCACCTGTTTTCTCGAGTTTTGTGTACGTCGAGATGACATCCACAATCGAGAGGCGTTCTTTAATTTGTTCTGTGACGGAGTTCATATTTCACGCGCTCCACACGATTACTTATTATTCTTTCTCGTCAGTGTCTGCCTCCTTTTGTGAGAGTGTCTTCGCCGCTTCTTGTCGTGCATCGTAGCCAGTTCCAGCGGGAATCAATCGTCCAACAATAACATTTTCCATCAATCCTCGTAGTGGATCGAATCCACCTCTAATTGCAGTGTCAATCAAAACTTTGTTAGTGTTTTGGAATGATGCAGCTGCCAAGAAGCTTCGTGCAGAGAGTGAGACATTCGTAATACCAAGTAAGGTCACTTCAGCTTTTGCTTCATCACCTCCATTTTTACGAACCTGCTCATTTTCGTCGGCAAGTTCACTGGTTTCAATAATGTCACCTGCTGTAAAGGTAGTGTCCCCCGCGTCTTTTACCATACGCTTCGAAAACATTTGGCGCACAATAATTTCAATATGCTTACGTGAAATTGAAGCACCCTGAAGCTCATACACTTTGAGAATTTCCTGAATCACATATTCTTCTGTTGCTTCAGTACCGGCATATTTGAAGAGTTCTGAGAGATCAGCCGAACCATCAGTAAGAATTTGACCTTTCACAATTGAATCCCCTGCTTTCACAATTGGTACACGATACGGTGGAGTCACGTATTCAACTTCTGCTCCACCTTTAGCCTTGGCTTCACCGAGAACCTTAATTACTTTATCCTTATCGACTTGCTCAACTGAAAGTACGGTGCCATCTGCATGTGCAATAACTGCAGGGTTTTTAGGAATGCGGCGTTCAAATATTTCGACGACACGAGGAAGACCCTGCGTAATGTCGGCTCCAGCCACACCTCCAGAGTGGAATGTACGAAGTGTGAGCTGGGTACCTGGCTCTCCAATTGCTTGAGCAGCAACCACACCAACAGCTTCACCAATATCAACAAGTCTATCACGAGCAAGATCGAGTCCATAACATTGCTGACAGACACCGTATGGAAGTTTACAGAGAAGTGGTGTACGCGCGAGTACTTCTGTTACGCCTGTTGCCTCGATTTCACGAGCCAAAACTTTCGTCACCAAGGTGCCGCGTTTGTAAGTCTTCTCAGGTGTCTTGAGATCAGCAGCAAGAACGCGACTTCGAATATTTTTCGAGAGTGGAATTTCAATTCCGGAAATATTATCTTTGGTCATAATCTTCCCTTCTTTGGTTCCACAATCAGCTTCAGTCACCATGACATCTTGCGACACCACCACGAGCTTACGAGTCAAATATCCCGCTTCAGCAGTTTTAAGCGCGGTGTCAGCGAGACCCTTTCGGGCACCGTGAGTCGTCGTGAAGTATTCAAGTGGTGAAAGACCTTCTTTGTAAGAAGGAACAATTGGGAAATCAAGAATATTTCCAGCAGTGTTGATGATTAGACCCTTCATACCTACCATTTGTGCGAGCTGTCCAATCGATCCGCGCGCACCAGGGAATACCATATCATGCACTGAAGTCAGGTTCTTGAGAGATTTCTTCACGATATCTTCGATTTGAATTTTGACTCCTTCCCAAATTTCAATCACTTTCTGGTAGCGCTCTTCTTCTGAGAGAAGTCCATCATTAAATTCTTCAATCACCTGAGCCTCTTCAGCACGTGCTGCTTTGACAATTTCCGCCTTTCCTTCAGGAACCGCCACACTATCAATACCGAAGGTCGTACCTGATTTCATAGCGTAGTAGAAACCGAAGTTTTTGATCGAGTCGAGAATTGGCCAGGTTCGTTCAAATCCGTAATGGGCAATCAGGTCATCAACAATACCAGAGAGCTTTTTCTTGGTAATTTCATCGTTGACGAAAGGAAAATCTGCTGGCAAGACTGAGTTGAAAAGAATACGTCCAACTGATGTTTCGAATACTTGCTCCTTGTACTGCGCATATTTAGCTTTCTCACTACCTAACACTTTAATTTTTGTGCGAAGTCCAATTGAGTCAAAGTCATATGCAGTAATTGCAGCGTTTGGACTCTCAAAGATTTTCATATCTTTATTCTCTTCATCGGAGACACGAGTGAGCCAGTAAATTCCGAGCACGATATCGTTTGATGGATTCACAATTGGATCACCATTGGCTGGTTTCAAGAGGTTGCCAGTAGCTGCCATGCGAGATTGAGCTTCATGCTGAGCTTCATCTGAGAGCGGTACATAGACACCCATCATGTCACCATCGAAGTCAGCGTTGAAAGCGGTACAGACAAGAGGGTGAAGCTGGATGGCATTGCCTTCGATAAGAACTGGGTGAAAGGCTTGGATACCAAGACGGTGAAGCGTTGGAGCACGGTTGAGGAGGACATTCTTACCTTGAATGACTTCTTCAAGGATCGCCCAAACTTCTGGCAAACCTTCTTCAATCAAACGATTAGCACCGCGAATATTAAAGGCAAGTTCTTGTTTGATCAATTTTGAAATGACAAACGGACGGAAAAGTTCGAGGGCCATGTGCTTCGGGAGTCCGCATTGATCGAGACCAAGTTTTGGACCAATCACAATAACTGAACGTCCAGAGTAGTCGACACGCTTTCCGAGCAAGTTCTGACGGAAGAGACCTTGTTTTGATTTGAGGTTATCAGAGAGGGATTTGAGCGCACGTTTTTGAGTCTGATTGACTGCCTGAGAATCTTTCTGACGTGCAATTGAGTTATCAATAAGCGCATCAACAGCCTCCTGCAGAATTCTTTTTTCATTTCGCAAAATCACATCTGGTGCACCAATCTCTTTGAGTTTTCGGAGACGATTATTACGGTTGATGACGCGACGATAGAGGTCATTGAGGTCACTTGTCGCATGACGTCCACCTTCAAGAGCCACCATCGGGCGAAGTGCTGGTGGAATCACTGGTACAGTCGTCAGGAACATCCACTCTGCCTTAATACCTGAGTGAATCATCGAACGAACAAGTGAGAGACGCTTCTGAGTTTTTTCTTTGTCTGCACCTGTGGCACCTTCAAGACGCTCATCAAGTTCTTTCTTAAGCGTTTCGAGATTTAGATTTTTGAGAATCGAGTAAATCGCTTCTGCACCGATTGCTGCTTCGAAACACGTCACATATTTGACTGAATAATTATGAAATTCGGCTTCTGAGAGTACAAGACCTGGTACCAAGCCAGTGATTTCTTTACGAGTCGAGAGGAGGAGCTCCTTAAGCTTTGTCAGTGTTGTTTCATCCGTTGTAGCTTTTGATTTGGTTTTGTACTCACTTTCAATTCCCTTTTCGATCTTGGATTTTTCAGCATCGTTTACTCTCGTGACAATATAGCCTGCAAAGTAGACCACACGTTCAAGTTGCGCGAGTGGGATATTGAGCAAGATACTCATGCGTGACGGTGACCCGCGGAGGAACCAGACATGCGAGACGGGACTCGCAAGTTCAATGTGACCCATGCGTTCTCGTCGGACAATAGCCTTGGTAACTTCAACGCCACACTTCTCACAGATTATTCCTTTGTAGCGAATGCGACGATATTTACCGCAGTAACATTCATAGTCTTTTTCTGGACCGAAAATTCGCTCGTCAAAAAGTCCACCACGCTCACTTCTACCGGTACGATAATTAATCGTCTCAGGTTTCGTAACTTCGCCGAATGACCAATCACGAATACGATCAGGCGATGCAAGCTTAAGCGAAAGATAATCAAAATCTGTAGTATCAATTGTTTTCATATGATTTACTCTTTTGGTGCGTTATCTTTTTTAAGTTCGACATCGAGTCCAAGACCTCGTAAATAATTCAACATGACTGAAAATGATGCTGGCGCATTCGGGGTTCTCATTTTCTCGCCTTTAATAATTGCATCAAATGTTTGTGAGCGTCCAAGAATGTCGTCTGATTTAACCGTCAACATTTCACGAAGCATGTACGCAGCACCATATCCTTCAAGCGCCCAGACCTCCATTTCTCCGAATCGCTGTCCTCCTCCTTGTGCTTTACCGCCAAGTGGCTGCTGAGTAATAAGTGAGTACGGTCCAATTGAACGCATGTGAATCTTGTCTTCAACCATATGGTGAAGTTTCAGCATGTACATCACACCAATCGCTACTTTCTGATCAAAGGCCTCTCCAGTGCGTCCATCGTAGAGCGTCACACAACCATCAGCCGGCAATCCTGCTTTGACGAGATCTTCTTTAATTTCAATATCGTTCGCTCCACAAAATGGCGGGACGACTGCTTGGTAACCAAGATTTTGTGCGGCAAGTCCAAGGTGCATTTCGAGAATCTGTCCGAGGTTCATACGGGATGGCACACCAAGTGGAGTGAGCACGATATCGATTGGAGTGCCATCTTTAGTGTACGGCATGTCTTCTTCTGGAAGCACGACCGAGATGACACCTTTGTTACCGTGACGGCCAGCGAGTTTGTCACCGACAGAGATATTTCTGAGCTGCGCAACTTCAACAATAACTTTTTTGATAATACCTGATTCAAGTTGGTGACCGGCTTCACGTGAGAAAACTTTCACGCCGATAATGCGTCCACGTTTGCCATGCACCATGCGAAGTGACGTGTCTTTCACATCACGTGCTTTCTCAGCGAAGATTGAGCGGAGAAGGCGTTCTTCGGGCGTGAGCTCAGTTTCTCCTTTTGGTGTAATTTTACCAACCAGAATGTCATTTTCTCGAACTTCGGCACCAATACGGATAATGCCTTCTTCATCGAGATCCTTAAGTTTGACTTCACCAACGTTTGGAATATCGCGTGTGGTAACTTCCGGTCCGAGTTTGGTATCGCGTACGATACAGACAAATTCTTCAATATAAATAGAAGTAAATTTTGATTTCTTAACAAGTTTCTCTGATACGATAATCGCGTCTTCGTAGTTGTTTCCACCCCATGACATAAACGCGACAAAAATATTCTGTCCGAGTGCAATTTGTCCGCCATCACTTGTTGAGGTATCAGCCAAAAGGTCACCCTTCTTGACGGTATCTCCTACAGTCACTGTTGGACGCTGATGAAAGGCAGTAAAGTGGTTGGTACGTGAGAAATTCACAAGTGGATAGGCTTCTTCTTTGCCTTTGGTGTCTTTCACTGCGATCATACTTGCATCTGCTTTACTGACAGTACCATCGGCGAGCGCATGAATAAGACGTCCCGAATGGCGAGGCGCGAAGCTCTCAATTCCAGTTGAAACGTAAGGAGCTTCAGGAAGTACACATGGTACTGCCTGGCGTTGCATGTTGGAACCCATGAGTGCTCGGTTCGCGTCGTCTCGTTCAAGAAACGGAATCATTGAGGTAGCAACTGAAAAAGCTTGGTGAGGAGCCACATCAATGAAATCAACTTTGCTTCGTGGAATAAGTCCTGGCTTAGTCTGCACACGTGCTTCCACGATTTCTGATTCAATCATACCCTTGTCATCATAGTTGGTACCACCATGAGCAATGACGTATTTTTCTTCTTCGAGCGCATTTAAATAGACCACTTCGTGAGTGATTTTGCCATCTTTAACCTTTATATAAGGCGTTTCAATAATGCCGAATTCATTCACCCGAGCGTAAATAGAAAGGTGAAGAATGAGACCGATGTTTGGACCTTCAGGCGTGTTGATCGGACAGACGCGGCCGTAATGAGAGGTGTGCACGTCGCGTACTTCTGGACCGGCACGTTCACGTGAGAGTCCGCCTGGACCAAGTGCTGAGAGTGTACGGAGATGTTCTACTTCATCAAGCACATTGTCCTGACGCATAAATTGTGAAAGTTGGTTTTGTGTGAAAAATTCTTTGACGCGAACTTGTAGTGGGCGTTGATTGATGATTTGAATTGGCGCCGCTTGTGAGGCATCGATAGTCGACATGCGATCTTGCACATTGCGTTTGATCTGGGTCATACCGACTCGAATGCGAGCTTGGAGAAGTTCTCCGACATACTTCACGCGTCGGCGTCCGAGGTGATCGATATCTTCGATTTCAGGATTGTCAGAGTGATTAAGTCCGATGACGTGAGAGACAATCGAGACGAGGTCGTCTTTCGAAAGCGTACGATCGATGAGGTCCTTTGGATCAGTACCTCGGCCGAATTGCTGATTCATGCGAAAGCGACCCACCGATGAAATATCGTAGCGAGTTTTTGAAAAAAGTGAATCAATAAATTCTCGAGCATTCTCGGCAGTGGCAAGGTCACCATCACGAAGGCGCTTGTAAATCTCGACATAGGCCGGAAGTGGCTCTTTAGCAGCGTCTTTCTCGAGACATAGTGCAATAATTTTTTTCTGCTCCTCAGTCGAAAACGCCTCTAAAATTTCCTTGTCAGTCGCTAGACCAAAGACACGAAGGAGTGAGGTAACTGGGAACTTTCGTTTCTTGTCGATACGAACATAGAGACTGCCGTCTATTTCAGTCTCAATTTCGATCCAGACACCGCGTGCTGGAATAATCTTGGCACCAAAGAGTCTCTTGCCACGCACTTCAAGGTCTGTAAAAAATGCTCCGGCAGAACGCGCAAGTTGAGGCACGATAACACGCTCAACACCATTGATGATGAAGGTGCCGTGTGAGGTCATCATAGGTAGGTCAACAAGGAAAATCTCTTGTTCTTTTTCTGCACCGCTTTGTTTATTGATGAGTTTGACACGCGCCTTTAGTGGAGCCTCAAAGTTACGGTCATTTTGTTTGGCATAGTGCTCATCATGCTTTGGTTCACCGAGGGAAAATGAATCAAAGTGAAGCTCGAACTTCTTGCCCGAGTAATCGACGATTGGAGAAAATTCTTTGAAGACTTCTCCGATACCTTCTTTGACCAGCCACTTAAATGAGGCAAGTTGGGCATCCAATAGGTTTGGAAAATCGACCAGTGGCTTCTTGTACTTTGCGAAATACTTCTTCGGGCGTAGAGTTTTCGTGTGCATAATAGACAACAAAGGTAGAGGGAGACAAAAATGCCCTCCTCGTTAAAGGTTTTTAAATTGTATTAAATTGTGTACTCAATTGTGCGCGATTAATGCAATTGAAGTCCCCCTCATAACTCAATCGTATTCAATTAAGCTAAGTATACTTATAACATACTACTTGTCAACCATATAAAAACCCACAGACTAAACAGCTGCGGGTATTCCTGTACGAATTTCGTACGTTTTCACGAGTTTTGCAACTTGTATACGCAAGACCTTCTCGTCACTCCTCGTGAGAACCTTACCTACACGAAGTAGTATTTCCTGTGAGAGTTCAACTATCTTACCAAATAGTTTGATGTCTTCGCCAAGTGAGATGGGTGTTTCAGGTGCTGCGCTTGTCTCATAGAATTTGAGGACAGTTAGGAACTCCCGAAAGTACTTCTCCCAATCTTTTGCTGCCCGTTGAGTTTTATACGAAACCCTGCGAGTGATGATTTTTGGGAGAGGAGGCGCTTCTACTGTTTCCATCGCAAAAAGAAATTGCTCTCCATTTCCCTTCCTTTTTTTGCTATTGAAGTGTTCTTGTACCCGCTGCCTTATGATCTGCGTGGTCCATTTGCCTTCCTTAATTTGAGTCGCCCATCCAAGTAATTCTTGCGTATTCAATCCATCTTTGTGCAAACGATGAAGTTCCACTGATGCTGAATATGTAAGTACTTTTTGCTTTTCAACAAGAATACGGATGGCAGAGGGTAACTCGCAATACCAAATTGCATTGCGTACTGAATCTACTGACTTTTTTTGTTCCTGAGCAAACTGCTCTAAAGAATACTTTCGGCCTTTTTTTGAAGCCAGTCGTCGAAAAAAATCGTAGTAAAGCGAAAGTGCATATGCCTCCTCATGTAATGTTGGACGATCATGAATATTTTCACTAAGCTGAATATCCATACACTGTTCAAAAGGAACATTTTTAGGTACAACTTGGACCCGAAACATTTTTTCCTTCTCTTTACTACTGTGGAAATGAAGTTTTGGGCACTCACCAGAAACTAATACTCTACCCTGTTCCATTGCTTGCTTCTGGCACTCATCACATCCTTTTTCCCAAAGTAACTTTAGAGCTAGAGTACGGCGCTCCCCAGCAATAAGCGCTGTATAATATGGGAGACGTGTTTTTGCAAGCTCATCCCGTATCTTTGAACTTATTTTCTTCCCCCAGAATTTCTCTACAAAGTTAATGTATTCAAAAATTCTTTTCCGGGAAAGCATGATGACCGTGGGCGAATGGAGTATCCCCACTTTAGCGAAATTTTGAGCGAGATCATGAATTTTACTTACATCAAAGAATGTTCTCATTTGTGGCAAAATTATTACGTGGTCTAATCTTGCCCAACGAATTGGCATTTGAACCGGAACCGGCTTATAAAGAGCCTGATTAGTTTTACTAACGCGGATTCTTTTTTTCCGAAAAGTTGCAGTAGCTGTGCTCATATAAAAGTTTTTCTGCGTTGATTCAACCATGTCTATATTTTTAAGTCAACGACTCGTCGAAAAAAATAAAATACATGCCCTGGGAGCATGTATTTGAAACCTAAATTTAAAGAACTTGTTTTATTTTTACTCCATCACCGAAAAGATCCTTGCCATAAATCCTATGCACATGTGCCGCAAGATATGGTCGATACCGTGTGTATCCTCGACGGCCATTTGCACCCTGTCTGACACCTGCCCAAATCATTGCACAGGCCTCACGTGGCTCAAGTTCTGCAAATTTTCCAAATGCTTGTAAATACCTTTCAATTGAATCATAAACCATAGGCGGGGCGCCTCTACTTTTCTTGCGATCGGTATCTTTGAATCGATACTGCATATCAATGTTAAAAGCCCGCATGATCCATATATCACAAACGATTGCGGCAAAATCTCCGAGCATTGCGTTTTTAAAGTTTCTAATTTTTCGTCCACCAAGGTCACCAGTTGCCTCAAATATCTCCAACTGTTGGATCATCATAGGCATCAGGCGGTTATAACGGGTGGGTATGATTTCATTTCTTTTCTTGTCATGGAATTCATACTTCTTCTCCCCGTCGCACCATACTCGAAAGACCCTGACTGCAAGCAGTACATTCGTCCTTATCTCTGAATTCATTGATGTCGCAGCAAGGATGTTCACGAATGCATTGACTGTTGCCTTAGGATTTACTTCCATTAGCTTCTGGAATGGCATAAGATCGTGAAGATCCTCTAAATTATCACGATACCAATGCTGATCTGGTCTGCCGTTGAGAAGATACCTCCCAATTTTTGAAAAATACAACTTATTTTTTTCAACGGTCTCACCATTATTCTTCAGAATTTCAAATAAATTCCTGATTGATAGGTACTTATTTAATAATTCATTGTATCCAAAGAGAAGCATGGCTACTATTTCTGCTGGTGTAAATGTGCCTCCTTTTGGCTTAAGTGGATCTCGATACAAACATCTTGATTCATAGATAATAAAATCATGAATTTTCTGCTCAATCTCTTCTGAAACTTTTCCGAAGAGACCACAGAGTTCAAAAATCTCTTTTGGTATTGGAATCTCAGGCGAGAACTTTTGTAATTTATCTCTGTACTCAAGAATCCGCTTTTGCTTAGGAAAAAGTTTTTTGACGTGGTATTCATCTTTGAAGAACCAATCATACTGATTCCGTCCCTGATAAAGTGCGATGGGAAATAGAACTAAATGCACTTCTGGGCACACCATTTCAAGAGAGTAGGATTCAAAATTCCATTTCTTGTAATTTTTTGTCTCAAATTCTTCTACGTTGGTATAGAGACTTAATGTATGGTTACCACCCATACCTGCTTTTGGTTTTAGATCGGGTGTTTCAAGAAACATAGAGTCAATTTTTCTAAAGCTGATATTATAGTAATTCCAAGTGCTGTCAAATAATGGAATTCCATATAAAAATCAAAAAAGACAGGGTTCCGTTACCCTGTCTTTAAAATCTTATTTTGAAAGTGCTCGGAATAATCCGAGAAATAGACGGCCAATGAGCATGAAACTTGAACCAATTACTGCCAATATTCGTGCAGTAGGAGTGGGCCAGTTCTGTGCTGGATCTATTCCAAATGATCGGATAGAACTTTCTATTTCAGTACGCATATTTTTCCCATCATTCCAACTGTCTCTAACTGCAGTATAAGAATGTGAGAAATACCGAACTACATACATTAGTAATCCGGCTATGGCTGAGCCAATAGCCTTAAATACTGAAAACGGATTCAGTGTAGTTGTTTTCTTATCTGACATTGTTTTTAAAGGGCTTTTTTGCTGAGTATATTGTATCACAAATACGTAACAAAGTCAATGGCTACTAACCATATAAAAACCGTGGTGTATTACCACGGCAATCTCTCATTTAAGTGAATTTTTTGAAACCCAATTCGTCCTCTAATGTGGAGTGCGAGATCAAGCTGAGTTCCTCCATCATAATAAATGTTATCTCCTCCACTCATGGCATAAAAGCGCTTAAGTTTTTCGAGAAAATACTTTTTGCCATTCAATGAAAGCACATTGTATACCCCCACGAAAATGCGTGAATCCCCATAGCGTACAGTCTCAAACTTATTGGCAATTTCAAACAATCGTCGAATTAGAAATTGCTCATATAGCTGACTCTCCGATTTAAGCATAGGCAATCTAAATACCTGACCATAATCCAAATCATTCACTGCTCTCCTTTCTTTATAGCTTTTATATCTCCTGACCGCAAAAGAAGCCGCATAGATTGGTGAGGTAAGAATATATAGATCAAATACTCCCCTTGCGCATTTATTTCCAAAGCGCCAATCATACCTGTGGCAATGAAGCTCTTCATACCACTTGCTCATTTTAAATATTCTAATGAAGGCCTCCATTAATTGAACATTGCTATTCACAAGATGCACTAATATATAGCTTCGCCGTTTATCTTTCAGTAAATACTCAAAGAACGCTTCGATGAAACTCTTCCCATTCATAAAAGTCTTAATCTTCTTTGAGTGATTTCCAGGATCATACTCCTCGTGCTCTATTAAAAATTCGAGTGCCTGTGCGATCCGCCAATATTCATGTTTACTTAATTTTCCTTCTGTCACATCACCTAATGTGACAAGGGCCCTCAAGAGACCCGGGTCGTTACGTGCCTCCATAGAGAATGTTTTTCTACTCTGAGACTACCACTCTCACTTAGCTTTCGCAATTCTCTTCCATTGTTCAATATCTTTGTGGTTACCTGAGAGAAGCACCTTTGGCACGTTGTAGTTTTTGCTTTTATATTTCAAAACTTCAGGTCTGGTATAGATTTCACTTGCTGAAACGCGTTCTTCTTCAAGTGATTCAAATTTCCCGAGTACACCAGGAATTTGTCGCGCGAGTGTATCAATCATGATCATGGCTGGCAATTCTCCGCCTGTCACGACAAAGTCCCCTATTGAAATCTGAGCAGTTTTTAGAATTTTATCTACTCGTGCATCTATTCCCTCATATCTCCCGCAGATCAAAATCACATCAGTATAAGTCCGTGCGATTTTTTTCACATACTCAGTTGTGAGCTTTTTGCCACTCGGCACAAAATTCACCACCAAAACTTTTGATTTGCTTTTCTTAATTTTTTTAAGAGCGGCTTCTGTGGCTCTCAAAACAGGCTCTGCCATAAGCACCATACCTGGCCCGCCGCCAAATGGCCGCTCATCAACTTGTGCGCTCACATTGCCATCCGGCCAGACTTTTCTATACTTCCCTTTCACATACTGGCGAAGATTATAGAAATTAATTTTTATTTTCTTCTCCTTGATTGCACGACCAAGAATCGATTCATGGAGATATGAATCGAAGCTCTCTGGGAAAATAGTGATGATGTGAAAAGTCATTTAATTTAGAGTATAGGTTATAGTAAAAAATGCAAATGTGAAAACAAAAAGCATCCAGATGGATGCAAAAGTTTTTGCTTTAGGGCAACATAGGGCGGGGGCCCATTTTCATGAGTTAGATTCGCATCTAACACGGCAGTACCTATGCGCAAAATGTCTGTTGGACGCACTTCATTTTAATTACTCCTCTCGATTCAACGAAATGAGAAATTAACTTTGCGGGTTTCTCGTCGCAACGCTCTCCAACATTTTTTGATACACCGAATTTCTTCGAGCACCATTCGCAAAAGAAATCCTTTGCAAAAGAATAGCTTATTTTTCGTTCCTAGGCCATTACGCCGCGCCCCCAAAGAAAGGCCTAGAAACTACAAACAGCAATAAAATTCCAAAGTCATACTATTACATTTCAAATAAAAAAGCTACTCGATTTATACGGTAGCTTTTCGTTGTGTTCGGGTGGACTGAATGAAGTCTTCGATCATAGCAAAAACTTCGATATCTCCTTTATGTTTGAGCTTTGAACAATACCAAAAAAATATTTGGTGAAGTTTTTTAAACTTTTTGTCATTGCAGTGACTTCCGTCACTCTCCATATAAGAAAATAATCTCAATCTATTCTTATATTTCCGATACATCTGCACCAGTCTTTCTTCCCTTTTAGTTCTCCGGCTATGTGCATATCGAACGCCGAAAGTGGATTCTCTAAAACGTCCCATGTATCCTTCAATGACATTTGCATTCATCCAAGCACCTTGCAAGGCCGAATGTAACATTACTTCAAGACGTGACAGCCTGTCCCGAGGATAAAAGAATTCCGCTTGATTATTACGATTACGAATTCCTACCCCGTTCACAACATACCCATCCTCACCTAGCTTAAGTAAGTTGAATGGTTTCGTCTTCTTGAAATTTATAGGTAGAAATCCAAGCGCGATAATATCCTGAATCTGTTTTTTCTTCTGTTTGCCGATGGGTACATCAGACGAAAAAAGCAGGTCATCACCTAAACGTGAATAAGTAATTGCGCTCTTCCCACAATACTCACGCAAATTTGTATCTATCATAAATTCAGCATAAAGATTGAAGAGCTTCGGTGATGCCGGGAATCCTTCGACCAATCCTCCAGTGTTTTCTGTAACCACATGTTTAGTCTTACCTGGTAAGAAGAAAAAGCTTTTCAAGTAAGATTTAATTTCTGCCGGTGGCACACCTGAATACAATTCATGCAAGATTAATGCTAGCCCTTCTGGACTAACATGTTCGTACGCGTGAGAAATATCAACCTTATACCAAAATGTATGGAACAAATAATCCCCATTTACATGTCGTAAAAGGTTTTTTCTTACCGATGATCCTTTTTCCCATCCTGTCGCACTCGGCAAAGGAATCTTAAATTTTCCTAGCTCATTGATGAGTAGTGTATGGATAAGGACAATCGATTTATTCGGGATGTAATGAACTCTCGTTTTTCCATTCGTGACAGTTTTTCCCTTTATAAACGTCACATCTCTTAAACACCGCAGGTATAGCGGCATAAAAATTCTATTTAGAAACATGATCTGGATTTTTCTAATTCGAGATTAGATTGAAAATCGCCAAATGTCAATTGTTTAAACTAATTACAAAAGCCGTCCAAAAGGACGGCTTTTGACTCACTTTTCTATAGACTAAGTACTAGACACTATAGACTAACTTCTAGATTCCTTTGAGGTCTTCCATTGCCTGGTCTACTGTGTGTGATCCCATTCCTCCTCCATTCATACCGGTACCTGAATTTGAGCCACCTTCTGGTTCGTTGATTTTGAGATTGACGCGAGCATTGTTCTTCATACCAATCACACGAAGAAGCGTGCGGATAGCCTTGGCAGTGTTACCCATGCGGCCAATGATCTTACCCATGTCATCTTTGTGCACTGAGAGCGTAATGAGAACGCCCATTTCATCTACCGTGCGATCGATTTTGACATCGTTTGGATTGTCCACTAATGCCTTCACTACATATTCTAGAAATGCTTTATCGTTATCCATTGTGAATACTTCATCTTACTTTTCATAATAGCGTTGCAGACGAACGACCAGTAAGCCTGCTTCTACTATTGTACTGCTTCCCATCTGGCGGGTCAAAGGAAAAATCCACTCACGTGGATTTTTCTTACTTCTTCATCTTACTATTTACTTGCCTTCGTTTCTTTTCGTTTCTTGGTTGGAGCTTTCTTCGAGAGGACATTGCGTTTCTTGCCTTCTACGAGCTTATTGTGGACTAGGAAATTGTGAATAGTATCTGATGGCTGAGCACCGACAGAGAGCCAGTGCTTCACGCGGTCAGCTTTGACTTCAAATGTACCAGCGTGAGGATTGTATGAGCCGAGAATTTCAAGAAATTTACCACTTTTGGCTGCATTTTTGGAATCAGTCAGCACCACGCGAAATTGCGCGATATTTTTGCGGCCGGTTCTTTGTAGGCGAATCTTTAACATAGGTAGATAAGATAGTAGCAGGAATAAGGAGTTTGGTCAAATAAAAAATCCGGTAGCCTTAAGCTATTCCGGATTAATTCCAATTGGATAGGCTTCAACGAGCTCGTCCGCCAACTCATAATCAATAATTTGCTGACCACTAAAAAGCGACCGCTTCCTGCATATAGAACGAGCATCAATAAGGGAAATCCTATTATGACTAACTTCATTAATAAGTTTGTACAGCATCGGCTCATCTACCTGGAGTAATTTTCTGGCCTCAAGGAACTCTTTTCTCACATCCAACCACTCTGAATCCGGGTACACTGGAATTCGCTTACAGTTCGGATGAAAAAAAAGTTTCGATTCCTTCGACACAATCTTCCTGGCACATGCAGTAAAAAGTATGGTGCCAAGTGATCCGACGTAAGGCCCACAGATGCCAATAGTGTTTGGAATGGTTGAGATAAAACTCGCAAGTGCAGAACCTAGCCCTAGAGAACCACCTCCAATATTAATGGCAAACGTAATTGGTGCAGTGATATTACCATCGACAAGCCTTTCGGTCTCGACTTTGATTTTCTTTATTTCGTCTGGATCTAATTCGACAGACGAGTGAATAATAACTATCCGGAGTGCGAGGAGAGATTGTCTCAAACTCGCAGAAATTTCCTTTTCTTGCAAAAGTTTGATCAAATCCATTGTGTTTTGCTTTTTTTCTTGCTATAATATACATGTCAATATACTTATTGTCAAGATTAGCCATTTAACCTAACGCATATGGGAAACACACAAGAAATGAATGCTCCTATAGAAGGAGATGACGCTTCAAATGAAGAACTCGTTGAGCATCCTGGAGCAGAGATCCGACCAGATTTATTTAAAGGACAACAAATTACCCGCGAAGAAGCTAAGGCTTGGACTGAAACACGCAATGCTATTAAATCAAAATTTAATACCACAGCTGCGTCAAATGTTCATGAATCGCTACCGTTTGGCGAGACAGCTAACTTCTTAACAGAAGAGGAAATGAAGGAAAAGGTAGAAAATCGAGAACTTGAAGATAAAAGATAGTAAAAACAAAAATAACGCTTCAATTGAAGCGTTATTTTTGTTTTTACTCACTCCCGTGTTAATCTAGCCAGATGAATATCCGAAATAAGAAAGCTGATTCTGACTCATCATCCCAGCAAAATACGTCCGAACATTTAGAATCTACTACACCTATAGACCAAACTCTCACAGGAAGTATCTCCATCTCAAGCAGAGGTGGAGGTTTTGTGCGTATCCGTGATCCTAAATCTAGGAAAATCACTGAGACAATTGAAGTGGCCAAAGAAGACCTCGCCACTGCACTCCAAGGCGATACCGTGAGCGTCGAAGTCATCTCTCGCAAAGGAACTGAGAATCCTACTGGCAAAGTCATTGACATTATCACCCGCTCCAAACACGGCTTCACTGGCACTATTGAAGAAGTAAGTGGCATCTTTGCCCTCATACCACGCGATCAGAAAATGTATCACAAAATTATTATCGAAAAGGAAAATCTCGCAGGCGCACAGGTTGGTAATCTTGTTTTCGTTGAGCTCACATCATGGCCCGATCCAGCCAAGCCGCCATTTGGCGTAGTCAAAAAAGTTCTCGGGATGCCTCGAGAAAGCAAGGGAGAAATGGAAGGCTTCGCACTTGAGAAAGGTTTTAGTGAAGACTTCCCTACCCCGGTCCTCAGTGAAGCAGAAGAAATTCAACTCCACGGTATCACAGATGACGACTTCAAAGACCGCCGCGACTTCCGTGGTACGACCACATTCACTATTGACCCAGTTGATGCCAAAGATTTCGACGATGCGCTCTCGGTCAAGATGCTCGACGATGGTGACTATGAAATTGGTATCCATATCGCTGACGTCTCCTACTATGTTCGTCCGGGCACAGCACTTGATGCCGAAGCCTACAATCGCGCGACTTCGGTCTACCTTGTCGATCGTTGTATTCCCATGCTTCCTGAAGTTCTCTCCAATGATCTCTGTAGTTTGAAGCCCAATGTCGATCGCCTCACGATGAGTGCAGTCTTTGTGATTGATAAAAACGCAGTAGTCAAAAGCGAGTGGTATGGACGCACCATTATTCACTCTGATAAACGCTTCAGTTACGAAGAAGCCCAAGAGGTTCTCAACAAAGGCGCTGGTCCTTATCACGATGAACTCGCGCTTCTCAATTCACTTGCCAAAAAGCTCACCCAAGGCCGCTTCAACGAAGGCGCGCTCTCTCTTGATCAAGATGAAATCAAATTCAAACTCGACGAAAATGGTGTGCCAGTATCTGTCTTCGTCAAAGCTCGCCAGGATACCAATAAATTAATCGAGGAATTCATGCTCCTTGCTAACAAATACGTGGCGAAATTTATTGCTGATAAATCTAAGAAAAATGCCAACGTTTTCATTTACCGCATCCACGATTTGCCTGACAAGGATCGTATGCAAGACTTGCAACTTTTCTTGAGAAAACTCGGCCACTCGCTCGAGCTCAAAGATGGTCGCATCCCCTCACGTGTGCTTTCAAAATTAGTTGAGAGTCTCGAAGGTCAACCTGAGCAAGGCACTGTCCAGACTGCGATTATTCGCTCGATGGCCAAAGCCGTATACTCAACACAGAACATTGGTCACTATGGACTGGCCTTTAAATTCTACACTCACTTCACCTCCCCGATCCGCCGTTACCCTGATACCATCGTCCATCGTTTACTCCAAATGTATCTCGAGGGTAATTCCGTCGCCAAAGAATGGTGGCAACAGTATGAGAAAATCTCTTCACACAGTTCCTCACGTGAGAAAGACGCCGCCGAAGCTGAGCGTGCATCAATCAAATACAAACAAGTCGAGTACATGTCTTCCCGCATCGGCAAAGTCTTCGATGGCACTATCTCTGGTGTGACTGATTGGGGTGTCTTCGTGGAAGAGAAAGAATCGCACTGTGAAGGACTCATCCGTTTACGTGATCTCGGCAACGATTTCTTCGTCTACGACGAGCGACACATGGAAGTCCGCGGACAGAAAACCAAGAAAACATTTCGCATTGGCGATCGCGTCCGCATCAAAGTCATGCGAGCCGATCTTAATTCTATGACTATTGATTACGCACTCATGTAATGAAAGCTCCATATCTACCTTATCTGCTCTCTGGAGTTTTAGTCATCGCTCTAGTTCTAGGCTTTTATTTCCCATGGCAAAACGAGTTTGTACAGAATGTTGAAAATGGAGGTAGTGTGAAAACCCTCTTTGCACCAGAGAAAAAATCTGTCTCATTACTCTTCGTCGGTGATATCATGATGACTCGCGGTGTTGAGACTTCAGTTAATAAAAACTTCGCTGGCGACTATTCCAAAATCTTTGAAAATGCATCATACCTCGCTGATGCCGATATTACATTTGGAAATCTCGAGGGTGCCGTCTCAGATCTCGGACACGATGTCGGGAGTAAATTTTCTTTTCGTATGAATCCTCTCGTCATTCCGGCGCTCAAGTCTGCGGGGTTTGATATTGTCTCATTTGCCAATAATCACGTCGGTGATTGGACCAAGCTCGCGTTTGATGACACGCGCGCACGACTTACCGAAGCTGGTATTCTCTACACCGGTGCCGGTGAGACTAAAACACTCGCACAGACTCCGGTGATAATAGAGAAAGCTGGTATGAAAATTGGCTTCTTGGGCTTCTCTGATGTCGGACCAATCTGGCTTGCTGCGACGGAAGATAGATCCGGCATTCTTCTCGTGAACGATGATGAATTTACTGAAAGCATTACTCATGCAAAATCTCTCGTCGATTACCTTATCGTCTCAATTCACTGGGGTGAAGAATATAAAACTCTCCACAATGCACACCAAGAAGCAATCGCACACAAAGTGATTGATGCTGGCGCTGATCTTCTCGCGGGCCATCACCCGCATGTTGCCGAAGATGTTGAAGAATATAAAAACGGCCTTATTATCTACTCGCTTGGTAACTATGTTTTCGATCAGTCGTTTTCAGAAAATACGATGAAAGGACTTAATGTGCTAGTGACAGTCGAAGAGAACGTGCGAAAAGAATATACACTCTACGAGAGTCATCTCAATAGCAAGTATCAAATTGAATCTGTCGCTCCACTTGTCCCATAAATAATTCAGCCCCGCAATAAAATTGCGGGGCTGTACTTTTTCTGACTTGCCGAGCGACTGCTAGGCTTTTGTGTCAGGCACTTTTTTCACTTCCTCCTTTGGTACCATATTAACTTCAACATTAATGGTTATCCCATTTTGTTGATAGTTAAACTTACCACCTCCAGGCTGAAGGGCTGTTATCATGTTTGTAAAAGATGGTACGTCCACAACTGGACTATGCCTATTTTTTCCTATAACCAGCCAGAGAAAAGCTATTGCTGCAATTATCGGAATTAACCAAAGCCAGGATTTGTCGATAGAAGACAAACTTGTTCCAAACCGATCGTACTCATTATAATCTGAATATGGCGGTGGTGGCACATAAGCATCCTGATCAGGCATCACGCGGTAGTCGTAAAAATTGAAAATAATAAGACCAGGCATGACATTTTTTTCTTCAACAAGTTCACCCGGCAGAGTTTGGGATTTTGGAATTGGATACCAATTGTTTTTTACTTTTCCATTGCTCTTTTTTTCTTCCGCTAATATGGCGGTAAGCATTTCTGTTGAAGCGTTTTGGTAAGAGGTGTCAACGGCGTAAATTGGCATATCAAACTGTTTCTGTTTGGAAAGACTTTTCTGCGTTTTGCACGCAGTAAAGGAAATCATGACTGTCAAAATGACAGCAATAAACATGGTTTGTTTCATAGCTCTGGGGCTTTTGAATTGGGTGAAAAAAGTTGTAAAGGTATTTACTGAATATATTATAACACTAATATGCCTATCTTGTCAATAGACATAAAATCCTTTGAATTTCACCTCTTCCCCAATAAAAAAGCTCCCTCAGGGAGCATCTATTACTTCAAAAACGGGATCAAAGAGTTTCTCAATAACTACATAGCACCGTACTTCTTCTTTGACCAGATTAACCACAATAGTCTCTTCATCAAGGATATATGGAATCACTAAACCTATTATATGATAATTCCCTTTACTAATACGAAATGGTCCGGGTAGATGTATGAGATTATCTCTATCTTTAAGGACAAAATCTACACTTTCACTCTCACACTCAAATATGAACAGAAAATAAAATTCCCCATCATGAACCAGTGATGACACACCAGAAGTCTCGCTTATGCAAAAGCTGATTTCTTCATATTGGGCAACTAACTTCTCAAGCTCACTTTTTGGGAGATTCGAAACAAATTTTATGCCAGCATAGAATTTACCTGATTCATAACTCACTCGATCAGGAATTCCTTTAAATATGACTTCGAATTCTTTAATCCTTTCGATACTCAGATAGTCAGGTAACATTATAAGAGATTTTCTGGACTCATTATCCAGAAAAGGGTTACCCTGTCAACAAGACTATTTTGCGATTTTGACTGCTTCGTCGAATTTGATTGAGAGGAGTTTGGATGAGCCATCGGCGCCTACCGTCACACCGTAGAGGATATTGGCACGCGACATGGTCTCACGATTGTGAGTCACCACGATGAGCTGAGAATACTTGGCAAGATTCTCTAACATGTCACCATAGCGGCGCGAGTTGGCCTCATCGAGCGCCGCGTCAGTCTCATCGAGCACGAGAAATGGCGGTGGATTAACCTGACTCATCGCGAAGAGAAGTGCAATGGAAGTAAGTGAACGCTCACCACCTGAGAGCATCGCGAGATCACGGACTTTCTTATGTGGAAGTGAGACGTTGATTTCAATTCCCTTCTCAAGCGGTACTTCTTCATCAACGAGGGTTTCAATTTCATCTTCATCGCTCGCTCCACGTATACGTTTATTCTCTACCACGACTGAGAGCGTCGCGTGCCCACCGCCGAACATCAGTGCGAAGAAATTGGTAAATACTTCATTAATCTTCTCGACACCCTTTTTGAATTCAGTTTCGAGTGTATCTTTGAGTTCATTGATCAGTACCTCGAGTGATTTCACGGCGGTATCGAGGTCGGTGTATTCTTTGGCTAGAAATTCTTCACGTGTTTGGGTGTCTTCAAATTCTTTCAGCACATCATTGCCTCCCCCACCAATATCTTCGAGTTTGATTTTGTTGCGTTCAAGTGCACGTAAGAGATCCCTGCGCTCATCAAGCGAGAGTTCATTCTCTTCTACCACATAACGAAGTACATCGGGACCAATCAGTGCATTGGCTTCTTTTTGTGCGTTCTCAAAATCAAGTGCACGGACTGCAAGTGCCTCTTCACGAAGCGTGAGGCTTCCAAGTTCTGCTTCTTTGGTGTTTTTCTCGGAGAGTGCACTATAGTATCCGCGTTCTTCTTCTCGAATTCGTGCTTCAGCATTGGCGAGATATTTGGTCTCGCGATTGATTGTCTCATTGATGACACGTTCTTCTTCGGCAATTGCCTCAAGTTCACCTTTGATCCGTGCACGTTCAGCTTCTTGAGTTTCTACAAGACCTCTGTTGTCTACCTTTGGCTCAGTTGTCGGTGATTTGAGTGCATTCCATGAGGCCATGAGTGAAGCTCTGATTTTGGCGAGTGACGCACGAAGTACTGAAACATCACTCTCTCCCATAAGTAGGCTCTCAATCTCGCGCGAAATACTTTCAATAAGCGGCTCGACTCTCTCGAGTGCAAGTGTTTTTGTTTCACCAGTACTCCCTTGCACATTAGTGAGTGCCTCGAGCGCACCTTCGACACGACCGAGTGCTCGTGAGAGTGCGTCACGTTTACTTGAGAGTGCAGCAAGTGAATCCTTCAACGATGAGAGATTGTTTGATTCTGGTGCACTAGCGCCACTACGCGTGGCTTCCAGGGCTTCAAGTTTCTTTTTCTTCTCTTCAATCTCTGATTCGAGATCACGACGAGATTTTGTGAGCCGCTCACGCTCATTTTTGAGATAGTATGATTCCGTCGCAAAATATTTTATATAGAGCTCATGAAGCTCCGCACGGAGACTCTCGGCTTTCTCGATTTTCTCAACTTGCTTCTTGAGAAATGACAGATGTGGTGCAAGTTCACGTCTAAGTGCCGAGACTTCTTTCATATTCTCTTTGGTGTGTTCAAGTTTGCGTTCGGCTTCACGGATTTTATATTGGAAAATTTTCAGCCCAAGTGCGTCTTCAATCATCGCTCGACGATCGCGACTGTTAGCTGAGAGAATGCGATCTGCCTCACCTTGAGAAATGATGTGGTGACCGGAGGCTCCGATATGCACCGAGGAGAGAAGTTCAATAACATCTTTGAGCCGCACTTCTGTATCATTGATTCGATAGGTGCTACCACCATCTTTCTCAATCTCACGACTAATCACGACTTCATCGAAGCTCACTTCAGGCGCATCATCACGGCCGGCAAATGAGAAGAGTCGCTTTGAGTTATCAAAGGTGATTTTTATAATGGCACGTGAACTCGCTCCGAGTGATTTAGAACCTTTAAAGACGAGATCTCCTCCACCCTTACCACGAAGTGACTTCATCGACTGTTCTCCGAGCACGAAGCGAATTGCCTCGACAATATTTGATTTACCCGAGCCGTTAGGACCCACAATGGATACCACTGGAGACGAAAAATCCAATCGCGTCTTTTTGGCGAAGGATTTAAAGCCAGTGAGCTCGATGGATTTGAGAGTCATTTAGCTTTAGATTTTAACATAAAACGTTAAACCTTAGGAGTATTAAATAGTTGACAATATAGGTATTAGTATGCTAATATGTAAGTTAGAAAAAACTAAAACTTATGAAACTCCTGAAAATGAGTCCCCTAACATTCATGGCAATAGTCCTTTTTTTGACCTTTGCCATTACCCTCGTCATCGTGCTCACAGATGAGACAATGACTAGCGAGCAACAGTCCAATTCGATGGCTTTTACTACATTCCTCGCTATTGTTGGAATTTTATTTTTAGTCATTGATCGGGAGCCAACAAAAAAGAAATCCTGGAACGAGCTGACTTTTGATGAGCAGTGTAAAATTTTGGCTCAGGATATCAAAGAAGGAAGACAGAAATGGTTTCTAAATCCATCCATTGGTGAACAGGACACATATGTGGTAGCCATTCTCCCACCGAAGAATATGAATGAGATGGGATGCGGCAAGCATATAGAAACAACGAAGAAGGACATCTGCAGACTCATTTTTGCTGGCAAAATCAAAAATCCAGAAATGGTAAACGGTGTCCTGACATATCTCAAATGACAAAATGACCCTATATCTCTTCGCAAAATTGCTTCAGCAACCCTGAAGCGATTTTTTTATTTTATCTACAAAAAATTTAATAAAATTTAAACAAATTAATCATTCCACTTCTTCTTCTCAAGTGCGGCGAGTGCGGCGGATTGTTCAGCTTCTTGTTTGCTCTTGCCATTCCCTTTCGCGATCAAATCTTGGCCGAAATAAATTCCAACAGTGAATTGCTTGTCGTGATCAGGTCCAGCTTCAGTTACCACTCGGTATGAAGGTGTGACAGAGAGATGTTCTTGGGCACGCTCCTGTACCAGAGATTTCGCATCACGCCAGAGTTTTTGCTCAATAATATCGTGGAGTAGACCGAAGAGACTCGCGCGAATAAATTTCTCCGCTGCATCATAACCTTGATCCATGTAGACTGCTCCAACAAAAGCTTCAAATGTGTTGGCGAGAATATATTGTCGTGCCTTTCCCATATCTTTGGCTTCCCCGCGTGAGAGAAGTAGGTAGTCATTCATGGTCAGTCGCTCAGCGACAGTTGCAATCGTATTGGCATTCACCAGTGCTGCTCTATAGGCAGTGAGCGCTCCCTCATCTTCAAGTGGATAGGTGCGGAATAAGTGATCAGTCACCGCAAGCTCGAGCACCGCGTCACCCAAGAACTCAAGTCGCTCATTGTGTGAGAGACCGAGCCGTGGATTTTCGTTTATATATGAGCGGTGGACAAATGCTTCTTGAAGTAGATCTTTGTTCTTAAAATACACTCCACTTATCTTTTCAAAAATAGAAAAATCAATCATCGTGATAGGCACCACGTATAACGTATCAAGTATGAAGCAGCGCAAGTGGCTGTTTAATACGCGATACACGATACTTGATGCAGTTACTAATTTTTAATCGTGACGATTCGTTCAATACCTTTGGTGAGGATTGGTAGAATATCGTCGTAAATCTTGAGCTCTGGAATCTCTTCGAGTGAGAACCATTCTGCACCGTCGAGACCCTTTGAGGTGTCTGGTGTGAGCTCATGGTACTCACTCTTCATGAGCATGTAGGTCACACGCTTCCTATACTTACCTGTTTCTGGATTATTTGCAATATACTCGTTCTCACCAGCGGCTCCCATGAGCTCCCCGATAAGTCCGAGCTCGGCTTTGACTTTGCGTGCTACACAATCCTCTACTGACTCACCTGGCTGCAACCTACCTTTGGCAAGACTCCAGTAGCCGAAGACATCATGCACCATAGCGAGATAGGTCACACCATCGCGCACGGCATACACGATTGCGCCAGCTGATTGCTCAAGCGGTAATTTGGCCGGATCAATTGGCTCGTCGAATTTTGGTTTTTTCTTCGAGGTCTCGTCTTTGCCTGGTTCGCCAAGCTCTTTGTAGACTGCGCCGAGCACACCGTTGACGAAGCGACTTGAATTCTCACCGCCAAAAGCTTTGGCAAGTTCAATAGCTTCATTGATAGCAACTTTTGGTGGCACTTGTGTGCGATCACCAAAGAGAAGCTCAGCGAGACCAATACGCAACACATTGCGATCAGGTACCGCAATCTTCTCAATCGGCCACTCTGGCGCGGCTTTACGAATGATATCGTCGATGATCGTGTGCTTCGTGACTACTGCTTGGGTGAGTGTCTTGATGAAGGCATCATCTTCGAGGCCTGGACCAAATTCTGCAACATTACGCTCGAGGATTTTGTTGACCGCTTCATTATGGTTCCCATTGAAATCCCACTCAAAGAGTGTCTGAAGTACAAGTGAACGTGAGAGGTGTCGGTTTGCCATGGTTTATTTAAGAATGAAAGTCGCAAGTACTAAAATCGCGAGTGCGTGATACGCGAACATTTCGCGTACTCTCTCGAATCGAGCAAATTTTAGAATTGGGATTTTCATGGTGTGAAAGAACATTTTTTTGGTTGTGAGTTTAAAGTACAAAATTATTTTTAAATTTGGGAACGTGCGAGCTTGGTGAGTATTACTTACTCTTTGATTTCGCTTTCTTCTTGCCCTGTTTCTTTTCAGTCTTGGCAACGATATCAACGACTTTGCGTCCTCGGTAGTAACCACAGTCACGACAAGCGGTATGCGGAAGCTTCTTGGCACCACAGTGGGCACAAAGACTCATGTTTGTAGCTTTCAGAGCGTGATGGCTACGGCGGTTAGCTGTATGGGCACGCGTATGTCTCATTCGAATTACCATGTCTTGTAGTATACGGATTTTTAGAGAAATGGCAATTATGTAGAAAATTAATTTGAGCGCTCTACTGTAATACTTGACTATACTAGAAATATATAGTATAGTTAGTAAAGTTAAAATAATTCAAAATGAGAGAATTCAAAACAGGTCTTTTAGGATCACTAATTGTGCTCCTGGCAGGTAACATTTTTTATCATTCAAATCCTGCATGGTTTGTACTAATGGTTGTCGCAATGATTTTTTTAGGAGGTATTTTAAGTAAAGGAAACTTCCAACAAAAAACCAGAGTAATCTTAGGTATTTCAATCGGCTCAACGATATTTGGTTTAGCTGTATGCTACATGCAATTTTTTTGAAAGCCATAACAGATAGAGTAAAAACAAAAACGTAGTGCGAAGTGCACTACGTTTTAAATTTGATTACTTAAATTAATTACTAATTTTCAAAAAACTCCTTCGATGCACTGGCGAAAGCCCGTGCATTTTAATTTTCTGATAGTGTCCTCTCGTGCCATAGCCTTTATGGAGTTCAAAGTCGTACTTCGGAAACTTTTTGCTCATCTTCACCATATGCTTGTCTCGAGTGACTTTGGCGCAAATTGAGGCAAGCGAGATAACGGGAATTTTCTCATCGCCTTTGATGATAGTTTTCTGGTTTTTGAATTCTTTTGGTGCATGGAGAGAACCATCGAGAAAAATAAAGTGAGAGTGAAATAGCCTGCCTGCCGGTAGGCAGGGTTGTAGTTTGTAGAGGGAGGAATTAAGAGCTTTTTTAATTGCATTTGAAATACCGATCCGATCAATCATTTTCGCGGAGACAAGTGTCACCGCGAAATCACACTTCCCTTCTCTCTGCCATTTCTTGATTTGTGCAAACCAGAGATCGCGCTGTTTGGCCGATAACTTTTTAGAATCTTTAAGTGTGAGTCCTCTGACTTTTAACTTTTGGCTTTCAATTTTCGATATAAATGCCGCGACTGAAACCGGTCCCGCGATCGGACCTCTACCTGCTTCGTCGATGCCAATCATATACTTCATATAAGAAGTATAACCAAAAATAATCTACATTTTATTGACTTATACAGCCTTCTATCGCTAAACAAAATTTTGTATCACAAATTCTGATGACTCTCGTTATGTTTAGAGGTCGAAGCGATTTTGCTTGACATAACCGCTTAGACGGTTTATTATTGTCTTACTGGCTTTGTCAGTAAAAGCAATACGATTACTAGTAATAAGCCATATTTAAAAACTATGAATAAGACAAACTTCAAGACTAAGGCAATCGGCACACTCTTGTTCGTCGCGTTCGCAATCGGCGCATCATTCATGACTTACTCAACAATCGCCTCAGCGCAATTGGTAAGTCAGGGATCAAAGATCAATGCAACAGGTATGATCTCATCGATCAATACTGAAGCAGGATCATTTGTATTCCAAGGTGCTGCAACTGGTATGGTAACAGTCTACGTGACTGAAAACACATACTTCGGTAGTGGACTTACAGGACTCGAAGATCTTTCAGCTGGTGATACTATCCAGCTCGTTGATCAGAAAGTTGGCGACATGAACTACGCACTTCGCATCCGCGAAATTGCTAGTGGTGCAGGATACGGAGTCGGTCCAACTCCAGTCTCACTTAGCAAGGCACTTGTAGTATCTACATCTGAGAATCTCTTGACTGTTTCAGTCGGAGGAACAGAGGTAGTACTTACAATCACTCCTGCAACAGAATTTGTTGGAACAACTCTTCCTGAACTCAGTGCAGGTGACCAAGTTAAGGTTACAGGTACAGATACAGGTACTGAGTACGATGCAGAAGTGATCACACTTCTCTAATCGTTCAAAGTAAAACTTTTGGTAAAAAGCCCCATCACTGGGGCTTTTTACTTTTCTCTTTATACTTCCCTATTTAATTTCGTAGAGCGTGAGTGTCGGTGTATCGAATACAACCGCGAGCTCATCGCTTGGCGCTATTCTCGCGTATTTCTGCCAATCAGCTTCTTTGAGAATGATAATGTGCGTCACGCTATTCTCACGGAGCGTCTCGAGTGCCTCTGGAAGTGGAGTGGCACCTTGCACCACGAGCGTCACGAATTTGTCCCAGTAGCTTACTCGCGTACTATCGAGATAGGCATTGCCAGTGGTCGTACTTGAAATGACCGGGATGCCGAAGAAGCTTATGGCAGGATTCACAATACGGCGATAGTCTGCAAATGAAATAGCGAGGTAATTGTGCCAAGGCAAGAGCAGTGCCTCGCTGTCCGGATGTGATTCGAGATAACTACGCGCGTGGTACCAATCAGCTGGATACTCGCTTGGTGTAATCGCACCTTTGTAGCCCCAAAACATCGAGTGTACGGAGAGGAGCGTGAGACACGCGATACACACACAAGCGATTTGGAGATTGCGAAGTGAGTCTCCAAAATATTTTCTGTTCATATATGAGACCCCGAGCGGCACCAAGATCGCGTAGGCAAAGGCGATTAACCCACCCAATTTTTCTGTCTCGCGCAAACCCTTGAATCCCGGCAACACATTGAGCAAGAAATCTACGACATATGTCGAGAAAGTACTTCCGTAGCCAACAGTGATCACCACGACAGGTATAAACATCACACCGAGCACCATCGCGAGCACATTGCGCTTCCGCAGACTATATGAGAATCCATAGACAGAGAGTCCGAGGAACATAAGTGGCACAATCCACCAAAGCTTGTTCTCATCTTTGGGCAAAACTTCATCAGAGCTCCAGAAGCCATAGAGTCCGAGTACGTTTGGATAGACACCGAGTTTGGAATCAGATTGTGTTTCAAATGCGCGGAAATCCATCTCCACAATTTGCTGGTATGTTGATTCTTTCTTCGCGAGTGCGCCGTAGAGCCAGTAGCTATTAGCGACGAGTGCGACGACGATCATCACGAGTACAATCTTCACTGTATCCATCCACATACTATGTGTGATGCGCGCTCGATGTTTCCAAAGCCAACCGATCACGTACGCAGATCCGAAGAGAAATGCTACATAGGCAAAGTGAAGTGAAATGATCGGATAGAGTGCGACGACAATCGTGAGCTTGGCGACATGGCGACGTGTGGGACTTGCAAGTACCCGTTCAATATATGAGATGAAAATGGGCAGGAATCCATAGCCTGCCATGACGAGCCATTGCCCAGAGAAGAAGCGCTCATAGACCCAAGGATTGGCCATGTAGATAAGGCCAGAGAGCATTGCAAGCTCTGTGGTCATGTGTTTGCGGGCAAGTCGATACATGGCAACTCCCGGCAAAAGGAGCACTAAAGAGAGCAATAATTTGACGGTAAGTGGTGCACCGAGAATCAGTCCGAAGCCGTAGAGAATAGCGCGAAGTGGGTAATTGGTCGGAATTATGTCATTGATGACAAATGGCAGGCTTAAATCTGGCGGGAAGACCATGTCGAGGAGAAATACATAACCCTGTCCAAAAAGCGGCAACATGACTGCGAGCATCACCGCGAGGTATATGAGATATGGAAGATATTTTTTTAGGTTATACCGTGTCATTATTTTTATTTTTCAGTTTTAGCTTTCGACTCTCTCATATATTCCCAAATTTGTTTGATGACTCCGATTGAGAGGAAGTAGAATGCCCAGACGGCAACTCGCTCTGCCCAATTTTCGTTCACAGTAAATGAGTGTTTGGAAATAATAAGGAATATTGGTACAGCAACGAGACAGACAATCGCACACTTGATTGAGAAACGTGAATCAATACGCCAGTAGAAAAGTAAGAATATAAATGTGAGAAACACTCCCCCTTCGAAATTAAGCAGCTTACTGAAAAGCACAAGTATCGCTAATACTAAAGCATATCCAATAAGATCACGGCGAGTGATCATCTTTCGGAATTCCCGAATATCTTTAGGGGTTAAGAAATAGTCAGTTATTTTCATGGGTATCAGTTTTGGTAGTAATAAGTTTCCGGCGTTTCTGCCAATCATATGCTAAATACCCTACGCATCCGAGAAGTGTACCTCCAGAAATCAGAAGCCCTAAATAGAACCAGCGCTGTGGCCAGAATTCTATAACTAAATCAAAATCATAGGTATTATCAGAATTTTGAATACATACACTGCTCTCCTTACAAATTTTATCAATATCAATAAACCATCCATTTAAATATCCTTTGAATTCAAAATGACTTTCGTTTATGCTTTGGTCTTTTTTTATCAATGGAAGGAAGGAATTTACTTTTCCTGGTTTCACACTATTTATTATCATTTTCCATTCTGGATGATAGGATTCTCTCATTACAAGATAGAACGGTGTAGAAGCACCTTGAATCTTAACTACTTTCTTTGATGGGTTACTTCGTATAATAGTTACGATTTCAGGGTTACTAAATTCAACTTTTTCATTACGGGAAATCCAGTAATCGTAGATATCGTCTGGTAACTCGATGAGATGAAAATTATCATAACGTGTAATTATATTTTCAGTCTGATTTTGTGAATACGAATAAACATATACGGATAACTCCGTTGAATCATTTGGTATGTTGATAACCTTAGAAAAAGAATGCCAAGTATTATCTGTAATTACTAATCTTTCAGATATATATGTTTCTTCAGTATCATTAAACTTAATATAATAGCCTGCTTCAGCGGCATTATCGCTTTGGTAACTAAAGTTAAATAAATACTTCTTATCTTTAGCAATAGATAGAGTTTGATAGGTACAAGCAACATGATTAGTGGCCTCAAGCTGTAAGGAAGCCAGTCCATCAACTGCTACTGCTGATAGCTTACTATTAAGAATTGGATTGTCATCAAATGCATCACAATCGTAAACTTTATTTTTCCACAATCCAGATTCAAATGAATTATTCTCAAATAGGTTGTTAAAGCTGAATTCATCATTTCTATAAGTAAATACATTTTCTTTACTTAGTTTTGTCTTATATTTACTATATCCTCCCGCACTAGATTCTAGTATCGGGCTCTCATTATTGATTTTTATTGAGTTACCTCTTCCTTTTTTAGTCAAAATATAATCAGACTTCTCAAAGTCTATATCGTCTATCTTGATGATCTTACTTATACCTACACCAATTTTTATATCTTCAATTTTTAGGTCATCAAAAATAACATTTGTATCATTTGTTGGTAAATTTTTATCTATGTTAATAGTAAAGTCACTTACATATTTATTTCCATTTATAAAATCAAAAGGAAATGTGTTATTTTCTACGATTAGATTTTCAATTTTCGTTAGACTGTATATATTAGCTTTTGGATTTGCATTAATTTCAATTATTTTGAAATCACTGTCTTCATAGTACGTACTGAAGCTACTAAAAGCTGAATCAAAATACGCATACATACCCCAAACATATGGTGTTTCATAGAATAATTCTGGGGTACAATCTGTGAGTCCATGAGACTGGTGGGAGATTGGATTTTTATCTAAAATTACATAATTTATGCCCAATATTTCTAGACTTTTAGTCAAGTTTAGTTGATCGTAACAAAGTCCATTATAAAAATTAGTAACGGGCAAGGTATTACTAAATTTTCCAACTTGTCCTCCAGCAAACTTATTCTTTAAAATCTTATCTTCCCAAAATAGTTTTTGTTGTATATGTCTATCAAATGGCAGATAAGCAACTTGTGCTTCTTCATCGAGATTACCCAAAATCCTTGAAAGATTCTCATATTTTGCTTCCACAAAATAGTTATTGTCTCCTCTCGTTATATCTAGTCCGAATTTGCCACCACCGAAATGTTGATTTTGTGTCCCAAAAATAATTACAATGATGGTTAAAAAAAGAATTCCAAATACTATCCCCCTTTTTTCCTTAACCTTAGTATAGATACTATTTGTTGAAATGGAAAATATTAGCAAATAGCAGAAAACAAAGAAATAAAGTAGTTTCTGTGGATTTCTTGCTGATACAATAATCAAATTTTTTATTGAAATTAAATGATCTAAAGAGCCAATTCTTATTGCATTCATGAAAATTATCGAAGCAAAGAGACTTATGGAACATGCAATAAGAATTGAGTACAGGAAAGTTTTTAAATTTTTAGATTCGTAATAAAAGAAAGCTATGATTACTCCAAAAAAACTAAACGCAAGAAGATTTCTTATATTTATCTCAAAATATCCTAGTTGTGGCTGTGATGACCCTGCATTTCCTGTGAATCTAATTAGGTTATGGATATATGCTTGGCTATATGTATGATCAAATGTACTTAAATACGATACATTCCCAAAATTTTCAACAGTTGCGCGTAAAACTTCAAAGGAAAAAAAGTTCAATAATACGCCGACGATAAACCAGGTTAGTATTCTAAACAAATCATTAGTCTTAATCTTTTTATAAAAAAAGTGTAGGCAAGGTAGAAAAATCAAAAAACCTAGCATTATCCAAAAAGCAGTTTGCAAATTCAGTAATATAATTGTTACTACCAATGCAAAAAATATTCCTATTCTTGCACTAAAGTCGTAAATGATTTTAATTAAAAATAAGTATAGTAAAGGAATTACAGAATAAATTATCAGAATACCTAAAGCACCATTTGAAAGCTCAGCAGCAGTAACTGGATTAAAAACGTAGAAAAAGGAGAACAGGTAACATACTACTGGATTAATTTTTAAACTCTTTAAGAAATAATAGAAACTACAGTATGCTATTAGGAAAAAAATAATAAAAAATAAATTCTGTGCAATTAAGGCATTATTAAATGAAATAAATTCAAAAAAAGATCTTATCAAGAAATACAACCCTTTAAATTCGAAAAAACCATAGGAATCTGTATTCCATAGGTAAATGAATTTACTTAATGATAGTAAGTAGTCATTACTAAATGGATTTAAGTCTCCATAGGCTAATAATTTACCGAAAAACCCTCTTATAGAAATCAGAAAAACTGCTACTACTCCTATAAACTTGAGTAATCTTGCAAAATTTTTTGAAATTAATATTTTATTTATTATTCTTAATTTTTGAATATGCATAGACCACAACTGTTAACCATGATATTACTGGATGCCATAACCAATCTAATGTCTTGTCTTTAATACTTCTATAGATTGCCTCGATTAAGGGGCCGATAAATGTGATTTGATATAAAACTGAGGTGATGAGCTTGCTTTTACTCACTCTTTTGAACCACACGTTGTCTTGCTTAGTGGCGAGTCTTTTTTTCATTTTTCCCCCAGTTTTCTTTCTTTTCTCAATGAAATCTTTCAAGCCTTTGCAGTAATAATGTCGCACTGAAGTTGACTTAGAGACTCCGTAGGTCAAACCTAGTTCATTAAATAGATAAGTCCCATAATTTGCTTCTTCGAATTTCCCATCCCAGACGTTCAGAGTTTCCATGACGATTTTTTTATTCCAAATAAAACCATTTGCTCCAGTGATAATAACTGAATTCGATGCGAATTTTAAAATGGTTGCATATTCTTTCTCTATTTTTGCTATTGGGCTTGAGGCCAAAAGTTTCGCGAGTGGGTCAACGATTCTCATTCGAGCAAAATATCGATCCAAACTTGTGAGATTTTTATCATGAGAGAAAGAGCTCTCGATACCGAATACATCTCTACTTTCTTCAATTGCAAAAACCATTTTTTCGAGCCAATCTTTCTCTACAAGTTCATTATCAGAATCAAATAAGACAAAATAATCCCCTTTTGATGCTTTGATACCTATGCTTTTACCATATTCAGCAATTCTTTTTTCATTTACGAGAATTTGAGCACTATATTTTTGTGCAATATCTAGAGTTTTATCTGTAGAACCACCGTCAATAACTAAAATCTCAATTCTATCTTGAAGATAGCTTTGATTGCGAATGGACTGTAAGCAGAGATCGAAATATTCCTCTGCATTATATGTGGGAATTATAAACGAGACGAGAGGCTTCTTTGAGATTTGTGATCCGTCCATATACGCCGAAATTAAGATTTAAACTCTTCTGTTAGTCGGTCGATAAATTCTCGGCAGAATTGCGTCACCTCTTCAACGTAGGCCAGCTTTTCAGCTAATGGCATCAAGTCGTTGTACGTCTGGATACTCTCAAAGAATTTATTCAATTTATCATCTTCCAGATCAGTCAGTTCGCCTTGGTTTGAAAGTAAACTGAGCGCCATGAATACAGAATTCATATTGTCGCGTTTTAGTTTGTTTGTTTGATAAAACTCTCGGAGCTCAGGCTCTGCCTTGAGCTTTTGTAAAAAAATTATCCGAGCTTTGTTATCAGTAAAATTGTCTGTAATTGTCGGAAAAGTAAGAAAATTGGCAATCGCATCCATGAATACTTTATTTTGTCTCTGTTCAGCGGGAGAGACCATGTCTTGGAAATTAATCGCACGCTTCATATCCTCATCACTTGCTGGTGTTGCGCTAAATTTCTCATTGTACAGCCGCATGATTTCTGCCTCAAACGTTGGTGCATCTAATTCTATTGTTGGTTGGTTTTCCATAGATAAGGTTATGATCGAGTTGTAATAATTTTTTCAAACTCTCTTGCTGCATTCTCAAATGTGAATCTGAGACTATGTTCTTTGGTATTCTTGGCCAGTGTCTCGTAAACTTCACGATCTTTGAGTAGACCGACAATAGTCTCGGCCAAACTCTCTGGAGTATTCTCCTTGCTCAAAAGCCCTGTTTTGCCAGCGATAATGGCATCACGGAATCCGTGGACGTTATAGGTCACACTTGGAGTACCCATCGTACCCGCTTCTAGTATAACAAGTCCGTAGCCTTCTTTGACGGAAGCGCTCACCAGAAGATGTGCCCGGCCCATAAGCTCAAATTTCTTCTCCCATTCAAGACGACCGAAGAATGTTGCTCCTACAGCAAGCTTTTGGTCTTGTGACTTGAGGCTTTTGACATATTCCTCCTCCCCGCCACCCACAATCCATGTTTCAAGATTCGGAAATGCTTTTTTGACGAGCGCTGCGGTTTCTAGAAAATGCTCAACGCGCTTCATTGGTGCGAGTCGTCCGACGAAAATAAGTGTTGGGTGTTGATTTTTCTCAAATACCATTTCCGGAGGCATGATAATCGCTTCTGGGGTTATGGAAATATTCTTCTCAGGAATTCCAACGGCGATCAAATCTCGCTTCGTGGATTCTGAGACAGTAATGAATCTTGTGGTGCGATAAAGCTGGAGTAAAAGGTATTCAGTTACATAGCCAATATATGAGAAAGGAAATGGAAACATTTTAAACCAAATATCCTTAGCAACTTCATGAATGAATGCAAAACGTTCCCGCCTCGGGACATAGAGAGCCGTAAAAAATGGCAGGCTATGAATTTGATCTATCACAACATCATACTTTTCTTTTTTGAAACGGAAAAACCACAAAAATGGCGCAAGTAATTGCACACTCCAGTAATAGCCTCGACGAATCACGCGATAGCCATCAATCATCTCTTCCCTCTTGGCACCAGGAAAATGATCGCAAAACAATGTCACCTCATGACCTTTTCGTGCCAGTTCAGCAAGTATTCCTTCAGTGAGGACTTCAGCGCCGCCCGCTTTCGGATTTGCGAGATCCATCCAGTTGAACATCAAAATCTTCATACTATTTTTGTTTTCGAATAACGTAGAGTGGTCGATTGGCAACTTCAGTATGAATATTGGCAATATAGAGCGCAATGAGTCCGAGGCACGCTAGCACAATACCGATTAAGAAAAGGAGGATTGTGGCGAGAATCGCCGTACCTGAGAAATTATAAAAATTTGTGAAAATATAGCGCGAGAAGAACATGAAGATTCCCAGCGGAAGCGAGATCGCGATAATGGTAATTCCCAAATAGCCTGCGAGTCGAAGTGGAAAGAGTGAGTGGGAGACAAAGCTTGAGAACGCGAGCGCACAGCGTTTGGCAAAGTCATATCGGGCCGTGCCAAATGCGCGCGGCGCGGCAACAAATTCAACCGTATCTCGACGAAAGCCAAGCCAATCGACAAGGCCACGCGTAATACGTGAGCGTTCGGAGAATTTATTGAATTCATCGACGACTTTGCGATCCATCAGTCTGAAGTCGGTCGCCTTCGAGAGAATTTCTGTTTCAGAAATAAGATTCGAAATCGAGTAGTAGAGACGTGAGCCAAGACGGTTCACGAGACTCTCTCTAGTATTAGAGAGTCTAATGCCAATCACCACTTCAGCCCCTGCTTCCCACTTCTTGATAAATTCTGGAATGAGCTCTGGCGGATGTTGGAGGTCAGCATCGAGCATCAGTACTGCGTCACCGGTCGCGGCGTGAATACCAGCAGTCGTCGCTAGTTCTTTGCCGAAGTTTCTCGAAAATTCAATGAGGTTGATTCTCGAATCTTTGGCCGCGAGTGTGTTTATCAGCGAGACACTATTGTCGGTACTACCATCATCGACGAAAAGAAACTCCCATAAGTAATTTGGAATTGAGTCACTGACACGCAAAAGTGCCGCATAGAGTGCGGGTATGTTTTCTACTTCATTATGAATTGGGACAACAAGTGAAATTAATTTATGCATGCGCGAATCGCCGTGACGGAAGAAAGTAAATAATACCTAGAATAACAAACAAAGTGGCACTTGTCAATAGCGAGACAAGTACAATTGATTGGATTGATGCATGGAATACGATAATCCCAACGATTTCCAAAAGGGTCAGTACTAGTAACGGATATACGAAGGTTTTGTGATTGGTAGCAAGGAAATATTGGACGAACACGGTCGCAAGCGATGAGAATGCCATAGCAAGGCCAAAGTAGACTAAGTATGGCGCTGCAGACAGGTATTGGTCACCAAAGAGCATTGAGAGAATTTTCTCCGGATAGAGTCCAAAGAGCGTGGTCAGAACTACACCGGCAGCACCGACAATCACGAAAGCTGTGGCGAGTAGTTTGCCTGTCCTGCCATCACGTGCAGCAAACGAAGCAGAGGTCATTGGAAAAAGTACCGTGAGAATTGCGGCCGAACCATAGGTGATAACTCGTCCGAGAATTGAGAGCGCTGCATACTCCCCCGCAAGTGTCGGTGAGAGGAAATGTTTGGCAAGTAGTGTGTCGATATTGACGAAAATTGCGAGCACTAGAGTTGCTACAAATGTCAGACCAACGTACCCACGCGTACCACGAAATAAATCTCGCCAATCAAGACGAATCTCATCAACTGTGTGGGTACCAATCCTTCGGGCGAGTCGCCACTCTATATATATGTACGTGATGACACTTGCAATGAGAAGTGCACCAATGACGCCGTTGAGTGAAAAGCCGAGGATAACAAAAAGTACCGAGAGGCCGAACTTAAAGAGTGCATTCACGATATTCATAATCGAGAGCGTGCCGAATTGCTGTAGTCCCTGCAAAAGCCCACTGGTGTGTGCAGACAGTAGTGAGAGCGGAATAACAATTGTGAAAATAACTACTGAGATAAGTGGCACATGGAGAAATGCGGCGATAAGTGGGGAGGCGAGAAGTGCGAGCACAAGCGAGAGAAAACTCAAATAACGAATCGGTGTTCGGGTTGCTCTTGAGAGAAGTGCAATTGATCCGCCAGTGGCACCAGCGGTGAAGTCGGCAGTATATTTGGAGAGTACTAATATGATTGTCGAAGCCGGCACACTGACAATCAGGAGTAAGGTGAAAAGTGCCACCATTTCGCCATAGACATCGGGCGGCAAGAGTCTGCCCATGTAGAGGTTGAAGACGTAATTGAGGAAATTGGCGACGACCGAGCCGAGAAAAACGATACTGCTTGCCCGGAGGAAGCGGTTCTGATAGAGCGTTCGTAACATACCCATTAAGTATAACAAAAATTGTGTTTTGCTGGTTTGGGAAATAAAAAAGGACCTTTGTAAGGTCCGTACTGTTATCCCCAAATAATATTTCCACCAGAATTTCCATAAGATGATATCAATTCTGGAAAAATTCGATCTTTGATTTTTTGCATTTCACTCACGTGTCTTGAGGCAGTACCTCCATAAGAAATTACGTTTTGCAACAGATCATTAAGCACTGGTTTAAATTTCTCCTTCAAAAGTTGTACTTGATTGGGCGATGAGTACTCTCTTGCATCCAAAATAATTTCATCTACTTGATTTACCCATGCAAGCATTTCATGTGGCTTAAGCAGAGAAGATTTCTCTCTTATCATTTGGCACAACCCTTCTATTTGAAGCACAAGAAGAGGATCAGCAATAATATGTAATTGTTCTCTCCAAAAATCTTGATCCGGCAAAGTTACACCAATTTCTTTGAGTTTCTCATATTCACTCTTCAAAACTAAGAAGTTGTTGAAGCTCTTTGCTCTTACTAAAAAATCAACACTGTGGGCAAATCGAGAATTCTCTTTTTTAAGTTTTTTGATCTGGCTGCGAAGTTGGGAAAACATAATTCCCAGACCTACAATAACAACAACTTCGATAACTGCTGAAACAATCATTAAAAGTAAAAAGTGTTCGCCAAAAAAGGAAATTACTTGCTGTATCATTGGATCTAAAAGTTTTCTGATTACAGAATAACACTTTTTAGTACTAAAGTCAAAGATTCCAGGCTTTATGAAAATAAAAAGGACCCAAACAGGGTCCATAATTTAGAACACATCTTGCGGACCAATGAAGAAACTCTCCACAGCTTTGTGAAGTATGTCATCCTTGGTTTCAAGTGCCCTCTTATACATACCAGGCTCGGCGATGACACTCAGCCGAGTCAGGAAAATCTCTACCGATGGCTTAGCAACGTTTTTCAGGTTCTCTCTGAGATCGTATGTGAGAAGTGGTCTTTTAACGATCTCTTTTACTTTTTCCAAGTAAACCTGAATGTTGTGGGCCGAGAGTGAATCAAATCCAAGTTTGATTTCATCATTTTTCATTAAGTCCTGAAAATCAGTGTAGCATCTCTTATACACAAGTTCACAGAAATATTTCAAAGGTCTCTCAAAGGAAAGGAACGACCTCATACTCACCAACTTCTCCGACATAGCTGGATAGGTAGTAAGCGTGTCATTCATATACGTCTGCCAAATTATTTCAATGTTCTCAAAATAAATCACTTCCTGATGCTCACGCAGATATGAGAAGTTGAATTCGAAAAGATCTTCGATCTTCGTCGGATTTTCAGTGAGTTCTTTCAGAAATCTTCTGAAAATCCTGAGATAGAAAGTTTTGAATACCTTTGATACCTCTTCTCGTCCCTCATTATCGAGATCTTGGTAACTAATTTTCGAGATAACCGATTCAACTTCTTCCTTTTGCGTCGGATTAACTCTTTCAAGTGTCACTAAGAGCCAAATGAGAGTTTTCTCCCTAGCGATATATCCTTTCCTATCTTTTAATACTCCATTAAGCCAGAAGATGCCCGTGATTATTATCGCAAGGCCTATTAAGCAAGCTGCGATTATAAAAACGTGCTCATTCCGTTCCCAGAAAGTTGGTTCTTGGAAAGCATTAACTGCTATTAAGGTCATGTGTTTACATTTTTCTAAATTCAGATTAACACTCGAAAATAATTATGTCAATCTGTGGAAATTTGGCTATGCTATACTATTTTCATGTCATTCGTCCATCTCCACACTCACTCCCACTATTCCCTACTTGATGGACTCTCAAAAGTTGAAGACCTCGTCGCCCGCGCCAAAGCACTTGGCATGAGCGCAGTCGCACTGACTGATCACGGCGTCATGTATGGTGCAATTGATTTCTATAAAGCCTGTCAGAAAGAAGGTATCAAACCAATTATCGGTGTTGAAGCCTACATTGCGCCACGCACACGCCATGACAAAGATCCCGAACAAGATCGCGCGCGTTATCACCTCACGCTTCTGGCGAAAAATAACACTGGCTACAAAAATCTCATCAAGCTCACTTCAATCGCACACCTCGAGGGCTTCTACTACAAGCCTCGCATGGATAAAGCGCTTCTGGAGCAATATCATGAAGGATTAATTTGCCTCTCAGGATGTCCAGGAAGCGAACTCGGTAAAGCACTTCGCAGTAACAATCTTGTACGTGGGAGAGAGGTCGTCCGGGAGTACATCGACATATTCGGCAAAGAGAATTATTTCCTCGAAATCATGTCTCATCCTGAAATTGATGGTGCACTTGAATGGAAAACAAATATTAAGGTGCTGGCTGAAGAATTTGATCTACCAATCGTCGGCACCTACGACTCGCACTATCTTCACAAAGATGACAAAGACGCTCACAACACTCTGATGGCAATCAATACTGGCGGAGGAATCGAAGGTAAAGGCATGGAAGGATTCCCAGGTGATTACTCACTCATAAGTCCTGAGGATGCACGAGAAATTTTCAAAGATATTCCAGAAGCAGTCGAGAACACTAATCTCGTTGCTGACATGGTCAATATTGAGATTGATACGAAAAGTTGGTACTTCCCTATTTTCCCTATTCCAGAAGGCACCACACATGATGAAGTGCTTCGCAAAGAAGTTTTCCTCGGCATCCCTATCCGTAAACTTACTGAGACACCAGAGATACTTGAGCGCGTTGAATTTGAACTCTCAATAATTAGTAGCAAGGGTTATTCAAGTTACTTCCTCTGTGTGGCAGACTTCCTCAGAGCTTCAAAGGAGCGTGGTATCTATTACAACACTCGAGGATCGGCCGCTGGCTCACTTGTCGCCTACCTTGTCGGCATCACCAATATCAATCCACTCTCGTACAATTTGCTCTTCGAACGCTTCCTCAATCCGGACCGACCATCACTTCCCGATATCGACATGGACTTCGCTGATGATCGCCGGGACGAAATCATTTCTTATGCACGTGAGAAATACGGTGAGCACGCAGTCGCGCAGATTGGTACCTTCGGCACCATGGCGGCCCGTGGCGCTGTCCGTGATGTGGCACGAGCGCTTGGCTATCCATATGCCATTGGAGATAAAATCTCAAAATCAATTCCACTTGGTTCACAAGGATTCCCCATGACGCTTGATCGCGCACTTGAGATAGAGCCTGAGCTCAAACGAATGTACGACGAAGAACGTGATGTCCATGAAATCATCGACATGGCCAAGAAAATCGAAGGCAATGTCCGCCACCTCTCTGTGCATGCGGCAGGCGTGGTGATTTCACCAACAGGTAGAATTGATGATTTCTCGCCAGTGCAGTTTGATCCAAAAGACGAGAAACGTATCATCACGCAGTACGACATGTACACGGGCGGCGGCGAAGGTATCGTAAATTTACCTAAGTTTGATTTTCTGGGGCTCCGCAACCTGACGATTCTCAAAGAAGCAGTTGATCGTATCAAAAGGATTCACAACGTCGATATTGATATCGAGACAATTCCACTCGATGATGCGAAAACATTTGAACTCTTCGGTCGTGGCGAAACAACCGGTGTCTTTCAATTCGCGAGTTCTGGCATGAAAAAATGGCTCAAAGAAATGAAACCATCAGTCTTCGAAGATCTCATCGCTATGGTCGCGCTCTATCGTCCGGGCCCAATGGCATTTATTCCTGATTACATTGCCTGTAAGCACAATCCCGCCAAAGTGAAATACCTCGATCCACGCATGGAGGCAATTTTGAAAACCACGTACGGTATCATCATCTACCAAGAAGACACTATGCGTATCGCGACTGATATTGCGGGCTACACCCGTGGTGAATCTGATAAATTCCGTAAAGCGATCGGTAAGAAAATCCCCGCTGAAATGGCAGCCCAGAAAGAACACTTTATTACTGGCTGTGTTGCCAATAATCTGTCGGAGAAAAAAGCTCACGAACTTTGGTCTACAATCGAGACATTTGCAGCCTACGGATTTAATAAATCTCATGCTGCTGTGTATGCGCTTCTCGCCTATCGTACTGGATATCTCAAGGCTCATTACCCCGCAGAGTACATGAGTGCCATTATGACGGCAGAATCTGATAATCTCGAAACAGTCGCTGAGACAATTGAAGAAGCCAAGCGTATGGGATTTGTGATTTTGCCACCATCAATCAATGAATCGTTTTCTGATTTCACGGTCGTAGTAGAAGACGGCATCGTATCAAACAAAATTAGATTCGGATTAAAGAGTATCAAAAACCTCGGTGAGGAAATCGGCAAGGCAATCATCCATGAACGGAAGACCAATGGTGCCTATACATCTATCAGCCAATTCCTCGAACGCGTCACGCACAAAAACCTCAACAAGAAATCACTTGAAGCACTCATCCAAACTGGTGCCATGGATGATATGGGCGAGCGCGGACAACTACTCGCGCATGTGCAAGATATGATTGAGTATAGAAAAGAATTTGAGAAACTCTCTGGCACTACCTCACTCTTCGGTGATTCACTAGGAATCGGTTCGGCACTTCGCATGCGTGAGACGCCAGCCGCGAGTGCCGTCGATAGGCTTGCCTGGGAGAAAGAATTACTTGGTCTTTATGTCTCGGGACATCCACTTGATCGCTGTCGTGATCGAATAGAGAAAAATGGTATGACGGTCTCGAGAATTCTCACAGAATTACCAGTGGGACAAACGGTCACCTTTGGTGCACTGATTGATAACATCAAGACCGTATTCACGAAGAAAAATGAGAAGATGGGCTTCCTAACATTTTCTGATTTTACACATTCAATCGAAGGAGTGGTCTTCCCTCAAACGTATCAGAAATATCTTGACATGATGAAGCCCCAGGCTTGCGTGGCCGTGCAAGGAAAAATCACTGAGCGTGGTGGCGAGCGTAGTATTATGGTCAACGGCATCAAGGAAATCTGAATTTAAAGCACTCGAGATATGCACTTTCTGATTTGCATATTTTCTCTAAACGAGGGATAATCGCACTATGAGTAGCGCAAATACCACAACAACAGCGACTACCCGATAAGGGGCGTCTTTGGTGTTGTACCGAATTCGCCCCGAAAGGGGCTTTTTTTGACCAAAATTATAAACACTTTATTTACCTAGCACTAATTTATGCACGAAGAAAAACTCAATCATATCCGTCACACGCTCGCCCATCTTTTGGCCGCTTCAGTCCGCGCACTCTACCCGACTGCCGAAAACTCAATCGGACCAGCAATTGATAACGGCTTCTATCAAGACTTCGAACTACCAGAGACAGTTTCTGAAAAGGACTTCCCTACCATTGAGGCGAAGATGAATGAAATACTCGCAACTTGGAAAGATTTCAGTAAGCGCGAAGTCACCAAAGACGAAGCTAAGAATGAGTTTTCATGGAATAAATATAAATTGGAGCTCATTAATGAGTTTTCTGAAAAAGGTGATCAGTTGACGTTCTACACTGCTGGAGCATTTGTGGATCTCTGTCGTGGTGGCCATGTCGAGCACCCAGATACTGATATCCTGCCTGGCTCATGGAAACTCGATCGCGTGGCGGGTGCCTACTGGCGCGGTGATGAGAAGAATAAAATGCTCACGCGAATTTATGGACTCGCATTCGAATCAAAAGAAAAACTTGATGAATATATCCTAGTGCAAGAAGAGGCTGAGAAACGCGACCATCGCAAACTTGGTAAGGAATTAGATTTGTTTATTTTCTCTGATGTGGTTGGTAAAGGTCTACCGCTATGGACTGATAAAGGTGCGACGGTTAGACGTGAACTTGAACGATTCATCGTCGATGAAGAGCTGAGACGAGGATATTTACACGTCTATACGCCTGATATTGCTCGACTTGATCTGTATCGCAAAAGTGGCCACTACCCGTATTACAAAGAATCCATGTACGCACCGATTGTGATTGATGAAGATGAATTTATGCTTCGTCCTATGACCTGTCCACACCACTTCGAACTTTACCTTTCGAAACCTCGCAGTTACAAAGAACTTCCGATGCGTATTGGTGAACTCGCCAAACTCTATCGCTATGAGCAATCTGGTGAACTCTCTGGCCTCATCCGTGTTCGTGGATTCTGTCTCGCCGATGCGCACATTGTCTGTAAGGATAGTTCTCAAGCAGCTGATGAAGTAAATGGTGCACTTGATCTGATTGAATTTATCGCCAAAACATTTGGACTCGAAATGGGTAAAAACTTTTGGTACCGTCTCTCGCTTGGTGATCGCACCGATGAGAAAAAATATTTCAAAGATGACGCCTCATGGGACGAAGCAGAACAAAAACTCCGCGAAGTACTTGTTGCCCGCAAAGCCCACTTCGTCGAAGCTCCAGCTGAAGCAGCGTTTTATGGCCCCAAGATTGATGTTCAGATGAAAAATGTCCGAGGCAAAGATGACACCGCCTTCACAGTGCAATACGATTTCGTCATGCCAAAGCGCTTTGAACTCGCGTACACGGACCACGAAGGAAAGCAGCGAGAACCAATTGTGGTGCACCGCTCATCAATTGGTGCAATTGAGCGCATTATGGCCTTTCTCATAGAGCACTTCTCTGGTGCATTCCCAACATGGCTCTCACCTCTTCAGGTGAAAGTTTTGCCGGTCAGTGAGAAACAAGCTGGATATGCAAAAGCGATATCGACTCATCTTTTTGAATCAGGAATCAGAGCCAAACTCGATGATGGCAACGACACACTAGGCAAACGAATCCGCGAAGCCAAAAAGGAGAAAGTGCCGTATATAATTGTTGTCGGCGATAGAGAAATGGCTGAAAATATCATTACGATAGAGACACGTGAGGGTAAGAAAATCGAAGCGGTGAAAATAGATACCTTCCTCGAAAATATTCAAAATGAAATAAAGCTACATTCACTTTCTCTGATGGATTAAAATAAAAAGCCCGGAAATTTATACCGGTACTTCTCTTACTCCTACTTCTATTGGTGTGAATAGTTGGTATTTTTGGATGATTCCCTCACAAAAAGCTACTAATCTCTCCTTTCTACTAAATTTCTCTTTGCTAACAATACCACTCGTCATCTGGTCCGATTCTATATGGAAAGAAAGTATATATCCTTCTTTTCCTTCAAAAATAGTAAAAAAACCCTCATCAGGTGAAATCTCAAAAAAAGATTTCTGATACTCAGACCCATAGAAAAAAATGGGTTTCTTTTGGGTATCACTATCGCGTAATTGAAAGAAGATATGCTGTAGCCCAAAGAGGTTTTTTACAAAATATACGAGTATTCTGAGTTTATCATCATATTCATCAGAAATTGAAAGCTGGACACCGTACGAAAAGAAACGGTCCTCGCCAACTTTTACCCATCCTGAATATTTATGTCCACCGTTGTCGCTACAAATCTGATTAAAAACTTTTTCAAGAGTCATGATTGCATAATTTTCTGTCATGACCATACCACATTTTTATGTTTGACACAAGAGCAATAATTGAGTAGTGTTTGGTTAGAAAAATAAATCTCATGTACAAGACAACTGATTCAGATCGGGAGTGCACAGAAGGCAAGCATGAAAATAGCCGCCCTAAATTAAAGATTAACCTTACGTTGATCGACGAAACATACAATCTCTCCCCAGCTAGCCAAGTTATTGGCCCAGCAAGTTTCGAAGAGCATCGTACTCGTGTTCGTACATATGTATATGCCAATCATTATTGTCCGGTATGTAACCTTCTGTATTATTTTCCCGAGCAATCTCCGGAAGATGAAATAAGTATTCAAAGAATGTTAGACTCGCTAAAAGAAAAAGTTTAATTCGCCATCAAGGCGATTTTTTATTTAGAAAAGAAAAAACGCGGGAAGAAAACTTCCCGCGTTTGTTTTATAAGTGAAAAAATAAATATGCATTTGCTGAACTCGTTTCGACTTGATAACTAAGCCCAAAGAGTCCAGAGACATACTTAGACTTAAAGTTCTTCAGAGCCCCTACCTCTAAGCGAGGTAACTCCTCTTTCGAGAAATTGTAACCAATGTCACAGTAAAGGCTGTATTCACCTTTATGCAGATTAACTACGGAAGTGTTCGCCAGCGTATGAGTATTATCAAACACGGTTATCTGAAAGAACTTCTCGTCTTTTGTTGACACTTGTCCAGCCACACCCCAAAGCGAGTCCCGTACATAGCCTCCAACTGTGAAAGCTCTATACACAACCTCAACTTCATACTCTGCAGTTTGGTTCCGTAAACTCACACCACCATAGACCTTTGGTCCTTTATTACCTATTGTGAAATAGGCTGAAGGTGCTGCTCCAGGAACTCGTTGCTGTGTCCATGTTTCAAACTGCGAATTCCCATTAAGTGGGTATGGACGTAATAGAAGTGGAAGCGGTGGTGGAGTGTGACCTGCTGTAAATGCGAGCCAGTTCGTCGGTGAGTAAGTCAGTGCGAAACTATACAGTCCGATTGGTTTGTCAGTTCCGAACTCCAAAACTGCAAATGATGAGAGTTTGAACTTCCTGGCAATTTGCCATTTAGCATGAGCTCCCGCACGTACTGTGATAAACCTATCCACCTTCGTACTATCGATCAGATATTTCACACCTGAAAGAATACCCGCATAGACTGTTCCATTCACATTTGAATCAATCTTGAACGTGATCTGCGCCTTGGATGCAAATCCCGAAAGACACAGGTAAATAAAAATTACTTTTATGATTTTCATTGTTTTGTTTTTTACGTTAGTAATCAGTTTAAATTTCTGAAAGCTAACGTACTAAGCGGAATGGGGTCATTAACCCTTCGAACTCCTTTTAGTAACAAAAAGTGAACAATATTTTTTAAAAAAACAATTAAACGCCTAAACAAAATCCCAAACGAGAAACTTTCAACGTGCTCCGCCGTCAAATAGTTTGCTATTGAAACATCGATGGTAGGATGCACTGGCTGATCTGACTTCATCGCATAGATACTCTCACGCGCATCGTTATTCCTTACCTCTGTACCAGAAGATGGCTTGGGCAAGAACGTCATAATACACATCGCAAGTAAGACTGTGATGAGCGAGTAGCGACGCATTGCACCAGCGAGATCTAGTTCCTGCCTTGAGTCGCGAAGTGATAACTTACTCCGCAATTTCTCAATAATCGCAAGTTCATCACTTGAAATCACTGAGAAAAGCTTTTCACGTCGTGAACGGATCTCAGCTTCATTGAGAATCCCATTCCACTTCATCCGCCATACATACCCAATGGTAATTGGATACATAATAAGGCTGAGTACAAACGAGAGTGGGCTCCTGAGATTTAATCCCTTCCTTTCTCTTCCCTCATATTTCCATATAAGTAAGAGAACGAGAGCAAGCAACAGGTTTTTCAAATACTGCAACTTAAGTGTCATTAAGATCAAAAGGACTATCTCACTCAAAGTTGGAAAATCTTCTGCTCCTTTGGCTTTACGCTCGCGCCATCCTGGATCCGTACGATCATAGAATTTATTGCGGGCAGTCTCAAGCTCTAATTTGCTTACCTGATTCTTCCTCATCCAATCATCACGATATTGTAGTAAAACTGCAAAATCTCCGATTATCGAAAGTGGAGTACTAAGTGAATCAGCATAAAGCGTAAGATTGGCGTAGTCCTCAAAATAATCATGGATTGTATAGCCAATGCCATTTTTGATTTTGGTCTCTGCTATCACAAGTTTCTCATGAGTACGTTCTATGACAATCATGTCACGCTTCAATCGATCCATTGCTGGTAAGCTATTGTATTCCTCATATTTATGTTCTGTTGAATCATCCAAATGAGAAATATAGGAAGGAATTTTATGTATACCCAGGTTTCCTAAAAACCCGAGTGCCAAAAGTAGCTTAATTGGCCACAGTGGCAAATGTGCGAGTTTTTTCATTTCCTGGTTAGATTTTTTGTTTTTTATCTAGCCAAATTATAACAAATAATACTATAAATGTCAACGGAGAATCTGTACCCAGATTTTCCATTTTTATTACTCCCTATTCCCTTCTTTCTACTCGCTATTCGCTAGCACTATATATCAATCTCTGCCATTTTGGCATGCGTTTGAATGAAAGATTTACGTGGAGGGACTTCAGAGCCCATCAACATATCAAATATCCGATCAGCTTCTTCTGCGCTCTCGATAGTGATCTGCTTGAGCACGCGACGAGCTGGATCCATAGTTGTCTCCCAAAGTTCATCAGCATTCATTTCTCCGAGACCTTTGTAGCGCTGGATGTTCACCTTTTGTGTTTTTGTACTTTTAGTTTTTGAGGTTGTCTCCTCTGTCTCTTCAGCGCCTTCTTCTTCAGTACTCTCTTCATCAGCCCTCGCGAGCATTTCATCCAGGTCCTCATCCTGCACGCCAGTCTGGAGTAATTTTTCTTCTTCTGAATAGGCGTAGGTGACTACCTTGCCCTTTTTTATTTTATAAAGTGGTGGCTGTGCAATATAAATAAATCCTCCATCAATGAGTGGTCGGAAGTAACGGTAAAGCAATGTCAAAATAAGAGTGCGAATGTGTGCACCATCTACGTCCGCATCAGTTGCAATGATCACTTTGTGATAGCGAAGTCGTGAAATATCGAAGACATCTCCAATAGCTGTACCCATCGCGACAATGAGATTACGTACTTGCTCTGATTGCATAATCTTATCAAGTCGTGCACGTTCGATGTTGAGAATCTTACCGCGAAGTGGCAAAATCGCTTGTGTACGTCGATCGCGACCCATTTTGGCAGTACCGCCAGCTGAGTCTCCTTCCACAATGAATAGTTCTGATTCTTCGGCACTCTTCGTCTGACAGTCAGCAAGTTTACCAGGGAGCGTCATGCCTTCAAGTGCGCCCTTTCTGAGCACTGAATCCTTGGCGGCTTTAGCTGCTTTGCGAGCGCGAACAGCAATAATTACTTTATTGATAATTGCTTTGGCATCATCAGGGTTCTCTTCGAGATAGGCTTCAAAGGCTTGGCCGAAAACAGTTGCAACTGCACCTTGGGCTTCTGGAGAACCGAGTTTTGATTTGGTCTGACCTTCGTACTGAATTTCACGGAGCTTTACTGAAATGACTGCTGAGAGACCTTCGAGCACATCATCTCCGGTAAAGGAACCGTCAGCTTCTTTAACAAAATTATTTTTCTTGGCATATGAATTGAGCACGCGTGTGAGTGCCATCTTGAAACCTACCAGGTGTGTACCACCTTCTTGCGTGTAGATATTATTGGCAAATGAGAAGAGTCGTGCTGAAACATCATCGACATACTGAAGTGCAATCTCAATACCAACTTCATCCTGTTCTTTCTCAACATAAAAAATATTCTCGCTCACTGCTTTGTGATGCTCATTTTGGTGGCGAATGAATGAGACAAGTCCGCCCTCGAAATAAAATGACATTGAGGGTACTTCAATATCGGTATCTCGTAAATAGAAGACCTCTTCGGTATCGATTGCTTTGGTGTATTCGCGAGCATCAAGAATATCGATCTTGAGCGCTTTGACGAGATAGGCCTGCTGGCGCATGCGTGAGATGATGGTGTTCAAATCAAACGCAGTTGTTGTTTGGAAAATTTCTTTATCTGGTTCGAACGTGATGATAGTACCGTGGAGTTTGGATGAGCCAATTTTTTTGACCTTACTCTTGGTGGCACCACGAGAATACTCTTGCATAAACACGCCACCATCTCGATGTACTTCAGCACGAGTGTAGACGGAAAGTGCATTGACTACAGAAGCACCGACACCATGAAGTCCACCTGAGACTTTGTAGCCACTGGTCTCCCCTCCGAACTTACCACCGGCATGGAGCACTGTCATGACCGTCTCAAGTGCTGAGACTTTGGTTTTTGGATGAATATCAGTTGGAATACCGCGACCATTGTCGACAATGCGCACGCGATTATTTGGTAGAAGCGTAATCTCAATACGATTTGCCTCACCCGCCATCGCTTCATCGCGTGAGTTATCAAAAATTTCCCAAATCAAATAGTGGAGACCTTCAATGCCTGTGCCTCCGATATACATGCCCGGACGTCGGCGAACAGGCTCAAGACCCTCAAGGACTGAGATATCACTGGCTCCGTATGAACTTTTTTTCTTGTCTTTGGCTTCGGGCATTCGAAAACTCTCACTCAATAACAAAAATTAAATTCCTTATAGTTCATAAGGAAATACTACTATTTTTACTCCCTAAGTATAGCAAAAATCAGCCAATTCTCCTAGTGCACACTGGAAAACTAGCGGACAGAAAAGCCTTGTTTTTCAAGCTCAATTTGGATAGTAGACATAATGTCATTGACCTCTAGATCTGTGAGTGTTCGATCGTCAGACTGGAACACGAGTCTGAATGCGTACGAGACTTTGTCTTCTTTGTGGTATTCGTCTACGAGACGAGGTTCGCGCGCTAAAAGAGGTCCACCGAATTTTTTTAGAGTCAGAATTATTTCATCACTTGAAATTTCTTTTGGCACCCAGAGTGCAATATCACGAGTAATGAACGGGTAGAGTGACCACATTTTGAACTGTACTGGTGAATTAAGAGAATTAGAATGTGGAAGAAGGTCGCCATAGAAATCAGAAGTTGCGATATTATTTTTTTCAAAAAATTCTTCAAGTGAAGTTTCTGTAATTTCTTTTTTGTCACCGTACGCAACATGAATCTCCTCTTTCCCCTTCGAAAATACTGTTCCGATCTCAAATACCTTTACCGTATCCTCGCCAAGAAGTGATCCATTGCTCTGATTAAGAGTAATACTGTCTCGAACACCATTTGAGAGATTGTTTCGCAAAAACTTCTTATCACTGGCGCTTGCTAACACTTCTACCTCACCTGTATTAGTAAATCCATATGTCATGATTTCAGAATGTCCCTCATCGAGAAGTTTTTTTCTCACAGCTAGAATTTTATAATGCGTATCATTGACTTTAGATACAAAATCTATCTTCGGTACTATGGGTATCACTTTATCGTAACCAATCACCCGACCAATTTCTTCTGCCATATCATGCGGTCCACTAATATCGAGTCTCGAACATGGGACAGTTACCATAAAGTTACCACCATTGTATTCATAGACATACCAGTATCGTTTCAATATTGCTTCAATATCGCCAGGCGTGAGCGTGAGGCCAAGTATCTGATTAATGTAATCGAGGCTGAATGAAACTTTTCGCTCTTGGTAGATCTCTTTCTCCATATCAACAATTTCTTCAAAGGCTGCGCCTTCTGACATTTGGGCGATCAATGAAGAGACTTCCATCATGCCAAATGGAGCACTGGTAAGCGGTACCTCATTCTCAAATCGCTTGAGCGCATCGGTAAAGAGTCCGAGTCTTTTGGCAGTTTTTCGCACTGTCGTCCCATCAAAATTTCCAACTTCGATAATGATGTTTTTTGTTGCTTGGGTCACTTCGGCAAACTTCCCGCCTTTGATACCTGCGAGTGCAAGCGAGTTACTTTCTCGATCAGTAATGACAACATCACTATCTCTAAGTGTGTACTCTTTGTTATCGAGTGTGGTTATTTTCTCTCCAGCTTTCGCATTTGTAACTTGTAACTCGAAATTCGTAATCCTGTCGGCATCGAACACATGTACCGGCTGACCACAATCAAAGAGTGTCAGATTAGTAGCATCAACTACATTGTTAATACTTCGTGCTCCGATTGATTCTAGTCGAGCCACAAGCCACTCGGGTGATGGACCAACGGTGACATTACGCACGACTCGAGCCATATAGCGACGGCACCCATCTGACTCAACTTTAACAGTAAGTGTTGTCGGCTCTGCTTTAGGAATTGTGTAAAGTGGGCGAGGATCTTTGTATGCAAGACCGAGTAGGCCAGCAAGCTCAAGGGCTACACCATGGTGCGAGAGGAGATCGTGGGCACGATCAGGAAGTACTTTTAAATCAAAAATTGAGTCTCCGTCTTCACGCATTTCTACTCCATCAACTTCGCATACATGAAAAGTAAAAATATCAGAAAGCTTGTCCGCATTCGGAAGTTCTGGAAGATACCATTTGAGCCAGTTGTAAGAAATTTTCATACCTACTTATATAAGTACTTCCTTATTCTGCCAATAAGCATTCTGCTTTTCGTAATAATCTTTAATAACTTGAAGATTGGTGTTAAAAAATGCCTGATCATCAGTGCTTAACATTTCTCCTTTCGAAAGACATTCGTCCAAACGCCACATTTCTTTTAAGATTTTATTTATATTTTCAGGTAATTGCCACATACTAAAATTGGTTAAATCGTAAATCTCCTTGATAAGAGAGTCTAATGTCAGTGAGACCATATTTCATGACGAGGAATCGGTCGGCGCCCATGCCGAATGCAAAGCCCTTGTAGACCTCTGGATCAATGCCACAATTTTTGAGCACATTGGGATGCACCATACCAGCACCAAGTACTTCGATCCATTTCTCCCCAACTTTCACATCAATTTCAACCCCTGGTTCGACGAATGGAAAAAACGATGGACGCAGTCTAATTTCTGAAGTAGGACCAAGAAAACGTTTGAAGAATTCAAGGAGCGTGCCCTTCAGATGGGCAAGCGAAATATCCTCTCCTACTACTAAGCCCTCAATCTGATGAAATTGCATCTCATGCGTCGCATCAGTTGCCTCATTACGATAGACTTTGCCTGGAACGACAATTGCAAATGGTGGTTTCCCGCCTCGTTCGACCAGGCCTTCCATATACCTCGTTTGTACGTTTGATGTATGTGTACGCAATACATAACCTGGTTTGTCTTTGATGAAAAAGGTATCTTGCATATCGCGCGCTGGGTGATCTTTGGGGAAATTAAGTTTGTCGAAGTTATGTACCTCGTCTTCAAGCTCTGGGCCAGTTGCCACTTCAAAGCCAAGATCAACGAAAATCGCGACCGCTTCATTTAAAATAATGGAGAGTGGGTGTTCGGATCCTTTCTTCGCTGTACTTTTATTTTCCATAGCAACTGTTATTACATAAGAGCCTTTGCTTCACCGTATGTTGCGGAAGCTCTTTCATGGGTGCTACTATAGCATAGTAGCTCACGATTTAGAATTGAAACATATTCATATTTATGTCAAAAAAACTTCGACTCATCTTCTGCATAGTTATCGTACTTCTCCTCGCTATAGCAGGTCTTTTGGGATGGATCGATAATGGACCACGCACAACTGTAATTGATGTGGAAGCACTTCCCTCTCGACTTACTCCGTAGGAGCACCTGAAATATCTCCAATGTTTGGCTCTACTAATGTTTTATAATCATTCGCGTATAAGGCAATTGAAATGCTTTGATCGCCCGCGCTAAAAATTATTTTCTGGTTTTTAAATACATTCACATCAGCGTAGATAGGGAGTTTAAATAAATTACCAAACGGCGGTACTCCTCCAGGCACAATACCATTCGTAATAGCTAGTACTTCTTCCAAAGTTGCAAAACGAATATGACTCAAGGAAAATACTTCTTTGAGTTTTTTTGTATCAAACTGACGGTTACCTGGTACTACGACCATAACAAATTGCTTCTGGCGAGATATTGTCGCGCGTACAATAAGCGCTTTGGTTCCTTGTGAGAGATTGTAGTCAGGCCGAATCCGAGCAGCTTCCTTGCTGGTACGCGCCGGCTCATGTACAAACGTTTCGTACCAGAAATTATTGCTTTTGATTATATCTTCAATTTCTTTTGTAACAGCATGCATGCTTATTGTTCTCCCTGGAGTATTTCTATAGGTGTTTTACCGCTCACTCGAACAAGTTCTGCTATTTCAGTACCTACATAACGCCAGTGCCATGGTTCATATTTGTAGCCCGTGATAAGGTCTTTCCCTTTTGGATATGAAAGTACGAAACCGTACTTATAAGCATTTTGGGTCAACCACAGTGCCTCTGGTGTCATCCCAAATGAATCGTCAGTTGAAGCATACTTACGGGAAGCTACGGCAAGATCCATAGCTGTGCCAAGTTGGTGTTCAGAGTGACCAGGATCTGCGATTCCGGCAAGCGCAGAAGCGCCCTGTGTTGAGACATAAAGATTCTTCAAATAGTCTTGGATTTCTGGACGACGATAGCCAGAGGTAATTGAGAGGCCCACGCCGCTTCCTGCCGCATCGGTATAGAGACGTGTAAATGCTTCAAGTGTTTCTGGGGTAAGACAGATAATACCATTTGTCTTAATAGTATTAGGAACGACAGAGAGAATCTTTGGAGCAAAACCATCTGGCAGTCCCGTGTCTCTGCCAAGCGCCAGACTAAGTGAATTTTCTAAGGTACTCTCATTATCTGTATTACACAATTCATCAAGAAGTACTGCTTGGAGTCGCATGCGGGTATCTTTTGAAAAATATCCTGTCAGGGGTAATTTCTCTCGAATTTGATATTGGGCGATAGCAGTCATAGTACTCCTCCCATAGAGAGAATCCACATACACTTTTGTGAGAGGAAATTGTGCACTCAAAAATTTTTCAAGAACGCTGACATCAAATCCCCTACTTCCAAGTGTAAGATCTCTTGTAAATCCTCCATTAGCCCTCCAGTAGTTAAGCGTCTCAGGAGACAGGGAGAGCGTAGTGGCTCCAAGGTTCCCAACGGGTACAAGGATGGATAGAGTAATAACGAGGCAAAAAACTTTATAATTCATTGTCTGAATATAGCACAGTAACGTATAAATAATAAAAGGCCCATGGTGGGCCTTTTATTATTTTAAGTATGTTATTTCTTTACCATCTTTTTAGCCATTTTCTTTGCGCTCGACATCTTTTTCTTGGCTTTTGCAGCTGTTTTTTTCATTGCACTTTTTGGTGAGCCTACATGGTCCTTAATTTTTTTCCAATATGAAAGAAGTTCTTTCTTAAGTGCTTCACGGTCTTCCATAGAGCTACCAGCTTTGGTGATTACTTTATCGATGATACCTTGATACGTTGCAGCATCGAGAAGTTCGGCTTTCTCTATGAGTTCAAGTGCTTCACCTTTGGCTTTGATTGCCCAGCCTTTAACTTTCTTTCTGTTTTTCTCAGCATCCTTACTTCCGTAAAGGAAGTACGCTCCTGCTGCCGCAGCTGCAATTCCGGCTGCTGCGAGACCAACTTTTAATCCTTTGTGATTTGATTTTTTAACCATAATGTAATTGGGTTAGTAAATAATGTTAATGTTTCTTTTTCTGACGTCGTCTTTTATACCAATCTATCCCTAACGCAAGAAGTGCAAAAAGCTCTCGTATCCCATTTTCTTTTAGCTCAACTTCCGATTTTGTAAGCTTCTCTTGTGCGGCTTCAATTTCATCTTCAAGCTTTTGGCCGAGTCTCTGTACAATCCCAAGAATTCTCACAATGTAGACAAAGATAATCACCAAAAATACAAGAAGTGCAATGAATCCTATCGAAGAAATAAAAAAGAAAATATCTGCATGGAATGGTATTGAACTTGCCATTTTGTATATGCGCGTAATGTAAAGCTGTTAGTAATCGACCGATTTATAGAGCACTAAATAAAGAACAACTATCTGTTTAGTATAACGCATATTAATCCATTTTGTGATAACTTTTTCTCTTAGAAATGAAGAAGTTTTTGAGCGCACCATGGATAAACTCACCCGTATAGTCCCGGGCTTTTTTTAGAAGCATTGTAGTAGGTATTTTACGGGACGGATCAAACATATTCTCTACTGTCCCTGTCTCTCCGAGAATGAGATCTCGAAGCACCATGGCTCCATAGGTTCCCCAGGTCATACCATTGCCTGAGAATGCACAGAGAACTAATCGGTTTGGATATTTTTTTGAATACTCTCCGATAAGCGGTATCCCATCAGATGGCTCTAGTATCGGACCAGCCCATTTTCTCTTAATCGTATATGGAATAGTTCCAAGAATTTTTTTGCTGTAATCGAGAAGCGCATGGAAATTCCTATTTTCACTTATAGGAATTGCTCTGCGGTGATCTTCTCCACCAACAATCATCCTGTCTCCATTCTCACCCCTATCGATTCTAAAATAATGATACGGATTGTGATCATCTGCATACATTCCGACGGGAATACTATTTTTTTGGATTTCAAATTCATATACATAGGATTTATACATACCCTTTTTTGCTAAATAGAAAAATGGTTGCATAAATGGATTATGGGTAGCAATCACAACTTTTTGAGCTTCTATAGCGTAATCTTTGGTGTAGATAACAACTAACTTCCCTTCCTCGCCACCTTCCACTCGAGTTACTTCTGTGTGATTAAAGAATTTCACTCCCATCTTTACAGAGGCATTTTGAAGTCCCACTAAATATTTTAGTGGATGGAATTTTGCCTGGTACTCTATTTCAACTGAACCAAAGTTATTAAATGATAAAAAACTATTTGGATGAACTATTGATTTAAATCCTAGTTTCTTATTTACTTGAGCATCTTCTTTCAATCTCTGATAACCCTTCTTGCTTGTTGCATACTCAATATAAGATGTCCGTTCAAATTCACATTCAATATTTTCTTTTTTGACAGTTTCTTCGACGAAGTCTATTGCCCTTTCGCCCGCTTCAAGTATAGTTCGAGTTCCTAAAGTGCCAAAACCTCTAAGTAGGTCCTGTGTGTCTGTATCAATGATTCGAGTAAGAAAAGCTGTAGTATATGCGGTCACACTGGAAAGTAGAGATTCTTTATCGATGACAATGACCTTCATGCCAGAGTGTGCCAGCAAGTATGCAGTCGTAATCCCGGCGATACCTCCACCGATAATCACCACATCAGTCTTTATGTTGCTGCTTAGCTTTGGAAATAATTCCTTATCGATTCCATTTAGCCATGAGGATGTGTTGTCCATACATCTATCATAACGTAGAGGACTGTATTTCGTGCCATTTATAATTCGCCTTTTCTAAATTTGTTAACTAAGCTATGTGCAAGCCGAGTTGGCTCAGGTAAGCGGTAGCCACGAAGACATGACCTTACGATCGTAAGTGACTCATCTATCGTAATTAAATTACCAGGAGAGATTATGAGTGGTTTTGATCTCTTTTTTGATTTGAGTGCTCTCCCAATTTCTTCTTGAGTTTTCAAGTCATACATTATGGTGGATCCACCTGTCTCTTGTGGCTCTTGGTAGACCCCTGTGAGCCGTGACTTCGCGCATCCAATTGTCGGAATATTTAGAATGGCACCTAAGTGCGAAGCTATGCCGAGTCGTCGTGGATGCGCAATTCCTTGTCCGTCGACCACTATGAGATCTGGGATAATAGTGAGTTTTTCAAAACACTGCAAAAGTCCTGGAATTTCTCTGAATGAAAGTAATCCTGGAATATAGGGAAATGTTACTTTCACTTTTTTTGTGGCGTAGGTAATAGGAATAAGCGAAGGATACTCGAGTACAATAATTCCAGCGTAGAGATCTTCGCCAAAACGGTTGAGTGAGACATCCACACCAGCAATGGTTTTGATGGGTTTAGAGAGCGGAATAAGTGCGATTGTATTTCTTAGATTTTCTTGAATCTTAATTGCCTCACGCGCACTGACATTCCAATCTTTTTCATTATAATACTTGGTTTTCATACATTACATTTATATGAATAATGTAACGCATGAGTTTGCCATTTGGGACAGATTTCGAGTCCCGTTCGCTGCTGTATAAATTAAACAAACACCCACGAATGGGTGCTTGCTTAATTTGCGGATCGCTAGGTAATATTAGAAATACTTTTCAGGAAGATAGTGCCCTACTTATACACCAGATTTGCATGAAAGATTAGAATTTAACCAACAGAAAGTTCTCCTCTTTTACTTTTGATTGCCAAAAGTGCAAGAACAAGGGCATACACTATATGGTCATCAACAAGTGGATTATTCACGGGAAAAAGAAGAGCAAGCCACATTAGCAACATCATTACTATACCAGCTAGGGCACCCCAATAAACGTATTTATTAAAAAGCAAAGTAAGTCCAATAAAGAGCAGTCCGAGCATAAACAACCAATCTACGACTGCCACACCCGCTAAGCCATGAAACACCTCGGCAAAAGGACCTTGGACACCTCCTGACAAAAATCCAGTCGTTGGCGAACCACCATTGAGCCACGATTTTTCAGCAGTGGTCGCAAAGCCAAGACCGAACAGTTTATCAATGAAAGCCCAGAGAAAAATGAAAGCCATCACAAAACGCAATTTTAGCAAAATTAATTTTTGTATATTCATATATTATAATTATACACCTTCTCTAATAGGGTCGTGGCGAAAGTGATATTTCATTTAGCAGCGAACGGGAGTCTCTTCCTCGACTCAATGCTCGTCAGTCACTCACGTTGGTCTGGGCACTAAATTAAATTAATCAGAACGGGACTCGGTCACGAGTACTAAGTCTTTTATTTCACTCTGTTCATAAAAGCCTAAGTACTCTCGACTCCACCTCACGCCTGACGAATACGTCAGACTTCGCTTCGCTCTGTGCGCTCCGTCTTTCGAGTCCCGTTCGCTGCTGTATAAATTAAACAAACACCCACGAATGGGTGTTTGTTTAATGCGCAGCGAACGGGACTCGAACCCGCAACCTCCCGCGTGACAGGCGGGTGCTCTAACCAGTTGAGCTACCGCTGCAGATATAGAATCTACAGTGTTTTACATACTACCAAATATTCAAAAAAAAGGTAGTCATGGTGCCGGTGGCATGACTTGCACATGCGACCTTCTCTTTATGAGTGAGATGCTCTAACTACCTGAGCTACACCGGCAATTGAAGAAATAATATCATATTTTAGGTATTTTTCAATATTTGGGATTTAATACATTCAATTTGTGCAAGAGTCCGATAAAGTGTTTTTGAACTTGCTTTTGTACGTAAATGCATAACACCTGTATAAGTTTTAGAAGTATTAAAAAACTTTTTAAGTTTGCTTTCCAGAAAAATGGTCTTACGAAATTGAATGAGTGGTATTCCTGTCTGTTTTGACCAGTATCGTTTTATATCACCTTCTCTGTTTTTGTATATCGTATTTATAAATAATCTAGGACAGTAGTCAGATTTCGTAGTATGAAACTGATCCTCCAGCCATTTCATCACAAGTAATATAACTAAACTATCGCTGTTAACAACTCCAAACGTCGTGCCGGTTTTATGACCTTCAGCCCAATAAAGAGCAGTACCAATAAGATTAATTTCTCTCTTCGAGAGGTTACCGATAAATTCCTGTGCTTTGATAGATTCAGAATATTTTATAGATTCTGATTTTCTTTTGTTTGTAAGAGCACCGAGTAATGCACCTTTATAATTTTTAATTTGTGCTCTTTTAGCCAGACTGGTTGCTTGCTTTTTTGACAATATTATACCACTACACCATAGGCTTGCGGTGCTTTTTGAGATGTGGAGTTCATCGCAGATTTCTCCTAGACTATAGCCATTTCTCCTTAATTCTTGTGCATTTATTTTTAGGTTTAATTTAGACACAACTATGTATAGCATTATGACACTAGTACATGAATTTATAATAACAAATAAACGTACTCCAGTCGAGTATGAGAAATTTGGTTGTTGCGGGGACCCGAATCGAACGGATGTCTCAAGGTTATGAGCCTTGCGAGATACCTCTTCTCTACCCCGCGATAGGACTCTAGAGTAACCTAAATAACCATAAAATGCAACTTAGATATAATCAAATTCTTTAAAAACCAATTCATAGTTAAGTATTGCTCGACGTGCTTCAGGTCTCGTGAGTGTAAACATCGAACCCTCATGGGCAATCCGATTTCTGACTTTGTGAGCTTCCCATGCATTATTGAGGGATTTAAACCGCGCTCCCGTGGCACCTTTTAACTTCTCACCAATATTGAGTCCAGGATACTCAAGATCAGTCAGAAGTTCTTCTAAAATACTGTCAGCTTCAATAATACCGAGTTTCCACTCATTTTCGTTCTCAGCTCCCATGTGCTCTTTGACGAGCGCCCAGCGTGCATTTTTGCCCTTTATTCCGGCTGTTGGCGGCGTATGACGAAGATAGAGATCATTGAAATGCTCTTCTTTTTGCTTAGTGCGGATTCGAACATAGAAAATAAGTGCAATAAAAAGTATTGCCAAAATTGAAAGGATGATGACGAGAAGATGTACCCAACTACCACCGACAATAAACTGCCAGATTGCTCGCATGACGACATAGAACTGATAGAAGAAAAACTCTATGTTGAGATAGGTCGGTACAAAATATTTTCCTGATAGGAGAATCGGCAACATCAACACTGCCACAATTGCCACCCCGATAATTATGAGTTCACTCTCTCCTCCCCCTGCTGGTTTCTTCTCGTCTGCCATAATCTTTATTTTACTCCCTTTTCAAATTCCTTCCCAATTTCGAAAAGTGTTTTCTCGGCAAAGTGTGCTCCCATAAACTGAATCCCCAGCGGCAGACCTTCTTTGGTCACACCTGACGGAATACTAATCGCGGGATTACCGGCAATATTGGCTGGCACTGTAAAAATGTCCGAGAGATACATTGCCACTGGATCAGAAGCTTTCTCACCAATTTTAAATGCTGGAGTCGGAGTCGTTGGTGTGGCAATGACATCAACTTCTTTGAATATATCCCTAAGTTCTCTCGTAATTTGATCACGCACGTTTACTGCTTTACGATAGTAGGCATCATAGTAACCATGTGAGAGCACATAGGTGCCAAGCAATATGCGACGACGAGTCTCTTTGCCGAATCCCTCTCCTCTGGTTTTTTTGTAGACTTCCAAAAGATCTTTTCCTTCCAGGGATAGTCCGTAACGCATGCCATCAAAGCGAGAGAGATTTGAAGATGCTTCAGCTGGCTGAATTACGTAATAGACTGGCAGCGAATATTGGAGGAGTGGTAGTTCAATATCAACTATTTCATAGCCCACTGATTTCATATACTCAAGACTCTTTTCAAAATTCGCGAGCACTTCTTCATCAATTCCTCCGACGGTGAGAAAACTTCGGGGCACGCCAATTTTCTTCCGTACCTCCTGCTTCACAGTTCGTTGTTCATTTGTCGCTGAAGTCCCGTCCATTGGATCATACACGGCAAGTGCGTCAAATATAATCTCAGCATCCCGCACCGTCTTTGTCATCGGGCCGATCTGGTCGAGTGAAGAAGCCAAAGAAACTAGACCATATCGAGAAATACTGTCGTGTGTTGTCTTTAGTCCTACTAGTCCACAGAATGCCGCTGGTTGGCGAATTGAACCGCCTGTATCTGAGCCAAGTGAGACCAGAGCTGTCTCTGCCGCCACAGCTGCCGCAGAACCGCCTGACGAACCGCCAGGTACACGAGTGGGATCAATAGGATTTTTGGTTACACCAAAGGCTGAGTTTTCAGTTGAGCTTCCCATTGCAAACTCATCCATATTTGTTCGGCCGATAAGAATCGCTCCGACTGATTTAAGAATCCTCGGAACAGTACCATCATAGACGGCCTTGTAGTCACCGAGAATTTTTGAACCGGATGTCATCTTTTTCCCTTCGATCAGCATATTATCTTTCATCGCAAATGGAATACCTGTCAGGAGCGTCGCGCTTCCATCAGTAAACATCCTCTGTGCACGCACGGACTGTGCTTCGAGATCATCAAATACTTCGAGATATATATTAAGTTCTAGATTCTTCTGTTTGATATTTAGAAGATAGACGCTAACTAATTCCCAAACTGAAAAATCGCCTTTTGTAAGATGTTCATGAGCTTTTTCAATCGTCAAATTTTTTAGATCAATATTCATGCGGAATATGCTATAGTATTTTCTTTACTTTCAAAAATCCATCCTTACTCTCTGGCATTTCTTTCACAATTACTTCCGTATATGATTCTCGCGTAGTTGAATGCTCATCTTCTCTGGCTATGTTTAAAAGTACATAGTCTGAATGAACATCAGCAATTGCAACTTTTTGTATATCACTAACATAGGCAAGCACCGCTGAAAGATCGTGTAAAACACTCTCTTTTTCTTCTTGTGGTATTTCTAGGCGAGCAAGTTCGGCTAATTTATCTATATCTTTCAGTTCCATAGAAGAAGTATATAGAATAAAGTTTTTTATGCGAACTTGACTATTTCTAATATAAAATGTGCTATTTATTTAATGAGGCCTTTGAATTCTTGCTCATTTAATATTCTTATACCTAGTTTTTTAGCTTCATCATATTTTGAGCCGGGATTCTCACCCGCTACTACATAATCAGTCTTTTTTGAAACAGAACTTGCAACTTTACCTCCGCGATCACGAATCTTCTCTCCCGCTTCATCACGTGACATTGATGAAAGTGAGCCCGTCAACACAAAAGTCTTATTCGTTAGTTTATTACTTGTAGTTTTCGGTTTTTGATTTTCAACTTTTATCTGCTTCAGGAGATCTTTAAGTACTTTTTTATTATGCACATCCCCAAACCACTCTATAACTGATTCTGCGACAATTGGACCAATGCCTTCAATATTCTCTAAGTCCTCCTTTTTAATTTTTTCATAATTTTCAATTCTCAATTCATAATTTGCGAGTACTCTTGCGGTCTCTTCCCCCACTTGCGGAATTGAAAGTGCTGCCAAAAGGCGCGGAAGTGACACTGCGCGGGCTTTCTCAATTGAGCTAAGTAAATTATCAACTGATTTCTCAGCAAATCGCGGTAAAGCTAAGAGGTCCCCTTTTTTGAGAGTGAAGATATCGGCGTAGTGGACAATGAGTCCTTGGTCGAGTAGAAGATCAAGATTCTTGGGACCGAGGTGCTCAATATCGAGTGCGTGTTTTGAGGTGAAGTGATAAAATCTCCTTCTATCTTTAGCAGGACAAATTTTGTTTGGACAATAAAATGCCGCGCCATCTTTACCTTTCATTCCTATGGTTTTGCGAATGAGCCTTGTGTCACATTCGGGACAGAGTTCGGGCATTTCAAATATTTTCTCCTTACCCGTACGAAACTCAGTAAGCACTTTGACGATGTCAGGAATCACGTCACCGGCTTTTTGTAATATTACTGTATCTCCAATTCTGACATCGAGCCGGGCGATCTCGTCAATATTGTGAAGTGTTGCCCGTGAGACTATTGAACCGTACACAAGCACTGGCCGCAGATGTGCGACCGGGGTCATTGCACCTGTGCGGCCAATTTGAATTTGGATATCTTCTACTGTGGTCGTGACTTGTTCTGCCGGAAACTTAAACGCAATTCCCCATCGTGGTGCCTTGCCGGTATAGCCTAAACGCTCTTGATAGGCCCGCTCATTTACTTTTATGACTATCCCATCAATGAGATAATCTTCTTTGGCTTTTGCGCTCTGCCAATGTTTCCAGAATACAATCGCCTCGTTAATTGATGAGGCTGCAGCAAAATGTGGATTAACCTGAAATCCTAAGTCTTTGAGTTCTCCCAGTTCATCACTCTGGGTTTTTGGAAATGTAGTCATCTCGGCAATATCATATATAAATGAAGCGAGTTTTCGCTTGGCAACAATTTTTGGATCAAGCTGACGAATTGTGCCCGCAGTGATGTTGCGTGGATTTGCATAGAGTTGGCCCTCGTTCTTTTTTTGTTCTTGGTTGATGCGATTAAATTCCGTTATAGGCATGAAAACTTCACCCTCGACAATACAATCGATTGGTTTATTAAGTCTGAGTGGTACCGAGTGAATCGTTTTGACATTTTCCGTGACCTCTTCCCCTGTCACTCCATCTCCTCTAGTCGCTGCATTTTTGAGTAACCCCTTTTGGTATTCAAATACAATCTTGAGCCCATCTATTTTTAATTCACAAACATAGGTCGGCACCATATCCTTTCCGTACTCTACTTTCAAGAATCGTTTTATTCTCGCATCAAATTCAATTACTTCTTCTTCAGTAAATGCATCATTGTACGACCATTGGCGAACTTTGTGTTTTATTTTCGCAAATTTTGCGAGCGCCGTACCTCCTACTCGATATATCACACTATTTGGATCGGCAAATGCTGGATATTCTTTCTCAAGCGTCTTAAGTTCACGGACTAAAGAATCGTAAACTTCATCAGACACTTTCGGATTATCATCCACATAATATGAACGAGCGTGGCGTTCAACCTCGCTTCTGAGTTTTGTTATTCTTTTTTTGACCAAATCTAAGTCACGAGACATATCAGAAGAATACCATAGCCTATCAGCTCGGCACTAGCTAGCATATGTTTGAGCTTTCTTACTTTGATTACTCTTCTAATCCACCATCTCCGTCATCCGGAACTGTGTTCGGATAGGTAATTTCAAGCAATCGCTCTATTCGATGCGTATCAATTCCTGCACTGCCAAATACACCCGGGAGCGCTTTCGTACAAACTACGTTGTAGCCGCGCGAATCGATTTTGGTAAGACTCTCTGAAATACCATCTCCATCAATATCACCCTGATAGTCTTTATAGACTCGAACGAGTGAGCAGTATTTTGTGTTTATATTAAAATAAAATTCTCGATAATCGCCAAATACATCGAATCCACCTCCCGTCATAGTCGGCGTCACTCCTGCACAACTTGTTGGACTTCCGTCTGTGATAGCAAATACACTAGGCTGGGTTTTGTAATCAAAATAGAGCGCACATTCTGCACCAGTATCGGCAGCATAAAATGCATAGACTGAATCTCGGGCAGTACTTGAAAGCAGGAGCTCCTTATAGCTGACGTTGGCCACACCGATCGTAATAGCAAGTACAATACTCGTCAGAAGTGCAGCAAAAAGCATCACAAAACCTTGTTCATTATGTAGTGATTTTTGTGTTCGTGTGTGCATAGTATGAGTTATGGCTAAGTATTATAATCCACCAGTAACCGCTTCAGGCACCCAATTCATAAGCACCTCGGTAATAGTAATAGATTTTTGTGCTGACCCTTGAAGCCATGCAACAGTGACTGAGAGACCGAATGCTGTATCAGAAGTTCCTGGAATCGGCTGAATAATAGTCTTCAATGTTCTTGTGTAAGGAGAGAGGGCGTCGTTATTTTTGTATCCATAAAACCCTGCATTTGAAATCTTCAAGGGCTTACAACCCGTACATTTCTTATAGGTGAATACTGGAGCACTTGCATTAGTACGATCAAACTCAACATTGCATCCCGAAGATGTAGCACCACACTCCTGATTGATTCGTGCAGTAAATGCTGCCCAATCTTCTTTACCAGAGACGATACTGCTATCACGATCATTATGAACAATTTCTAATGCTTCCTGAGCAAGAAAAGTTGCTGTGAGCTTACTTTTGACATAACTCACATTTGAGACTCCTCCGGCGGTTACGACAACCATTGCGACCAAGGCCGCGGAGAAAATTGAAACGGCAATAAGCGTCTCAACAAGTGTGAATGCTCGAGAATTACCTCTTACAAGACCTATAACAGAAAATCGTGGGCCCTTTGGAGATGTCTCGCTGTTCTGATATTTCATATGTAATGTATAGGAATTCATGTTTTGTATATAAGCCACTAGAGGGTCGGTCCTACTGCATCAAGACCTCTTTGTGAAACGAGAGTCTCAAGTGCAAATGGTGTTTTCTGATTCTTATAAATGATAATACCCGAGATTCGTATTTCAACGTACGGCTGGATTCCATCTCCGACGACTTCAGCGTTGTAGACATTGAATCCACTTCGAACAAGATCGATGTAGACGGTCTCAGGAGTGAGGTCGAGAAATGTCGTACCGCCATCTATTGATTTCTTGAGGGTACCAATGAGCGACGGATCAAGACCTAGTGAAGTAATGAGTTTACCCAAATCACTGGCAGGAGAAATGTTTCGATTGGCAAATTGGTAGACAATTCGATTTTTGGTCAGATCTGTTGTGACATAATCCATTCCTTTGAACGACACTGAAAAATAATTATTTGCAGTATTTGGACAATCCTTTGGAATATCAAAATTTGTAATAGAATCAATCGGACAACGAAATCCAGTCCCGAGGCGCATGTTACGTGCCATATCTTCCATGGCGAAATTGAGATTATCCAGTACCGCTGATTGTGACTGAGTTTTCTTATGTACAAGATTTGCATTGAGTACCGCGCCAATACCCAACACCATCACAATCGTAAAGAGTCCCACTGAAACCATGAGCTCAATGATCGTAAATCCCCCTACCGTTGGGACCGAATTTTTTTTAGGATTATGTAGTCTGAGTATAGGATTCATATTTTTTGAACTTAGAAAATTTGATCAATCGTTCCCTCTTTTACTTCAACCTGACCAGTTGAACGTACCACAATGGTGCTTGCAAGACCCTTCGGTGAATAGAGCTCAATTTCCATATCGCTGTAATTTATTGAAGATGAACCACCCGAGAGTACGTAATAAATCTTAGCATCTAGGTATGGTCGTTCAAATCTCACGTAGGCTCTCGTAATAGGGCTACTCGGACATATGGTTCCCTGGTTTAAACAAATTTTTTTGATACCATACCCATTTTGGAATTTTGTGACTGATCGACACTCACCACTTGGACAGTCATGAGTTGGCTGTCCTTCATACGCATAGCGTCCGTCATTTGAGATCGGTAAATCAATAAAAAGTGAAAACTGATCAAGGCCAGCCCCTAAAATATTAAAAAACACACCGTAGCTCGGGCGATAGTTGGCATTGCTTGAGAGAGAGTCAATTTGGCTCACGTAGCCTGAGGTTGCACCACGCTGCGCCTCGACAATTCGTAGTGACACATCTTGAGCGACATTCTGAAGCGTTATATTGTTGGTAAATTGAGAAAAACTAAAAAGTGACACTCCCGCCAATACCCCAAAAATACCAATCACAACGACCATTTCCACAAACGTCAGACCACGTGAGTCATCATGAATAGATCTAAGCGATGGAATTCTTGAATATAATAAAATGTGTTTGAGTATTTTTTTCATTGCAATAATGTTCTCCTAGGCTCAAAATCCCACCAACATATGAAGATATGGACTAAATATGTAAGCAACTATGGTACCAAGTACCAAAAATTCTCCAAACGGTAACTCAGTTTTCATTGAATAGTTTTTTGGATGGACAATCAATAGTCCAATGGCAAAAAGTGCGCCCATCCAAAACGAAATGAGTACCGCAAGCGCTCCCGTCGTAAGCCCGAGAAAATAGCCAATACCAATCATTAATTTTACATCTCCAAAGCCCATAAGTTTACCCCGAGAAATACTCCAGAGTAACCAAAATGGCGAAGCGATAATAAGTCCAGAAAATAATTGCCCTATACTTGGGACCACAGGACCAGTGACCGTGAAGAAGATTCCAAGAAACCCAGTAATAATAAAAAGATAGACCAGTGAATTTGGAATAATTTTATGACGAATGTCATAGACCGCAATCACAATGAGGAGCGAGAGCATGTACATCGCATAGACCGTGTGAAGAATAAATTCACCGTATGCAAATGGTAAAAGTCCACTCCACTTCAGAGCCACCAAAAGAAACACTACACCAGTCGCAAATTCAACGAGCGGATATTGTACTGAAATTTTTGATTTACAATGCGCACATTTTCCTCGCTGGAGAAGAAATGATACGAGAGGCACAAGTTCTCGCCAAGTAAGCCTCTCACTACAAGAGAGACAGGCAGAACGGCCTGCTACAGTACGACCGGTATTAAATCGGTAGATAACGACATTGAGGAAACTCCCGATAATTGTTCCAAATGCAAATACAAGAAAAAAAGATAGAAATATCATTAGGATAAGTATACCGCCATACACACTTCGTGGGAAGTGTGTATGTGTATCATATTAGAAAATCGTAGGTGTTAATAACAATCAATATCTCCATCGGCTGGCTGTGATGAAAGATCTTTGGTTGAAGTAGGAACTTCAAGCGCTGCACCAGAATGATCATCACACCACCATAGAGTAGGATCAGTCTTGAGTGGTGATGCGGCTACCCATTCAGCATCATTTGCATAACAGACAGGTGTACCACCAGAAGCTGCTGTCGCAGCAGCAAGTGCATCAATAACCACAGTATCGTCACAGAGGTTAAGAAAATTACCATCATTATTTTCAAATACAATTTGTGCTTGAGAGCGAATGCTTGAAATATTACCTTTCACCGCAGCATCAGCACCTTTGGCACGTGCTGTATTAAGCGATGCGAGCACAATAGCTGCAAGAAGTCCGATAATGGCGATGACGACCAAGAGTTCGATCAATGTAAAACCTTTTTGTTTGTTTATATTCATATGTGTTTGGCGAAGATCTATTAAGATCTTAATTGTACAATAAAATATATAGTAATTATCCACAGCATAAAACAAAAGCCACTTTAAGTGGCTTTTGTTTTAACTAACTTACAGAATTTGAATCACTAACACGTTGCGTCTGTGGAAGAAATCGTAGCAAAGCCAGGAGTTCCCTTTGAGGCTCCACTCGAGTCAACACACCAGTTGTTGTTTGATCCCTCAGGAGTTTTAAGCGCAGTAACCACTGCCCAGGCCGTGCCAACAGTACCATTAGATATGTACACACACTTGGTAGTAGTAGACCCACCTCCAGCTGTCTCTGCAGCAACAATATTTGGGTTAATACTATTAGCAACAGAAGGATCGAAGACAGTATTCGCAAGTATACAAGTTCCAGCTGTACCACCACCATTACTTGCGGCCGAAGTGGTCACAGTACCGTAGTTATTTGGTGTATCGTAATATACCTCTGCTTGAGTACGTGCATTTGCCATATTTGCTTTCACTGCAGCATTTGCGCCTTTACTTCGTGCTGTATTAAGCGATGCGAGCACAATAGCTGCAAGAAGTCCGATAATGGCGATGACGACCAAGAGTTCGATCAATGTAAAACCTTTTTGTTTGTTTATATTCATACTTCTAAAATAACGACTGCTAATACAGTTAAGTATATACCAAAAACAAAAAACCACCAGTAAGGTGGCTTTTGTACAATTTATAATTTGCGGATTAGCAGGTTGCGTCACCTGAACCAATTGTCGCACCAACTGTTCCTTTTGAAGTCCCAGTTGAGTCAACACACCAGTAGGTATTAGAAGCTTCGGGAGTTTTGAGTGCAGTTGTGGCTGCCCAGGCAGTACCACCACCAGTAGCACCAATATAGGCACATGCAGGCGTACTACTACCAGCAACACCAGCAGCAACAATATTTGGATTAATACTGTTGGTAGCTGCAGGATCAAAGACAGTGCTTGCAAGAGAACATGAGGTACTATTTGTAGTTACTGTTCCATAATTTGCTGGAGTGTCATAGTAGATTTCTGCTTGCGCACGTGCGTTTGCCAAATTGGCTTTCACTGCAGCGTTTGCACCTTTGGCACGTGCTGTATTAAGCGATGCGAGCACAATAGCTGCAAGAAGTCCGATAATGGCGATGACGACCAAGAGTTCGATCAATGTAAAACCTTTTTGTCTATTCATATCTACGTTCGAGGGACCGTCGTCCCTCATGCTAATAAATGATTGTTAATAATTACTTTCGTACGAAAGCAAATGACCAATTTGCTATGCGTTTCATTATAGCACTCGCTACTCAATAGACGCAGGTAAAGTAAGAGGGGTGTGGAAAACGATTGATTTTAACCAATTCCAGAAGCAATATTGTAAATTGGCAGGAGTACGGATGTCAGAAGCACGCCAACCATCACACCGAGTACCACGATCATAATTGGCTCGATGAGACCCACAAGTGTATCAACTGCATCATCAACTTCACGCTTATAGAAATGGGCAAGTGTTTTCAAGATTGAGCCAAGTGAACCTGTTTCCTCACCAACCTTAGTCATTTGCACCATAATCTGTGGGATAAGCTCGTGTCGGCCAAAACCATCAGAGAGTGCGCTTCCGGTTTTAACCATTTCTTCTGTATCACGCATAACTTCCGCATAGGCCTCATTACCTACCACGTCTGCAGTAATCTCAATTGCACGGACGATAGAGATACCTGCTGTAATCATAGTCTCTAAATTATCTGCAATGCGCGAAAGATACAGTTTGCGGAAGAGGAGTCCGAAGCCAGGCAGAGAGAGTTTTATCGAATCAAGATATTGCCGACCACTCTTGGTCTTAGAAAGACGCCACATATACATACCAAACACCACAAGTGCAATGAGCACGAATATACCGTAGTGCACGAAGAAGTCGGAGAGTCCAATCACCACTTTTGTATACAGTGGAATTACTTGACCTGAATCAACAATTATTGCTGAGAGTTTTGGAATCACGAACACAAACATCAGTGACATCACTGCAAAAAATGTCACGACCACAAAGACTGGGTAAATAAGGGCATTCCTGGTTTTGGAAACAAGTGAATATTGACGATCAAGGTAGTCGGCGAGATAGATAAAAGTTTGCGAGAGTTTACCTGACTCTTCGCCGGCTTTTATCATGTTGACGTAGAAATTAGTAAAAATATCAGGATGCTTAGCAAGCGCTGCTGAAATCGTCAGACCTGACTGCAAATCATCGACAACTTCGGTAAGCGCAGTACGGAGCATTGGATTCTCTGACTCTGCTGCAAGAAGAGAAAAAGATTTCATGGCTGAAACCTGCGCCTCAAACAGTGTCGAGATTTGACGAGAGAGGATCACAACATCTTTCTGGGGTACATGATTAAAGATGGATCGAGAAAAGAAAGGCTTGCTTTCACTTTCAGTCTGTACTGACACCACAATCAGTCCTCGGCGCTGAAGTGCGGCAACTGCCAAATCGTGACTACCGGCATTCACAATGCCGTCTTTGTGCTCTCCTGTATTCGTGATGGCTTTGTAGCTAAACTGCATACATCAGTAGATAGTAAATAGGTAGTGGTTAATAGTGGTAAGTAAACATTATTAGTGTATCATTCTATTTACTATTTACTATTATCTATTTACTGACCTAAACAAGTCGTTCGAGCGATTTTGGGTTAAATGAATACAGGAATGCGTTATCGAGTGTAATTTCATTTTTACGTACAAGTTCAAGGAGTGAGCGGTTCATATCAATCATACCTTCACCTTGTCCGGTTTCAATCACAACATCAATCTCATGGGTACGTTTCTCTCGAATGAGGTTGGCAACCGCATTATTGTTAATAAGCAATTCATATGCTGGTACGAGACCACCCGTAATGCGCGGAATAAGACGTTGGCTAAATATACCCAACAATGAACCCGCGAGCTGGATTCGGATTTGATCCTGCTGTCCAGGAGCAAATGAGTCGATAATACGATCGATAGTTTGCGAAGCATTATTGGTATGCAGTGTAGAGAAAACGAGGTGACCTGTCTCGGCCGCAGTAACTGCAGTTGCAATGGTTTCGGGATTTCTCATTTCTCCAATCATGATGACGTTCACGTCTTCACGAAAGACTGACTTAAGTCCAGTTGAAAAGTCATCAGTATCAATACCTACTTCTCGCTGGTCGATGATTGCACGTTTAGCTTCAAACAGATACTCTACTGGATCTTCAATCGTCACGATATGTTCGGTACGTTCCTCGTTGATAAGTTCAATCATAGAGGCCATCGTCGTAGACTTGCCCTGCCCTACTGGACCGACAATGAGGAAAAACCCTTGCTTTTTATTGGCAAAACTTTTCAACACCGCTGGTAAGTGAAGGTCCTCAAGACTTTTTACCTGGGGGATCAATCGTAGGGCAATCGCAGTCACGCCCTTATGTACAAAGGCATTCCCTCGCAGACGAGCAGTATTGTTATTATACGAGTATGAAAAATCAAGTTCTTTCTTCTCAATAAATTTTTTAACTTTTTCTGGACCTACGAGCTCAGTGAGCATACCAATCATATCTTCTTCTTTGAGGATCGCGTCTTTCACTAAAAATACAAGTTGACCTGCTACTCTGATCGCAGGATAACGTCCAGTAGAAAGATGGATATCAGAACCATTCTCGCGGATTACTGTATCAATAAATGTATGGAGAAGTGGTTTGGCGTCCATGATTCTTATATATGATTAGCAATAATTTCTTTCACTTTTTCAATAACTTCTGCTGGAGTACTTGATGCTTTGATGATAAATCCAGTAGCGCCTAATGTTTTGGCTCGAGCAATATCTTCTTCTTGTCCCCTGTTTGACAAGACAATCCGCATCGCAGCAGGTGCTAATTGTTCAGTATTCATTTTCTCCATGAGTTCAAAGCCATCCATGATCGGCATAATGAGATCAAGTAATATTATATCCGGCTCATAACCAGTCTTCATTTTGTCATAGGCCATGGTTGAACCAAGGGCAGTTTCAATTTCAAATCCGGACTGCTTGAATTTGAGCCCATACATATCGAGCAAGAAACTGTCATCATCAATAATAAGAATTTTTTTTGCTGCGTCTTCCATAGTAATAATTATATCATATTATAACTCTGCATAAACTTCCTGAAATGGGACTTTACCCACAAGACTCTTTAGAAGTGCGTCTTCTTTCATCGTCAGCATACCCTTGGCCCGAAGTGATTTATACAGTTCTGGCTCCACAGGATTAGTAAGGATAAGATGTTCAATTTCGTCGTCGACTTTAAACATTTCAAATACGGCGAGACGCCCTTTGGTTCCTGTTCGACACTCATTTGAAGGTGTTACTTCATACATTTCATTCCCAATCGGAAGTGCCTTACGATAAGCCTCTGGTAAGTCTGCGAATTGCTTATCAATAATTTCCTTTACTGCATCTGACATAGGGACTTTCTTTTTCGAACTTTCACAGACGACACGTGCAAGACGCTGGGCAATTGAGAGAATAAGCGTAGGCGCAATAAGATATGGATCAATACCCATATCAATCAAACGTGGGATTGCGCCAATTGCCGAATTCGTGTGAAGTGTTGAGAGCACTAAGTGTCCCGTCAGCGCAGCTTGAATTGCAAGTTCTGCAGTTTCTTTATCGCGTATCTCACCCACCATGATAACGTTCGGGTCCTGACGAAGGATCGATCTTAGTCCTGTTGCAAATGTATAGCCAATGTCTGGTTTAATTTGTGACTGAGTAACATTCGGGATGTGATATTCCACCGGATCTTCAAGCGAGACCACATTTTGCTGAATACGGTCAACCTCATTTAACATAGAGTAGAGCGTGGTTGATTTACCTGAACCAGTCGGACCCGTAATCAAAATGAGCCCGTAAGGTTTTGTCAGGGCCTCTCGTGTAAGCTTGAGATTTTCTACCGACATACCGATCTCTTCTAATTTTTTAACTCCCTTATCAGTGTCGAGAATACGCATTTCAACCTTCTCTCCATATACCGAAGGAAATGTTGAGATACGTAAATCAATTTTACGCTGTGTTGGACCACCTTCATCAATAACTACTGTGTAGCCTCCGTCTTGAGGCTTGCGGTTCTGGTCAAGCTGAAGCTGGGCAAGATATTTAATGCGAGCGACAATACCTGGAAATGCTTTCAATGGATACGTCAACGAAGGATGTAATATACCGTCCACTCGAAAGCGAACTTGGACTTTAGTACCCAGGTTCTCAATATGAATATCAGAAGCATTACCCTGTACAGCAAGGTTAATCATATTGTCGACAAGTCGAACAATCGGCGCGTCATCGACAATTTTGTTATCAGATGTTTGTTTCTCAGTCGCGACTTCTAGTTCTGGAATATTATCAAGGGCCTGTCGATCAATAGGCAATGAATCCCCTTTCTCCAAGTTAAGAATTGCTTTTGAGACATCACTTGTCGCGCCTTTGTAAGACTGAACTACTCTGTCAAAATCTCCCTTACTGATAACAAACACTTTAAAAGGAATTTTAAATTTGGCACTGATAAATTCCAGTACATCAATCGCGGATACATTTTCTGGGTCAAGAATTCCCACAATGAGGACTTTATCTTCTATCGCGAGCGGCACAATACCATAATGCCTAGCTGAATCCTCAGAAATATATTCAAATACATTAAATGCAATACCTTCAGTCGCTACGCGCCTCGTTGGTATATTGTAGTAACGGCCCTTAAGTTCGAGAAGTTTAAGCTCCTCAATAGCGCCAGATTTAATGAGTGCCTGGTCTAGATCATCTTGATATTTTTCCTTTGCAATGCGAATAAGTTCAGGGATTTGCTCGGGACGAATAACATTCTCTTCGACAAGTGCATTGAGGAAGCTTGTGCTTATCATTGTATGTTAGTTAATTAGGAGTACCACTTTGGACTGGGGCTACGGGTGTCTTGAAGGAAACGACAGGACCATAGTAAAGTACACCCCCCGCTTTTGCTGCAGCTTTGTAATAATAGGTTGAAAGCGGATTGAGGCCAGAGAGAGTTGTGGTAAACGATGCGCTCGCTGAAAAAATCGAAGGGGTACGCGTTGCAGGTGCGGTTGTTGTCCCCCATTCAAACCAACGTTCTGTAGGAGTAAGTGTTGAAACCAGAGATCCGTTAAAGACCGCTGAGCTTGAACTAACGTTAGCCGCAGGAAGTGTGAGAATTGTCTCAACTGACACCGATGTGTCATCAGACCCAATAGGTGCAAAAGGGTTTGGTCTGCCGTGTGTTCCTGGTTGAATCAATGTAATCGTAAAATCTTGGAGTGTTCCAAATTCATTTGAAGTGAATATCGTCTCATCTAACGATATGCCACGCAAATTCAGAAGTGTATCGAGAAATGCCTCATTGGTTGCCGCATCACCTTCGCTCAATGCCACTTCGGTACCATCGTCAGTTGAAGCAAGTGGTGAATCGCTTCCTGCTTTTGGCTTGATAAACAATGTATAAAGTACTGCCAATACAACGACAATAAGTACAATGAAAATTAATTTTTTGCCTAGGCTTTTTGCAGTATTCATAGCTTAATTTCTGAGCCAATACGTGTTAATTTCAATATCATATTTGTAGCTTGTTGGATCTCCGGATTTGTTCGTGTCAGCCGATGTAAACGCAATTGATTTCACATCCACAATACGGAGACTGCGTTCGAGATCACTAAGGAATGTCAGGAAATGATCATACTTACCTTCCGTTGAGAATGATAGAGAAAATGTCCCGAAGTCTCTATTCTGATCAAGTACTTGCATTTCTGCACCTTCAACAGCAGGTGCTGCTGAAGCTGCTGCTGTCGTAGAGACATCATATTTTACATTTTTGATCACCATGCCGTAGGTTGAAGCAATTCGTTCGATTTCAATAATAAGTCTGATGTTGTCGACATTATTAGGCAAAAGTTTCTCAAGCCGATCAATATCTTCTTTGGGAAGTGTGTTGTACTTATCTGAGAGCTGGTCGCGAACTTGCTGTAACTCTTTGGCATTGGTCAATGCTTCATTGTATGCCGCCGCTTGAGCCTTGTATCCTGCAATTTCCTTATACGTTGGGTTGGTAAACATTAAAAAGCTCGCAACTGAGAGGCCGGCTAATATAATTGGAAAAATAAATCGTCCCATATACTTATTGCGGTAAATTGTTAGGAGGAATATTTCCCATATCTAGAGGAGTGGTATTTATGGGATTACCCTGTGCGTCAAATGTCGGACTCTCTGGTGTCGCTAGAGCTTTCATCCGTTCTAATTCTTCACTAAAGAGTAGGTAACTTGCGTCGATAGTAAATGCTAGGTCAAAATTTATCTTTCCGCTCGTGTCATCAAGGTTGAGATTTGAAAAGACTGGATCCTGGATATTTTTATTTTCTTGATAGAGATCGGACTGGAGTGCGATTGATTGATAACTATCAGACTCTCCTCCCATCCGGACAATCACAGATTTTTTTCCATCAGTAGTAAATTCATAAGCGAATTTAGTATAACGAATTGATTTGAGTGTGAGCCCTTCGAGTGCGTCAAAAATAGGAGATACGGTTATATGATTCTCAAGTATGAGATTAGCAGATTCGATACGACGGTCGAGATCCTGGATGGTGCTAATGAATGTTGGCTCGAACGCCGCTTCTGCGAGTGCGAGTTGTTCTTGGGCACTAGCTACTTCATTGATCAGAATTGATTTGTAGAAATAGACACCGATTGCTGCCGCAAGTGCTGCAAAAAATATAATTGTTGCGAGAAATACAAATAAACTCGTTCCGCCTTTTTTGGGACCGATTTTTTCTGTGACAGGAGTTTTTGGAATAAATGATGTTTGAAACGTCGTATCCATAAGTAACTCTCACTATTGTAGTATAGTCTGACCGTTCTGGATAGTGCCTCGTGCTGTGAATTGCGAGTGCGTTTGATTATTCTGCAAGTAACCGAAGTGCAAGTCCTGTTGCGATTGAAAATTCTGGCCCTGCACCTTCGAGGACAGGTGTCAGAAACGCAGGAGCTTCAACTTTTGAAAAGGGATTCGATAGCTCCACCGGTGTACCAAGACCGTGCCCAACATACGGAAGTATCCCAGCAAGCACTGCTCCTCCACCGGAGAGAATTACTTTCGTCAATGTTCGGTGTGAACTCTGCTCATAGTTAAGTATGACATTTTTTGTTTCGGAAATAATATAGTCAATCTGAAGCGCAATGCTGTCTGAAATAATTTTGTCATTACCTTGTCCCATAAGTCCGACTCGCCTCTTGCTCTCCTCAGCTGATTTATACGGTATAGATAGTGATTGTGAGAGTGCATGCGTGATGTCTTGTCCGCCTCGATTGATGACATGGAAACTTCTGACCACACCTGCTTCAATAATCGCGAGTTTTGATTTCGAAGCGCCAAGATCCACAAGTAACACTGCACCGAGTTCATGATAAAGTGATGCACGCAAACTTGAAAAGAGTTCTATCTCAAAAAATTTTGTGTGGAGCGCAGCTTTCTCTGAAAGTGTCTTATAGCGATCAATGGTGTCACGGTGGATTGCTGCAACTAAAATTTTATTCTTAGCTACATAATCTGCTGGACGCACTTCTTCTTCACCGGTTTCGGTATATTCTTGTTTCGGAATCACCCACCAATCGAGCGAGACTTCATTGATCGGTACGGGTATATATTTACGTGCTTCGGTCGGCACTATCTGAGCAAGTTGTTTATCATCAATTGAGGTTGGAAGTTCAATCATGAAGATTAAACTTGCGGTAGCAGGAATTGAAATTGCTGCATTGTCACTCGTCACCCCTGCCTCTCTATTAAGATCAGTAATCGCTGCAGCAATTTTTGTCTCGTCAATATTGGTTACTTGCCCCACCTCAGTTTCTGCATATGGACCTAGTGAGAGTGCCCCATAGGTCTCAAGAATTGCTTTGCCGCCTTTTTTCTTAAGTTGCACAACTTTAATCGCCGAAGTACCCACATCAATACCAATAACACTATCGCCACCCTTAGAATGCGCCATACTTGCCAAACCTTGCTGTGTTAATTTTTTTAGGGCTTCGAGCACGATAAAATTATATACTGTAGTCATTAGAAGTATACTAAATATTCACTCTTTTTGGAATGAATGCATTTCTACAGACTGTTTTAGATATTATTCTACCGCGCTCCTGCCTCATCTGTCGCAGATCTAGAACTGATCTCTGTGATATTTGCCTTAGTTCACTTGAGCGCTCTGTCAGAGAGCTTCCTAGTTGGCTCTCAGCAAGCTTTGACTACCGTGATCCAAAGGTCCGGATGATTATCCACGCGCTCAAATATAAAAATCGTTTTACACTTGCCGAAAAAGTCGGTAGGGCGCTCTACGACGATCTCATGATGAAACTTATCGATGAGCTACGGAGGGACCATGAAACGGTACTTATCGTCGCTATACCCTCAAGTAGTAAACGTGTGAGAAAGCGAGGATTCAATCAATCAGAACTCCTTGCCAGAGCACTTGTGATGAACTCTTCCAAAAGTGGCCTCACCTACACTCCTAAAGCATTAGAGAAAATCCGTACCACGCCTACGCAAGCCAAAACCAAATCCCGTCGTGAACGACTCTCAAATCTTCTCTATGCATTTTGTGTTCGAAGGCCAGAAATTGTACAAGGAAAAATTGTGGTGATCGTCGATGATGTCATCACGACCGGCGCAACACTCGCCGAAGCCAGACGTGCACTCAAAGACGCTGGAGCAAAGAAGGTATTCGGAATTGCAGTGGCCCACTAGTTAGTGAGTAGCAAGTAGGTGGTAGTGTGTAGAAAGTTAAAGACTAAATGAATATCACATTCAATTTTTTTCCGTAACGCTAGAAACGGTTTTAAGAAAAATGTTATCCCGAGCAATATTAAAAGCGGTATTATAAAAAGCTACGTCCCCATTTTTTAAGCAATTCAATTGTTTTTTAAAAATTTCTTTCACTTTAGGAGGTGTGAACCATTCTACCTTTAATCCAATATTCTTTTCATTCTGAGTAAGTTCCCGGGTCATTTGTGCACCGTTCACTTTTGCAAGAAAACAGTAATTGAAATAGTGTTTCAAATCTCTCACGCGGTATTCCTCGACAAGTCCTATCTCTGATTCTATTTTCACTTTACAACCTATTTCTTCGACACACTCCCGCAGTATTCCTTGCTCTACTGTTTCATGATCCATAACTCCTCCTCCGGGCAACACATAGAAATTATTTACTTTATTCCCAATGAGCGCAATTTTGCCCTGTGCGTTTATTACAATAACCTTCCCAGTTATTCGTGGTTTAAAAATTATATTTTCAGGTACCTCCTTATTTGGAAATATATCTTTATCCGAAAATGTACCAAGATGTTTCATTTCTATGATTGCATGCAATTTTATTTGCGGGCGCTGTGGCTGGAAGTTAGAACGTTTTTACTAGAATAAGTTCCACTTTTTACTACCCTCAAGCCATTTTGACAGATTGGTAATATTTTTTTCCTTTAAACCGTGAAAACCGAACTCACCATTCCATGATGAATTTTTATCTTTGATATTATAACTAAATATTCGCGCAATAGAAACAGGCGCAAATATGACCCCTTCTTTTTCCAATACATCTCTATACCAGACACATACCGCAACATCTTCTGGTTGATAGTTCGGTAGTTTTCCTGCATTGAAAAGCTGGGAGCTAATCTCCAAGAATTTTTTACTTCTTAAACTAAATCCACCATTTCCGACCACATCTGTTCCGTACAATTCTTCTGGGAAATCATCTCCACCCCACGGACCAACTGGCCATACCGCACCGATATAATCGTAGCGAAGGAATTCTTGAGACCAAGCTTCGGCATTCAAAACAAAACCGTCATATTGAATAACAAGAACATATTCAGTATCGATGTATCGTACTAAATCCTTAATGCAAAATTTAGAATATTCTTCAATTGACCCGATAGTATCTATACCGATTTTCCTTATATCATCTGTCGGCAAGGAAGTGAGCAATTTGACTGCCCCAAATTCTATATTTTCACTCGAAATGTTTAGCGCTTTCTGTAGTCGTTCTACATCTATGCAATCAATACCAACAAGGGTAACTTGGGGGAGCTGTAATTTCATTAGTTTAAGTATAACAAAAAGTCGTTGCGGAGGCGGTGAGATTCGAACTCACGGAGCCTGTTAGGGCTCGACAGTTTAGTAAACTGTTGATTTAAACCACTCATCCACGCCTCCAATTTACCTACATTAGCAAAGAATTACACTTTGGTCACGTATATATAATGGAGAATGAGCTAGAGAAAACACCTCTGATATGGTAATCTCGTACCATCACTAGTGCAGTTGGTATTCTCTATTCCCTATAACCTACCAACTATAATCTAGTTTCGGAGACGTGTCAGAGTGGTCTATCGTGCCTCCTTGCTAAGGAGGTAGGCTTTAACCGGCCTCGTGGGTTCAAATCCCACCGTCTCCGCAGGAGCCAGTAACACTAGTTGCTGGAGGAGAAAGCTCTGGGTGAGCTTTCTTTGGGATTTGAAAGCCGGAGCGCGACGGCGCGAGGCAGGGTCGCGGAAATTTTCAGCAGAAAATTATCTGTGACCTAATCCCACCGTCTCCGCCAAAAATAGAGTCTTTCATTTTAAGTAATGCTTCATATTTTTCTTTATTAGAAGCATTCCCAGCAACTATCTGAAGTAAGATATGGAATTGTGAATCTTCCAGATTAATTCTAGCTATACCTATGCGAGTTGAAATTGAGTATTTCTTATTTTTAATATTCCACCACGCATTATAGAGTTGGTCATACAAACTCGCGCTTCGAAGAAAAAAGACTCCCGAGTTATCGTTAATCCAATCACTGAGTCTTTCAAGTCCTTTGCGTATATCTTCTAATTCAAGTTTAATTTCTTCATCAGTGAATTCTAGTCCATTTTTATTTACATCTTGTGTTTCAGTGAACATCTGATTCACCGCTGAGTCACTTGTGTAAACGAGTTTTGCAATACCACAGTATTTAGCAAAATAACCTTTCATATCGACTTTACTAATAGGAAATTCCCACAGCATGATATCGAGAAATTGCTCATCAACGACTTCGTGCTCATGTCTCCTTTTGTTAAAGATAGTTTCTTTGGTAAAAACAAAGAAATCCCAGTCACTGTGCTCCGTTGCGTATCCACCAGCCCTCGAGCCATGCAATATAATCCCAATTGGATTATATCTTTCCACTAAATAGGCTATTAATTTCTCCTCCATATTTATATATTATCCTAAATAGATAAATATGACATATACCTGTTTACCTTTGATACTCTGCTATACTCACATTATGAATGTAGAGAAAATCAAAGGATTTTTTATGGCCGCACTATTTGAATACAGCATTGCTGGTCTCTTCTTTGTCTACTTACTTTCATACGAATTAATTGGACTTCCTTCTGTGCAAGAATTGATAGCTATGATTGAACGAGGATTCGAGCAGTATGGACTTTTCTTTTTATTTTTTGGGGTAATCCTTGAAGGACTTTTTATTGTGGGATTTTATTTCCCAGGCTCAATTATTGCCTTCTCGGCAGTCATCTTTCTTGGCAAAAACCAGTTTGATATTTTGCAAATAATTATTGTCGGATCAATCGCGCTGGTCATCGTGAGTTCAGTAAACTACTGGCTTGGTAGATACGGCTATTACAGATTATTCAAAAAACTTGGCGCAGAAAAAACGCTCCAGAGAATGGAGCACCGTTTCAGTAGCCATTATAAGAAAACAGTATTCATCTCTTCATCTTCACCAAATTTTTTAGCTATCGCGAGTGTCTATGCAGGAATTGCACGAGTGGCATTATTGCCCCACCTCCTCTATCTTTCACTCTGTGTCGTGTTCTGGGTATCTCTTATGGCCGAACTCGTCTTCCTATTTGCTTCTACGACGGAATTTATTCAAAGTGATAACTTGGGCTGGTATTCATTCGGTATACTCCTTCTCTGGGCACTCTTTGAAAGTATTTCATTTCTGAGAAACAGCGGAAAAGCTCAAACAATAGAAATCTCTAGAAAAGAAATTGTTTAACTTTTGTGTTTGCGGAGGGTAAGAGATTTGAACTCTTGATGCCATTTCTGGCATGCTACCTTTCCAAGGTAGTGCACTAGACCACTATGCGAACCCTCCAGGACCCTTCGTTTCTGACCGAGCGATGCTCAGGGAAACGAGAGGGTCTTGAGATAAAGATAAACTCTATCTCGCTATAGACGGCCTTATATTAAACAGACCGCCATCAGAAAAGAACATCCGTTATGCATACTACAGAAAGAATGTGTAAATTCAAAGTTATATATTAAAATTGTGGCAAATAGTGCTTTTCTATGAAATCTTTTATTGCACTGGTTCTGCTTTTTCACCAAGAAGTGCGGCAATTCGTTTCTGGACTGGCGGATGTGACATAAAGAGTGTAGAGATTTTGGCACTTTTGCCACGCGGATCAGCGAGATAGATATGCGCAATTGCTGAGGATTGATGTGCTACTGGTCGCGCATATGCGCTAATTTTCCGTAGTGCATTGGCAAGTCCTTCTGGATAGCGCGTGAGTAGCGCGCCGGAAGCGTCAGCTAGATACTCACGTTTGCGTGAGATCGCGAGTTGAATGAGAGTGGCAATAATTGGTGAAAGAATGATAAGTACGATTCCCACAATCATGAGAACATTCCCAATCCCTCCTCCATCTCTATTCCTTCCCTCTCCACCAAGCACTCCACCATGGAGAAACATATTTGCGAGAATCGAAATAAAGCCGACCAGCACCGCTGCGACTGTTGAAAGCAGAATATCTTTGTTACCAATATGAGAAAGCTCGTGTGCAATCACACCTTCGAGTTCATTGCGCTCAAGTATCGCCAGGAGCCCGGTCGTTACTGCGACCACTGCATGGTGTTTGTCACGGCCCGTGGCAAATGCGTTTGGTGCACTATCTTCGACAACATAAACCCTAGGCATGGGAAGCCCTGCAGTGATAGAGAGATTCTCAACAATGCGGTAGAGTTCAGCAAATTCATTCCGGTCAGCAAGCTTCGCCCCTGCGAGCCTGAGTACAATTTTGTCAGAATACCAGTAGGAGAAGATGTTCATGAATATTGAAAATCCTACGGCGATATAGAGGATCATCGGATTGCCATAGAAGCGGGCGAGAAACCAACCAAGAAAAACGACGACTGCAAGAAATACTCCCATGAGTATCCAGGTGCGAGTCTGATTCTTTGTAGCTTGGGTATACAGTGTTGCCATGTAAATTAGGGATGAGGTGATAGCGTGTAGGAGTATAGTATAGCAAAATACTATAATAATTTCCCTAGCCTTATTTATTTTAATTTAATTAATCCCTTAGTTGAAATGGTGGATATACATCAGTCAAACCAAGCATGTATGCACTAATACGGAGCTTCCAGCGAGTAGTTCCGACGATGAAGTTAAATAAGGCTTTTGGATATCGTCCCATAATAAGCACAGCAAATTGCCCAATGATGAATGCAAAGCATGAGGCAATACTCAAACAGTAGAGCACAATAATATGTGGGATAAGTATGATGAACTTCGGAATGAAGAGGAGGATCGTAGCGAGTGCGAGCCATCGACTATAACGCTCTTGTTGTGGAATGATAAGTTTTACGGGATATGACTTTTCTGATGTTTCTGTTATAGGTTCCATTTTGAGTAAAAATATTTATTAATATTCGAGACGTGTTAAAACTTCACTTCGACTGGATTTTGCGCAACATCATTGTCAGGCAAATCAAAGAATTCCATCTTTCCAAAATGAAATGTTGAGGCAATGACATTACTTGGGAATGATTCAATTTTGGTATTGAGATCACGGACATTACTGTTATAGAATCGGCGTGCGGCTTGAATTTTGTTCTCAGTATCTGAGAGTTCACGCTGAAGTTCAAGGAAGTTTACGTTGGCCTTAAGATCGGGATACGCTTCGGCAATGCCAAAGAGTCCTGTGACCGCACCGGCGAGCATCGCTTCGCTCTTGGCATGTTCCCCTACCGTTTTCGCGCCCATGGCGGCGGCACGAGCTTGGGTTACTTTTTCAAATGCAGTTGATTCGTGTGTTGCGTAGCCTTTGACGGTATTCACGAGATTTGGGATGAGATCATAACGGCGCTTGAGTTGGACTTCAATATCAGCCCAAGCTTCTTTGGTGCGGTTCACGAATCGAACAAAGCCGTTATAGGCAGCGATAAACCATATGATGAGAACCGCGAGGATGATGAGAATTATGTACATGGGATTAGTAAATAGTTAATTTTAAATAGTAAACAGTGAATAGGATGTCGATAAAAGTATATCGCTATTTAGAGAAATATGCGAGGTATTGACAATACTACTTAACAATATAATATGTAGTTAGAAAATTAACCTCAATGGACAGGAAAAGAACCACAGTGTTTCTCGTTGTTTTTGTCGCTATCTTACTTATATATTTGGCAGGCTTAAAATATGCAAGTACAACCCTTCCTAAAAGCACCCCGGCTTCAACTGAAGCAAACGTAACAGATGACTGGTAGGACATACCTGTCACGACTTTTAGAGAAACTGCTCCCTTGGAGCAGTTTTTATTTTGGTTTGACAAATTGTGTTATATAGAGTAAAAATGGGCTAGAAAAACTTTCACGATGATACTACGTTGTTATGGTGATACGAAATTGAGTTCATTGATCAATAAGAACCTTTACGAGTGCGCATGGACTAAGTCTCTCAGTAAGACAATAGAAAAAAAATTTACTACTGTAGAGAATACAAAATTCTGCATCTTCAGGATTACTTTCCCCGAAGGCCCTGGCAATATCACGCGTGCTTACTTTGATCTCCTGGCAACTGGTAGCTCCCCCACACCAGCTAATGAACTTGAGTCTGATTTAAAATTCCAATACGAATCACTCTCTCTAAGAGAGGACGAGCTCATACTTTATTACGGGGAAATAAGTGGTGAAGAAAGTCTGAAGAATTTAGGGCTGATATACCAGTGTATTAGAGAAGGCGAGCTCTCCATTGCAGAAAATCTAAATAAACAGATACATTCTAACTAAACAGTACGTTTAGTTATTTTTATTTTTTCTCTGACTTTTGAGCCCAGACGACAAGGAGTGGTGAAGCAAGGAATATAGATGAGTAAGTTCCGAAGAACATGCCGGCTGTGAGCATAAGTGCGAAATTCTGTGTAGATTGTGGTCCAAAGAATACGAGGGCAAGAAGCGCGAGAATCACTGTGAGTGAGGTATTGATTGAGCGAGTGAAGGTCTGTGAAATACTTGTGCCAACAGTTTCCGCGAAGGTCATGTTATTTTTGGTTTCATTATTCTTCCTGAGATTCTCTCGTATGCGATCAAAGACCACAATTGTGTCTGATACCGAAAGACCAAGAATCGTCAAGACTGCAACTACAAAGAGTGTATCAACTTCGAAACCTTTAAAATGAGCGAGGATAGAGAAGATACCAACGGGGATAAGCACATCGTGCAAAAGTGTACCAATTGCAATGAGGCCGTATTTCCATGATGAAATAGGACGAGAAACCTTACGAAAGGCGTAGGCGATGAAGAAGACAATGCCGAGCGAGACAAGAATAATCGCGACAATAGACTTGCGTTTCAATTCTTCTCCAACTGAAGGACCAATTGAATTAAATGATGATTCCGTAAAGGCCTCTCCACTTGCTGTAAGAGATTCGAGAAGTGCTTGGTGTTCGGTTTCAGTAAGAGCGAGTGTTTTGACTGTAATCCCCTTTTCCTCTACCGGCGTCACTGTAGCGTCAATGTTCATGTCAGCTTTGATCGCTTCTGAGATTGTTACTACATCAGGTCGTACAGTTTCGTATGTACCATTGAGAAGCGAGCCTCCACGGAAGTCGGTGCCAAATGGTAGTCCAAACACAATGAGAGTGATGATCGCAGCAATGACAAGTACAATTGAGATACTAATAAATATAAATTTGTGGCGGATTATGAACATGTGTCATTAAATGGTTAGAAGGGATAGTAAATAGATTAATTTGCATCACCTGGGTGCGTGATGCGGCCAGTATAAAATCCTGAGCTAAAGAGGAATCTCGAGAGAGTAGTTGATCGGTGAACTCCAAGTGATGACAAGAAGTAGCGAGTCACTGTGATTGCAGAGAAGAGTGAGACGAGCACACCAATACCGAATGTCAGTGCGAAGCCTTTAATAATTGAAGTACCGAATGCAAAGAGAATAAAGGCAGTAATCAAACTTGAAGTACTCGAATCACGGATTGAAAACCAGGCACGTGAGAAGCCGGCTTTGACTGCATCTGAAATATCTTTACCATTTCTGATTTCTTCTTTGACACGCTCGAAGATAAGCACATTGGCATCAACCGCAATACCAATTGAGATAATAAATCCTGCGATACCGGCAGCTGAGAGTGTCACAGGTATGAGCTTAAAGAGTGCGAGTGTAATGGCGCTGTAGAGCATGAGTGCAACAACTGCCACAAGTCCCGGCAAGCGATACCATAGGATCAAAAAGAGTGCGACCGCGAGGAATCCGATGAGTCCTGCTTTCATCCCGGCGTCAACAGCATCTTTACCGAGTGTTGGACCAACTGTTTCGGTACCAATCAGTTCGATTGGAACTGGTAGTGCGCCAGAGTTTAATCGAGCGACAAGTTGCTTCGCTTCTTCTGGAGTAAATTGTCCACTGATTTGTGCTTCCCCGCCTGTAATTTTCTCCTGCACAGTTGGTGCAGAGATGAGCTCACCATCGAGGAATATTGCGACAGGTTTACCAATATTTTCTGAAGTTATTTTTTCGAAGAGCTTTGAACCTTCGTCATTAAACGTAATTGAGACAATAGGTGCACTCGTCGTCTGACTAAAGACAAGGTCGGCATGTTTGAGGAAGCGACCAGTCAACTCTGTTGCAATAAAAGTCTGCTCTGGTGGCGTGACGGTAATAGGTGTCGTCGTGACGGTACCATTTGCATCAACAGTTGCTTTGCCGACTGAAGTAGTGGTGGTCGGAAGTGGTGCAGGAAGTTTGAATTCAAGCAATGGTGTTTGTCCGATAAGTTCGATTGCCTTTTTGACATCGGTGACACCAGGCAAATCTACAGTCAATCGGTGCTCACCTTGGTTTGCAAATCCTGGCTCTTCCAATCGAATCACTGGTTCTGAAACGCCAAAAAGATTTACACGACGTTCGATAATATCACGGAGAGACGCGAGTGAACTTGAAACATCAGTCGCTTGGAGATTAGAGATATCTGCTCGATAAACAAGATGAGTTCCACCGGAGAGATCGAGTCCAAGCTTGAACGCAAAGCGGGATGACTTTTGATCATCTGTCTGATGCATTTCTGTGGCATAGACGAAATAAGCAATTCCGAGACCGGCAAGTAATAAGATGAGGGCAATAATTCGTTTCTTTAGCATAGTAGGCTTTTATATTAATGGTTTTTCCGGAAAAAGCAATCGGGCCTTGAACTTGACGATATGCAAAATCTATCTCTATACAAAAGTAGCCTTGGTCTCTCTCATTCTCGAATAAAGAAAATAGATTAAAGCGGTCACTCCAATTCCAAGCACCCACCCAGCCAAAATATCATGGAAATAATGCACTCCGGCAAAGACTCGTGCCAAACTTACTAGGAGTGCTAGAAGTGCTACAATAGTGAGACTTTTATATTTTAAATAATAGGTTGCCATCGCAAGTGCAGAAAACATACTGGCATGCCCTGAGGGAAACGAATCATTCGCACCATGTACAAAGAGCGGGATGATGTTAGGATCCGCCAAAAACGGCCGCATTTCATTAAAAATGGTTTTCAGTATGTGTACACATATATATGCACTAGTCACTGAGACGACCAAAAACAATACTCGGTAGAGTGTCCTCCTATATGAAAATGTTCCATTTCTTTTATAAGTTAGGTATGGTTCAACGATCAGAAAGTAGAGCAATACACCCGCCAGTATAAGTAACGCACCGTTCCTTGCAAAAAATACAATTACTATTTTAAACGTCTCAGGAAAGAGATATGGATTGATATAATCAAAGTGAGGAAATGTCATAAAGGTAATGATACTAGAATAATAATGTACGACAAATGAACCTCTATTCTCTATATTCCTAAAAATTCATTCTTCATATCATCGCGATGTGCTACCCGACGGTAACTTCGAATGTTGGAGAGAATTCCGAGTGCCAGAAATTCAGAAAGTAAATGTGACCCACCGTAGCTCATAAATGGTAACGTCAGTCCCGTCACCGGCAGAAGCCCAATATTCATTCCGATATTGATGATGCTTTGTGAGGCTAAAATAATAACGAGTCCAATACAAAACAGTACTTCGAAATTCGACGCACCGCGCGCTGCTGTTGAGAGAATCCGGCCATAGACTAAGCCGAAAAATACAAGTAGTAACAGAGCACCAATAAATCCCCACTCTTCTGCAAAGGCCGCGAAGATAAAGTCAGTCTGAAATTCTGGCAGGAAGCGTAAGCGCGATTGCGTGCCGAAGCCAAGACCCTTGCCGATGAGCTCCCCGGAACCAACTGCAATGGTAGACTGGTAGGCATTATAGCCTGAGCCTGAGAGGTCTGTGTACGGATGAATAAACGTCATAATGCGAGCTTTCTGATATGGCTCAAACACAAAGAGCCAGAGCCCTCCGACGACTGTTACAGCAAGAAGCAATAACAGCAAAATATGTTTTTTGGAAATTCCAGAGACAAGCACCATACCAAACCAGACCACCGCAATGATAACTGCCGAACCAAAGTCGGGCTGGAGAAAAACAAGAATCATTGGGATAAACGCATAGAGACCTGAAATGAGAAGATGCTTCCAGTTCGCAATTTCAATATGGCGACGCTGGAAATATTTGGCGAGCATGAGTACTACTACGATTTTCATGGGGTCAGACGGCTGAAACGAAAACGCTCCAAAACTAAACCAACTCTGGGCGCCATTGGCTACGTGACCCAAAATAAAAAGTGCCAAAAGTAATCCTGTTGAGAGTAAGTATACCGTGACGAGGACTGTGGTGTGTTTGAAAAACCTGGCATCAATATTTGAACTTATCACATAAATAATAAACGAGATCACAATCCAAATAAGTTGCTTCTCAAAATAAATATTTGAACCACCAAATGAGCGCATGGTGATGAGTCCCGCTCCTAGGATTGGAAATGTGTAGAGAAGCAAAAGCCAATCTACTCGGCTAAAGATTTTTCGAAGATTCATATATTATTGTGTCCCGCTTGCTTCAGTGTCGACGTAGCCAGCCGGAAATACGAGTGTAAATGGATCCAAGCGTGGAATAAGTTCAATTCGCGCCACGGGCTCAGTAAAAGTATTCGGCCAGGTGAAATAGAGGTCTTCTTTTGACCGTGGTAGAAGCGACTCGAAAAATGTATTAGAGGTGCCAATTGCATTACCACTATCTCCATAGAGAATGGCTACCACCGAGACGTTTTGGATTCGAAGTGGTGTGTCATTAGAAAGTGTTGCTGTGAGTTTCGGTCGTGTATCTTCATCGGTAAGTTCTGTCGCATCAGTATGAATATCGATATGGTACGAGGCTGGCTCTATTTTGGTCCAAACTAGATTTTCAGTTGTGAATGCAAACGTCGTACGCTTAGGCACTTTGTTACCTACGTTGATATCACCTTGGAAAATTGCGGTTCTACCTTCTTTACCAATAAACGTTGTACCACTACGGAGTGTAATAAATAAATTATTCTCATCATAAAGACGGAATTCATAATTGACTTGGGTAAGGCCAGTGCTGACGTTTTGATTTTCTATATAAGCAACTGCATTGTAAACACTTGAGGTTACTGGAAATGAACGTGCCCAAAGCACCAATGGCTTCTTCGCCACATCCATACAGAGAATCGAACACGAGCCACCACAATCAACCCCTCCCTCAGCGCCATTTTGGCGGTTATCAAAACAAGTCGGCGCTTTGGTGAAAAACGGAAGAATTAGAATTACAATAACAATAAGCCCAAGTAGTGTAAGGCTCGCGAGAATGATGAGTTGGCGTTTGGAACTCCAGGAGAGAGACATGGAGCTAGTATATCGTATAGAGAATAGAGTATCTAGTAAAAAATAAAAAACCAATAAAAAATTATTGGTCTGGATATTCAATTCTTAATACAAGATGGTCTGGAAAAATTACTCTGCGTTGCCCTGTCTTAATTCTTTCTGCTGATTTTGGCAGTCGCCGATGTTCTTCTGTTGGAGTTCCGTCACCTATTTTTTTATAAAGAATGCTCTCTCCTGTTATAGACTCCGTAGGTAATCGACAACATTCAAGAATATTTTTTGGAATCTCAATAAAATATTCTCCAACTTTAAGGTCTTTATAGGCCACTGATCCTTTTACACACTCATAAAGTTTATTAAAAATAAAATTGAGTTTTCCTGTAGCAATATCATTATCCTCTTCCTCCCTAAATTGCCACAAGAGATCCCTCATTTCTTTTACTAAATCTTCCATAAATTTTATTTTCTTTTTCTATTAGAACAAATATGTAAGTATTTGTCAAATTAAAAAACACTAACAAAAGTTAGTGTTTTTTGATGTATGAGTGCTCTGTTCTGGCGACAACCTACTTTCGCCCGAAGACTATCATCGGCTCAACAAGGCTTAACTTCTCTGTTCGGAATGGGAAGAGG
>JACCDG010761567.1_pt1 | contig 163407 bp, 142 predicted proteins | sample 7442471 | NCBI WGS metagenome assembly JACCDG01 (sample SAMN15323444, study PRJNA562643) | freshwater metagenome | isolation source: river surface water | place: USA:Blue River Watershed | collected 2017-08-17 | reverse complement strand
CACCTGCGACATCCCGACAACGATGTGTCAGCAAAAATGCCTTCCGCCCTCTGGGAATTCAGTATTTGCCCTGACTCTTCGTTGCTCGTCATCACATATGTCCAATATGTATCCTCCTCGACGCCTCGATTCAGGGCAAATACTGAATTCAGGATCGGGAAAGATTTATTGGACGAGGTACCACCCTCAATTGAGATTGCCGGAACTCCGATAAAAAGTTATTTCAAGATATATGGAGAATCCTCTTATCGGTCCGGCGAGCCCGGTCATTCCCACATCTGAAGTATCGACCCACGATGCAAATGCGCATCATTCGGAAGTAGATCCGTTACGACTCGCTCGAAAATGGACAAGGGAAGATGCCCTGGATCTTTATAATATTGAGGGTTGGGGATCTGGATATTTCTCAATCAACGATAAAGGAAATCTCACCATGCTTCCTCAAGGTGAAGGTGGGCCGAGTATTGAGATTTTAGATATAGTCGAAGAACTCACGAGCAAAGGCATTGCTCTTCCCTGCATCATTCGTTTTCAAGATATTTTGAGAGATCGAGTTCGTGGTTTCAACGAACTGTTTAAAAAAGTTTTAGCTGAACTCAAATATCAAGGTTCATATCGCGGAGTTTACCCGATCAAGGTGAATCAGCTCCGCGAGGTGATTGAAGAGATCATTGATGCGGGCAGTCCCTATCACTATGGTCTTGAGGCTGGAAGTAAGGCCGAACTTCAGGTGGTATTGGCGTATAATACAGATCCAGAAGCTCTGACGATTTGCAATGGATACAAAGACTCAGACTATATTCGTCTCGCCCTTCTCGGTCGCCAGCTCGGACGAAAAATCATGATCGTGATTGAGCAACCATCGGAAATGAATATTGTGATCAAGGCCGCGAAAGAAACAGGCATCATGCCGATGCTTGGGTTGCGAGCCAAACTGGCAAGCAAAGGCTCCGGCAAATGGCAAGACAGCGGCGGAGACTCTGCAAAATTTGGGCTATCGTCTACCGAAATCATGGATGCGGTGAATGCATTGAAGTCAGCTGATATGCTTTCTTGCCTTCAATTATTACATTTTCATATTGGAAGCCAAATTCCAGATATCCATTCGATTCGAGAGGCTGTGATGGAGGGCGCTCGATTCTATACAAACCTACACAAACTTGGTGCACCTCTTGGCTATGTTGATATCGGCGGAGGACTCGGTGTCGATTATGATGGATCCCAATCGAACTCGGATTATTCTATCAACTATACTCTCGAAGATTATATTACCAACGTAGCCGAAACTCTTCAGCAGATTTGCGATGAACAGAATGTTCCTCATCCTCATATCGTTTCAGAATCCGGACGTGCGATGACCGCACATCATTCGTGTCTGATTATGAATGTGATTGGGTCGAATGCTCCCATCACCAAACCTGCCGCCCAAGCTTCAGAATCATTGACGAAATCTGAATTTGTGCAGGAGGTTTACGAACTGCTGACGTCGATCTCTCCAAAGAATGCACTGAGGCACTATCATGATGCTCATTCCAAACGTGAAGAAGCCCTAAGTCGCTTCAAGTTGGGATTGATCAGTCTGGATGAAAAAGCATTTGTCGAAGATTGTGTTCGTGAAATTCAAATGTGGATTTTGAAAAATCGAAAACGGCTCAAACGCCAATCCGCTGATCTTGACGATATCGCCGAACAACTGACCACACAGTATCTGGTCAATTTCTCAGTCTTCCAATCAGCTCCAGACCACTGGGCTTTTGACCAACTATTTCCGATCGTGCCGATTCATCGCATGCTTGAAACTCCACGAAAGGCATGCAGCCTTGTCGATATTACATGTGATAGTGACGGCATCATCGACCGATTTATCGCACGTCAACAACCCTATGATACCGGCCTGTGGCTCCATCAGCTCACTGGGCGCCCATACTACCTTGGCATGTTTTTGACCGGCGCCTATCAGGATATCATGGGCGATATGCATAATCTCTTTGGCCGAGTAAACGAAGTGCATGTCTTTTGTGATGATGACGATCCAGAAGATTTTTATATTCAAGAAACAATCCCTGGTGACACCATCAGTTCTGTACTTGAGGAAAACCAATTTATTCCTGCAGAGCTTGCAAAACGAGTTCGCACATCGGTTGAAGAGCGCGTGCGTGAAGGAAAAATCAAACCTCGTGATGGGGTCCAACTCATCGACTTTTACGAAAAAGTCATGCAGGGATATACTTATCTTCGTAACTAGGCTGTGTCTAATTTGTCGCGCGATTCATTTTCGGATTCATTTTAGTGTTCTCGAAAGATCATGCTCCTAAAGATGAACCTGAGCAGTTTTTCGAAAAAACGCTCGGGCAACAACCACTTGAGCCAAAAACCAAGTTCTGCATCAACACCACACCTGACTCTCATGGGCATTCTTGAATCATTCGACATCTTCACAATTTGCTCTACGACCACGTGCGAGGAAACTCCTCGGCTACCATTTCTCCGTTCGCGATATTTCTTAAAATTTTTTGTCATTCTGTAATAGGGCGAGAATGGATCCGATGAAATCTCTCCATACTTCATCTTTTTCGAAAAAGATGTTCTGAATTGTCCGGGCTCAACGAGTGCGACTTGAACTTCGAATGGCTCAAGCTCATGTCGAAGTGATTCACAAAAACCCTCAACTGCAAACTTTGAGCTTGAGTAGAGCGATCCAAAAGGCATCGCGATATAACCCACAACCGAAGACACAACAATCACGCGACCTTTAGAACGGCGCAACTGAGGCAAAAGGCTTTGCGTCAAAAGTAAAACTCCAAAAAAATTAACTTCAAATTGTTCTCGGATTTGAAGTTCAGAGAGATCCTCGAAGGCTCCAAACAATCCATAGCCCGCGTTGTTCACTAGACAATCTAAAGTCCACTCATTCTGATCCAAGAGCTTCGCCACTCCCTGACGATCCTCTTTTTTTGAAACATCCAGTTCCAATACCTTCAAGCGATCTGGAAACTTAGACTCTAGATCAATAAATAAATTTTTTCTTTCTCCCAAATTTCGAAGAGTTGCTATGACAGACCATCCATGTCGCAAATATTCAGCGACCAGCTCAAATCCAAAACCAGACGAACAACCTGTGATCAATACACGTTTCATCTGCGCCCCATCATGAAAGGCACCTAAACAATTTCAAGAACCTGATGAACCGACGCTGCTTGGGCCAAGAAGGCGCGATGCTGACGGTTCTTATGAACATATCGAAACTCTAGACAGGGTCGGCCATGACTTCCGCTCTGAAAAACATACTCATCAGGTTTAATCATATTGTCTTCCAACAAACCGATGAGCTCCCATTTCGTCTTTCCAAAATTCGATTCAAAATAGATTTTACGCGTTTCCACATTCGAGTCGTAGAAGAGATATCCTTCCAAATGACCAAAACCCTGAAGTGCTACGATCACAATGAAAGTTCCAAGAAAAGACACGATATAGTGGCCCAAACCCGCCAGCATTCCTACAGCGGCGGTCACCCAAATACTGGCAGCTGTCGTTAGACCTGCGATATAGCCTTGTTCAGATTTTTGCAGAATTGCCCCGGCACCCAAAAAACCAATTCCGCTTACAATTTGCGCGGCAATCCTGCCTGGATCACCTGTCTTCGATGACACAAAAACCGAAGCTTGCGTAAATATACAGGAACCCACACAGATCAAAACCAATGTTCTAAGACCGGCTGGCTTTCCCTTACTCTCTCGATCAAGTCCAATAATCAATCCACAAACAACAGCTACCGCACACGATAAAATAAATCGAAAGAGGTCCTCTGTTGAAAGAAATGAGGCTAACCAATATGATTCCATGTCTAGTTCTCTTCTCCTTCTTCCAAAAGATGTCGGTATAAGGTCTTTGGATCAACTCCCAGAGCCTTTGCCGCCTTTGTCTTATTTCCCTTATGAATCAAAATCGCCTTTTTGACGTAGTTGCGAATGAAATTCTCTTTGGCTTCATGCAATGTCGAAAGAGATGCCGGGGCCTGCACCTTACTCGAAAGAAATCCAAAATCCTCGGCAGAGAGAATATCTCTCTGTTTTATATCCACAAGTGCAAGAGCTCGTTGAATCGCATTCTTGAGCTGACGGATATTTCCGGGCCAATCAAAATCTATCAGCAATGAACGCGCCTTTTCATCAAAGCCCTTGATCGATTTTTGATTTTCTCGGTTTGCTTCCTGAAGAAAAAATTCAGCCAAATCCATGATATCTTCAACTCGTTCACGAAGCGGTGGCAGCTCAATAGTGATGGTATTTACTCTAAAGAAAAGATCTTGCCGAAAAAAACCTTTTTCAATTCGACTTTCCAAAGGTTGATGAGTTGCACAGATCAAACGAAACTCGCTTTCTTCTTCTTGCGTCGATCCTAACCGAGTAAATTTCTTTTCTTGAATAACTCGCAAGAGCTTCACCTGCATATGCAATTGGAGGTCTCCGATCTCATCAAGAAAGAGAGTGCCCTTATGCGCCTGTCGGACTAACCCTTCACGATCAGTCACAGCTCCAGTAAATGCCCCTCGTTTGTATCCAAATAATTCACTCTCAATGAGGGTGTCTGGAATTGCAGAGCAATTGACTGCAACGAATTTTCCAGCACCTCGCTGGCTCTGCTTATGAATTCGATTTGCCAGAACCTCTTTGCCGGTTCCTGTTTCTCCAAGAATGAGAACTGAAGAGTCCGATTTTGCTGCCATCTCCACAGACTGCAAAATTTTTATCATTTTGGCATTTTTGGATCCCAACGGCTCTTGATTCACCGTTCTCAACGGCTGAACTTCACTCAGTTTGGAGTGCAAAAGAATTGCGGCATGCGACGAGAACACATTGAGGAATTCCAACAAATCAGGGGCAAAAAACTGCGTTTGGTTTCTATTTTCAAGATAGATGAGCCCCACCAGTTTTTTGTTGTAGAAAAATGGAACGGCCAAAACGGATTTGAGATTTCCCGCGATCACTGATTTTGCTTCACGAAATTCAGGATGAGCCAGGGCATCATCAATAATGATCGGAGACTGCATTTCAATTGCGCGTTTGATAATGCTTTCACTAAAGAACTGATCTGCTTTTGGAATGTCTTCGCGAGTTCCAGTTCTAGCAAATGCAACTCGATGTTTGCCTTCACGATCGAAGAAAAAAAAGTAACCAATTTCAGCTTTCGCAGCAGAAATTGAATCATCCATGAGATAACGACAAGCTGTATCTAGCGACTCGTCTTGCATTTTCCGACTTAAATTCAGAAAATGCTCATACCACTTCAGTCGTTCTTCAATCGTAATTGACGTCATGAATGATCAGCGACCTCGGTTCCCTTCAAATGGGCTCGAACAAATTCACGATTCAAATTTGTGATCGATTTAAATGGAATGCCTTTGGGGCAAACAGCTGAGCATTCAGCTTCGTTGGTACAGGCTCCAAACTTCTCGTCATCCATCGCAGAAACCATGCGAACCACACGACGTTCACGCTCAACTTGACCTTGCGGCAAAAGCGCCATCTGATTCACTTTGGCACTTACGAAAAGCATTGCGGATGCGTTCTTACAAGCTGCGACGCAGGCTCCACACCCAATGCAGGCTGCATTGTCGAATGCCTTTTCAGCAACATCCTTCGGAATCAAAATAGAATTCGATTCCACAGCATTTCCCACATTCACAGAAACATATCCGCCAGACTTGATGAGACGATCTAAAGCCGATCGGTCAACACAGAGATCTTTGACTACAGGAAAAGCCTGAGCCCGAAAAGGTTCCACAATGATTGTGTCGCCATCTTTAAACAATCGCATATGCAGCTGACACGTCGTGGTTCCGACTTGGCCACCATGTGGCTTTCCATCAATCATCACACCACAAGTACCGCAGATTCCCTCACGACAATCGTGATCAAATGCGATCGGATCTTCGTTTTTTTTAATCAACTCTTCATTTAAAACGTCGAGCATTTCAAGAAACGACATATCCGGCGATACATTATTTAAGTCGTAGTCGACCATACGACCTTCTTCGCCGGCCGTTCTCTGTCTCCAAATTTTCAGATGAAGTTTCATTGTTTAATCACCCACTACTTATAACTTCGTTGCGCTAATTTGATATTCTCAAAACTCAGTGCCTCGGTATGACGAGTCGGCACTTTAGAATCTCCTGTGAATTCCCAAACAGCGGCATGAGTAAATGCCTCGTCATTACGTTTTGCCTCACCCTCTTCGGTTTGGTATTCCTCTCTAAAATGACCTCCGCAAGATTCTTCGCGGGTCAAAGCATCTCGGGCCATCAGCTCTCCGAATTCTAGAAAATCGGCAACACGCCCAGCCATTTCCAACTGAGGATTCAAGTTAGATTTCTCGCCTGTCATTCTCAAGGATGACCAAAACTCTTGTTTTAAGTTTGCAGTATCCCCAATCGCCTTTTCCAAGCCTTGACGATTTCTTGCCATGCCCACTTCGTTCCACATAATGCGACCAAGCTGCCGGTGGAATTCTGTGACAGACTTCGAGCCTTTAATGCTAAATAACTGGTCGATTCTGTTTTGAGCTTCTTTTTTCACCTCTTGAAATTGAGCTTCGCTTCCAGTCAGCGGCTGAATCTTGGCCCCTGCGATATAATTCGCAATGGTATAAGGCAAAACAAAATATCCATCGGCCAAACCCTGCATAAGCGCGCTCGCTCCTAAACGATTCGCGCCGTGGTCCGAAAAATTTGCTTCGCCGATGACGAAAAGTCCTGGGATCGTCGACATGAGATTGTAATCAACCCAAAGCCCGCCCATCGTATAGTGAGGGGCCGGATAAATTCTCATTGGCATTTGATAGGGATCGTCACCAGTGATTTTCTCGTACATCTCAAAAAGATTTCCATACTTCGAGGAAATCGCAGGTTTTCCGAGTCTCTTGATCGCATCAGCGAAATCTAAATAGACAGCTTGCTTCGATGCCCCAACACCTAAGCCTTCATCACAAGCCACTTTCGCAGCGCGAGATGCAATATCACGCGGCGCCAGATTGCCGTAGCTCGGATATCGTCGTTCGAGATAATAGTCGCGCTCACTCTCTGGAATTTGCGAAGGACGCCGCTCATCACCAGATTTTTTGGGAACCCATACTCGCCCGTCATTCCTCAAGCTCTCGCTCATCAGAGTCAACTTCGACTGGTAATCTCCTGAAACGGGAATGCAGGTCGGATGGATCTGAGTAAAGCATGGATTTGCAAAACCAGCTCCACGCCTATAGGCTCGCCAAATCGCTGTCACATTACTATTGCGTGCATTTGTCGATAAAAAGAAGATATTCGAATACCCCCCGGTCGCAAGCACAACGGCATCAGCCGAATGGCTTTCTAGCTCGCCTGTTCTCAAATTTCTGACGATGATGCCTCTTGCAACACCGTTGACCACAACGATGTCCAAGACTTCACGTTGCTCAAAAGTTTTCACCTGACCAACATCGACTTGTCTCATCAAGGAACCATAGGCTCCCAGCAACAGCTGTTGTCCGGTTTGTCCACGAGCATAAAATGTCCGAGAGACTTGAGTGCCGCCAAAGCTTCGATTCGCTAGCTGGCCGCCGTATTCTCGCGCGAATGGAACGCCCTGAGCCACACATTGATCAATAATATTCACGCTGACTTCGGCCAAACGATGGACATTCGCTTCACGCGCTCGAAAATCCCCGCCCTTGATGGTGTCATAGAATAAACGATGAACCGAATCCCCATCATTCTGATAATTTTTTGCGGCGTTAATTCCACCCTGAGCCGCAATACTATGCGCACGTCTTGGGCTCTCATGAAAGAAAAAAGCCTTCACCGAATAACCCAATTCACCAAGAGTTGCAGCTGCTGATGCTCCGGCCAATCCCGTTCCAACAATGATCACAGAGTGTTTTCGACGATTTGCCGGGTTCACCAATTTTAATTCATCTTTGTAGCGAGACCACTTTGTCGCGAGATCTCCTCCTGGAACTTTGGAATCGAGTTTCATCGACCGCCTCCACACAGATATAACCAAATGGGAATGAGAACAAAGCCGCCTGTCACGAGCGCGACATAGATCTGAGAAACTTTATGGAACAAGCACTCCCAACGCGACGTCGCCACACCAAGGGTATCAAACAAGCTTCGAAATCCATGCCAAAGGTGAATACCGATCAACACCAACGCAACAACATAGAAAATGACATCTCCCAATTCAGAGAACTCATGCTTCACAAGCCCCGCGAGATCTCTCATCTGAACGCCGTTTTCCTGAATCACTTGCGGATTGCCGAATTTAAAATCTAAAATATGAAAGATGATAAACAACAGAATGATCGTCCCCGATACGATCATATAAGAAGAGCCCAAACTACGGCGACTGCGCCCAGTATTCGACCGATGAACATAAGCCACGGGCCGCGCGCGACGATTCTGCAGAGTTAATTTCACAGCAACGATAATATGAAAGATGAAAACCAAAATCAGCCCAACCTCGGCTGCAATCAAAAGAGGTCCCATGCTCTCAAGTGAATGCGCATATAGATTGAACTTATTGGCATCACTCAAAATAATGAGATTGCCCAGCAGATGCATGAGTAGAAACAAACTAAGACCCAATCCAGTGAGGGCCATGACCACTTTTCTTCCAATGGAAGAACAAAAAAAAGATATCACGAAGCCTTACCTTTCGACTTCTAATGTCTTCGATTTTCAAATGTTGTTCAAGGAGATTCCCAAAATTATTCTGTCGTCGACCCCACTTTGATTGTCGATTCCGCGCAGGCAATTCTGGTCGTGGTCGAACTCGTGCATCTCGAATCAAGACTTGCAAGACCCCGTTTTGCGAATGCAGCATTGAAGAAGCAAAAGTGAGGCGTACAATTCTCTAGGTTTCCATCGTCGTCATCCACAACAAGTGCTCCCTGATAACTCTGTCGATATGAATTCGTGGATACAAGATGCTTAATAAATATTTCACCCGCTTTTTGAACGGCGATTTCATCGCCGTAATGCGCCTTCATCATTTTCAATACATCCCACCACGCGCCACTCACGATGAGAGCTTCAAGATGAGGGTCCCGATTTCGGTCTTTAGGAAAAACTCGGACAGAATCGATATTTCGAATCGGTCGATTATCCACATTCTTGATGAATCCTGGGGCTAATTGAGAATCATTGGTGAGTAAGGATGCCAAAAAATCGCCAACGGCTTCAGAGAACGCCGAGTCTTGAATTCCGCCCAGCGCATCGTCAAGTGCATGCCCCCATTCATGATAGATAATGTCCGCAAAATGTGACGAATTTTCACACTGATCATCCGCTTCCAAAAAGTTTAAAGAACGTTCAGTAGGATCAAACCAAGCATTGCAAGACTTTATGGACTCATCAGCGGCTTTTGTATTCACGCGAATCGGCACACTCAGAAAATCTTCCTGCCCGATACCGATCTGTCGGGGAGCTGAACGAATGAAGTTTCTGACAAATTGGCTGACTCGGCCAATATGCACAAAGCTCATCACCTCATCGAGATTTCCAACGCCAAACTGTGCCACGCCATCAGCTCCGGGTGAAGCTGTGACAGAACTCGTTTTCGATTTTCGTATTTTGGCTCGTGGGCTCACCAGTTCCACAATGGCCCCAATTGGATCGAAACTGAAAGTTCCATCCCGAGCACTCAACTCACTTTTGTCTCCCTGTTTTACAGTTGCTTCGAAAAGTGGCGCTGTCACGAGCCCACTTGCTGGATTACGCCCATAGAAAGTTCCGACAACAGATCCCCCCAGATGAAAGTTACTAGCGATTTGATCGATCGCTCCATGGACTGCATCAACAGAGTAGTTCCATGAGGCTAGCCCTCCGAATTGTCGAATGGTGACTTTGTGAACAAATCGAAACTCCACTTGGTTGCCCGGCATATCGAAGGGCTCAACAACCAACATGATGCGACCCGAAAAAGAATCTCTCTTCCAATTGAAGCGACTATCATCGACGACTGTCTGAATGGCTTCTTCCTGACTAACAGTCGGTCGGTCGGCAATATTAATGCGTCCATACGAGTCATTCGAAAAAGAGATCAGCCGATTGTATTTAAATCGAAATGTAACAAACGCTTTTTCTACAAGGTACGCCTCATCATCCTGGATCAGATATCGCTGATAGGTCACGTATCGGTTAGCACCAGAGAATCTCGTTTGAGCTGGATCAATTCTCAATTCCTGACTCGTCACCTGAAATACGTCGAAGTTTGCATCAACAAAATTGCGGAGCTGCAAATCAATTTCTGGAAGACTTGCCTCTGAGTTCACGAATAGAAATGGAGCACCCCATCCCTGCAGGCTTCTGCCCGCTAAACTCAAACCCTCCCAATTAAAACTGCGGCCCATATAATTCATTCGAACAATCGAGGGAATGCCGAGAATTTCGGGCTGTCTTTCTCCCAAAGTGGATTTATCTTCCAATGTGATTGCTGTTCCATCCATCCAAGGATTAGTTCTGTACTCAGATCTAAATCCATAAACGCTTTGAGCAAAAAATAAAAAAACCAGTCCCCCGAACAGGCTACGCATAGTTATCCCCCTGTACGCAGAATATCGAGGACGACCAAACCCCGCGAGAGTTTTCAAGAAAGTAGTGGCATCGATGCGTCAGTGCCTCGCGTTAAAAAAAACGGCGTGGGATATAACCACGCCGCCGAAAGTTTCTAAAATTCTCCGTGAGAAAATTAGAGACTACCGAGAAACAAAGCTCCGTCAGAAAGAACATCAATCGGCTCAGGCAATCGTCGAGTCACTGCCGTTGAAAGAAGCGCCTCACGAATCTTCTCTACACTTGCTCGACCTGGAAGCGTCGAAATAAGTGCCGCGGCACCAGCGACATATCCTGCTGCCACGGATGTTGTGCGAATATCTTGAGATACCACTTGGCCAGGCAAATACGAATATCCTCCAACAGCTGGAGCGGCCACTGATGCCAAAAACTTTCCAGAGTTAGACGCTGCCTGAATATGGCCATTGCCATCAAGCCCTGCCACGACAATCACGTTGGGAAGTTTCGCGATTTCCTTCAGAAATGCTGGAATATCTTGGTTTCCAGTATTACCGGCAGGAGTCACAACCAACACGTTTTTTTCGCCAGCAGCCTTGAGAGCCTCAACAACAAGTGGGGTTTCAGTTTCATCAAATCCACCTTGGGGCCAGTTGAAATAAATGACCTTAGCATTGTTCTGTACTGAATATCCAATCGCTTCCACCGCATCCAAGCCGGTACCCTGACCATAGCGGCCGTCGGAACCGAGATATCTCGCAATAATCAACTCAGCGTTCGGAGCAACTCCAACCACGCTCGAATTATTTCGACCGGTTGCCGCAATGACGCCCGCGACAAAAGTATCATGACCATGCCAGTCATACGGCAGCCCATCTCCAGAAAAGAAATCGTAGCCGAAGACGTCGTCCGCATAGCCATTTTGATCATCGTCCATTCCATTATTTCTTGAACCCTCAGAGAGTTCTCCCAAGTTCATCGCAAGCGCATCTCGAATGTCTGGATTGGTATAATCAACACCAGTTCCGACGATCGCAATACGTACTCTGCTTCCGTCCGCAGCCTTGCCCGTCGTCTTCTTCCAAAGCTCCGGAGCTCCAATCAGTGAAAGCGGATGCTCTGGCGCTATTTTTAGCGCCTTTACACTTGCATCAACTCGGTTGTGATCCCAATTTACAGGAGGATCCTTCTGAGCCGGCCTGCAAGCAGCCAGTGCCAGCCCGAGAACTAACATTGTCGTTTGTATCAATATTTTTGATTTCATATGATTAATTCCTTATTTGGCCAAAACCTTGAGTGATTTAGTTTCGTATCCTCGGAGATTTGTTGGATCTGCACTTGCCGCGAGACGAATATAGAGTGATTCGCCATTGACGGGAGCAGAACACATTTCTCGATACTCACCCTTCCAATTTTTCGCCTTGCGAAAACCTTGAATCGTATCTTTTACACGATAAGATGCATCCAGAATTTCAATCCAATCGCCGCTGCCACCAAGATTGATCTTGCTGAAACATACCGCGAGTTGTTTGGCTCCCTTATGCTCCACCTTCGTCATCAAATCAAAAGAAACCGATCCTGAAGGACGAGGAGAAGAAATCACATAAGGAACTTCTTCAAGCACTGGTTGAGTCTTCACGTTGACATCGCCAGCAAGTGCGCGACGAATATTGATTCGACCGCTCGTCTCAACAATGCCGCTGAGTTCGGGAACGACATCGACAGTATCCATGATTCGCTGACGAACTTCTGTTGCCGTCATGTTCATGTTTTCTGACCAGACCAAAGCGGCCATCCCAGACACATGTGGAGTTGCCATTGACGTTCCACTCCAAGCCGCATAGCCGCCTTCATAGAGTGCCGCCGGAACGGTCGATTGAATCAAGACACCGGGAGCCGCCACTTGCACGTTCTCAAATCCGTAAGACGAAAATGATGCACGTTGATCCAAGTTGTTGGTTGCAGCCACCGCCAAGAAATTAGGAATCTTAGTCGAATAGTTGCTTGGATAGTTCTCGGAGAAGCGATTGCTCACATTGTCATTACCTGCAGCAGCCGCAATCAAAATATCGTTGTTTGCAGCAACGGCAAATGCTTCTAACAAATGGTCATCTTCATCACCATTCTTAGATTCACGACCACTTGCACCCCATGAATTCTGCAAAATGAATTTCTTTTGCGGATACTTTTGTTTCATGGCAACCGCGTAGTAAATCGCCAACTGAGCATCCCAGTCAGAACCACCACCTTCAGCACTCAAGAATTTGAGCGCCATCAGCGATACCTTTTGATTGATACCGGCAATTCCCTTGAAATTATTTCTCAAAGCTCCGATGACACCAGATACGTGCGTGCCGTGGCCTTGATCATCCATTGGATCGCCATTACGAGATACGAAGTTATAACCGTGAACATCGTCCACATAGCTAATTCCATATTCCGAATCAGCGTTGTTATCGTCGTTGATATTGTTGTCAGGAATTTCCTCTGGGTTTACCCAAATATTACTTCCGGGCATCACCTTCTTCTTGCCATTCACCATCTCGGTAATCGCCAAGTCTTCGTGGAAATAATCAATTCCTGTGTCAATCACAGCAACCACAACCTCATGACTACCGGTTGCTGTCACGCCAGCCATTCCGATATCCGATCCCACACGACCTGCCAGCGCGCGTGGAGCCTCTTGGCCGTAATTCTCCAAAGCCCATTGGGTCTTGGAAAGTGGATCGTTCACACGAAGAGCTTCTGTTGTCACAAGATAGTTCTTCGAAACAGAAATCACTTTATCGTCCGACTTCAACGCCTTCATGACTTCGTTGATCGACTGATTCGAATTTACCTTGAGCAAAAATAACGGCTGGGTCGGAACTTTATCGAGCAAAGAGACATCAATTCCCTTCGCCTTCATATTTTCGACCACGGGCGCCAAATACTTTCGATCTCCCAACTTTACTTCCACCTGACCAAGAAAATACTTCTCTTTCGGATGAATCGATGCCGTTGCCTTTTCATGGATGATGACGTCATCTGACGGCATCGTCACTCTACTGTCAGAGCAGCCTGCCATCAAAACGGCAGCGGCCACCCCAAATCCTATAAACCCAATTTTCTTCATATCCCCTCCTCGACTCGTTACACTTATTGCAAAGTTTCAAGCTTTACTTTTAGAGATTCGACCACGGCCTCACCCACTGCCGTTGCGAGCGACAAACGCTGCTCACCGAATCCCCGATAATCCCCGAGATTCTCACGGCTTACCTGATTTCCGAATGCCACACGCGCAACCAAATAGGTCATGCGCTGATTCGAATCGGCCGCTTTGCCAGACTTGGAACTTGGATAATATCCCGAATAACCCAAGTGCACGACCAACCGAGTGTTTGGCAGTTGCATGACTTCATTCAGCGGACCTTCCAAGGTAATTCCATCGGTTGCGCCCATGAAATGACCGGGGCCAGCCTGACCCAAATCCTCAATTTCTTTTCTTAACTGAAGTGCTGCCGGATCTTTGGCTGCATCACCCTCGTTGCCAACATCCCGTGAGCGATATGATCGCGCACTGGTGACCAATTCCTTCGCATTCACAAAAGCGTCGGCTGGCGCGGATTTCACTTCCATCAACACACCCAAACCGTCACCAAGTCCCCTCAGTTTGAGATAAACAAACTGACGGCCGTCCTTGCCAACATAGGGCCTTGCATACGCAACCTCTCGAAATACTTCAGGAAGTCTCTTGAAGTCTCCGAGCACAGCCCTCACTTTTTCAGGTTCCTTCTTCACCAATGTCTGTACAAAGAAAGAAAGCCCCGTTTTCGTAGCGACGGTTTCTCCTCTTTCGAGACGGTCGAGAATGCGATTCTCTCCTGCGCCTACTGATAATGATTTAATGCCTAATACGAGTGTTAATACGATAGTCGAAAGACTAACAATTCTCACAATCCCCATTTTTTCCCCCTAACGTCTCTGAGTATTGCGCACGTCGTCAATTAAACGCAAGGCGTTTTTGTGGCGCGTCAAAAATAATTATAATTTCGTGAAGTATTTTTTATAAATTTTTGCTATGTCTCTGACTCAATTTTTGGTGGTGGTGGATAGAGAGAAGTGATCAAAACAAAAGTGAAATCAAAATTTAGCGCTACAATAGCCCTCACAATCTTGGTTTCTCTTCCTTTGACCTCCACACAGGCAAAAAGCATCTGTTCAACCGCCCTCGGCTTTCTTTCTCCCAGGAAAATCGGACATCTTTTTAAAGTAAGAAATCCAATCCCTGCTCATGGCGACCAAAAGCTTTTTCCAAATCATCTCATTCAACAGACCACTCACGCCCATCCAAGCCCAACAGATATTCAGACCCTCGTAGACAAAGTCTTAAGCTACTCAAAATTGCTCTACCGATGGCGATTCATCACGAAGGCAGAATATGAATCCTATGTATTCAATATCGAAGCTCTCTCTCAACTGCCCGAAAAAGTCAGAGCAGCCTCACCACACACAACCCAAGAAGAGGCGCCTCTCGCTCCTTCTGATGATGGTTGGCTTGAGGCAGGAAATCCATTTTATCCCAGCAATGCGAATGAACTTTTCAAAAAACCTGCGGCTGACGTTCACGTTGATGATTTTATCAGCCTAATCGACTCTAGCTGGAATAAGTCGGAGAGAACTATTCGTCGCAGCCCCGATATTTATGTGCTGCATCCAGCTTGGCGAAAAACGGGCACGCTTCTTGGACAAGGAGCTCATGGCTTGGGGGTCGTATTGGGCGCCTCACTTGCTTGGGCAGTTCTCACTTCTCTGAATGACTCCTTCAAGGGTCCGGTTTCAGCCGAAACAACGCGGCTATCGTATGAGCAAAGAGCTAAGGCGACATTCGACAATTTTCGAGCCGCATCCCCCAAGGTCCGAGAGGGCTTGTGGAATTTTTTCCTCCGAAAGCACGGAATGTTTTCGTGGCTTCATAGCGAAGCCCGAGATGAACTTGTACAGGCCGATATGTATCTGATGCTGGTAGAAGGGCGCCTCGAAAAGGCTGCTGAAAACAAAGATAAATCGCGAATTTTAGTTTTGTTATACGCATTATTTGAATTCGAAGGTCGATTTGCAGACGCCTTGGAAGACCCCGCTGGCGTGAATATGAAAACCAGACTCAATGAGATCCACACAACTTACGACCCGACAGGTGCCATTCGTAAATCTTTTGAAACTGAATTCCCGGAGTTCAACAGCCGCCCCAAATAAAAGCCGCATGGCAAAGATACGTGAACAAACGCTGGTACTGTCACGACACTACTTCAGAATACTCTTGATCGCGGCACTGTTTGTATCCAGTTTTGTCACATTGGTTTTCAATATTTCGACTGTGGCTCCTAGCCTCGTCGCCAAGGGAGTGAGTTGCTCCGAAATCCCGAGCAAGACCTCCAGCGAATTACTTACAGAATTGATGGTTCGGATACGCGCTTCTGGAGATCTCAGATCGGAAAGGAGTCGGAGTTTCCTGATTGATTCATTCATATAACGATCATGCTCTTTGTTATTGTGTAACCACTGCTTCGCCACAGCCAATGAAGCTTCTATTTTCTGAATCTCAACGGAAATCTCCTGACGTTTTTTTTCGAATTGAGTGTAGTAGTCGTCCTGTTTCTTTGCATCCGCCGCATTTTTTTCACTCATACTCTTACTTGAAGCAAGAGCATAAATCGAAGCAATGGCTTTCGTCATTTCATCTACTCGAGGCAATCTCTCGACGACCAATTTGCCGGCCCCTTGATAATTGACTAATGTCTCGAATAACCCCGGCTTTTCTCCAAGTGAGTGCCAAGCATCTGAACCTGTTTTCAATTTTTCAAGATCAGGTACGTTTTTAAAAGTATTGCGTTCTATCGCAAACGTCACAGCCCTCTCGATGTGTCCCATCATTTCATCATGTGGCACATCGTACGCGGCCAACAAGGCAGTGAGATACGCGCGATACGCTTCACCCTGAATTTCAACGACGAGTTTATCTACGGCTTTCGCTTGTTGAGATTCCTGTTCGTTCACCGCCATCGCCTCAGTCATCTGAACCTTTATACTGGCGATCGACTTCTCAATAATTTCGATCTCTTCTTGCATATCAACGATGTGGCGCCCACTCGCAGATGATGAGTTTATATCTGCCTGCGAAATGAATAGATGTAGACCTAATGTGAGTATCATAACGTTAGACTCCTTTTTATTGTGGCATCATAGTTGCAACCCAATATGTTCCTAATTTTTCCGCGAATTTGAGCGGCAAATATCCAGTCCAAGCCCGATTACTAGCAATGCGCTGGATATTCTCGTCGGAAATCCCTAGACCTTTCATAAAGGCCAGTCGCTGCTGCTGGCGCTGAGCCCATCGAACGCGCTCCACCAAAAGACGCAGAGTTGCGGATTGCTCTGTCAGTAAGCCGCTCCGAGCGATCAACTGATGATACTCCAAAAAAATCGCCTCATAACATTTCAGCGGCACTCGCTGAACAACGACACCCGAGAAAATATCGTTCATGATCTGTCGACGTTGAAACAAAGCATTACCCCTGATTGATACCAAAGATTTGAGTTCCGAGGTCTTGCCAAACATCATAATGCCCTCAACCATCGCCTGAAATTTTTTTGATTCATCTGGTGACGATAGATCTTTAAATTCTTCCACTGTCTCGGGCTCGGCCCTGGCTGCAGAGACCTGCCTTCTCACTCCCCAATGACGCTCTGCGGATTCTCGCGCTTCACGCTCTAGAATAGGTTGATATTTGGGCTTTATGTTTCCGCTGCCATCTTGGTGCAACCGCGCAATCTTCAGACAGAGTGCGTGGGACATGGGGATAGACAGCCTGTCCTGATAGACATCTAGTGCGTGCCTCGGCAGCTTCAGCAATTCAATCGTCTCGTTCGCATCCGCCTCAAGGGCCACGCGAAGTTCATGTGCGGCCGACCTTCGGTGCTCTGAATCCGCCACTTTTAACGACGCAAAGTCCTCAACAATTGTTGAAAACAGTCTAAACTCATCGTCACTGAGAACGAAGGGCCGGGTGTTTCTATTTATGATCCTTGTGTAAAGACTCCTCGATCCGGCCAGGGCCCCAAGCTGTCTTGATCCAAACCCCAGATTCAACAATCGTTCGATGAGATCCCGATGATTCTGGTTTCCGCCATTCATGGCTGCTTCTGTCACTGCAATTGCTTCCACCATATCGGCGCGATTCGGAAGAGCCCCCGAAGGGCGTTGTTTTAGGGCATTACTCAACTTTCTTTCGATCAATCCAGGATATCGCCTTTCACTTCGAAAGAGCCGCTGAAGTTTTTGCACCCACCGAGCTTCAAATCGAACTTCTACTCCCGACCTGCGGTCGAGAATATTTTTAAGCAGGTCGACAGGAGCCTCCGAAAGTTCTTCCAAATCAGCGACTGAGATTTCTTTATGCTGCTCTAGAAATTGTTCAATCTCAAATATAAAACGGGCTCCCGGATCAGCTTTTCGACGCCAAATACGCCGGCCTGTCGAAGGGTTTGAACCCCCCACAACAGACGCCATATTACCTGCGCAATCGGTTGCCGTGTTACCCGCCTGGACCTGCGGATTTGGAGATGTCGTCGCCTCCGTTATAGGCTGGTCATCACTCGCAATAGCCGGAGTCTGCGCAACGGCCCAGACCAACATCAACTGGAGAAGCCCCAAATTTTTTATCCAATTCATTTAAAATCAATACCTTGAGGTGGATACCTACCAAAAAGCCCTCAAAAAACAAGCCCCCCTAAGATATCGTTTTAAGCTGCTTCCATAGGTACCAGGTACACCCGGTACCTATGGAACGCCGGTACCGGGTGTACCTGGTACCGCGGCATCATCCCGTTTTATCATGGCGTCTGAGGATCATATGAATGAGGTCCAAAGAAATCTGTCGTCTCAGCGGTAATACCCTGACCGGTATCTGCAGTCTGATCTCTAGCAGTTATTTTCTCTGAGCCTATGGCTCGTGTATCTGTAGATGAGTGCAAGCCCCGGACCAAAAGTTCCGCGCCCTTTCGAGAATCGAGAGGCTTCGCCACGAATTTTTTCTCGGCCTTCCTAAGCGCATCCGAACTCACTTTTGAAAGCGCTCGCTCCTCTGCCTTTTCCTTCGCTTCAATTATCTTGCCTATTTTCTTATCCAACCGTCGATTGTCGTAATTTAGCCGCCGTGCTCGTTCCATTTCAGTGATAGTAATCCGACCATACAATGATTTAGATTGCGAAAGATCTTCGCGAAGGGCCACCAGATACTCCTCCTTCGCCCACAGAGCTTTTATATCAACAGCTTTATTCCGGATATAGGACTTCACATTGTCTTGTAAGGTTTGAATTCGATCTAATTTCTGAGAAAATGTTGATGCAGCAGTTTCTCTTCCGACCGCGTCCTTAATCTCCTGGCTCGGGTAATCTCCAGGCTGAGGAGGAGAAGGAAGGTCGGTAGCGTCGTTCGCTCGTGCAACATTTGCGTAGTTCAATAAAATAAATGCAGAACAAACTCCAATTTTAAGAATTTTCGTCATGACCGTTAACCTCCAGATTGGAATGAATATTTTCAACACAAAAAATTCAGAGTTGCCTCGTTAGACGCGGCAAAGGGACTCTGTCGTTGAGAAAATGCAAATGACGGGCCAGTCACAAAACCAATAGGTACCAGGTACCGACGGCAGTAACTATTTTCAAGGGATCTGGAGTTCTTTCAAGGACAGGAAATGTTTCAAAAGACCGGAATCCAACAAAAATGTTGTCATCGTGTGAGTCACATTCTGGCCGTGAAGGATTCGAAGAATAGCCATTTTCTGCTGCAATCGAATGACCTCCAAAATTTCTGCATTTTCGAATAACGTGGGGTCAATTGACCAGTCATGAAAGAGCATAGCTATTTCCATATGACTGTTAAAAACGTTCCGGAATTCCTTCAGTTGAGGCGGGCCATTGTCGGCGAGAAAAGAACGGCGATATGTGGTGGAGGCCTTTCGTCGAAGATCGTTCAAAAATGAAGAAGGCAAATGGAGCTGCTCGGTCAAGTCGTCGGGGGCTTCCGACAAAATATCGACGAAATCCGCGAGATACCAGTCTGGAGTCGATAGGTGTTTTGCGTGATCGTGGTCATACGCATTCAGGTCCAAAATATTTATTTTTCTCTTTAAGATAAGATTCGAGCGATTCTCAAGCCACCGTTTTGCACTGCCCGCATTGAACATTTTTACCTTGGCATTATCCAGTCCATCAAATTCTGACCGCGCCTTCTGCACAATATGACGAATCAAATCATAGGGAAGACTTGGATCTATGAACCTCAATTCAAAACCCATTAAGTCGGCGACGTCATACTTTCCAGGCGGATGAAAAGCCGTGAAACCGCGATAGTAACCATTCGACATGGAAGAGCCATCACTATTCTGAGCTCCTTCCAATAACCCAGTCAGGCCGGGGGCATCGACTTGACCGAGAGGACGATGAATCCAAGAGTGAGCCAACATCAGCCCCTCAAACTGATTGAAATCGTGAAAACCAAATGTTGCACCTGCATAAACAATAGAAACCATTTGACCAATCAGTTCCCATTGCCGAAGGATCTCCGTTCGTCTTGCCGACGCATAAGAAGTCTTTCCGCTCGATTCCCGGTTATGAGAACCATGAAACCTTGGGCGAACCAAATGAAGGTGGAGAGGTTCCGGATCAAGGCCAAGAATTTTCTGAAAGTTCCATATGTCACGCACTAAATCTTCCGGCGGACGAGAAGAACGAAACTTGATTTCCAAACCGCCGCCCAATTTCATATCATGCGGCGATCGAAACTCTATCACTGGAAGAAGTTCAGGCGGAGCAGAGATCGAATGATCATTTGAATTCACTGGCCTTCCAAATATCGATGTAACCTCCGGAAAAGGCTGGATCTTTAAAATGTTTCGAAATCGCAGCCCAGGGATCGGATCTTTGAAATTCCCAGTCTCGCGACGAATCGCCGCACGCATAATACGAGCTTGTAGATCTGGGTGTCCGTCCAAATCTTGAAAGGTCCCTTCTTCGACAGAAACTCCGGCACGCGCTAACTGAAGTTCGCCTCTTGCCCAATCCGGAAGAAGTTTTCCATTCGCTTCAAATAGAGAGACAACTTTGCCGTCACTGGAAGTCAAATATTGCGCAAGTTGGCCGGACAGATCTGGCTCCCATTCCGCCCCGGAGTCTCTTGGAAATTGCTGGCGCTCGCCACCAAGCAATTTGATTGCATTATTGCCACCATCGGCAAGCAAACTAAAATTCCCAAACGGTTACAAGGCCGCAGAAAACAGCGCCAATTTTAAGGAACTCTCTAGCCCCATTCTGAATGCTCATGGCGACGGCATAAAAGTGCAATTTCTATGCCTTGAAATAGGCCTCGAATTGACTCAAATTGGCAGTAATGTCCGAAAATTCAAAATCCCCTAATGGCACAATTCTTGCTCCACCGAGGTGGATGCGCTCGATGAAGATTGCCTCCATACTTTTTTTCCTTTTACCAGTGACTGGATTCTCTACGCCCACTTCAGTTTCTCATGGAATCAGTGCATTTAGAATAAATGTTAAAAATTTATCAAATGGAGCGAAGAGTTATTCTTCAAACTTCCCCCGTGTGGGATGTCGGATTTTATTATCTGCAGTAGGTTTAGGTTCACTGGGGTTGGCGGAACTGATTCCTGAATCAAGAGGCGTACTTTTGGGTATATTTGTTGCCGGGAACGGACTTTCTTTTATCGACTCTTTCTTCACTAAACGGGCTGCTCTGGCACGGCAGGGCAGCAGGCTGAAACGTTTTAGTCGCAATGTATTGCAGGGTGCGCAAAATCAATTTTCGAAACCAAATTCCTCTGCCGATTCATTTTCTAATGAGCGGCAGGAGTTTGCCAAACGAGTGACGACAAAATATTCATCACTCACAGGAAAATCTGGCGCCACAGACGGAGCATGGACCGAATTCACAGCAGCCTGGGAGAAAGATCCACAAACAATTGAGCAGATCAATGCAGTTTTAACGGATGAGTTGACGAATATTGAAACTGAATATTTGAATCCCCATAATCGAGGGACGATAGTTTCAAATAAGATTTTAATCGATGCTCAAGAGAAAATTCTTGAAGTTCTAGCTTCGTCACTGGCCCAGTACGCCTTCGAAAAAGGAAGGCGATAAATCAATCTTTTGAATTATGATTTCGTCCCACAGTTACAGGGTTGCGGATACATTTCAGAAATTTTTGGAGGTGATCAAAAATTGTGGGCTTTTGCCAAGCAAAAGCTCCGAGGGCAGTAAGCAAAGTTAGCCACAAAACCAGTAGATACCAGGTACCAGGCGTCACCTCGTCATAAGCAGAGTATCTGGAGACCGTCTGGATTAACCTCATAGAAATCAACTCTAGTCCGCGTTTTACTCACTGTAAAACTGACAACGATAATCTGGTAGCCATTTGGCTCGGAAATTGCTGAGTAGAACAGAATGAAGACGTTTATATTGGGCATTCTCTTAGGTTCATTATTTCTATCTCCGCTCGCCGCGGCTGATTACCATAAATGGGCAAGAGAAGCTGATCTAGCGTTTGCGCAAATTTCTTTATCCCCGTCCATAGATGGACAAGTTCAAGCCGTCGAATCTCTACGTCATTTGATTGTTCTTCTGGCGGCAGATAACAACGATGAGATGTTAACCTATACGAATCGTGAGGCCGTCGCGCCTCTCTTGAGAGGCATTTCTTCTTTGCTTTTGACGGAAGACTTGACGGCGAAAGTGCGTACTTTGAAGAATGAAATAGATTCTTTCCTTTTGACGCGTGCATTTTCTCGTGCAGAAAATTTGGAGCTCTTTAGAGCATTTAAAGCTCAAAATCAAAAGGCCAAGCCGCCCGCGCTCAGCCGTCATACAAACGATCTCGTTAATCGCTTACGCAAAAAACTAGTGGGAAAAACATTTCCCTTTGGCGACCTTGAAGAGCTCCTAATGCAGTATGATATGTCTCAGACTCAAAGAATTGTTCGAGCTTTCAAGGCCACGCTTGTTCGTGCGGCGGACTTAAACGCAGAAGAAAAATCGTTCGCTTGGGAGGGCTTTGCATCTCTTGTTACGAAGTTCCATTCTCGATTCGGTCATTGGAAGAATGCAGGGTACCAGTCCGTCGATGGAAGTTTTCTCTATTATGGCAAGAGTCATTATCTTGCGATTGATCCGAAAGGTCGGATTTGGACTCAAAAAAGAAATAGCTTTTTGACTGCGGCAGAATGCAACTTGTTTAGTGCGCCAGAACGCGACCGCCCTCTCGATTTTTCTCAGTTTCGGCTGCATATCGAACCCGATCAGATTCGATTGGCGAAAGAAGTAGTCCTAGATCCAAGTGAAAATCCAGGCGTTCGACTCGGCGCGAATAAAACTTTGAACTCCATTCTCAGAGGGAACTATTGGGAACTAAACGCCGGGCAGATAGAAGAATCCAGAGCTGCCGTCGACGAAATTCGGGAGAGATGCGCCGACGAACTCGCTCGCTTGAGACTTTACTAAAAAACAAGATTCCCTTGATCTCCAACCATGCCCCGTCCCTCAACCTTTACCAAAATTGTCCCCCATCCTCTTTCACGCGGGAGGGAGGGATGTCGTCGCACCATCTTCGCTTATATCTAGTTCGTGATATCCTGTAGGCGAATGACTAACGAATTCATTTCGGAGGTCAAAATTTGAGCGAGTCTCCAGAAAGTTCCAGGCGTTTCAGTTTGTTTCGATACTCCGTGACGCACAGAAATTTTCGAGTCTACGTTGATACTGCACAGCTCCCAGCGCGAATCAAAATCGTTTGGATATCCAGGGCGGAACTTAAAAATATTTTACTGTCCCCAATTGATCGAAAAATCACTCAATCATTTTGTGACTAGGGGCGATTCTTTGAATTTCAAAGCGACTTGCTCCTTCAAGAGCCTTATCAGACTCTTGACCTCACGGATCGATTGCACTCGGTTTTCTCTCGAGTCCATCAACTGATAAAGAATTCCTTTCGCGGTTTTATCGAGGGCCGGATCTTCGAATAATGAGATCTGGTTTATGAATTGAAATAAGATCTGCGTAGGGTATTCCATCGTTTGAAGTTGATCAAAAGGATCGGTTGCAGCTTGAGATCTCTGCGTTTTGATAAGGAGTTCAAAAATCATCATCCCGATCGAAAAGAAGTCGTAGTTGTAATCAATTTTACCATCGACAATGTCTTGAAACGGAAAGTAAGGGGGTGCTGCACCAATTTTAGAATGTAAACCTTCTCGGGCTTCCAGCTCCAAAATAGTTTTGTCTCTCATTTGAGCGGGGTCCAAGACTCGAATCTTTTCCCCAGCCGCCATCACATTCGAAGGCGAAATATCAATCCCGATTTTTCCCATCTTGTGTAGGGCTTCAATGAAATCACAAAGCTGCAGGAGGTAATCGAGATACGTTTGAATAAATGTACTTCGAGTTTGAGAAGAGAATCCCTCATCCGGATTCAAGATTTGAAATTCATCGAGAAGACTCTCTAGGCTTAGCCCATCGAAGAACTCAATCATTAAGCCACTGACTCGTTTGGGCATCTCATTGTCTTTGCGTAAATTCAAATCAAGTGATGCTCGTCGAAAAAAGTGAGCGAGATGAGGCAGGCCCCCTCTCGCCGAAGCCTCATATTGGCGCGCCTCAGTTTCTAGAAGGTCAGCGTGGTCGGGCGTAAGACTCGCCTTGAACGCGCGAAGTTCCTTTGGCCTCTTTCGATGAGAAATTTTATAAACCACGCCTCCTCCACCTCGGCCAATCTCCGCAATAACTTTCCAATTCGGATCATACGCATATGCGACCCCAGGCAAGCCCAAAAATCGTCGCCCGATTTCGAGCAAATCTCTGGCGCAAGGCATTGCTTGAGTAAGCAATAAAAACTGAAGGGTGAGCGTCGCGAACACGAGCCTATTTTTTGCAAGCCCTATGCCAAGTTGTACACGTGGTAAGTGCTTATTTTTTCGCGGATTTTTCGAGCGCCATCCAAGTGTTTTCGAGAAGAGTTGAGATGGGCATGGGACCGACGCCCCAAGACCAGGAGAGCGATCCACAGGCGATCTAGAAGATCGCCATTACTGAGATGGTCCCAAAAAAACCGCCGAGATTTTTAATCACTAACTATGAAATTTGTGGGAAAGCCCTCCGGCCAGTGCTTGAAAAATATGATTCGGTCTGTGTCAGGGTATTCATTTATTTTATTTTTCGTCCGCCAACCTTCAGTAGATAAGTTTTAGCGTCGAACTCGCTCCGAAGCTCAAATGAGGTGACGCGACGTAAAAATTGCTCATTAGTTTGGGTTCAATTTCAAGACATGCTGAGGCTATCCACCGATGTCCCTAAAGTCGCACGAGTCGTGTGGTAGTTACATCATCCCGATGCAATGAAATATGCGAAATGAGTTCCGGATGCTGGCTCAGCCAATTGAGAGTTTCCACATTGATACCCGCCACCAGTCGATTCGGCTTGTCATAGGGCACGGACTGTCCAAAGAAGAATTTCTTACCACTGGGATCTTCAGTTTGAAGTCGACGACTAATGATCATCATCATTTCAAAGCTAACAAGAGAATTGGGCATGGTCCGCATTCTTTGAAGCTCAGATAACTCCAATTCATTGACGCCTTTCTCGAAGTCTTGTCGAATAACAATCTCAACTTGAAGACTTCGACGAATAATGACGTTATTCCGTCGACTTATGCTCACTCCATTTCCAGTTGAGAAAGCCTCAAAAACGTCCGCATCCACAATGAGCCCGTCTCGTGGAGGGAGAAAGGAAATGGTGGGGTTATTCAGTCGTTGAAGCGCCTCTTCATCTGAAATTATATTTCCGGATCTTTGAAATTCTTCCCATTGGAAATCTGCTATCGTGCGATCGTAAGACTTAACTTGATCATCCGCAGCGCCATCACGAAAAGCATAGACAGAGAGCTCTGGGAATCGCGCTAGAACTTCTTTCAAAACGCTCTCGCTATGATGGAGTTTGTCATCCGCATAGACAATATGTTCAAATCCTGCAGCGTAGTTGTTAAAGCCGTTTTTCGGATCAAGCAAGAAAGCAAGCACTTTGCCTTTTTCATTCTTGGGTCCGACGAAAATGACCCCGCCCTCAATGAGCACAGGCTCGATAAATTCAGGCGAATGAACGAGAATTTTCTTTCCACCTCCGAATGGATTCCTTTTGGAAAAATCTATTCCGAGTGATGCCAGCTGACGAAGACTTGCTCCCGCAAGCTCGGGTGGTCGTGCCGTCAACGCTGCGTCACGAAGAAGGTCTCGTCCTTGAATCAAATAGGAAATCATATTGGGAATAAAATCTTCGACAGCGACCATTTTCGTCACTTCTTGCACTTGGAGCCACATTCCGATTGCTTTCTCAATGGCGCGATCTTTTGTCAGTCCTTCTGCGGTAAATCTAGAAACCAGATCTCCGTACCACTGGTCAGAGCCTAAAGTCTGAGCTGTTCTCATAATGGTATTGTCAAGACCCTGAACGTGGAGTGTGTGATCGAAGAGAACGGTTAATGTCGCGGCACAAGTTCTCGTTTCCGTGATTTTGTCTCTATATTCGAGATGCCCAGCCTGAGCGAATTGAATTGCGAAAGAAATTACTAAACCAAAAAACCAAGATTTTCTCACGATCCATTCCCACCTTTGAATCCTTTGGTACTAACGCAGAAGGAAATACTCAAGTGATAATAAAGTACTGGACCCTATTTAGAACCTGCGTTACCGGCACTTGTAAGTTATATTCTGTATTCGTGGTTCCACTAGACCGTTGTCTATCCCTGCCTCGCCCGATGACTTCTTCAGTGACGTCGGCGGAGGCAACAGACAATACGCCGTGATCCGAACGACCGCATCAATCTTTTGAATTTTGATTTCGTCCCACATTGACAAGGTGGCGCATACATTTCAGAAATTTTGGGACGTGATCAAAAATTGTGGGCTTTTGCCAAGCAAAAGCTCCCAGGGCAGTAAGCAAAGCTAGCCCGATATGCCCAGCATTGAGATGAACTAACGGGCTTTCAGATGACGCGATCGCAAGAAGAGGAGTTGATGCGCTCATCAGCGCCGCTATCAAATAAGGCATCGTCTTTCGCGCTTCATCACTTCCTTCGACTGTTTGACTTTTTAACTGATCCCACAAATATATGCCCGCGAAGGTCGTCGTAAAAAATCCAGCGTGCAAAAGACTTGTAAAAGTATTTTCTTTAAAAAACTGAAGAGTGAGCTGAGGCAATTGACCAAAAAAACTCCACTTTTCTTTTTGAATCTCCGTCATCCATTCTTGCCAATGAAAGCTTGCGAAATAAATTCCAGAAAACATCACCGACGGAATCGCCTCTTTGAGAAACTTCTCGTGGCCTCGACCGGTCGAAAGATTAATCCAATTGGATAAAGATCTTCGATAAAAAACAAAAATGAAATTCAAAGATGTGCTTCCAATCATCATGGGCAGCAATATTTCTTTCGGATATTTAACGATGGCAAATCCAAGCAAGGTGAGTTGGCTTGCTGCAAGTCCAGTGAGGCCGCCCTTAAATTCACTTTTAACTGGACTTTGCAGACTGGATGGACCCGGCAAAAGATAAAGAGCTTCACGAACGATTCGCGCAATCCCATAGCCGTGAGGCCTTGTAATTACGTGAACGGGAACTGACTGAAGTCCCTTCTTGTCTAAGGCCACTCGAATTTGATCGCGAGTTTTCGTAGAGGCACGCGATAGGAACGGAACGCCCACGGCGACGATGACCCCATCAAGATTTTCTAAATCACCAATAGCCTTTTGAAAATCTTCTTCATTGAGAGATGAAAGTTTGATCCCGTTGGTTGTATCGAGTCTTCTCTCCGTTTTGCCATCCGTCGAATCGTAAATGGCTGGTGCAAAATAAATTCCAGGCGGAAGATCTTCGTCTCGAAGCCGATGGATTGTCGCGTCATCAGCTGCATACAGCAGCGCCGGAAAAACAAATCCTATATATAAAATATGGGTCCAATGCCTGAACCTATCCATCATGTTGGCAGGAGTCCTAAGATAGAATCGCATTTATGAGCTAAAAGAGCTCTTGCGAACTCATCGGGAAGCACCGTCCCAGATTCCCTCCAAAATCTGAGTTGAAAATCTGCAATTTTCGGATCGAAATTATTCACCCGATTATCGGCACCACCATAGCGAAATCCTACAACCTCGATTGCTCTCGGCGCGGTTTTATTTACTTCAGTAAAAAAATCCACGACATGCTTTACGTTCTTCGCCTTATCGTCGATAAAGTGAATTTTTCTCACTCCATCCAAAAGATTCGCACGCTTCAAAAACTCGTAGAGCGAAGCTCCTTTATTACTTCGAGGGCCATTAAAGATAATTCCCTTTTCAAACAAAACGCGATATTCGTCGTGCGTATCAACGTTCAAATTTAACTCTTTCACAGGGAACTTTGCTTTCGAAAAATCTACGCCAACCGATCGGAGCTGGCGTCTGGTGATTTTGGCTAAACTCGGCCTTCGTACAGTAAGCCCTAGCACTAAAACTTTTCGCTTTTGAGCTTCTCTGATCAGCGGTGGGCCTTCTTCGTGCACTGGCCTTACCCTGATACTCGCCTGAAGCTTCTCCCAAATGCCTGCAGCATCCTGAAAAGCTTCGCCGGGGATCGTCCCATGCTCAACAAGCGTCTTCGCCGCAAATTCGAGCCATTGATTACTTCCGAGCATATGCGCTGATTCAAAAATCGTATTATCTAGATCAACGACCACGATGGTTCCATCACTGAGATCGCGAAATGGGAGTAAGAAAGAATTCGTTTCGATGATTTGGGTTGAGGCTGGATCGTTACACCATGACTGGCTGGTCCAGATTAATGTAATGACAAAAAAAAATAATTTTAATCGATCGCTCACTCACCCTCCCACTTAATGAAACTATGCCGTTTGATTAGCGAGCTTTTAAAAATTGCTCAATAGATTTTTGAGAACGAGAGCAGAGGAATACCAGGTTTACATAACATCTCCCGGTACCTCTGCGAGAGAACTATCCCAACTTGAGACGAGCCGCATTGAGGGCGGAGCCAGCCTTAAACCATTCGATCTGCTCAGCCGTCATCGTATGGCGAACTTCGAAGTTCTTTGTCTCACCCGATGATTTTTTCAGCTGGACCTGCAAATTCTTTTTGGGAGCCAAAGTGGAGAGCCCTGAAATCGTGACACGATCTGCTTCGTCAATCAGATCGTAAGACTTCGGATCCACAAAATGCAGTGGCAACAATCCCTGTTTTTTCAAATTCGTTTCATGAATACGAGCAAAGCTCCTCGCAATGACGGCGGCACAACCCAAATATCTGGGCTCCATCGCCGCATGCTCCCGAGAACTACCTTCTCCATAATTCTCATCACCGATCACAATCCAACGCGTATTCTTCGCTTTATATTCTCGAGCGATATCAGAAAATCCCTGAGACTTCGCACCCGTCAAAAGATTCGTGCCCTTTCCAGCTTCCTTGGTAAATGCGTTCACCGCGCCAATAAACATATTGTCACTAATCTTATCTAAATGGCCTCGATACTTGAGCCACGGACCAGCCGGCGAAATATGATCGGTCGTACATTTTCCAGAAGCCTTTAACAAAATGGGAAGGTCCAGAAAATCTTTGCCGTTCCAAACATCAAACGGCGGCAGCAAGGCCAATCGATCGCTCGACGGATTAATTCTGACATCCACTTTTCCACCCTGGACCGGAGCGACATAGCCCTTCCAAGAAATGGCAAAACCCTTTTTTGGGATATCGGCAGCCGATGGCGGGACCGATAGCTTAATTTTCTTCCCGTCTTTGTCGAGCGAATCTAAAAGAGGATCGAACGATAATTTTCCGGCAAGTGCCATTGCCATCACAATTTCTGGACTCGCAATAAAGGCCAGAGTTTCAGGATTTCCGTCGTTTCGCCGTGGAAAATTTCGGTTGTAAGACGTGATAATTGAATTGCGATCGCCCATCTTGCTATCATCACGTTTCCATTGCCCAATACAGGGCCCACAAGCATTCGCCAAAACTGTGGCGCCAACTTGTTCTAAAATTTCCATATAGCCGTCTCGTTTTATGGTCTCAAAAACTTGCTCCGAGCCTGGAGTCACCAAAAGCGAAACTTTGCTCTTTAAACCAGCCGCAATTCCTTGTTTTGCGACCGCCACCGTACGCTCGATATCTTCATAAGACGAATTGGTGCAGCTTCCAATCAACGCCGCAGATAGCTGATCAGGATAATTATTTTTCTTCGTATCTTCTTTCAGCTGAGAAATGGGACGAGACAAGTCGGGCGTATGCGGACCCACGACATGCGGTTCAAGTTTGTCCAAATCAATTTCAAGGACTCGATCATAATATTTGGTTGGATTTTTTTCGACATCAGCGTCGTTCTTCAACAAATGTGAGTATTTTTTCACGAGATCCGCGATTTTTGCTCTCTCCGTGGCTCTCAAATAACGGTCCATGGCATCATCAAATGGAAAGACGGAAGTCGTCGCTCCATGTTCCGCGCCCATATTGCAGATAGTGCCTTTTCCTGTCGCAGAGATACTCTCCACACCCGGTCCAAAATATTCGACAATGGCATTTGTTCCGCCCTTAACTGTCAGCAACTCACAAACTTTTAAGATGATATCTTTTGGAGCTGCCCATCCAGAGAGTTTTCCGGTCAGATGAACACCGATCACCTTTGGATGCAAAACCTCCCAGGCAAGGCCCGCCATCACTTCACTCGCATCAGCGCCGCCTACCCCAATCGCGAGCATACCAAGACCGCCCCCATTCGGAGTATGAGAATCCGTTCCAATGATCAAAGCACCAGGATACGCATATTTCTCAAGCACGACTTGGTGAATGATTCCCGCGCCAGGTCCCCAAAATCCAATTCCATATTTTTGAGATGCCGATTCCAGAAAGTCGTAAACTTCTTTGTTCGTTGAGACCGCCGTCTGAGTATCAACCACTGAACCCTGATAGGCTTGAATAAGATGATCGCAATGCACTGTCGACGGCACGACCACCTGATCAATTCCTGCCTGCATAAATTGAAGAATGGCCATTTGAGCTGTGGCGTCCTGCATCGCCACACGGTCAGGCCGAAGTCGAAGAGTCGCCTCTCCTCGATTCAAAATCTGATTTTCGGGATCTTCTAGATGCCCAAACAAAATCTTTTCAGACAAGGTGAGTTCGCGTCCCAGACGTTTTTTAAGCAATGAATAATGCTTTTCAATTTTTTTGAGAGTTGATTCAACAAGTTCAAGCGTCGTATCAGGTGTTTTAGACATGCACACAAATTAACAGACGGTGATAGGTCATGCAAAGCCCATATCTCGAATGACTTCATCATATTGGGTCTCTGCCAACGAGAGAGCCTTTGCAATATCTTCTTCCGACAAGAGCGTGGGCAAAACCATATCTTTCGGCAGCACCGCGCCGCCACCAAATCTTCCACCCTTTGCAAGCTGGTTAGCGCACGTAATGAGCTCGACAATGGCTGTTTCTCGAGTTGTCAAACGTTCACGCTCTTTATCGGTACACAGATGATGATATCGCGCAGCAACTCGGATGGAATCGGGAAGCCCCCAAGCATCGGCCATCATTTCTCCTAATTCTGCATGGTCGGTCCCAAGATATTTTTTTTCTAATTGATACATCGGAACGCCTGTTTCTCGCATTTCTTTTCCAAGTTTTTTAAACTCATTTGTGAATTTAGTCAGATAAAGAAATTTTCCAAGATCATGCATCATCCCCGCCTGAAAAAATTCTTTTGGATCATCAAACTGCAGCAAATTGGCCAACTGCTCGGCGATACACCCCACAGCCGCTCCGTGTTTTTTAAAAGAGACCATTTCGGTATAAGATGATTCAACCTGTGCATACATTTCGTGAGAGATTGTTTTATTGAGCAGGGTTTCAATTCGATCGAAGCCTAAAAGGGCAATCGCTTGGTCCAAAATTTCAATTTTATTCGGAAGTGCAAAGAACGGAGAATTCACTTCACATAGAATTGCATCTGCCAATTTCGGATCGAACTGAATGGCTTTCGCAACATCAGTCGCATTACTTTTCGGAGATTTCAGAATACGAACGGCTTCCATAAAAGCCATCGACGATCGTGTCGCATCCATCGCCTGTATCGCTTCGACCATCAAATTCTGCATAAGGCCATTCTAACCCTGACTATTGCAAACCGCCCACGATTTTTATAAGGCTAATGGGATGAGCACAAAACCAGTCACCGAATTCATGAAAAAACATTTCAAACACTTTAACTCCGCAGCCCTCATTGATGCCGCTGAAGGCTATGTAAAGTTATTGGACGAAGGGGGTCATATTTTTCTGACGATGGCTGGCGCTATGAGCACTGGCGAGCTTGGCTTATCTCTTGCTGAAATGATTCGAAAGAACAAAGTTCACGCGATTACCTGCACGGGCGCCAACCTTGAGGAAGATGTTTTTAATTTAGTCGCACACGAACACTATGTCAGGATCCCAAACTATCGAGATTTAACAGCCGCTGATGAACAAAAACTCCTCGACCGCCATCTCAACAGAGTGACTGACACTTGCATTCCAGAAGGAGAAGCGATTCGACGAATTGAAAAAGTTGTACTTGAAGAATGGACTGCCGCCGACAAAGCGGGAAAATCATTTTTTCCGCACGAATTTCTCTATAAAATTTTAAAAGACGGCAAACTCGCGAGCCAATACCAGATTGATCCAAAGAATTCATGGCTCCTCGCGGCAGCCGAGAAAAATATTCCACTCTTCGTTCCTGGCTGGGAAGACTCAACGCTCGGAAATATCTATGCGGGTCACTGTCTATCTGGCGATATCAAGAATGTGCATACGGTGAAATCTGGCATTCAATATATGATGCAGCTGGCTCAGTGGTATTTAGAGAAAGCTCCAAAAACCCCCATCGGCTTTTTTCAGATTGGCGGCGGAATCGCCGGAGATTTTCCAATTTGCGTCGTACCCATGATTAACCAAGATCTGCGCCAACATCAGGACCCCATTCGCCTGTGGGCCTATTTCTGCCAGATTAGCGATTCAACAACGAGCTATGGGTCTTATTCAGGAGCTGTTCCAAACGAAAAAATCACATGGGGAAAGCTTGGCATTGATACACCAAAGTATATCATCGAATCAGATGCGAGCATTGTTGCGCCCCTCATTTTTGCTTATGTGCTCGGCTGGTAAGGCGACATGAAACGAACGACATTTTTGATTTTTTTTACCGGTCTGGGCATTATCTGGGGCGGATCGTTTCTCGTTATTTCGCATATTGTCGAAGTTTTGCCGCCCTTTTTTAGTGCCTCGGCCCGAATTCTTGTCGCGACCATTTTTTTGGCTCTCATCGCGAAATTTAGAAATCAAAAGTTAATGCTCCCATGGCGCATTCTTCCCTGGATTTGGATGCTCGGAATTCTCATGGTCGGGCTTCCATTTGCACTTCTTTTTTGGGGTGAGAAATCAATTCCTCCCGGCCTTGCAGGTGTGCTCAACGGTACAGTTCCCATATGGACGGCTGCATTTTATCTGATCATGTCGAGCATGAAGGCGAAGCCTCTTTCTCGTTATTTGCTGGGCGGCCTTGTTCTTGGATTTCTTGGGATCATCGCCATCTTTTGGCCACAGCTTCAGTTTCCACTTCACGATCAGGAACTCATCGGCGGGCTGGCTGTACTGTGCATGGCGATCTCCTATTCAGTTGGAAATGTTTCGGGCCATAAGATTCTCAATCGCTACAATCAAATATCGCTTGAGACAGTGACATTTCATCAACATCTCGCGAGTTTTATTTTTCTTTTTCTTTTATCTCTAGCATCTGAGGGAGTGCTGTCATGGCGAGACCTCACGAAAGATCATACGGCATTGGCTGGCATTATTTATTTGGGAATCGTCCCGAGCGCACTTGGGTTTACAATTTATTTTCGCCTCTTGAAGGCCGTTGGCGCTGTCACGGCTGGAGCCATTGCTTATCTCATCCCAGTGGCAGCTTTGTTTTTTGATTTCGTTTTCCGTGGCCAAATTCCTCAGTGGAACGGTTTTCTTGGAATGATATTTATTCTGATTGGATTAAAGCTGATTCGATCTGATCCTCACCGCTAAAATAGAAGCCACCCCGTTATAATTTCATAGCGCTTTTGCAGAGAAACGGGTTAGCCTCTTGCTATGGGGAAATGGGGTTCTAGGGGTATCACGGTTACTTTTTTATTTATCGCTCTGCTGCAAAGCACGACGCTTTTTGGAAAAGACTGTTTTGAATTTGCATCTCTGAACTGTAAACAAATCATTGCCTTACTTCAGGGCCCACCACCGGGTTTGAGCCTTGCCGAAGGCGATCTTGTGCTCGCCATTCAGCAAACGGCTTCGGACGCTGAGCGAAAAGCAGCCGAAGGAGAAAATCATTTTGCCTTTAAAAGTTTTTACGACGCCATGGGCTTCAAGTTTGATGGCGACGACTATCCTCAAACGAAATCTTTTTTCAAGACCTTGAGCTCAAATCTCGGCCACTCTGTGAAAAAAATAAAAAAGCATTTTGACCGAAAGCGACCCGTTCATTTCGACAACCGGATTACAAATCACATTGTTTCACCGACGGATCCAAGTTATCCCAGTGGTCATGCGACCATGGGATTGTTCTGGGCCACACTTCTTGCTGACTTGCGCCCCGATCTCAAAGCGAAGCTCCTCGAAAGAGGTCGCCTCATTGGCTGGCATCGGATCATCCTTGGCGTCCATTATCCATCAGACGTCACTGCAGGTTTTTATCTGGGCGAATATCTGGCCAAACAGGTGATTCAATCCACTCTCTATCAGGAAAAGCGAACTGCCATTATTGCTGAATGGAATCGCATTGGTCATCAAAAGCCCGAACAAGGCATTCATTAAGGCGATATTTACAGCCGAACAATACCGGATAGAAATAGAATCAAGAGAGTCTTTTGAAAATCTTGATGTCGATGATATAAGTTCGCCTCAAATGAATTATTTCATCAGCAAACGTCGATTGCCCTTGGCCCTTTTTCTGCTGGTCACCTACCAGTTTGTAACCCCAGCTGCACTCCATGCAGACCCCAAGAAAAATTATCTCACCCCACTAGGCAGACGTGTAGTCACTGGCCTCGGACTAACCTGCGCTTTGGGCATTGGTATGATCGGAGCGCTCGGACCAACCGTCGGTCGGTATCGAATTCAAACCCTTCATAAACAACTTGAGAGATCCACCGCTGTAGGACTGCACGTCGATGCATCCGTGGCTTTGTTACCCAACCGATCTGACACGGTAAGGTTTTCAATACTACCACCCGAGGAACAAGTTCGTTTTTTGGAAAACTTTCAGCAGGTCACAGAACAATATCCAAATGGGTTCTTAGGTACAGTTATTCATAGTATTTATGTCGGACAAAATCTTCATAACGAAGGCTATCGAGTGGGTGGGCTTGCATTCAAAGATGCCGAAATCGTCGTAATATCAAGTGAGTTTAGCGATAGTCAGGAATACCAGTATGTCATGCACCACGAAATCATACATAAAATCCTTGATCGTAATTTGCATAGATTTCCGCATGCTCAATGGAAAAAACTGCTGCCCAAGAACTTTGCCTATTCGTCTAGTGGCATGTTTATGATTAAACAGGGCCTGCCCAAGGAAACTCCGGACGAACGCCGAAAGCTCGTAGAAAGAGGATTCTACGATAGATATTCAACTGCGTCGCTCGATGAGGATGTGGCAACTCTTGGCGGACTTTTCATGATCGATGACCCCGACTTGAGAGCCTGGAGAAAACTCTCGCCTTTACTGGATGAAAAAGTTCTCCTCATTTACGAATTTTTGACCAACGTCGACCCCCGCTTTTTCGAAGCGAAGTAATCGGATTGAGAACGGTCAGCTCTGTCGATCACTGACAACTCAGTTAAGGCTTACCAACGAGCGCGCGAATTCTCGATATGCATTCATTTTTGGCTGGAGGCGCACCCTCAAATGTCTCCCGAGCGACGTCACTAGTGCTATCATTATCAAATATCTGTGCGATTCGATAAAGCTGGCCAGCTTCAGTTGCTGAGGCATGGATTTCGAACCAATTCAAGTGGGCTCGCATATGAGCACGAAAAAATGGCCGCAAGCCCTTTCGATTAACGCGACGATGGTCACCATAGAATGCAATCAACGAATCGACCGTTATCGGTCGGAAGAAAAGGTGGCTTAGAATCGTCTCCTCGAGGTCACGAGGATATGGCTTCATCACCTCATCATCACGGAAGTCCCACAAAAATATTTCCTTTTCGTTCCCCTCAAAAACACGTTGGGACTCATATTCTAAAAGCGAAGCTCGAATTAAAGCGTCGCCCTCTCCTGCCCAAGTTCTCTCGATGATCAATCTCTGCAGTTGCCTAAGCTCCGAAAGATTGAACGGCACCCCCCAAGTTACCCTTCCAAGCGATTTAAGGCGTTCTTCGACATCGTCATTCCATCTATTTCCAGAAATCGCTAACGTCAGAGGTGAATCACGAAGAGCTTTAAGAATTAAACCTGCTGTGACTGATCGCACAAATGAACTCGTTAATTGTCCTAAAACTGGTTTGGGCACGCCCATAAACTCCCATATATTATTAGGAGCAATTGGACTCGGATCGATTTTCTCAAAAATAGTGGGGAGGCCCACATTTTTAAAAAATTCATAATATTCCGATTCAAGAGTTTTTCTCGCGGCCACCTCTTCCTCGCCCTCCCCTTCACGCCAATTTTTTATACAATCCTCGGCTCGTTTCATCAGAGAATCTGCATACCGATACAAATCAACCCAGTCCTTCCTCGTCATCACGACTTGATGCGCCGGCTCATTCTGCCGCTCAATAAAATTCTTGATCATTTGCAAACCTTCGACCGATTTCACAAGAACTTTGCCCAGTCGAGGAGTCTCAATACGTCTCACAATTTCAAGAGCCAGAGGTCTAAAGGTTCTAGATTCACCTTGAGAAGAATCTTTGCCTTCCGCATAAAGCACCGAGCAGGGGCATTGAACAAGAGCATATAAAATTGTGAATAAAATCGAATTTCTCATGACTGGACCAGCTCCTTTTATTCAAACAACTAGACGCGCTTTTCTCTGGATACAAGCCAAAAACCCGCGGCCCTATTCAGAGTCAGTGCGACCTGAGGCCATTTCCATCAACTGCCCGCTCAAGGGGCCCTGGAAGTGCGACGCTTCCAATCGGCTACCAGCAACGCAGTGAAGTTCAAGACCTTCACGATCGACTGTTAAAATCGTTAGCTCTCGCCTTAGGTCTCGTATCTTTTCGCTTATTTTTTCAATCTGTTTCTGATGAGCCTCTCTAAGATAGTCTTCTTGTTCGTTCTCTCGAAGAAGAGCGCGCTGCACTTCATTCAGCTTTGTCTCTAAAGCCGCAATTTTTGTTCTCAGCACATTTTGACGTTCAGGAATTTTCTCAAGATCGCTAAAGCCGAACATATATCCAGTTGTATAAACCTTACCAACGAGATATCCCGCCATTGAATCAAGCTTAAACAAGCTCATGGCGCCAGGTTCGATGGTTCCTTGAGTCCAAAACGGATAAATCTTCGCTGAAGCTCCATCAGCTAAGGGCTCTTCGCTGGTCGGACGATCTATGGTGATCAGATTCTCATCCACAAGAAAAAACATCAAATGATCCACTGGAATTGAAAATTTAGTTTCTAAATTCTCAACTTCTGCCAATGCGTCTATTGGCTTTAGAGATTTGCATGTCCGTTCTGCCTCGAGATATGTTCGAAATTTCAGATCACTTTTTTTCTGGGAGTCACGGAGTCGAATCACAAATAATTGATCGATCAGTTCGCCAGTTTTTTTATCGTGGAATCGAATTTGTTGCAGCTCTTGGTTTAACCACTCGGATTTTCTCACCTCATAGTTAAATCCATACAGACGCTTAGGCTCAATATTTGAGGCCACCACGGTATTCACAGTCGAAAAATTTGCAAAAACAATAGCCACTAAAAGAATATTTATTCTCATGGAGTCCTCCTTAATCCAAACGACGCGTAGGTGGCAGTCCGGAAAGTTCCAACTGATCCTTCAGATTCTTAGAAAGGCCGTCGAGCCGCCACAAAATTTTTTTCAATCCTGTATTCACAGACGCTTCGCCACTCATCTCAATCTCAAGCCCTTCGAGAGTATCCGCCCCGGCTTCATCAATGAGTTGCATCAGATCTTCTTCAATAGTCGCGATTTCACCAAGAACCTCGTTCTTCTCCATTGAAGACAAACGATCGATTCCCACGAAAACACCCCCGAGCAATTTTATCTCTCGATCCACAAGAGCGATCACTTTTCTTAAATTATATTTTTTCAACAGAAGTTTTTGATCGCCTGAAATCAAATCCGGAATACTCCGATAGACGAGAGACGCCTCCATAACGATTTGCCTCAAAGTTTCGACGGGACCATTTCTCAAAATCGAGCTTCGTCCAAGAATCTGTAAATGATGGGTCCGCAATTTCGCCATATTTCGCTGAGCACACAACTTTCTGAGCCACCCAGAACATCGAGCAACACGAGGAAACGCCGCCTTCGATGGAATTTCACCAATTGCGTCCGTCAGTGGCAAAAAGAAGCCAGCAACAAACACAAAGCTCAGCACTGCCGTCGCTAAATTTTTTGTCATTGAAAAAACCCTATTACCCTTTCATTGCACCCCTGCAATGAATAACACCGACTCTACAACAGATTTAAAAAATATGCAGCTCTGTAGCACTCGGCAGAAAAAATAATTCTGAAGTAGCCCGATAATGAAGACGTGGCGATCTCCGTGGTGTCGCTTTCAATTCACAATTTGTCCCACAGGCTGATACGATGCTGTGAGCTCCCCGCCGCTAACTCCTTGATGAGACACTGTTTTATTTTGAACCCCCATTGGATTGTCCGGCACGAATCTTGCGAACCCAGAGTAATCAGTGACGCGAAAAAAAACAATTCCCAGCGATCTGATCCCCGACGTGACGGTCATTACACCCACCTTTAACCGTGCAAGCTTGGTCACTGGCGCGATTAAGTCCGTCTTAAGGCAGACCCACAAAAATTTTGAGTACTTTATTGTGGATGACGGAAGCATCGATGGAACAGACAAAGTGATACATCCGTATCTGAGCGATCCTCGCGTGTTCTATTTTAAGAAGGAAAATGGAGGGCAGGCATCAGCACTCAATCTCGGAGTCAGTTTCGCGCAATCAAAATGGATCGCATTTCTTGATTCTGATGACGAATTTTATCCAAGTCATCTGAAGCAGCTGCTCTCGCATGTCACAAAAGATCCGACCTTAGACTTCGTTGTCGGTTCATTTGAAACAATTGGAATCGACCCGAATGATGCACATGTTGTCGATTATTTTAATCCCGAAAAGACCATCCCTTTGAACCAAGTTGAAATCGCCTGCGGCACCCTTCTCATCAAAAAAAAGTCATTGGTGAAATACGGAGGCTTTCAGGGAATTCTCTCTGATGTCGCCCTCATTGATAGAATGAAGAAGGGACATTGCAGATGGAAAAAATCTCATAGAAAGACTCTTAAATATTATTACGGCCGCACCAAAGACTCGATTTCTCTCAACCAAATCGACTTATACAATCGCCAAGCAAAAGCGTCATCCAACAGATCTTAGAAGTCTGAGATTTCCTCTCGTTAATTCTATAAGCTTCTGATGTATGACCACCATTGCCATCGAGTCTTGTGCACAGTATGTCAGCAAGTCTTGTCTCAATTTTTCTTTTTCACCCTCGACAAGCTTATCACTAAAAAGTTGAACGAGCGCCGCTTGAGCCTGCCCCCCATTTTTGATCGCCAACTTCTCATATTTCATTTCAGGAGCGAAGTATGGCAAAACTTTTTTGATACTCACAGAACCACCGAAATCACGATGATAGAAATGATGATGAAACGCATCTTCCAGATCCCAAAACTTTCCCTCAAGTTCGAGGAGAAATTCGGATACTTCTGGAAATTGCTGAGCCAATTCTCGGATCAGACTTCGTTCAAAATCATCATGATACGCAACAATCGTTCCGACTTCATTGAACGTTGAGATCATAGCATCAATACATTCTCGGCGAGGGTCCTCTCCAGGCTGACCAGAGGCTATGAACTCACGATGTTCAAGCTCAGCACCCGGTGATTTCTGAATATGACATGAAAACTGAACCGGAATTCGCTGATACGGTCGCATTCCATTCAATATCGGTATTGCCGGAGCAATTGTCTCAAAGTCAAAGTAGTATATCGGATATTGAACAGAATTCAGAAATCTCACTAGACCACCGTGATCCATAATTGGATCATCACTTGTGCTCGCAAGAAACTGAATCTGCTGAAACCGAGTCAGTTCAACCTCATTCTTCAGATCTTTGATCAATTGTGGACCTTCATGAAAGAGTTCAAACTTCGTGGGTTTTCTTTTTCTATAGTTATACAGCTCTAAAGTGGAGCCCTTTGGAATATTCGCCCAACATTGGCTTTTGAACTCACAGCCATACGGATTCGAACACTGCCTTCCAATTTTTTGACTGGGCGCTTCGGGGTTCGTGAGCATTTGAGCCATCGTTTTAATTCTGAGCTCAACCTCAGGCAGAATGGCGATGGCAGCTTCGGTCAAATCTTGATTATTGAAAAAATTGTCTAAATGAGGAAATCGAACTTCATTATTTATATAACTGAGAACAATATTTTTGATCCGAACGCCCGCATTTTTGAGAACATAATATTGAAAGGCGACATCATCGACATGCTCATCTTTCACTTCGGTCGTTGATTTGACTTCAATGAGATCCCAACTTCCATCAAAATTATTTTTTAGAATATCCACCCTTACCAATAAATTTTCAAACGCAATGGCTGCTTCAAAAATTGCGGGCACCTGGAGGTCTTGAATCAGCTTCGCCGTCATCTCAACTGCACTATCAACAGCGCGACCGCTCGCACTCACGAGAACGCCTCCCGCAAATTGCGATCGAGCCAGCTCGCCAACACTATGACCCTGAGTAAATCGAAGTTGAAGATCCTCGGTCGGCGGCGTTGCTAACTCTGGTTCATGAGCGAGCAAATAGAGCCTCTTTGGACACTGCACTCCTGCGGTATAGTATGATTTGGTGAATTGTTTTGAAGACATGAGTTCCCCCTCCCTAGCCCTTAAACGATTTTGTGTGCTTGCATCTTGTTTGGTCCTCCGCCCAAACAATCTTTTGTTTTGATCTTTGCTATCAAAATTTTTTTTAGATGAGTTGCTACAATTTCATTGTAACTTGATATTGGTAAAAAACTTGCAAATAAAATCGATGCAAGTCAGAATTTGTGCGGGTTTAAGGCGCTCACACGATTTTCATTTCAAATTTTATTAATAAATGAGAAAATTAAGTCTCGCTTCAATAAATCTCTAAAAATCGACCCCACCAAAAGCCCCCCTGCCAAAAAGTGAGTCATTGCCATAAGATAGCATGGCAAATCTTCACTATAAATCCTGGACCTCAAGATACGGAATTCGTGCTAAATCAGTCGGTACTCATGACCTTTTTTAAACACTATAGAGCCGTGCTCAGTTCGATTCTTCTTTTTGTTTTTTCGCTGCAGTCATCTGTCTTTGCCGCGAACACTTTTGCATTGGGAAAGACGGCTGTTGATTCAACGCTCACCCAGTGGCGATCCCTGTCTGAAGGAAAGCCCCATGTGAGCGCACCAAACAAACCAGAAGATGTCATTCGACTCGATCAGAAGATTTGGATCAAGACGTCCACGGGGTACTGGCAAGAAAAAGATCCCGATGCGCTATATGTTGGCGAGCGGATCTATCCAGAGCTTTTGAATATTGAAAACGTGAACGTCCGCCGATCGATGGATGGGCGGAGCTTTACTGTCGAGCAAATCGAAAACGGAGAGCCATCTGCACGCCATCAATTTTTTCTGAACCCCTCAGATGGAATCATTCAGGATATCGTCTATGATCGAGAATTTATTCGAGTGCTCACATCCGAAGGAAAATTTCTTTCTGTCTATATGCCGTTGGCTCGAACTGGACTTTTCAATCACAGACTTCCCCTTGTTCTCAACTTATCGCTGAGTCCAGAATCAAAGACTGAGCAGGAGACAACTTTATTTGTAGTCAGTCGTGCCAGAAAGCCGCCAGAGGTTCAAACCGTGTCTCCGCATTTTTTTACGACTGCAGAAAACAATGGCATTCAGTTTGAAGATCAAGGTTTTGCTCCGAACTACCGATTTGAAGCGGGCGATCAGCTCTTGATGACTACCGACGGAACATTGATTGGCCACTTCAATGTGGAGCTTTTGCGCGCGCAACATTTAATGGCCCTCGAAATCATTCAGATTCGCGCGCGATACGGCAAAGAATCTGCAGATCCAAAAGCCGCTGACAGCTCAGACTATTACTCCAGACTCCATCATGAACTACCTGCGCTTCATGCATCAGCCTTGCAACTGAAAGAAAGCCTCGAAGCTCCACCCGACAGAGATATTTTTTATTGGAAAACCTGGGCCCCAACCTTTGACCGAATTAAAACTGCAGCCCAGACCACTTTGGCAAAGCTTGAAGATGCTGAGCCAAAGAACAGACTGCAGGCTTGGGTAAAATCTTTCGCAGAGCCCAGCACGATCACGAATGCAATAGAACCAAGAATACCCGAGCTCAGAGCAGCCATTGAACGACAAGATCTGCGTCGGTTTTGGAGATATATTCTTGAAGAACCCCAAAAGAACGAGAATCTGATCAATTGGGCGCTCGAAGGAAAGAGGCCGCTCTATATTGGAGCGAGCGTGGCAGCCGCAGCAGCACTTGTGGCCTTCGTCACTGCAAACAGTAGCTACCACAATTGGGGTCCAGAGTTTTTACGGCCACTTTCAGATTATCTCACAGCTTTTATTCCAGACGTTCTCTTGATTAATCCGCCGAACTGGAATCAAAAGCTTCCCTATTCTGCGTACCTGGTACCTGCATCGATATTCCTTTTTATGATGTCAGTCCCACTGCTTCAGACCGTAGGAAGCACAGTCGCTCATTTTATGGGAGGTCGCCATAAGGGCGTGGATTTCAAAAAAGGATTAGGAACTATGTCTCTTCGCGTATTCGCGAAGATTACTCCCGCATGGTATTTACTATTGCCACGATTAAGTCGTCGTTTTCGAGTTGTAGCAGATCCACTGGCTCAAGGGTTCTCTCCAGCGACAAAAATTCCAGCAGATTCCGAAATCGGAAGACGACTTAGATTAGATCGGGATATTCGACTAGGAGAATTAAATGAACCAGTCTTAGGCACGAACTCCAAAACGGAAGCCGTCAGTCTCAGACGCCGAGCCATCGGGGAATTGGTTCTCAACCGAGAACGCGGAGTCTCACTCGCGCTTATCATATCGATCGTTGAGCTTTCAAATGAATTGGGTCAATCGACAATCGATCTGTTTTCTAGAATTCGAGAAAAATCCCCTGGCTATGAAACCATTGACCAACATCTGAAAGAAAAAATTGCGCAATTTATGCCCGCGATCCAGCAGCTCTGTCGCGATGGATTCTTTTTCAAACCGATTCACGAATTCACAGCCGAAGACTTTGCCGAAGCATGTTTAAAGATTAAGGCCCAGGCGGACGCACTGGCGAAAGAGGGAAAAGGGCAAGCACGCATTCGAGAGAGTATGAATTGGTTCATGGATACCATTGTTCGACGAGCGGCCTCTTGGGGAATTGCGCCAGCTGAGATACTGACCAACAGCGAGATACCTCAACCCATCGCTAATCAATCATGGTTGGCAGCTCGAACAGATCTGGTATTTGGAATTTTTTTAACAGATCTTGTGGGAGGACGCGCGAACTATAACCAACCGAGTCAGCTCGCCGCCAATCCACTGCAACCTCAATTCCTTTTCGCCAGTGGCCCCAACGTATCCGACTCAGCGGAACAAACAAGCATTTATGGCATCGCTACAACAGCGCGAGAGTTCATACTTTGGCTGACAGACACACCCCTCGAAGAAGACATTTATGCACCCCTCGACCACGTTGAAATGAAGATTCGTGGCAGCCGCTTGTCTGTAAACGAGCAAGTGACCAGAGGCTTACGGGAACTTTTTTCAATTCGTGGAGCTGCGACATTCGCAGATAAGATGTGGGCTGGATCGGTCAATAATCGGATCGACTTTCTGTTTGCGAGTCTTTTACTCTCTGTGATTCCACGATACTTCCTAGCCGATGCCAGTCTGCAAGATGCATTTGCTGGCGGCCTAGTCTGTTTGCTTACCGCGGTAGGTTTTAATACGTTTTGGTGGATTGTTTCAATTCTTAACTACGGAGCTGACGGCGAGACCTCTCGAAATAAGGAGAAACTGACACGCGTTTTGGTAAACCTCAAAAGATCGATTGAGATGAACGATACCGACGACCAACAGAAATATCATCGAGAACTGAAAGAACTCTATAGCATTGTTCCAAAGGAATACCGCGAAAATTTTGACTTGGCACTGAAACTTCTTGAACCCCAAGTGAATCTGCCATTGGTCGACGTAAGCCTTTTGGCAGAACGAGCTAAGCCCCAATATATTGCCGTCTGGACAGAGATCGAAGCTTTAAAAAGTCGGGGACTCTCCTTCGATCAAATTCAAACACAGTATGCTGAGAACCCAGAAAATTTTCCCGATCTAGATAAAAAGTTAAATGCTTTAAGAGCCTCAGTCTCTGGGACACTTGCGAACAAAGGTCTTTTTGGTTCACCATCTGAGGCGCTTGAATTCGCACAGCAAAACACGCCGTTTCATACTCAGAGAAATTGGGTGGTCCCCGAACTCAACGTCTGGATTCTTGGAGCGGTGGGGTCCAATGTCGTTGGATCAATCATCATTGCCGACTCCTATCTCACTGTAAGCCTGACGAAATTTATCACGACGATCGCTTTATACTTTCCTGTACTCATCGCCTTTCGAGCTTTTTTTAAAAATGGCATCCCGTCAATTGTGACTGGAATTGAAAAACTGCAGTTTTTACAAGATAGCAATGCTCTCGGCAAAGCGACTGCGATAAAAAATGCCGCAATGCGCCGAGCAGAAAATCTGGAGAGAAAAATGAAAAACTTAGCTTTGCTTAACCCACTTCATCGATGTCAGACTGAACTTTCTAGGTTAGCCGAATGACACCGCTTATCGAAAATTTTTTTAAGAGTTTTGTAGCACTTTTTGTTGCGATAGATGCACTGGGAATCCTCCCTGTTTTCATTAATCTCACTGATAGCCTGAAAATTGAAGAACGAAGACAGGTGATTACTCACGCAACTGTAGGCGCATTGGTCGTCTCTATTGTTTTCCTTTTTACAGGACGCTCAATATTTCTGCTTCTCGGCATTAATGAAAACGATTTCCGAATCGCTGGGGGCATCGTGCTTCTTGTCATCTCAATCGCTGATCTCGCATTTGCTGGTTATCGAATGCGCGCCAATCAGGGACCTGAAATTGGAATTGTTCCTATCGGAATTCCATTGATGATTGGACCTGCCGCGCTGACGACGATTCTTATTTCTGCGGATAATCATGGAGTTCTCATCACGCTGTTTGCCCTCCTGGTAAATCTGGGCCTCACCTGGATCGCCTTTCGTCGGGCCGATAAACTCGTGAGTTTGATGGGAGCTGCCGGTGCGAGGGCATTTGGAAAAGTCATGGCACTTTTTCTAGCTGCCATTGCTGTCATGATGATTCGACTTGGGCTCACAAACTTTCTGCATTCAAGCTGACGTATCGCATCATTTTTTATTTAAGCACACTTGGGGCGCAGTAACGAAGCGAATGAAATGAACCCGTAGTCTTTACTCTCCCTTATCTTTTGCTGTTTCAAAAGCAGTGTTATTCTGGAAGCTCCAGTGATATCTGCATGTTTAATCGTCAAGAATGAAGAACGTTGGTTAAACGGATGCATCTCGTGTATCTCAAAACTTGCTGATCAAATTATTATTGCTGATACCGGGTCGAGTGACAAAACTCTTGCAATGCTTTCGCAAATCAATAGCCAAGATCGAAAGCTCGAATATTTTGCGATTCCTTGGAGAGATAACTTTGGAGATGCGCGCAATCAAACAATCACGCTAGCCAAACAGCCCTGGATTTTAAGCTTCGACGCCGATGAAAGAATTGCGGACAGAGACATCGAGACTTGGAGAAGAATTATTCAAGACATCAACTCAGATTCTCAGTACGAAGCGATCTCGATTGTCAGACGCAATTATATAGTCAATCCAGCCGTGAGCGGATTCATTCCCTGTAAAGGTGAATACGCCGAAGAAGAGCAAAATTTCCCGGGCTACTACGAAGAACGAATGGTCAGAATTTTCAGAAATCTGCCGCATATTCGTTGGCGCGGCAAGTTGCACGAAATGATTGATCCGTCGCTCAAAGCAAAAATTAATGCATCGTCGCTTATTTTTCACCACTACGGATATACGCCGCTCGAGGAACGTTCAAGACAGAAGCGGCAGTTCTATCAGAATTATGGCGAGCAAAAGATCAAAGAGAATCCTAAAGACTGGAAGGCTCACTTAGATCTCTCTGCGGAATACATTCAAGCGGGGCAAATGCAGTCTGCAGTCGACGTTCTCACAAAGGCTCGCGAACTCAATCCGACTGAAATAAAAGTTCTCGCCAATCTGGCATATGCATTGATGGAACTCGGCCAATTCGATGAAAGCCGTCGAATGATTGACGAATGTCTGAAGATCAAACCAGACGACCATGACTCTTTACTGAATCTCGCAGTGGGATTTATGCGACAGAAAAAATTTCTACAAGCCGTTAATATATTTCAGAATCTGCTGACAAAACATCCTGATTCATTTTTGGCTCTCAAAAATCAAGGCCTTTGCTATCTCCATCTGCAGATTCCACTCAAGGCTATCGACGCATTCGAAAAAGCATTGCAGATTTTGCCATCATATACGGAGGCACGTCTTGATCTCGCAGTTGCACACCACATGAATAAAAATACACCTCAAGCTTTTGATATCGCTAAGCAAGTTTCTCGGACAGAACCCCAAAACGAACGGGCGCTGCAGATGGTTCAACATTTTCAGAGTCTTCGTCACCAATCGATGGGTTGAGTCGATTTATCTGTCACCATAGAAGTGACCAACTGAAGCAGCATTGAGTGCTCATTCACTTCAAATTCTTTCTTTGAAACTTTTGCGCGAACAACACCAAAGGGAGATCCATTCAAAAACTCTACTGATCTCAATGAAACAAATTGGATATCTACATCGACGACACCTCGAGATCCAAACGTCCCGAACAAATCAACATTCTTAAATTCACTAGCAAAAATATGATCTTTTTTATTCAAATCGATGACAAAGCTAAAGCCACCATAAAACCTCAATTCACGAGCTGTCTGACACAAGCCCTCTCGAAAACTTGAGAATCCTTTGCCGTTATTTAACTCTAAGCGGACTTCCGGCTGATGAAACTTTACGTCATAAGCTGCTCGCTCAATCTGTTTGTTCCATTTCAATTGCACTCCAGCGACCTGTTTGGGGATTGTGGGGCTCGAAAAAACTTTGCTCGAAAGCAACAGCTTATAGACATCTTCAGGATTAAAAGACACTTCGACATCTTTGAGCGTTCTATATTTCGCTAAGAAATACAAAAGACCATAAAACTGCTCGAGCTTAGATATTTTTCGAGGGTCCACCTGAAAAAGTTTTTTAATCTCCGCGTCAAATTCTGGTTTTAGACTGTCCACCACTCGGCGGCCATCCAGAGTTCGCAACTGCAGCAAATCCTTAACAATTTGGGCATGTTCCACAGGTGCTGGTATGGTCTCGGCAATATTTCCAGCATCAGGCGAACACGGATCGACCGTCATCAAAACACTCATCAATACAATTGAATACATAGGCCTCACATACACCGACTTCATAGAGACGTTGAGTACTTTTTAGGACTTTCATGTATAGTCGCTGGTCTTATGCCCACACAAGTCAATCAAGCAGGTTATCCTTTCTCAACTGAATTTGATGATATTTTTTTCGCCGATGAAGACGGTCTTGCAGAAAGCCGCTACGTTTTTCTTGGGCAAAACGCATTACCAGACCGATGGGCTCAGGCATCTGAGTCTTTCACGATTGGGGAACTGGGCTTCGGCACTGGTTTAAATTTTTTTGCAACCTTTGATCTTTGGAAAAAATTCTCAGATTTTAAAAAGACTGAAAAACTAAACTATCTCAGCTTTGAAAAATATCCTCTGACAGCGACGACCATTTCAGCCGTAATGACGAGATGGCCGGAGCTGGAAACAATCAAAAATGAATTTCTATCCCAATATTCAGGCGCGCCGACTAACGGCCTCCACCGATTCGAATTTGAAAATGAAAATATCTCACTCATTCTCGCAATTGGTGATGCATTTGAAATGCTGGATCAGATTCCAACTGAATTAAAAATTGATGCCTGGTTTTTAGACGGATTTGCTCCTCGTAAAAATCCAGAAATGTGGAGCTCTGAAATTTTTCAAAAGCTTGTAAATATTTCGAAAGATCGAACAACAGCCGCAACTTATACCTCAGCTGGATGGGTAAAAAGAAATCTGCAGGCGGCTGGCTTCACGGTTGAAAAATTTAAAGGATTCGGAAGAAAACGAGATATGCTGAAAGGAATCATCGGTGGCTAAAAGTTCCAAGCCCTCCATCATTATCGTGGGTGCTGGGCTTTCTGGCTGTCAGATGGCCTATGAATGTTCAAAGCGCGGCTGGAAGGTCACACTTGTCGATCGACATCCAACCTTAGCAGCGCAGGCCTCTGGCAACCGAGCGGCGATTACCTATCCAACGGTGTCGTCTATTCCCGCGCCGATCAGTCGCCTAGCCGTCGAGGGTTGGAAGTATCTTTCGGAGATCATCATGTCGAACCCAGAGATCCGCCACGCATCTTGCGGATCTCTTAAATTATTACAGACCTCTGGGGACGAAAATCGATGGACTCGTGCGATAGAAAACCACGGACTGTCGGCTGATTGGATGAAATTGGTCAGTGGCTCCGAGGCATCTGAAATTTCAGGAATTGAACTGAATCACCCGGCTGTATGGATGAGTCGCGCGATGTGGATAGATATCACCGACTACTGCAAGTTTCTTATCAGCTCTTCCAGCGAGATCGACTGGAGACCACTCGTTGAAGTAAATAATTTTGGGTTTTCCAGCTCATCTTCTTGGATCGAAACTTCTGCCGGTAAAAAAATTGCTGCTGATCGTGTGGTCTTTTGTAACGCCTATGAAATCTCTGCTCTCGATCAATTAAGCTGGCTTCCTTTTCGCAAAGTTCGAGGGCAACTCGCCATGATTCGAAATGCAACGCCAAAACTACGAACCATTTTATGTTTCGATGGTTTCATCACTCCGGATTTGGGAAACGGTCTGCATCAAATAGGAGCGACCTACGATCGACATGCCAATGATCTGGCCCATCGCGAAGAAGACTCCATACAGCTGATTGAAAAATTGAAATCGATTATGCCTCAACTGAATATCGACAGCTTGTCGATCGACTCAACATGGATTCAATATCGATCGAATGTTCCGGGAATGGAGCCGCTGATCGGCAATGCATTCACCCGAACAGGAGAATTAATTCAAAATATTTTCATTTTTGCGGCATTTGCTTCGAAGGGACTCGTTTATATTCCATCTGGAGCTGTGACGCTTGCGAAATCTATAAATGGGGAAATTTCTTCTTTAGATCTTCCTCGATTTTCTCCAAAGAGATTTATCGATCACAAATAGCTTACAATGTTTTCAGTAATTTTAGTGCTAAATTGGCATTCATATTGGCTTGCGCGAGAACCGAGATTCCAGCTTGCTGCATAATGTTCAAACGCACGTATTCTGCCAGCTCACTGCTGTAGTCCGTTTCCATAATGAGTGATTTAGCAGAACTCAAAGACTCGATGGTTGTCTGGATCACCGACGACTCAAAGCCAAGCCTGTTTTGTATTGCTCCAATATCTGCCCTTGCTGAATTTACAGTTCCTATCGCCGTATCCAATACTTCTAGCGCGTCCTCTGCATCTTCCTGGGTAGCCATCGAGAGTGTGACCGGCGATGTCACAGATTCACCGATTCCAATCGAAATACTGAGGGCCGTTCCACTTGAAGAACTATTGACGACAATATCAGGGACTCCATCGCCATTTATATCAGTCGCTGCGATCGAGGTTGGCCCATTGACCAAACTGACGGTTGTTCTAATTCTGAAAGTGCCGTCTCCATTTCCAATCGCGACATGGAAAATTCCAGAGGTGGGTCCGCCCGACATAATATCTAGAATTCCATCACCATTCATGTCAGATGCAATGAATCCATAAGGATCTGAACCCGTTCGATAAGTGCTTCGAGAAGCAAAAGTGCCATTTCCATTGCCAAGACGTATGCTCACGGTACCCGCGCTATAATCGCCAGTTAACATATCAAGATTTGAGTCACCATTGACATCAACTATTTGCAAACCTACAGCGTTAGTGCCCATAGCGAAAGTTGTGCGTGTTGCAAATGTGCCATTTCCGTTTCCAAGAGAAACACTCACAACACTATCTGTGTATGCAGCATTGATTATATCGTAGGCCCCGTCTCCATTGACATCCTCAATCGCCAAGCCGCGGGGCCTAGCACCCGAAGCAATAGTGGTTCTAGTTTGGAAAGTTCCATTTCCATTTCCCAACAAAATACTGATTGTATCGCCAGCATAGTCAGATGTGAAAAGATCAATTTTACCATCCCGATTCAGATCCTTTGCGACCACATTAATCGGTTGGGTGCCGGTGGCTATTGTTCGACGAGCTTGAAATGTTCCATTTCCATTACCCATCAAAATACTTAGGCTGTTCGTCGAAAGGTCAGTGGATACCAAATCGATATTTCCATCGCCATTTAGATCCGTTGGGGCAACCCAGTATGGATCGTTCCCGACTTGAATGGTTGTACGATCTGCAAAAGTACCATTTCCGTTACCAATATAGATGCTCACATTTTCACTCGTGGTACTTGAACTAATCAGATCAATCTCGCCATCTCCGTTTACATCAGTGTGAGTGACGAATGAGGGATTTGTGTCAGCAGCGATCGCGATGGTTGTTTGAAACGTACCCGTTCCAGCGGTCACAGTCTGCACGAATACACCACTCGGTTTGAGACTCGGCAGCAAGAAACTGATGGAGTCATTCTTTCTCGTCCCCACTTGCAATGAGATACTTGACGAACTTCCGTCGAGAAGATTGATCCCGCTATACTGCGTCTGATCGGTCAGACGATTGAATTCTTTCATCAATGACTGGAATTCTGTATCCAAGTAACCGCGGCCATCATCTGAAAGGGTACCGGTGCTCGCCTGCATCGCGAGTTCTCTCATTCGCTGCAACAAACTCGCCTGAACTGACAGAGCTCCTTCAGCTGTCTCTAGATATCCGAAGGCTTGATTGATATTTCGAATATTCTGTAAATAACCTCGACGCTGCGCATCAATGCCCGTCGCTACAGACAAGCCAGCAGCATCATCGCGCGAAGAATTAATGCGCTGACCAGACGCTATCCGCTGCAGAGAGCGATTGATCGCCTTCGTCGTCAGCCCAAACGCCCGTTGCGCGCTTAAAGAAAGAAGATTACTGGCTATTCTCAAGCCCATAACTCTCTCTCCCTATGGTTAATTCCATGCATCAAGTAGTCTATCGCCGCTGAAAACGCTGCGCACCGCGATAATTAGATGTGCACCGCGACAACCAAAACAACTACAACCACTTAGAGGCAGAACCACAAACTGCGTCTGCGCAGCACGACACGACGTCTACTGATCTCTGACCCGGTAAATCTTTTTATCTTTCGTCAGATAAAATCTCTGCATTTCATCAAGATTAAATGGACGAGATCCAATGCGACCAAAGATGCTCACCTGATGACCCGTCTCATCAACCGCACGATCTCGATCGAGTGGTTTGGAAAGAGCTAAGGCAGGCCCCTCCGTCGTTCGATGCGCAATCACCATTGGCTTTACTTCAGGAGAAAATCCATAAAAAGCAGGAACTCGCTCTGGGTCTGTTAACTGCAAAATCCACAATCCATTCTTTCCATCGGCGACGTATCCAAACAAAGAGGCATTCGTCGTTGCCACCTTAACGTCGCTACAATCATTCATTCTTCCGTCAGCCGTAAAAGTTGTATATTTGAAAGGCTTCTCTGGGCGTTCAATGTCCACAATCACGAGACCATCGCGTCCCGCGGCTATATAGGCATAGGTTCTCGCTAAATAAATCGAACGCGCATCAGACAGAGCGAGATCTGCGCTTTTAACCTTCACGGGCTTTTCAATATTGGTGATGTCGAGGCTATGAAATCCCGCACGATCTAAAACAAATGCGTAGCGAAACTGAATCGCAATTGATTTTGGATGATCGTATTCAACATTGGAAATGACTTTTGGTTTAAGTGGGTCTTCTACGTTCAGAATAACCACATGCGTTTTCGTCAAAATAAAAACACGCGTGCCCGCCATCGTGATATAAGATGCGCCAGTCAAAATATTATTCTCATTCCACGTCAATGCTCGTTCTAAGAAATTATTCGTCGGATCGCCATCTTGCAAAGTATCGACATTCACAAGAATGAGTCCCTCTTCAGCATCGGCGATCAAAGCATAGTGATAGATGGGATGCATGGGAGTTTCTTTGTTCTCAGGAAGTTGCTCGCGAAAAGGCGCCACAGGCATATTCGTTGGCAAAACAAAACCAACCGCATTTTTGGTCGGCACATAGGTGTTCTGGCCAAGAGGTGAAACTGGCGCCGTGACAATTCGCTCTGAAAAACCTTTATTCGCAATATTCGCAACGTCATAAATTCGATATCCGCCACGACCGGCAGTGGTATGCAGATACTCGCCTCTCAATTGAATTGTATTTACAGATCCAGAAGAAGCATGATGGTGGTGAGCGATCTGCAGTTCCTGGGAGTGATCTTGATGTGCTTTGAAATAATCTGGATACGCATAGCGATGCAAATAGCTACCGATGACTGCCTGCGGCTCATCCCACTCGGTCACCTGAACAGCCTCGAGACCCTTCTCACCCGTAGCAACCCACGCATGAAAGCCCATGAAGTTCATAAACTGCGTTCCAAAGAGAAACAGCTGCGCCAAAATTGCATTGTTATCGTTCTTCTCTGAAATATGACAATCGGTGCAGTTCTTCGTTTCAGTCTTTCTGACTGTATGAGGAAAATGTGGGGCAAAGGCTTGCGAACTGTATCCCGCGGCAGAAGTCGGAGGTTGTTGAATATAAATTTTTTGCCGATTGCTGTCTTGAGAGCTGAGAATGAGTGCAGACGATGAACGCACTGGAGCAATACGATAATTTTTCACGGTACCGTGAAGCCCTAACTGATAAACATCATCTCTCGCGACTTGAGGATTATAACTCGCCCAATTTCGAGTTGTCTTTCCGTCGTAATGTTTTGAATCCTGTTTCCAATTCGCTTGAATGGGAAGATGGCATCCGGCACAACTCGTAATCCAGGAACTATGACAACTAAAGCAAGTCATCTTGGAGTTCAGATGAGCCAGTTGATTTCCAGAAAGTTCCTTCACGAGCTTGGCCCTCGCAGACTTTGGATTATAATCCAAACTCTTCGGATTCACCGTATCGACAACCTGAGGAACCTTCCACTCTAAGCCTTTTGTGAGACTCGATCTCTGAAAGAGCTTTCCATCTCTCCATCTAAATCGAGTTTCACCGAATTGAGTTTTCAGAAAACTAAAATCCTTACCAGCCTTCGCGGCAGGTCCAGATGCCTTGAGATTGGCTCGCGCACTGACGGTGCCATGACAATCAATGCAATCAATCTCCACAGCTTGAGCGACTTCACCATAAATATGTCCATCTCCGTGCGAATCTTGCCCGAAATGGCAATCCACGCAGTGCATGCCTTTCTCAAGATGTATGTCCGCTAAGTGAACTGCCTTCTTGAACTTTTCTGGATCATCAAACGAGATTATTTTTCCATTTTTATCCAAGAGATGCCCTTTTCGATCTTTTTTGAATACAGCTCTAAAATTCCATCCGTGGCCGTGATAGTCGGCAAATTGTGTATGCTGCAGTTGCGGATTCAGGTCGCTCACTTTTCTTAGAAAATCAATATCTGTCCATTTTCCTCGAGTCGCAGCTTCTTCAGGATTATGTGTCATCGATTTAAAAATCTCGCTGTGGCTGGGATACTTTTGCTTTTCTGGCCACATGAATTTGGCATCAGATTCGTAGTCCCACATCGTGTATCCTAAGTAAGTATTCACGAACATATTGGGTTGATGCATGTGACAAACCATGCACTGGCTTGTTGGAATTGCTTTTGTGAACTGATGCTTGAGCGGATGCCCACTTTCATCGTGCGGAATCATCGGATCCTTCGACTGAGATTTTCCATCGTGCCCAAATGCCGCATATGGTCCTGAGTGTTTAGCATCTCGATCGTTCGCATAAACGACATGGCATCCCGTGCAACCCGAGCTTCGATAATCTCCGGGATGATCATTTGTGCCGAGCAACGAAAGATGCGGATCATTCAAACGTGTCTTATGAATATTGATCAACGGAACAGCAATTCGAGCTCCAGTGCCTGGCCCACGGTTTGAGGCTCGAATATCAGGGCGTCCAGAATCTTCAAACGGGCTTGGATTTCCAATTTCAGGAAAAGTAGATCGAATCGAAATTCCACCACGTTCAAAAATTCTAAAAACATCTCCGGGCTTGATGACTTCCCACGAAGGAAGCGGCATCAATTTCTTCAAGGCGCCTCGGGCCTCGGCTGATTGATTCGGCTGCGAAGTGACTTCTCGAGCTTTTCCATCTCGGTCGTAGCTCTCGCCCAAAATATATTTTTTAAATGGCAAAATATTGTTGTTGTACGCGGCGCCTCCCCACAACATCGCGGATGTCGTCATGAGGCTACGCTCCACTGCATGCACCTCGCTCAGATGGCATTCACCGCAAGTCTCACGTGCTACTCGAAGATCGCCGGGATTCACAAATTTAACAAATTCTGCAGACTCATCCAAAACTTTTGCAAAAGAATCTTTCGGATTTGCCGAGGTTTTCCAGTTCTCAGGGTGCTTCGGAAGAATATGAGCGCTCTTCATTGCATCTCGCCAGCCTGGAGAATTTTTTTCATACTGATGCGCTCTCACCTCGCCATTTCCGCCATGGCAAGACGTGCAGGCAATCTCGACACTATCGGACATGTGCATCGACGACGAATCTGTCTTCGAGTGACAATCCAGGCAGCCGATATCCTTTCGATCCACGGCAAAAATCTCGTTACAGGTCATAAAAAAGATAACTGCTCTGATCAGAACTTGCTTTGTCACATCTACTCCAACGCTCATCAGCACAAATCAATACTGCAAAATCAGCTCACCGAAAGCTTGATACCGCAAATCGTCACCAAATAATTTTTCAAAACCATCCTCAGGAACAAAAAGCGCAACTCCCGCTTTGAGTTGAAGATGATTATTAAGAAAGGGTCTATAAACCATTCCTGATGAGAAATCATATCCAATATTCTCTTCAAGCTCTGCATCCTGGCGCAACGCACGCAAGACACTTGGATCATCAAACTGTATAAAATTAAAGTTATTAACCAGCTTGAGCTTTGGAGTAATGTCCAAATCCAAACCCACATTCAAAAGCCTCAAACCAGGGTTTACAAAATTCGACTGGCCTTCTTCTTTTCCTGAGCGAAGATTGGCCAACAAACTATTTCTATTTACAAGATTAACACCACCACCCGCGATAAACGGAATACCCTGCCTCTGCCAATATGAATTATCAGCTCCCGCAAACTGAGGATTGTCAGATATGGCATCAAATCCACCAGCTGTGTCATCAAAAGGATCATCATCTCCAGAAGCCCAAAAGAAAGAGAATCTCGCTCTGATCCAATCAAAGTCATAGGATGTCTCCACAGCCGACTGCCATGCTCTTATATCTGTCTTACGTCCGGCGATGGGATTATGCGACTCATCACCGAATACAAAATAAAATGATTCGCTGAGATTCAAGCGACCTAAATGTCCATCCCCATTGAGGCCCAGATAGGTCGACGAAATATTTTTAGGACGCTCATCACCTATCGAAGCAGGCCTCACAAGAAATCCATTATTGTTGTATCGATCAGGTTCATCCCCGGCGCGATCTTCTCGATGAACGACAGAAAATTCTAGGGTATGTCCGAGCGCTGGTAAGTCCTGATGAAAGACATTCGCGACAAAAACATCTTCATGTCTATCTTCTAAAAAAACATTCACTCCTGAGTTTGTATCTTTCTCAAGCCTTCGAAAATACGCCAGATTATATTGCCATCGATTAGAATCTGCATTTCCAAAAATTCTAAGGCCCGGTTCTGCGCTGAAAAACAGAAATCCTTTGAAATCAGCATTAAATTTCTGAATGCCTATACGCGACGAAATAAAATCATATCGATCTGAAATATTTGCCAAATGAATATCTGCGAAAAATTCCTCTACGCCAAAATGGTGGTCCTCGCGCGTGAGCCCTTTTCCTGGATTGATATTGAGCAATCCTGTTTCATTGACCCCCACATAATTGACATTAAAGACCGGAGAAAATCGCAGTTCAAAATTCGGCGGTTTAAAACTCGTATTCCCTTGATAAAGAGAAATCAAAAAAATGAAATTTTGATTGAAGATATATTGCTGGCCATCACCGAAGAGATTGATTGAATCCTCTCTATTTGTAGAGGCTCCACCGACAGGAACTGGAATATCATGCCATTCGCCCAAAGATTGTGAAGTAATTCCCAGCTCCAGAAACCATGGATTTTTTTGAGATCCAAAGATCGGAAGATCCCCCTTTAAAATATTGGTATTGTAAGGATCATACCAATGGCCTCCGTAATAATGCCTCCATCGATCAGGAATCGTCGTGAAATCAGATGCTGAAGACTCTATGTCGGGAATATCCTCTGATTCAGATTTTTGAATCTTGGATGGCAGCGGACGGCCCGGCTTTCTCGGAATAAAGACACCTTCCGCAGTTACATCACAGCTCAACAATGCTGCACACAGAAAGGCCCACAGCGTTGTTGAAAAAAAACGAATATATCGATCAGAGACCATCACAAATACTCTGCTTTTTCACACCCAAAAATGGAGATTCCGGACAATTTACATAACGCAACCGAAGTCCTTTTTCTGACAAAACGATGCGATCGGCTCGAATCTCTTTCGGCGCTTGAAATCCAAGAGTTGCATCACCCGTCGACGTATGACCGGCATAATCCAATCCCTGCCGACTAGCGCCATAAAAAGCGATGAGATCATCCTGATCAATTCCATCACCACTAATGCCAATTGCACCAATCAAAGTTTGCCCTCGATAAAGCGGCACAGATCCCGGAAAAATCTGAATTCCTCCGGCAAGTCTTGAGGCGATCGCGCCTTCTGCACACGACTGCGGAAAAGTCGTAGGCCCCAATGATTTAAATAAATTCGTTTCAACAATCGCAAACTGCAAACCAGTATTGAATGGACTCCACGTATTCGTTGCTGAAGTCACACCAGGAAACGGCAAAGAAAATGGGCCATGGGATGTGCCCGAAATTCCATCTGCAAGAAACGGACGAGACAAGTTTCCTCCCGCACGATCAGTGAAAGCATAAAGCCCGGTCAATGCATCAGCACCGAGTAAAGTTCTCGCTGCAGTCACATAATCTCCAAAGCCCGCACTTTGAAGAGCCGAGCCTGCGTCTGTCGATGAAAAAAAAGCTGCCGTACGAGCTTTTTGTAGGGCAACGTCAATACCGAAAACAGGAGCGTCGGGAGTGCGAACAAAGCCAAGTGGAACTCCAACGGAGTCCACAATCCATATGCTCACTTGAGCGTAAGAGCTGAGCGGCCGTCGAATGGCGGCGCGCGTTCGTCTGGCCGTCAACAGCACGCTATCAAGCAGATCATCCACCTCTGCCGCAGTCAACTCAACTCCGCCACTGAGCGCGGTGCCAGCGCGCGTGCCATATCGATTCGTCGCATCGTCTCTCACTAAAATCGCTGCCGGCACTTGCGCACGAGTTGTTTTCAATACTCCTGATTCTGCCGTGCCAAAAACGGATCCAGCTCTCGGCGTTCCATTGGTGAATTCGGTGACCGAAATGAAACCACCGGAATCAAGAGTGATATCTGAGGCTGCGAGAGGTGCGAGATCTTCATATCCTAAATCGGTATATCTCAGAGATTTTCCGACATTCACATTTGGAGCCACCCGTTGAGATGGCGCTTCAAAACCCACACTCGCCATCAAAGCGATTCGCTCTTCAACATCATCATCCCTATCTAAAATATTTCGATCAATACGATAGGCGCCATCAACTTCAATTCCAATTCCACCGACGAGATCTCCGTTCTCATAGAGCGGAATTCCACCTGGATCTCCAGACAGCCCGAGCGGCAAAAACCGTGGGCCGATTGTTCCTGAATAAGACCATTTGCTGCCAGAACTTCGGCCATCAGCAAAAGTCGGATTTCTCACAGTCACATCACTGCAAAGAAATTGCGAAAACTGAACTCCAAAAAGAGGTCCGCCAGAAGTATTCAGTTCACCAGGATTAAAATGCTCTTGAATGATCTGGCTAGCGGTTCGAGTGGAAAAAGCCTGGCCCTGACTGCTGAGATAAGCGCCAGTTCCAGCCTTAGAAATCGCCACCAATGCCGTTGGAACTGACCGTGCCTCCAGTCCACCTTGAGCGCCGATTTGACCATCCACTGTCGCCGAAGTTAAAGCCCCCGACATTTGATACAGGCCCAGAACATTACCAACACGATCGACAATCGATATCGTTGCGCGAACGCCAAGTTGTTCGGCCGCAATCACTGCATGCTTCAAAATCGTCTCAACTTCTGCCAATGACAGGTTTTGATTCGCACAGTCTCCGTCGCAGTTAAAATCAGCCGAAGCAAGGCCACCAGATCGACCTTCGTGTGATTGTGTACAGGCCGCTTGAACTAAAACGCAAAGCAGCAGAACGAAAAATTGTTCTCTCCCCTTCATCCACCTCGATCTTAAAGTCTTAATGTCGAGCGGCCAAGAAAGATCATTTTATTTTTTTAAAAATCAGAATATTCCCGTAGGCCAAATCAGAGTTTCGCACATGACGAAACCAAAATCGATTCCAGCCGTGAATCATTCTCCGGACAAATGAATAAGAAAATTTTGTATACAATTCAGTAAACTGCCCTGGATGCCTTATCTTCAAGATCAGCCCATGTCTGTTAAATTCCGAAATCAACCATTCTACGCGCGCATGCCTTGAAAGCAGGATTCCAGTGGGCATTTGAATCCAAGATTCCATTCCAGCTGGAGTTTCGTTATAACGAATTTTTTTGCTTCCAAATATCTTTCGAATTCCTCTAAAAAAAATCGACTCCACTGAACGCATATTGCCTTCGCTGACCACGACTTCTCCGCCAACTCTCAGCACTCTCGAAATTTCTGAGATAGCCTTTTCTACTTCTGGCACATGCATTAAGACACCCCAGACTAAAATACAGTCAATTGACTGCTCCTCCAGCTTGAGCTCTGTCAGATTTTGCTGCTGCAAAGAGACTTGATCGTTATAACCTTTTTCTGCCAATACTCGTTCGGCCAACTTCAAAACAGCGGGCGATAAATCGACTCCCAGTACTTGATACCCCCTTTTTGCCAACCGCATGGATTGCGCGCAACTGCCACATCCAATATCCAAAAATAAATTCTTGCTCGGCTTATTTTCGAGATGTGAAAAAATAAATTCAAAGGCTTCATCATAGAAGAGATCGTTGTCTGGAGTTCGGTATCCGCCCACCCACTGGCGGTGAATACTCTCATCAGACAAAATACCCTCCGCTCTATCAATATCTCTCTGTCGATTCATTTCTCCCAAAGCCATGCAGCAATTCTACAAACAAGATGTTCAGAGCTCCAGCGTTGAATTAAATTACTGAATGAGATCACTTCGCTCGCATCAAACGAGGTTTTTCAGAATCGAACGACAAACCCCGATGGTATCCATGGCAGAAGCTACATGAAGATTGAATCTTACCCGTTTTTTTCTCACTAGAATGGCATTCTCTGCAAGCCGCAAATGACGGCCGCAGATCGTCTCGCGCTAACTCAGATTCAAATGCACCAAGATGGCAACTTTCACAGGATGCCGCCTGATGAGAGCGATGAATTTTCATTGAATCTTCAAATTTCCCCAGCTGAAACTGAGGTCGGACAACTTCAAAATGCCCCCCACTCGGCGAATTCCGGCTACTCTTTTTTACCTCGTGACAGAGAATACAGGTGGTTCGATTAAATACGCCATCTTCGACACGTTCAACAGATTCCGTCAGACCGTTCTGATATTGAAGGAGCGTCTTATATACCAATTCGTTTTTTCCGTGTGACAGTTCCTTTCCTGGCAACTTCTCTTCAAATTCCAAACTATGACAATCATGGCAGTGTCGTTCAAAATCAATCTTCAGAATTGATCGACCATCTGCACTTAGCTCATGACAGCTCGCGCATTGCAAAGTTTTCTCAGAATCGCGCGTGGCGAGGTTGGGCTCCATATGTACCGCATGACTGAATTTGAAATCCCGAGTTCCATCATCGTCCGCATATCGTCGTCGCAGTTCCGGATGTAAATCGAAATTTTTCACATTCTTTAATTCCGTCGTTTTAGTTTTGCCTTGGTTCTTCAATTGCGACTGGAGGGATTGATGGCAAGTGACGCAGAATTCTGAGCTGCGCAACTTCAGGCTACCCTCTCCTCGATGTTCCGCATGGCAATCAACACATAAGCGAGTGTCTTCCACCTCCCGCTGAGCGTGATCGCTCATTGTATGGCATGAAAGACATTTCTCATCGGTGATTTTTGAAAAATCTCCTGCATGGCAACTCGAACAATTTCGTTCGAGCACTCGATGTGCCGATGACAGAGGCCCAGGACTCCAGCTATCTCTGGATTTTTGTGTCAAAGGATAAATGAAAAAGCCAAGAATGATCATCAACACCGTTGCGCCAGAAAGAATCGTCGCCATCGACAACTTTTTTGTAGGATCTAAACGACTTAAATTCTGTTCCACCTGCGATCTTTGATCTAATGGCTGGCTCCTATCGACGGTCAAAGAAATCTCAAATGGCGCCGCAGATCGAACAACCGTAAAAACAGAATCTCCAGCTGTAATTAGGTCTCCCGCCGAAAGAGACTTTTGGTTGACCAAAGATCCATTGACTAAGATCCCACTCAACGAACCAAAATCTTCGACGACTAACTCACTATCTCTCTCGTAAAGCACGAAATGCTTCAGCGAAATATATCGACTTTCAATTCGAATATCAGACGCGGCACCGCGTCCAACGACGACTTGGCGCTTATCGAATTCACTTCGACTAGAAGATCTTGCTCCGTTCTGCCCTATGATAGTTGTTACAAGAAGAAGCTTCATAAATTATCTATAGAGCAACACCGTTATGATATGAATCATAAGCGCGATCATCAACCCAAAAGAGACAGGCAAATGCACGAGCAACCACAGTCTGATTTGAGCAGAAACTCTGATTTCCTTTTGAATCTGAATGGCCAGACTCCGTTTTTTCTCGCAGAGCTGCAATATACTTAAACCGTCAGATTTCTCCGAATCAGGAAGCTTGGCAACGAGTTCGGCAAGTTTTTTTTCATTTGGCCCATGTACAATTGACCGACAGAGAATTTTAACCAGTGATTCTGGCAACACAACCTCAGCTTGATTTCGCAAATTCAGAAGTCGATCGCTTTTCTCCTGGCAGGCTTGTGCGATATTGGATGAGTACATATGGAATTGCTCGAATAAATTCTTCAGACTGCCTCCACCTCGGTGAGAACCGATCTGTGGAGCCAGAATTTTGTAATTGATCGAGCCCCAGATTCCAGTCAAAACAACGATCGACATCAAGATATAGGTCAGTCCATGAACATCCAATCCTACGCGAAAACCTGAATGCAATGGAACCGCCCAAAGAAGAGAAATGCCGAGCCAAACATGGGCAGACAACCATCCTTTCAAGGTTGTCCCACTTGAGTGGTACGATCTCTTTCTGATGCCATACCACATGAGATAAAAAATCGCGGCAGCAGAAAGTATACCGACAAAATACCCATAAACCGTGCTGCCGCTTGGACCTCCAATCGGTCGATAGATCAGATAGATCGCTGTCAAAATAAGAAGTCCGAAGAGGTTGGCCTTCAACCAGCGATATTTATTATAACTAAAGAAACTTTCTGCCTGCATACTACGAAATTTCTTCCTTCAAGGCCTTCACCATATCGCGTGGATTAACTCTGAGCGCTGCGCCCGTTGGGCATGAACGAACGCAAGCAGGGCCAGAGGGAATCGTCTGGCAAAGGTCACATTTCGCTGCCTTCGCGGGTCCCGCCTCTTTTTTCTTTTTCGATTTGATTCCAAACAACTGAAGGAGCATCGGCACATCATCCTCTTCGCGATCTTTCACCAGTTGAATAACGCCATACGGGCAGTTGTGCACACAATTCCCACAACCTATGCAAGAATCTAGAATAACAACTTCGCCATTTGGTTTTCGCGTTAAGGCATCTGGAGGACAATCCGTCATGCAGAGCGGATTTTCACAGTGACGACAAGAAATGGGGATCTGGATTGACGCTAATGATTTACCTCCCTTGCGATCCAATCGACTATTTCCACCATGAGTTGCCGCACAAGCTTTCTCACAATTGTCACAGCCGACGCACAAATCCGAATCAATAATCAAAATATTATCGGCATCGGTCACGCCCTCCAACATAATGAAGTCTAGAAGTGCGCCAGTCGAGTGATTGAGCTCACTTCTAATATTCTGCACCCTTCTGAGATTCGTGATTTCTTCAATCTGGCTTCTCACTCCCGAGTTTCTCTTCAGAAGCTCTTGAAAATCTAATTTTTCGATCAAGATGGTTTCGCAGGCGACCGCTGCTGACGCAGTAGCACTTCGAGGCACATCGTCCGCCGACAGAAGAGCCATTTCTCCTACGACGTGCCCAGCTGGTACATATGAAACAGTAATGTCGACGCCTCTCGCATTCTTTTTGCTAATCTTTACTGAACCTTTTCGAACAACGTAAAGCAGATCACCAATGTCGCCTTCCTTAAAGAGAATCTCGTTTTTCTTGAAAGATTTCATTTTTGCCTTAGCAACCAAATCTCTGAGAAAGAAGGGATCCGTCCCGGGGAAAACCGTCGACTCAAGCGCTCTCAACATGAAAAATTCATCGAGAGTTTTCTTCATTGTTGGAACCGATTTCATGAGCTTCAAAATTTGCTTTCGCGGCGATTCGAGCAAAACCGCATCTTTACTAATCCTCACTGTTGCAACTCGTCTTCGCCCAGAAATCAATCCCATCTCACCGAAAAAATTCCCCGCTTCAATCTTGATGAGACGATCTGGTGCCAATTCAATCTGGGCCTCGCCAGAAATCAAACTAAAAAATGTATCGGTATAATCATTTTTCTCAAAAACGATTGAGCTCTGAGGCAAGTCGTGCACTTTTGATTCAATAATAAGTTCTCGCCATTGAGCTTCGCTTAAATCTTTGAACAGCGGCAGAGCCTGTCGAATCCGAGTCAGGTTCTCCCGAGCAGAACCCGGCAAGTGACTTAAAGATTCCTCGATCAACACTTGGTCGGCTGGCGGCAACTGATTTCCGAGAATAGTTTCGATGACCTCGTGCCCCTGATTCAAGCCCTGCTTGATGAGTGGATAGCCAATCAGAGCGCCAAGAATGAAAAGTCCCTTCACATTAGACTGATACTGCTCGTCCACAACTGGCACAGATGTCGGCTCAAGACTCGGAAACTGCACCCCACAGGATTCAAGAAATTTTCGCGGAAGTGTGCCACCAATTCTAACAATGATATGATCGCATGGAACCTCTAACTCTCCCTGAGGGCCGCTGACGAAACAGCGATCCTTTTCAATTCGAGCGATGCTCGAATTCGAATACATCTTAATTTGACCCGCCTTAATAGCGTTCATGATCTTTGTGGCATTCGCCTCTTTAGCCCTCGGAAAATCTTCAGACAAATTTAATAGTGAAACCTTATTCTTTTCACTCAGAGCTAGGGCATTTTCGATCGCCGCATCTCCCGCACCCACAACGATTATATTTTTGTCTATAAAGGATTCTGGATCCGAAAGTGTGTATGCAACGTGTGGCAGTTCTTCACCAGGAACCTTCAATTTATTCGGAGTTCCTTGAACGCCAATCGAAAGAATGACATATTTTGCGGCATATATTTTTCCGCTTGCCGTAATGTGAAAGAGATCGGCCATTTTTTCGATCTTCGTCACGTCCGCCTTACAAAAATTGACTTGGTGTTCACGAACAGAAGAATTCCATAGCTCCAGAATTTTCTCTCGTGTGCTCGCTTCAAAGGGAACATGAGATCGCAAAGGCAGGCGTTGTGGCTCGGCCATCACGTACTTTTTTGCTTGATAGTTGAAGATTGTATTTCCGACTTCAGATCGCTCAAAAAGAATATGTTTGAGTTTATGCTTTGCGGCGTTGGTGGCAGCACCAAGTCCTGCAGGACCAGCACCAATGATCGCTACTTCAAATTGATCTGTCATCCACAACCCCTGCTTTCGCCACTTTGCGTCACGCTTTCCAGTCATTCTCTCTCGCGCGTAACTTCATTTGAACACAGATTATCAGTATAATGAAAGTTTGAAATGAAACTGAAATTCTAAAATGAAATACAAGCTACTTAGTATTATCGTCGCACTAGCCCCCACTATAAGTTTCGCTGAAACAGCAAACAAATATCTTGGGGCTTCGACTTGTGCCTCGTCGGCATGTCACGGAAATCCCTCACCTCTAAAAGGTGGCAAAATTCCAAGAAATGAATTCACGCTGTGGTCGAAGCATGACAGCCATTCGAAGGCCTTTTCAGCATTGACATCACCTGATGGACGAAAAATTTCCGAGAACTTGGGAATTAGTAATCCAGAAAAATCAAACGAGTGCCTACCCTGTCATTCGACGACTAGCGATATGACTCGGGTGGGTCTCAACTTTAGAATGGAGGAAGGAATCACATGCGAAAGATGCCACGGCGCTGCTGAAGCTTACCTCAAGTCACACGCGAGAACGTCTACAAGTCATGAACAGAATATAAGAAATGGTCTCGTCGATTTAGCTTCACCTTTGGGTCGCGCTAATATCTGCCTTGATTGCCATCAAGGCACCACCGAAACCCCTGTCAACCATCGTCTTTATGGCGCAGGGCATCCACGAATCGATTTTGAGTTAAATACTTATTCCGAGATTCAACCTCGACATTTCCAGATCGACGCTGATTATGTCGAACGCAATGGCCACAACAGCGCAGCTCAGCAGTGGTTGGCTGGACAGCTTGTCATGGCACAACGTCTTATACAATCCGTAAAGTCGGCGTCGCCTCGGCCGGAGCTCTCTACAATCTACTGCAGCTCCTGCCACCACTCTCTAAAATCGAAGCAGTTCAGGACTCGGCACTATGGAAAAGAGCCAGGAATACTTCGACTGAATAAATCAAAACTCCAGTTGGCTGCATTGGGCGTGGCACTGATTGATTCCGAGATCTCTCGCCAGCTTCTCGATGCTGTGCGCGCGTTAAAACTCGACTCCCCTGATAAGGATCTTTCCAAAATCGGCGACCTCGTCGCAGAATCGATCAAAAAATTTAGCAAAATAAAGGCAACACCTGGAGACTTCAAAAACACACTTAAAGCGCTTCTGCAAGATGTCACTCAGCAGGGAGCATCTCCTTATTATGAATACGCCGAACAGATCGCCATGGCTGTGGGCAGTCTCTCTAGTGGCCTGGAACCGAAAAATAAAGGGCTAGAAGCAGCTATCAACGCGATCTATCAAACTTTAGAGGATCCCGACGCCTATAAACCCGATCTATTTACCTCGTCGTGTCGTGCCTTCATGAAACTCCTATAAGAAAACCTTTTTGAGAATCCTGTACGCCACCATGCAAATCGCTGCATGGCATAAACATTTTTTGTTTAGTATTTTAGGCTACTTGTGGAAGACTAGTATTGAAGGCAATCTTCAACGTCTTTTTATCTGAGGGGACAACATGAGCGACAATCTATGCTATGTAATCTTAAATGGTCGGCATCCGATATACGGCCAGGAATATCGCTACGATCAACTTTATCTACTTTGGAAATCCGGCTGGGAGGAAACCTTTCGCGAAGATAAGATCGAGTACAAATCGAATGCAAACAATTTTATAAGAAACGATTTCGTGGTCGGAATATTTAACGACCAAAATCCGATTGGATTTCATGCATATTCCATTTTTAATCTAAACTCCATCGCTCACTCTCGACATCCCTACTTCGACCCATTCAAATCGAAGGCTGAGGAGCGACTGAGAAATTTAAATGTGAAATCGGCTTTTACAATGGAATACCTTTTTGTCCACCCTGAATGGAGAAAGACAACGTCAGGAATGTCACTTGCCAGCATTCTCATTCAGTTAGGGCTGAGAATATTCGAGCAATCATCCGCTGATGTTGCGTTAGGCGTTGGAAGAAATAACAGAAGCGTTAGTCGATATGCCTATGAAAAAGGCGCCGTTAGTCTCGAACAGAATATTGCAATGCACGGCAACACAGTTGACCTCTTCTATTTTCCAAAAAACGAGCTCAGAAATAATTTATCCGACCAAGAGCAGGATTTGGCGGAAAAACTTTGGACCGATCGAATCGATCCTGAAAATTTGACCTATTCAACAATTGAAGAGGAGAAGGTAGCTCATGGCTAATTTAAGCTTTGCAGAATTCAGAACTAGGGTAAAAAACGAAACGCTCGAGAGCGCAGAATCTCTCTCTCAACTTCCGTGGAATCTTAAACAGTTTTATGCAGACTGGATTTCTCAGACCCATTGGTTTGTCTGCCACTCGACTCGCCTTCTTTGTTTGATGGCCTCTTATATGTCTGTGAAGAATGATCGAATACATTTAAGAAGCCTCGACCATCTATCGGAAGAACGAAGCCATGAGCGTCTCGCCAAAAGCGATCTTCAAAAACTAGGCTTCTCCCTATCCGATTTTCCTGAACGACCATCTACCTCGGCTTTTTATCAATCTCAATACTACCTCATCGAAAGAGTTCATCCACTCTCGCTGTTTGGATACATTATTTATTTAGAGGGACTCGCTGTTCATGCAGGGCCATTTATTGCAAAGATTGCCTTAGAAAACTATGGCAAGGAATGCACTTCATTCTTAAAACTCCACTCTGAAGAAGATGTGTCGCATATCGAAAAAGCCCTAAAAGAGCTTGAATCTCTTGATCAAGAGACGCTTGGATTTATCTACCAAAGTTTTTCTCAAAGTCGATCCCTCTATGAATCGATGGTGAGGGATATTTCAAAAGGAAGCGCAGGCATTCATGAAACAAGCACTACAGGTATTGGAATTAAGGCTAACCGAACTGTTGGCCTTGAATCAGCTTGAAAGAATTCCAGAACCAGAATCAGAAATGACAAATGTTCAAAGTGTTGAATCCTTCAGCTGTGAAGGCGGGGATCACGGAGTTCTTGTTCCCGTCTACTATCTAAACATTTTGAGTCTCGCACAACGCATTCCAGAAGGCAGTCGAATTCTGGATCTTGGCTGCGGACCCGGTCAATTTATTTCACTTCTATCCTTGGCTCGGCCCGATATTCATATTGTCGGCGTCGACCTAAGTTCAGAGATGGTATCGATAGCAAAAAAAAATATATCGCAGAATCAACTAGAATCCAGAGTTGAAATTCTCGAGATGGATATGATTAACGCTCTCGATGCTGTCGATAGCTACGATATTGTGACTTCAATTTTTTCTCTTCATCACTTACCAACATTCTATCTGCTAGAAAAAATCATCTCTAAACTATCCTCTCAAGTGCAAAAACGGCAAATTGGATTTTGGATATTTGACTTTCATCGACCACACGCCAAACGGACTTGCCTCAGATTTCCGAATATCTTCACCCCACATACCTCGAAGCCCTTTAAAAAAGATACAAGCCACTCCATGATGGCTGCTTTTAATGAGGAGGAAATTCGAAAGTCTTTCATGAATAGCTCAATAATAGACTTCGACCATGAAGTCTCTCGACCACTGGCGTTTTATCAAACAGTGACGAACCTGAAAAAGATAAATCCAGGCGTTAGCCAAGACTCAACTCTCACAAATAGACTGGGAATTGGAAAACAAGTGGTTGATATCTCAAATTTATTTATAAATACCTTTTATTTAGATAGCATTTCAGCCTCAAAACATTGAGCCCAAAATCTCGACCTCCAAACCGTGAGGGTATTGACGAAAATCCCAGCATATGAGATCGAGATATAATGAGTCTGGATACTGCCGCGCGTCAGAGCTCTCAGGTTTTTCCCGCCAAAGATGCATGGCGCTCACTGACAGAACAAGTCCATCGACTAGAAGCACATTTGATCGACAATAATGTACGTCAGTCGAATATCGCTGCTTCACCAGACACGCGAGATGCTTTCAAAGGCAAGCCGAGTGAAATCCAGGTGATGATCTCAGATTATCTTAAGACCTACTGCAACCTCCTAGACAAGCTCTCGACCGCTGGAACAAGGCTCATGGACAACCGTCAGACAACCTGGGCATGCCTGTCTTTGATGAATCTGCGATGTAAGCCAGACGCCTTTGACAAGGTCGCTGAGGATGATGTGATTGAATTCTATTCGGCTGATCACCGCCAAATATATAGAAATATTCGCTTTTTTTCACTCTGCAGTTATTCAATCTTCGATATCTTAGTTTATGACTGGGCCACTCTCTACTCGAGGGACAATTCCATCACCGAGGGCCTTCTGACCCACGCCAATGCTGTTATTGATGGAAGTCTCGGAACAGGCATGCTAGAAGTTGGCCATCATTATCTTCAGGAATTGCGAGGAGAGAAACGAAAAGCCCTCATTAAACCTGGAATGATTAGCCCCTTGTGGGACCGCTCCTCGTCGTCATCCGGACCGAGTGCGTATTTAACAACTTTAAAAGCTCAGCTAATTGAGCCGAACAAAACTTAATGCTAATGGTGATATGTGACTAAACAATCTTCTAACGATCCTTTCAGAGAACTTGGCGATTACCTTAAAAAGAAACGAATCGCGAAAAACCTTACTCAAAAAGATGTCGCGATGGCTCTAAAATATGATTCAGCACAGTTTGTCTCGAATATTGAAAGAGGCCTGTGTTCACTCCCATTATCAAAAATTCCGACGATCATGGACCTCTACGACATTGATCTCCCGACAATTACGAAAATTTTGTTACAAGTTCAGAAGAAAATTATTGCTCAAACAATTGAAGCCTCTCAAATCCGACGCGCCACAAGCAGAGGAAAGCACCAAAGATCCAATTGATATTCGAATTCTAGCCGTGATTTAGTCTTCGAAAATTAATTCGCCATTAATGCTCAGCTTGGTAAATTTTCCGGATGGTGTCTGATCAGTCACTGGCTCACTAACAGCTTCTTCAAGGACGAATTCTGAAAAAATCTCTCGATGACTAGAATCGCCAACCTCGGTTAATGGCGAGACCGAGTCGCTATTGCCAACCGGCTGAACACGATCGAAGAGCTCGGTGACTTGGCGAGTGATACTCTCGCTCTTTTTTTCCAAGGTCGCAATAGCTTCAAGTTCTCGACGGACTACAGTTGGAACAACGAAATACTCCGCGGTTGGCGCGGGAGATGGCTTTGACTGATCAGCAGGTCGTGTCGGTTCAGGCGGCGCCTCCGCTTTTGGCAAAGGATTTAAAGACGAAAAAAACTTAAACAATCTAAAGCCGATGAATACGCAAAAGATAATCCCAAAGACAGATACAGAACCAACCGTCATTGGATTCCACCACTGAATTTTCTTGTACTCGTCTACAGGTATGACTCGATACGAATACAGATTTTCTTTTACATCGGCGCTTGCCATACTACTTGGATAATACACCAAGTCCCGTTGTGGTAGGAATTCCACCAGGACCGACAGTCATAGTTACTGCGAAGAAACTATTGATTGTCTTCGTTGGGCAAGTTCCAGTTTCCCATTTAAACGGATCTCTCATTTCTGGATAAGAAAAACTACAAAAGCCGCCTCCAAACCCGCCAAAAGCATACGCTGTGCTAGAAAACATATCACTTGCAGCGGTCACAATATTATCATCATCGAGGTCGCCAAATGCGGAGACAAAAACAACCGTGGTCGCGTCCGCACCTGGATCAACTTCAGTAGGAGTATAAATGATACCGGGATCCACCACGCTGTATACTCCATACGAGTAGTAAACAGGATTCGCTGAAGAAAATCCCATGAATGTGAAGTTCCCAACATCATCAACCCATGGCCTGCGTTTACTTGAGACAGTGGCCGGAGCTCTTCCGGTCATGAGAAAAGCAGCGCCTCCAGGATTGCCAAAAATATCTATCCGAGGCGTCTGAAAAAATGTGGTCTCTGCTTTTACGATACCTGACAACATCCCGGGAACCTCTGCAGCCTTTGCTTTGTCGATGTAGTACCTAAAAGATGTCGCAGCAAAGCTCGCCAGAACACTGAGAATTGCGACAACGACTAAAGCCTCAATCAAGCTCAAACCCCGCACCCTTTCAGACCCAAACTGTCCCATAGCTCATTATACCCTAGGTAGAACACCCGTTTAAGGCGTCCCAGATTATTGAAATATTTATATTTTATATGCAAAATCCGTAAAGACGCGCCGCATCGCGCCGATCATGCAGTTAATTTTGAGCCACACAGACTACGCACTCAAAAGCCGATTATAATTAAATCTCATGCGTGGGGGAAAATTAACGACCTGGATTTGGGTGCTGCAAATCTGCATCGTTGCAGGCCTTTCTTTTTTCTATTGGGCCGCTCAATTTTCTAAGACAAATCCACAGTTCGACTCTTATAAATTCCTGGATACGTACAGAAAGCTTTCTGGCTCTTACGATAATCTGAAGTTTAAAATTCGTGGGCCACGCAAACCACAAACTAAAATTGTCATTGTTGCTGTTGATGAAGACTCTCTTTCTGCACTAGGTCGTTGGCCTTGGTCCCGCTCAAAAATTGCAGCCATTCTCTATCAACTCACACAAGAAAATTTAAAAGCAATCGGTCTCGATATTATTTTTGCTGAGGAAGAACGTCTCGTTCCTGAAAAAATAGAAAAAATTCTGACGGATAAAAAATTGTCATCCGCACTGGAAGAATTTGAATCTGATCGGCTTCTTGGAGAAGTTTTATTTAAAATGAAAAATCGAATCGTTTTAGGATGGGCAGCAGACGGCTTCTGTGAACCAGGGATGGCCACATGCCCTCAGCCACCTGCAAATCTTGAAAGCCTTAAAAAATTCGAAGAGAAACAAGATCTCAGTCAATTTGACGTCGATCGAAGTTTAATTCCCAGAATCAGATTCTTTGTTTCCAACCATCCCAAGTTTAATCAGGTGTCGAAGTTTGCTGGGCTTCTCAACGCACAGGAAGACGGAGATGGCGTTATTCGTCGAGTGCCAGCTTATTTATCGATCAACAATATTGTATTTCCATCCTTAGCCGTTTCAATGGCCAAGGCTGGCATGCAGAGAGACGGACAATTCAGTCTGCCGAAAATGCCCAAAAATGGAGAGATCACTCTGAACCCTGGCGGTGGAGCAATCAGCTTTCCATATGTCTCTGCGATCGACGTTCTCAACGATTCAGAAATGATTCGAATTGAAACCGCCGCGGGTGAAGAGATGGTTCCCAGACATGAACTTTTTCAAGACGCCTATGTCTTAGTCGGAACCACCTCGCAGGGCCTTCGCGACATAAAAAATTTCTCGTTCGACATCGGCGTACCAGGAGTCGAGGGACACGCCTGGGCACTTGAAAATATTCTTTCTGGAACAAATCTACGAACTGAAGATAAATACGAATCATTTGCAATTTTCTTCTTGATGATCATCATTGGCATCTCAATCGCTTGGGCTCTCAGCAAACTCAGCGCGCTCAAAAGCATTGGCGTCTGCGCGACAAGCCTTGCTATTCTGTTTGCCGTCGATCAATGGATCTTATTTGCCTCAGGACGCAACTACAACTTTTTCTTTCTTTACGTAGAGATCGGAATCACAGCCATCCTCGGAATTGGCGCTCGATTTCTCTTAGAAGAAAAACAAAAGAGACATATTCACTCGATCTTCGGACACTATGTCTCACCGAAAGTTGTTCAGAATCTCGTTAAAAGTGAAGAACCTCTTTCACTATTCGGAGATAAAAAAGTACTCACAATATTTTTTTCTGATATTCGAGGGTTTACAAAGATGTCGGAACGCCTAGATCCCCGAAAGCTTTCTGAAATGCTCAATCACTATATGACTCTCATGACAGAAATTCTGGGACAAAAATATGAGGGGACCTTAGACAAATATATCGGAGATGCCATTATGGCATTTTGGGGTGCGCCAATTGAGCAAGAAGATCATCCAACAAAAGCTTGTCTATCAGCGGTCGAGATGCAGAGAGCGCTCGCTCGCGAAAAGGTTTATTTCAAAGAAAAGTATGATGTCGACCTAAGCACGGGAATGGGGCTGCATACAGGAGAAGTCATTGTCGGAAATATGGGTTCCGAAAAAAATATGAATTATACCGCCATTGGAGACGCCGTAAACCTTGCTTCAAGAATAGAGGGTCTCAGTAAGCACTATGGTTGCGATATTATCATTTCAAGATCCACCTATGAAAAGATCTCCACAAAAGATTTTCCCGCACAGATTCGGCATCTCGATCGAGTGAGAGTGGTTGGAAAAGGTGAATCCACAGATATCTATCAGATCTTTCCACATGAAGTATCACAGAAGGCGATCAATCTCTTTCATATAGCTCTCAGAAACTACTGGGATCGGCATTGGGAAGAAGCTCTGAAATTGTTTCAGGAAACCGCATTACTGTTTGAGACTGACGGCATCAAAGACAAAACCTGTCTTATTTATCAAGAACGAACCAGTCAGCATATCATGCAAGCACCCCCAGACTGGTGGGACGGATCCCACGATATGCGAACAAAATAGAAAACAAAATTTCTCTGCCACGATCAGTCTGGATCAAATTGAATCTCAACAGGAACATGCGGCTGAACTCGATCCAAGGTTGGATCAAACGGCACTTGACCCGGACCACCAAATCCTTGTCCGGGGCGAAATGGGATATCGATACGCGGAGGTTCTGATGGCCCGGCTGGTCCACGCGGAGCTCCCATCGGAGGCTGCCCAGGACGATCCGGTCCAGGCGCTGGCCCAGCCGATCTTGAAATATCTGCGGCTCGCTCTGGCGTTAGAATCTGTATGGTTTCGCCAGGGCGAAATGATTGATTGGCCGTTAAAACCACTGGCGCTTGACCGCCGCCTGAAGAAGGAGCGTCTGGAGCTGCCTGCCCTTGCGGCGCGCGTGGCGCTGCTCCACCAGTGGCTCCTTGATTGCCCTTCGCGGTCGAACCCTGTCCTTCACCCCCACCAGTCGGCGCACTCGCTTCCGATGCGGGGGGCGTCGCCCCCGAAGAACCAGAGCCTGATTCCGCAACCGGAACAGTTGAGATCTCTGCGCGACCTTCAAGCGTAAGGAATGTCACAGGAGTATCAAGAGAGGGCGGTGCTGAAATAAAAATCTCCGTTCCTCGCACACCCATGATATGTGAACGGCTTCTCACCCGGAAATTTTTTTCTCGATTTGGCGAGGAGCCAATCAATGCTTTCACATCTCCGACTTTTAACGACAATTCGATATCTTCATTTTCCCCACGCTCCTTGAGATATGTTTGAACTTGGATTTGAGCGTTGTTTCCAATATGAACGACTGTCGTTTCACCAATCAGCAATGTGCAAGACCCGTCCTTGGTCGATATCTGAGATGAGGCCTTAAGGGGCATCCCATCGGCTCCCGGCTTCCCATCCAAAGTGACCAAACCTTTGACAAAGGCCAAAACTCCGATGGATCCCTCTTCAGCCATCAAAGAAAAATGCACCGCAAAAATGATTCCCGTCAAAACATAAAATTTACTTAAACGCATAATTCACCAATAAGGATGCAGAATGTTTTGAATACTGCGCAGAATCTGTGGAAGAGAGATTCTGTGTAAAACCATACTGAATATATGTTGAAATCTTATCGTAGAAGGTTCGGCCGACCATCAAAGTCGGTTGATAGACATAATCGACTCGACTGTCCGACGAATCACTATAGTTATTTATCGCCCATCTAAACGAAAGCGCTCCTATCCATTTATCCGGCAGCTGGGTGGTCAGACTCACAGGCACTTGATAAGAATGCAAATTGAAATTGTATCCGTCTGCCCAAACTCTCTCATAGCTTCCTCCTAAAGAAATAACGGAAGAGCCCCAATAAAATTCATTTGCGATCTCCGGGCTCAATGAGTAACCACTTCGCTCGTTGCCCGCTGTTGGATTATCCTGATTATAATGGATATATGAACCTCCAAGCGTCCACTTTGTTTTCCACCATGGTAGAATCTGCCAGTCAAATTCTGGGAAGAAGCGGTTTGTCATATTGAAATATTCAAAACCGTCTGAATTTAGAAAGCTCGCATCAGCGGAATTTCCAAACCCGACCTGATGCGAATCGGTCAACTTCCACATCCAAGTGAAGGCCAATCGTTCAGCAAGAGAATTAAACGATTGCGCGGATTCCGCAGAATATGAAGTGATGGAAGAAAACGCTTTTGCATCAAAATTGCCTTTTGCGAAAATATTCTGATATCTGAGCGCACCAAAAAACAAGAAGCTCGGGCTCTGAGTATTTGAGATCGACACGGAATCAAGAGTGCTTTCTGACAACAAGAGCACATTTGAATCGTAACCGCCGGCAAACCCAAGATTTCCACTCCACACCGATTGATCGATCTCCTCAAAATATTGCGGCAAGGATGTTCCAGGCCGAAGTTTTTTCATGGCTAACTTTGCGGCGGGCGCTGAAATTTCATCCTGTATCGCTAGTTTTAACTCTGAAATCGCGTCACTGGTTTGATTACGCCGATTTAAAAAATCAGCATACAAATAATGGTACCGCCCGGCTTCTCCGTGAGGCGCGACTCTTGTCGAAGATTTATAGGCTTCGCCTGCAAGCTCTGGCTTTAAGGCGTCCTCCAAAATTTTTCCCAAAAAAGCCCAGCCGGACGAATCGGTGGAATCGGCTGCAAGATGATCACGCATTCGCTTTTCTGCCTTTGCGTAAGCCTTTTGGCCTAGGTCAAACTCAGAGTAAATCGCGACGACCTTGCGATTTGTTAAGATCTGATCCTTTGTGATCGCGAAGCTGGACAACTGACTGAGAAATAATGAAACACAGATTCCAACGTATAACTTTAAATTACCGGACATAAAGCTTTCCTATATTGATTCCGGTTGGACGAGCTATTGCGCCAAGAGGAAGAATATATCCAAACATGAGCCCAGCTGTTGTCACACGAATTTTTTCAAGATTTTTTTGATTTTGGACTTCGAGCTTACAAGGGCCTCCGAATCCTGTCACATCGATTTCGGTTCCAGGAGTTCCTCCAACTCCGATCCCGCAAGCTGTAAAAAGTTGACTTTGCTCCAGGGTACTCGTCGCCTTTGCCTTAATGGTTCCAAGGATAAGATCCAAATCAAATTCCCCTCCTGTTGAAGTGCCGAAGAAACTCGGCGCCATTCCTCTATAGCTGATATACGAATGTTCCTGCCCCACCGAACAAGTGGCGTCTTTATAATTTGTGACATCCACCTTATATGAGCCAGCCCCAAAACTAATTGTGATCTGCTGGCTTAACGTTCCTACTATCGCTGGAAACACACGACCCGCACTCGTTCCACCATCACAAGGGCCTTTCCAATCGCCGGCGACAACTTGCTCAATATTCGTTGCAGAACCGTTTTCGTATGAAGTCTTTTCACAGTCCATCCGCCTTGGATTCTGTGAATCATATGTATTCGTGATCGTCACAACTTTAGGTGAAAACAAATTTGTGATGAGTGCACGCCCCACTTCGAAAACTCTGAATTTTTTTCCTGTCGTCTGATCAAAAGTGGCGGGATTATTAAAATCAATTTGAGAGCAATCGCCTCCATCTGTATTCAACATTCCACCGATCTGAATTAATCGCTCCCCCCCCACTGGCAACTGCAGAGTGATATCTAAATTCTGAGTGGTCGATAATACGGTCGGATTCGAAATGATTCCAGGATATGTGCAGGCATTGCCGTCTTTTAACGAGCCAAAGATATTCGGGCTCACTGAGGGATTTTTTGAGGGGATATCTGGCCCTGTAACATTCAACACTAAACAATTGAAGCCTCGAACCGTCGTCGGCAAAAAAATCGGATCGGTCGTATCAGCAATCGCTGTGGCGCTCTTTTCTTTTGGAGCCCATCTCAAACGAACTGCTACAGTATCTTTTTCAACAGGCTTGCCACATCCGCTCAAGACGGAAAGCCCAAGGATCAGTCCAAAGAATACATGCCGCATATCTCATTCCCTCATATGAAAGGATCAAGGGAATACCATTCTACATCAAGCATTTATTCTAAAAACTTTGGCCCCAAATCTGCTTCACGAGTTTACGCGAAGTCTCCAAATTTACGTGAAACGGGTCATCGAAGCGAGCTCGATCCCCGACGATATCTTGGGAGCTGTCCAAGTTAATTGTTGGGCCGATGGATTCCAAAATTCTCGCGAACTCCAGTCTTTCGACCTTCAATCCAAACTCGTTGTCGATCCGATTTTGCAGATCTTGGTGCGTGGGAAATATCACAAATCCAAACTGAATTTCATGGCGTCGACAAAATTCTGCAACCTCTCGCAATTCTCGCTCTCGTCTCGCATGGCCCTGAAAGTGTCGGAACAATTCATCTGAAGAAATCAGCTGTCTTTGCCAAAGCACATCCTTCGATACAGCAACTCCCGTGGCCCCTCCTCGAACCGCATCAGAAAACTGTAAGAATAGAGGTGCAAATACATCTCTCGAGACAAAGTATAGAAGAGGATTCTTCAGAACATCTAACACGGGCTTCACTCGATCAGGAACTTCGACATCCTGAAACCGACTAAAATTGATTCCAAAATAAACCGACTGCAGCTGAACTGTCCTTGTTGTATACCAGAATGCCGCGAGCATTTCCTTCAGAGTCGCGCCCCCAAATGCAAGATTGGAAAATGGTTTTCCGGTCACTTCTGCCATCTGGCCTATCTCCACCAACTCCATTCTAGAATCTCCGAGTAAAATATTTTTCTGCGGATTTTTTCTGAACGAAATTAGTTTGACCATTGGGTCATTCTGCCGACGCGCATAGAAATCATAGATCGACGGATCTATTGCAGAGTAACGGCGTTGAAAATAGAGATATGGATCCGCTACATATACAAAAATAAAATAGGCCAAAATAGGAGAAACAAAGATTAGAAATTTTGTGATGAATTTATTCATTAGAATTGAAAATAGATAAAAGATTGACTAATGGAATGCCCCCCAAAAAACATGCAACTAACGACCAGAAAATAATAAAAAGTCCAACGCATCCAGCGCGGCGCCAAATTCATTTTCATAGTCTCAGATGAATTCTCTTTATAGATTTCTGCAGTAATTAGAAAAAACAGGGCCACAATCAAGATGATTATCTCTTCGCCAACCATTCCCCAGCTATGAATCATCGCCTGAACATCAGAGAAATGAAGAATGCTGTGAAAATCAAAATACTGAAATCTAAAAAGTTGGGAGCAAATCAGAAAAGCATCTGACAAGGAGTTGGCCCTGAAAAAAATCCAAGCAAAGCTGACAAAAAGAAAAGTAAAAATGATCCGAAACGGCGACCAAATGCGATACCAACTCTTATTTGCCCACCGGTTCATAAGATAACCCATCGCGTGGATGAAACCCCACATGAGAAAAGTCCAACTCGCACCGTGCCAAAACCCACTTAAAACGAAGGTCAAAAAAATATTCCTCGCGAATAGAATCTGAGACTTCCCTTTCACTCGAGAATCTCCGCCTAAGGGCAAATAGAGATAATCCCGAAACCAGGTCGATAGAGAGATATGCCATCGGTGCCAGAAGTCTCCGAGCGAGTCAGCAAGATATGGTTGTCGGAAGTTCAGATTCAACTGGAATCCAAAAAGGCGCGCTACGCCAATCGCAATATCGCTGTATCCCGAAAAGTCACAATAGATCTGAAAGGAAAATGAAAGAACGCCCGCCCAAAGTGAATAGCCATCAAATTTCTGAGGATCATTAAAAATCGTATTGGCAATGATTGCCAACCGATCTGAAATCACAATTTTTTTGAAGAATCCCCAAAGAATGAGTTGGCATCCCGATTTGAAACTTTGTTCATCGAATTTAAATGAATCATAGAACTGTGGAAGCAAATGACGAGCTCGCTCAATAGGCCCAGCAACTAATTGAGGAAAAAAAGAAATGAACGCTGCAAACCGTCCCAGATGCCTTTCGGCAACGAAGTCTCCACGATAAACATCGATCGTGTAGCTGAGGGATTGAAACGTGTAAAAAGAAAGCCCCACCGGCAACAACAGACTATGATCTGGGATCTCAAGATGAAGCGACGATAGGCGAAAGATCGAATTTGAAATCTCTCTGAAAAAATGAAAGTACTTAAATATGACGAGAATCGAGAGATTAAATGAAATGCTTGCAATCAAATACGGTCGACGCGCCTCTTTGGTCTTAAATCGAGACATTCTCAATGCAAAAAAATAGTCTGCAAGTGTACTCATGATCAGCAAGATCAAATATTCTGGATGCCACGAGGCGTAAAAAAAATAGCTTGCAACCAAAAGCAAAATCCAACGCCTGTTTGATGGAAATAATCGATAGAGTCCATAGACTATGGGCAGAAAAATTAAGAATTGAACCGAGTTAAACAGCAACTGCCTCTATCATTTAAGTTTTTTTAGATGCCGTCAATTCGACATATTCTTCCTATCGAATTTATAAAAATGTTGTATGCTGTGCGGCAAAAAGGATTCGAACCATGCGGTGGAGTTTTGAAATTTTTACATCTAAACCTGTGACGAGCGCCAATTCAGCGGTTGAGGAGATTGTCACCAAGCTCGATATCTTAGAAGAAGAGAGTCCTTCTATTCTTGAAACCAACAAACGCCCTGAAATTGAAGCAGCCGTCAGCATCAAACCAAAAGACTATCAGAAAGATCTTAAAAAAAGAGAAGCCCTTCCCCCAGAGGACGGACTTTATGTTCCCGCTGATATCGGCCTGCGAATGAAGGCTTCTAAATCCTGCGTCGTCGTGGATGGGTTCGATGTCGAATCATCGCCCCTCGGCGTGAGTGTATTAAAATTTTTGATCGAAAAGCTTCAACCTTGTTTAATCCGCGATTTAGATACTTGGGAGACAAGTGAAAGCTTTCTGGAAAGGCTCGTTCTTCTTAAATCCATCCCCCTGGATAGCGAAGAAAAAGACGCTCTTGCTTCCGATCTGGTCGAAGAAGAAAAGACCGAAGACGTTCTTGAAGTGCTTCAAGCTCAATTCTTTAGGCTTCTTGAACGTGGGTCTCGAGATATGAATGCTCGAATTGAAGCCGAAAAGGCTCTTGGTAAGGCTTCACCCGGGGCTCAGAAATTACTCCATTTTTTAATGACATCGAAAAATATCGAAGAGCACAATGCCGTTAAGCACCTGAAGATTGACGATGCCAAACTGAAAATACTTGCGAGCGAGCTTGATAATCTTCTGGCCAACTTAAAGAAATCTCTTTGAATATCGCGCCGAATTCTGAACTACGCACTAAATATTTGGTGAGCTCTGTTTATTATTCCACGAACTCTCCAGCCCCTCAAAAATGCGGCCGAGCCCACAAAAATTGACGAAGCTCCTGCCGCCTTCATTCTGTCAACGTCGTCAGCTCTCAAAATACCGCCTCCGGCATTGATAGGTATTGAAATTCTGTGTTTCTCTCTCGCTTCACGCACCCATCGCTCCACAAGAGGCAACAATGGCGCTCCCGATAAACCGCCGCCTCCATATTTTTTAAGAGGAGATTCATCCGTTCCAAATAATGAATGCCAATTGATTTTGTCGCTGAAACTTCCCCATGGAATGGTATTTGACACACACAGTGCATCACATCCCTTAAGCTTTGAAATTTCTACCGCATTGACAACATCGGTTGTCACACTCAGTTTTGGCATCAACGGGATTTCGAGCGGCGAAGCAGCTTCCAATAAGTCGGCCGTCTCACTCACAAAGTCGTCGATCGAACGACTGCCCACATTGGGGCACGACAAATTGATCTGAAGTCCGAACTTCGCTTTGAACTGACCTTGATAGCCTTTCAAAAGATCTACAAATTTTTTCATTTCTTCCACGCGTTCTGCTCGAGATTCCGCGACTGACATGAACGAAATAAAAAATGGCTCTGGCCAATTCTGCCAAATCCGCTTCTCCAGCAAAACACGTGCACCGGGACCACTGAGTCCAACTGCATTCAGCGCACAACCCTTCCAAAAATTGATCGCGATACAATCTGGGAAATATTTTAATGCTGTCAGCCCATCTGACGACAGAGGTAGGTTGCCTGCACGCGGATAAAGCGTTGTCGTTTTTGACACAAAAGTCGAATTCTCAAAATTTAAGCCAACTGGACGCAGAAACTGGTGGTACCACCAGCCGCTGCCGTCAAAATTGCGAACGCCAGATGCATCAAATGCAGACTGAAATGGAATACCCCGTAGCCTCATAAAGCCCCAAGGTAATACTCAAGTTCGGTTCACACAATACAATGAGTTACGAAATTCCAAATTCTTTTCGAATTTTTGCGACTTCGGAAACCAACTTATCCTCAGGCGTCTGGCCTCTTTCAACCGACTTGCTTAACTGAACCAAACCAGCAACGACCCCAGGGTCGAGAACAAGCTTTTCATCTTTATCAGATGTCTTCAGACTAAATGCAAAGGTGCCATCATTTTGAATCGATGGATCCACCATGTTGCTCGCACCTAAAATTTTCATGAATTCTTTAGCGTGATTGATATTTAATTTCATCATTCCCCCGAATCTTTAGTCTACATCGAACCCGGTCAGATGTGACTTACCCGTTCTTCACTTGGATATTGTTAAATTATTTTCATACTTTGGAATGACTGCTTCATGTCGCGTCAGAAAAAAGCAAACACTTCTTCTCGCTTTGCTGCATTGCGTTTTAGTTCATTGTTGTTCTTTCATTGACCACACCAAAAAACTCTCTCGTAATAGAGTCAGGGGAGGATTAGATTCATGAATAAATTGATCATGCTCGCATTTTTTTTACTCACTACAGGCCAGCAAGCATTCGCAAACACCACAGGAAAAAAGCAACCGGTGATCGGCATCTTGAGAGATCCAGTCGTCGGACTTGGTTCAGAGACAACCGGCATTGCAGTTGAAACGTCAACGGATTCTAGGGAGTTAATTTTATCAAAAGACTTCAAAGAGAATTTAGTGGGCTTTGATGGTCGTCTTGTCGAAATTCAAGGGCGAGAAACAACACTCTCTGGAGTAGAAACAAAAAACAGACCCGCGATTAAAGTTTCAGCTATCACGCTCTTTCCTCGACTGCAAAAACGTACGGGAATTCTTATTGCAGTCGCCGCCATTGGTGGCGAAACGTCTGGATACGAGCTCGACAGTGACGACAGTTCAGAAAATATTGAGATCATCTATACCCCCTCGCAGGAAGCTGATCTGAAAAAATTAGTCGATCAAAAGGTAAAGATCACCGGAAAGCAAACCACGATCAAAGGCACGGAAACCCCAGAACATCCTGGAATCTACCTAGAGACCGCGTTAGCAGCTGATTGAAGGTTTGAGACCTAGCCAATAAGCGTATCGGTTTTGGCCGGCTGCGCCCTGGCCAAAACAGGCTTTCTCCGCGTTTAAAGCGTTTTCCTAAAATCGCGGCCTGAAAATTTGCCTATTCAACTCTCGAATGATATGGACTCGCGACATGAGGGAAATCACGGTCGTTATCTCCACATGGCTTTTTATGGTTTGCCTAGCACCTTCGCATCTTTTTGGGGCCAGCCCTGGCAGCGATGAATGGCTGAAGATTGAACTCCTAATGACGAATATCCCCGTAGATCGAACTGAATCTGGCGCTCTCTTTCCCAGTCACTACAGCTATCCATATAGTGCCTGGTACCGCAGACTGTTAGGTAACGCGACAAAACTACAAACCGGTATTCCGAGCATCACTTACATACAACCAATCGCCATACCTCTTCTTTGGCTCAAGGACACTATTCGAATCACGGGAACCATCAATAATTTACAATTTTTTAGATTCGAAGATTGGCGGAAAGGCGGACTTTCTGATTCCAGGCGTAAAAGAATGAACTTTGACTACATTGATATTCAGTTAGATCCGGACCTTCAGCGAACACTTCGAGGGATGCCAGGCTTACTGGATATTGATGGAGACCATGGTGATTCGACCTCGTATACCCAGGCAACAGGAGAACCTGAAACGCAATTTCCATTCATCGTTGCGCATAAACCCAACAGAAGTAGTGAGCCCGTATTTTTCTTAAGAATTCCAGCCTATTCTTTTGTGGCCATTCGAACCATCAGGCCTGTCGATCAAAGATTTCGTCATAGATCGTTAACTCACTGTGTCGCAGATCTTGCTCATCTTTTGGTTCCCTGAAATTTATTTTCGTAAATTCTTCTCTCTGCTGCAGATCACTTGATGGCATTTCGAAGCGCCAGTAAATATATCGCAAAACAAATGCTTGAACGATACGACGAAGGCGAACATCAGGTTGAGGCTGCAGCCCGTGCGCTCAGCGACAAACAAAGAGCGGAATTTAATCTTCGCTATGAAGCACGCAAAAAATCTTTAAAGAAATCTTACCTGTATTGTCTGCTAGGCGGCTTCCACTATGTTTACTTTGGAGACTGGACGAAATTCATATTTTTTACTCTGACAACTGGCGGATTGCTTGTCTGGTGGGCCTGGGATCTGGGAACTCTGCCGTTCAAAGTGGCAGCCTTAAATCAACAACAGGCAATGGCGATTATGAGGGCCATCGCTTCGCGAGATTTAAAGGTTGTTGTTTAATACTCTGATTCAACTCGGACTTTCGGCACCCTCGAGCTGAGCATTCGCATCTCTGAAGATCTAAGAAATTAACTTTTGCAGAACAGCATCAACTCCTCGACTCGGCTGAGCCTAGCCAAGATCGCTGAAAGTGCTTGATCTAGAGACGATAACGCCTTGCTAGCCTCTCGTCGATTCGAGATATTCACATGAAAGAGCCCAGTGCTCTCATTAAGCTCTATCTTCTTTACTCCCTGAAATCCCAGCAATTGAAAATTTACTGAATAGATATCAACCGGTACCGACGAGCGAATAGTCACAGATCCGGCAAAAGTATTTTTCTTATCTTGATTCAATTCTTTTTCGAAAGCATGAGTAATCCATTCTCCGGCTCCTTCAATGGTGATATTTCTGCCATCCTTAGACAATATTTCAATCTGATCTATCGTCCCTGAATGAATTCGAGCCTGAATTCCAGTTTGATTGGAAAAATTATTGATCACATCAATCAGTGTTCCAGCCGACTCAATCTCTGTTCCAAAGATATTTACTCCGTTTAATTTAAAACGACCCGAACTGAGATCTGAAGGAATCCAATTAAAATCTCCTTTTCCAAGCAGCAAGATATTTGGCTCCACATCTGCATAAACTCGTGTCGACCCAGACTGCTCATTGATATTATTCGCTACTGCAATTGCGGAGCTTTCACTTCTATCTTCGGAAACCAAGTCAGACTCTCGTTGCGACGAAGAAACAGTTGCACTTCCAATCACCAAATAACCTGTTGAAATTTCTTCCGGGATCAGAATTGAAAACTCCGCCTTCGCATACTGACCAAGTTCTCTCGGCGCGGCCTCCAAATCAAAATGCCTCAAAAGAGTAGCCTGGGAAAACGCAGAATTAAGAAGTGTCACAAAATGAATTCCATCCCTAAGATATCTATGAGATTCGCCAAATGAATCTCCAAAATAGGAATGATCTAGGACACTTCTGACTTCTTCCTTATATGAATCGAACTCCATATCCAAATAAAGACGCTCAGCTGTTCCAAGAGTTTCTTCGTAAGCGGTAGTTGCAAGAGCCTTTGAACGAATGAGGTAATCCCGAATCGTTGTGAGCGAAGTCCGAGCATCCGCACCAAACTTGCAGGCATCTTGAGTAGAAAAACGAAGTTCACAGACTCCCGAAGCACTATAAATTCTGGAACTGAAAATAAAAAAAGAAACAAAAAGAAACAAAAGACACTTCACCATATCCCCCCCCGGCTGCTTCATTTTATCGACTAAACCTCTGACGATCGAGAACTTATCTCGCTCGCGAAATAACGCGCCGCGCAATCTGGTTATGGTAGAAGGCCTTGGTCTGCCCGGAAGCGCCTGATTCAACTCTGATTTTTTGCACCCTCGAGCTGAGTATTCCCCATCCAGAAACACCTTGCTTTTTAGCTAAAAAACCGGCTTCAGTGCGTACAAAATGCGCGCCTTTTTTTTTATCATGCTTTTTGTCGAGTGTTTGCAGTCTGGCGGCTTGTTGGCAGAGCCGCCAGCATCAAGTCATCCGTGCATAGTCGAATTGCGCAAAATCAGTGAAAATCGATCAACATTTAAAGACTTCCATGAATTGTTTATACCTGAGCACTCTATCAAACATTGGTTTGTCCTTGATTTCTTTCCACTTACAACAATGCCCACAGCAACACAGATAGAACAGCTGTCTCAAATCAAAGACCTGAGAAAGTTTCCATTGCCTGGACAGCACCAATTCAATACGTGGTTCGCGGCGAAAGCAGATTCTTCAGATTTGCAACTGATCTCAGATGCGGCGTCTAAACTCGGCTTTGGATACAAACTTGCGTTAATATCTGAACTCCCGTTATCTGAAACGGAGCAGTTAGACCGTTTTCCCAAAATCGGCTCGCCAACGCTCGTTGAATTTCTGGAAACCACCGATGCAATTAACGCAGAAATTGACAAACCCATCCCCCCCCGGATTGGGAATAAAAATCTTGAACGCCAGACTCGTCTTTTTGCACTGCTCGGAGTTGGTGCGAATATTCGTTTTCTACCTTTGGCAGTGAACTACGGCGTTGGACGAAATCTTCCAGACCCCGGTTGGACCCTAAGACAGCTAAATTGGATACAATCTATTCATCCTCAGTTACTGCAGCCAGAAGCGGTCGCCTCATTTTCAATCGACATCCAAGATCCAGATTTGGTCAGACGGCTCCACGAAAAGCTGTTGCACGACCTAAAAACTCGCGCAAATGAAGTCGTCATCGGCTTGCGAGTGATTCCAGCCCAGGAGATTCACGACTATGTTCCAAGCCTTGAGCGCCATCGGGCTATGCGACGCACTCCAGGCGAAGCAAATACTCTGTTGACGCCACTTAAGCTCGCTCTACTGACATTTCTGTTTGGCGACTCCCAAGCCATACTTGATTCATTTGGAAGTCTTCCCTGGGCCAACAACCCGGTCACGAGACTATGGGGAGGCATTTTGGGCTACGACTATTGGAACTCCTATAAGGCCACCATAAAAACCCTCAGTTTTGGATTGATCTATATACGATGGCTTCTCGGCTCCAACTCTGTGAGTCGGGGCTTGAATGCATGCAAGAGTTTCGTAGATCTCACCTGGATGGCAACTCTTGGAATTTGCCTGTTCGCATCCCCAGCTGCCACCACAAATCCCCATATCGCCTACATCGCATCAATTTTTCTGTTGGGCGGTACGATGCGAGCGCTCGGCGGAATCTCTGATCATCAGACGGCGCCAGGAAATATCGCTCAAGCGCTCTCTCTCATCGCTGGTGGTGCTTGGTGGCAGCATGAATATTCTGCGGCTCATCCCGGAGTGAGTGCTTACTTTCCGATGTTTCTGAGCCTTTATGGGGCTGATAAAATTCTCACTTCACTATTTATAAAACCTAAGTTTCTTCCTCTTTCGCTCGAAGAAGGCAGCCTGGCAAAATTCATCTCGAAACCCACACAATTAGAACCCTTGCATCTTGTGCGAAGAATTCGTCTGGATACTCCCTCTCGACGAGGACTTTCGAAAGATCTACGACGAACGCATGGACCAACGGCCAAAGCTTTGAAGAAACGCCCTCACGACCTGATCGTCCACGAATTCGTTCTTCCGAAATGCACGCCGACGGACTCAACAATTCCCTCTGGATCGGAGAGCAAAAATCCTGCCGACTGGAATTTCATACAGATCTTTACAGTGGAACCTGAAGTCCCTGATGAGAGCTTCCTCGTGAGCAGCAAAAAAACATGGTGACCCCGCTCGTTCAACTTCACTATGTTCTTGCAATGGGTTGGATAAAGCGGATTTTTCTTTGTGTATTTGCTCTGGGCATTCTTCAAACGGAAGGCGCAGAGCCTGAAGAATGTACGCGCGCTCTCGCGAGCGTTGGAGAGTCAGCATTCACCTATTATGTTTATCCAACTCAAGAACAAGCCACAAAGATTGATAAAATTCTGAGCGAGGGCGACAACTCGCCTAATGTTGACATGACGGGTCTCGGACTCATTGAGACCTTCGATACTGAAACAAAAGCTGCTGAGCACTTCATCTCTCTCTACCTTTATATTTATCAGAATTGCCCCCATGCGCCCTATTTGAGACTTCAGTCGCTGAACAATATCATATCGCTTTTTCATCTCAGTTCGCTTCAGGGCATCCAGACCGCGCTGAGTCGGTTATTAACCGGCAAGAAAGACTCACCTGATCGATTGACTCCCTTCGATTTATTTCACTACGCACTCAAAAGCGTCAGGACTCTGAAAGATTTTAAGCCCCTGGAGGCCGCTGAGGCCAAACGAATTTTAGATCGCCTTGTTGCATCATCAACAGACCGACTGGAAAGGCGAGATCTGCATGGAATTTATTATCTCGACCGGCTTGCCAACTCGACAGAAGCTCCGCAGATTGGCAATGAACTCAAAAAGCTTTTCGATCGGCTGAAAGACCACCGAAGTCAGTACTACGTCAGAATTCTTCTGAATCGTTTGTTTCAAGATTCCAGATTTCCCGAAGAGCTTGCGCTGCCCAAGATGGAATCGCCCGTGATCATTGATCTTCGCAACTCAAAGTCATTTGCCGAATTCAAGGCACTTTATGACGAAACGCTCTACTATACTTTTATTGAAGACAACCAAGCTGCATTCGATATTGCCTTTGACAACTCACGTTTTGCAGAAGCCCGTTTACTTGGATCTCGGCGAGACAAACGAAGACATTACGATCCAAGAAAGGTGACCGCCCTTCTCGCACAAATGACGCACTTGATGAAAGAAAGTCCTCAAGATCTTTTTGAGTCTGATATTATTTTCATGGGAAAATTTGGAATAAAGGAAGACATATACTTACTCGAGCAGTTGAAAGCCGCTACCGGTGAAAAACACTTTGCAGCTATTGAGAGCGCTATTCGCGCCCTTGAGGCCCGTTATCACTGCGAAGAAGGTGGCTGCGATTATTACGGCGATTAAAATCTCCACGATATTTTTTCGTCACCACGTGCTCAGTCCGCACCGAAGCCAGCGTCTCTTAAATTTTTTGCAGATACGTAACTCAGAGAGTTCTGTCTAATAAATCCTGAGACCTCAGGAATTCGAACCCAAGGATTCGATTTTAAATCCTGCCGATTTACTCCAAAGAACATAAGACTGTCGATCAACTCATCAGCTCGGCCGTTTTGAATGAGCCGTTTCAAAAGGATTAATCCAAACGGAGACCCAGCCCATCCCTTGCAGGGGCGAAACTGCCCGAATCCGTGAAGTGAAATCGTTAGACTTCGAACAACGTTCTCATCGTAACCGAGTTCAATGAAGCGCATCAGTATCTTGAATCCATTTTCGTTTATGAGTTCCGGATAATAAATATTTTCGGCGACAAAGCTCTTCAAGCTCTCCGGAGTCAGCTCATCGAACATAGAAACAACTCGGTGCTCTACCCTAAATTGAGGTCCCGTATATATTTTCCGGCCAATTGTATATTCTTTCGTTCCAATGGGTTCACCCACAGCTCGAAATGAGTGCACCTTGTTCGCCTTAAAAAAACTCACTCTTAAAAACACCCCAGGAATGATTTCAATGAGATCGCCTGAGTGATCCCGAGAAAGGGCCAAAGTTGTGTTCTGAGCCTCTTTGCCTTCTGCAATCATTTCGAGCGAAGATACGCATTTCCGACTGATTCCTGGATTTTTTCTCACCGTCTTTGCGGCATCAACTAAGATTGGCGCAAAAGAAAAAAAGATAAAAATAAAAAATAGACGTGTATTCATAAATCTCGATGGAGACATATCAATCCCTCTCAGCATTCAGGTCGATGGCGGCTCTGAGTTTATGAAAGACTTTGAAGATGCCTGTGCCCAAAAGAATATTCCTCTCTACGTGCTGCCTCCAAAATCTCCGAAGCTCAAAGGCTGTGTAGAACGCGCTAATGGGTCGTACAGATATGAATTCTATTGGCTTCAGTATGACCTGCCCGCATATCTTCACGAACTCAGACCAAAACTAAAGGCCTTCCAGCATCACTTTAATTCTTTTCGACCCCACGAAGGACTGGACTACTTAACTCTATGGAATACCTGAATAAATCAGCAGCTTGAAAGGATCGCCAGTCTACTATGACCTGAACGGGGTCACACCGATTTCCTTTCGTGGGATTGCGTGATATAGAAAGGCAATGAAATCAGGCGCCCCCGTCTTCGACCTCCATTGTGATGCTGTCTTAAAGCTCGTCCACCGAGGCTGTCATTTTACCAACGACAACAAATTATCTCACGTCGATATTCCAAAGATGAAGCGTGGCGATGTGGACGGAATATTCTATTCACTATGGGCCGATCCGATTTTCACGGGAGACGAGGCCGTTAAACGAACTCAATTCATGTTGGATACTGCAAAAAGAGAGATCGATTCATGCGGCAGCGATATCGCGCTCTGTAAAACTTCTGTTGAATTACAGAAAGCGCAAGTCGAAGGCAAAATTACTGCCCTGCTCGGAATTGAGGGCGGCGTATCCATCAACAATAGCCTCAAAAACTTAGAAAGTTTTGCAAAACAGGGTGTCCGACGAATGACGCTCACTCATACTTCGAGCACCGAATGGGCGGGCTCGGCTACTGATCACGGAGTTAAGAGAGGACTAAATCAGTTCGGTAAAGAAGTCGTTCTTGCGATGAATGAACTTGGCATGGTTGTAGATGTCGCACACACCTCAGAACAAACCTTTTTGGATGCCGTGAAAATTTCCAAAAAGCCGGTCTTTTGCACACACTCGTTAGCAAGGCGCGTTTTTGATTCAGCCCGATTGGCAAGCGACGAAATGATTAGTGCCATCGGAGAATCTAAAGGAATATTTGGGATCGCTCTCTTTCCGGCCTTCTTCCCTGGCTCTGATCAAGAAGCCACAAAAAAATGGATGGAAGAAATCATAAAGAAGCTACATCAGAGTGGAGACGGAAACACGAAGGAAGAAAAAGCGCATAACAACGCAGCAGTTTTTATGGACACGCCTCCGCCAGATAAAATTGCGTCCGTCGCGGCAGTTCTTCCACACATAGATCATATTATTCAGCTCATCGGGGAAGATCATGTTGGCATTGGAACTGACTTTGACGGCATGCCATTTGGCCCAGCTCGCTTGGAGGACGCATCTCAATTCGACAATCTCAGAATTGCCATGAGAAAATACGGATACTCAGAAACGAGAATTAGAAAAATATTGGGTGAGAATGTACGACGAGTCTTAACCGAGGTTCTTTAAGCTCGCTCTGTTCGAATTTATTCAAATGTGATCTAACAAAGCCCGTCTGACGTTAACAAGATTCTAAAGCTTGACCCCTATCATGCGTTTCATAAATATCTATTGAAATGAAAAAAATTTTGCGTGCGTCTTCTGTCTTAGTTTCCATTATCGCCAGCTCCCCATCGAATGCGGCTCATCCTTCTTGTGAGGATTATATGCTTGATATCACGGTAGCGAATTCCCATATTCCTAGATTTGGAGGAGCTCAATTTGGAAGTTCTCAATCTTCGAATCCCATTTCTTTGCTTGCAAACAGGATGTTGGAGCGGATTCCGATTGATCCCACTAAGGATGTCCAGATTGCCGTGCCAGTTTCGCTTGAAGTGAACGACGCGCAACCCCAGCAGTTTGGTGATGGAGTTCAAAATGCAGGGCTTTCTTTTGGGCATCACCGGACTCCTCCGTTCGCTGCTGTTCTTGAGCGAGGAATTGCAAAAGGTCGGCTGCATATTAAACTCACCGAAGATTTTCCGGGGATTTCTGGAGTGAGTTCGATCGAAGTATCGATTCGGGGCGTTTCACGAATTGTTCCGTTGAAACAAGGTACCTATCTCGCAAGTTTTGAGGTCGATCTTGTAGACCTTCGTTGGTTTCAGCTTGACGGCTACGACAGTCTATTCTTTAGACCCGTGGGTTGGAACGACTGGTTTGCCGTGCTGTTTCCTGAGGCCTATTATCCAATCAATAAAGTTTTAGACGGAGTCCCACCGCATCTTTTAAGGATTCCGACTGGAGAGTCGATTGTTGACCCTCTCAATTTGCGAGGGTCTGTAGCTCCCGAAAACGCTCTCTTGGCGCAAAAAAATTTGCGCCCTCTGGGTTTTGAATATGGAGAGGCGATACCGAGAGTTCACGGTGAATTTTTAAGACCCACAGGTGGAAAAGATTTTACAGCGGTGGGAACAGCGCGGTCCCTCTATCGACTTCCGCATGCGCCCGGATTTTCAAAGTTGATCTATCTCGCTCAGCTTCCACGAGATTTGACGAGCGAAGCGCGTGAGGGACTTGTCAGCGGAACCGGACCTCACCGAATTGGCTCACCAGCTGCGGCGGAGATTATTTTCAACTCATTGAGCGACGAGCCTCTGATGACTTTTCACGGAATTTCTGCTCCGCAGTCCGGGCCACAAGGAGAGGGCTTGGCTTGGCGGTCAGACTTTACGCATCTTTATGTGGGTAGATGGCTTCGACCCCATTGGGCGTTTGTGGCGATTCAAGGAACATTTCATCAACATTTAACCCACAGACCAGATAAGGCCGCGTTTGCACAGGTGCTGACTCCGCCAGAAGTTCCTAATATCAACAATCATTTTGGATTTGGACGTTATTGAGATGAGCCGTGCTGGCCCAAATTTTATTTCAGCTCATTTTTTGTTACGGGTACCAGGTACCCCTGGTACCGAACGATCCAAGAGAGTCTTCGAGTCCATGAAGAGTGGTAATAAAATAGCCGTTACCAGAAATTAAAAATCCACTGCCGTTTTCTTCGTCATTTCCCACTTTCCTGCTCAGTCGAACACTGGCATTTTGCATGTTTTCCCAATTCACTTTGGGCTTCATAAGATCTGGTACAGAAAGATTGAAGGCTCAACATCAAACAACAGACGGACAACGGCTGATTCGTTGCAAAACCAGGCCAACACTTCCATCTATAACGCTCCTCAGCAAATCAAGAATCAGACGTGGTGACTCTAAAAATCTCCTGACTGTTGGCAGAAGCAGCTGAAGATCGGTTAATATTGGAATGGCTATGAGTTTTTCCATCCTTTTCTCAACTTTCATACTCGTGCAAGCTGGCCCGCCGCTTGCGAAACCCGATTCATCCGCCACATCAAAATCTGGAAAAGCTATCGAACAGGCATATCTCCATTATTGTAAAAACGAGAAAGATGCGGGAGACACTGTTCTAAAGAACGTTCTCGAAAAAAATCCTTCCAACCCAAAAGCATATTTCTTATTGAACACTTTCTTTCCCGACCAAAATCAAAAATTCGTAGACGCTACTTTAAGCCGAATTAAAAATGGAGAAACTCCGAAAGACGAAATGGAGCGTTTGATTTTCGTCCATGCTCTCACTCAGTCTCTCGAACCCGATCTCTCAAAAATCGCACGCCTCTTGGATTTCAAATCAAATATCCCAGAAATCGAAGGCGACCGACTCCTGTGGTCTGCGATGCTCGATTGGCTACAGGGCAGAAATGACCAAGCCTTCATTAAGAGTGAAGAATCATTGAAGTTCCTAGGCGCTGGGATACCTGATCCCGTTATGAATTTAGTATTCCTTCAAGTTAGTCAGGCAGACTTAGTGACGCAGCAAGAAGGCTACCGCAAAAATTACGCTACTCATTTTGCAAAAAACAATCCTTACCTGAGCTATTTTCGAGGAAACCTTGAAATGATGGCGGGCGCAAACTCGTTCGGAAATATGCACGATGCTTATCTCGGATGCAAAGAGGATGAAAATCTCGCTATCGCCTATGCTCTGGCATTGAGGGCCGACGCTCATGGAGAGCATCGGTCGTGGAAAGAAGATCGGATTTACGAACAGCTTGAAAAATCAAAGGCCATTTTCAAAAACATTACGAATCAAAAGTATTATCACCCCGAAGTAGATATGTATTTGGCTGAGATAATTATGTGGCTAAACCGCGGCGCGATTGGGTTCTTCAGTACCGGAGGTATCGAGGGACACCTTGCTAAGGCGAAAGCGGCTATGCCCTATCTTGCGCCCTACGGAAAAGATTTTTACGCTAAGATCGAAGAGTATGTTCATCAACAGTTATGGCGGCAACGAATTGCTGCCTTCGTCATTCTGATATTATTGGTAGGAGCGGGTCTTCTTATTCATTGGTCAATAAGAAGTGGCCGGAAACCGATCGCAAAAAAAGACCCTCATATCGAAAATTTGTCTAAGCTTGAAGAAGCTGAACGTGCGTTGGAAAATAGTTTGAACGAAAAGCGCGTCCAAATAGCCTCCTTTGAATCATCGTCAGGCTACCGACTCGACGATGTTATCGAGCTTACTCTTTTTCTCGGTCAGGAAGGTATTCAAGCGGACTACAACGTAATGAATACGGTCGGCGTACCTGAAGCGGGCGCGCTCGAAGTTTATTCGATTCGTGTTCCAATAGACCAAGCCAAGAGAGCCAAGAAACTTTTGGCTGAGAAAAAACGCTCGGCATAAAGTAGAAGAGGCTGAGGCTATTCAGTTTTGGCCAGATAAAAAGGCCGAATTACTTTTGGACGGCTCTGTGGTGGCGACGCATTTCGTGATCATCGACGAGTTCGAGTTTGAAGTTGGCTGAATGGGCGCTTAAAGGACCCTAGGATGGAGATCACTTCTTCGTTGGGAAGGAGAATTTAAGACCCGATCACTACAGATCAACGACCAGCTAGGCTGCCCGTTCAGCTAGCGGATCCGCTACATTAACGCCTTCGGTATAAATAGTTTCCGGATCCACATCCAAACAATTAGACTCGTCAAAATTACCACCGATGTCCCAAGCAAGCGTGCCATTGATAACCGTACATTTACCCAAAAAATCTTCGATCTTAGAGATTTTTTTAAAAACGCCTTTATTAAGCAGCGGATTCATATCAAAAAGTTTGATCTTTCCGTCCGCAAAATAGACGTAAACTTTGAAATCCAGCGTAGCCTTAACTTGTACAACTTGATGACGCATAAAACTTATCGAAGTGGTTCGATCTTAGCTATTTTACCATGTTCTTTGGCTGATGCCCAATTACGCATCAATTCGTCCTTATGGATCTCAGCCCAAGCTAAAACGAGCTTGAGCTGCCTCGAAGGTAATTCCCCTTTAATGACTGCAATTTCATCAATAGAAATATATGCTTCAAATTCTCCATATTGAGCATGAAAATGCGCGGGAAAATGATCTGCCCAATACATCAAAATTTTTATTCCAAAAAATTCACTAATGACCGGCATAGTTGTGACGATTCCTCCTGGCGGGCTGGCTCATTCACCGAAAAAAATGGCGTCCCCTGGGGGATTCGAACCCCCGTTACCTCCGTGAAAGGGAGATGTCCTGGACCGGGCTAGACGAAGGGGACAAATTTCGCCCAAGCTAACTAATCAATTCAGAAAAATATACTATCTTTTACTGAAATATTTGAATTGATATCGCCCCATAATATTGGGCTTATATCCCTCCACATTGGGCCGCAACATACTAAACCAGACATAATGGTAAATCGGAATAAACGGCATTTCATCCAGCACAAGATTCTCAGCTTGTGCCAAAATCCCATGCCGCTTCTTCTGATCCTTAATCCCACCAGCCTGACCCAACAACTGATCAAACCTTCGATTGCCCCAGCCGGTATAGTTGAGACTACTTTTCGAACCAAAGATTTCCAAAATTGAAATTGGATCAGGGATATCCCCAACCCACGTTTGACGAGAAATATCAAACTGTCTAGCTTCTTGCGCCTTAAGAAAAACTTTCCACTCCATATTCTGCAACTGGATCTCGATCCCGAGATTTTTTTTCCACATCTGCTGAATGGCTTGGGCAATTCGATGATGAGACTCATCCGTATTGTAGACGTAGGTCACTTTCGGAAAGCCTTTGCCACCCGGATATCCCGCTTCCGCCAACAGCTCGCGCGCCATTTCGATTTGCTTATCAAACGGCGGCCGCGCGACTAAGTCTGGTTTATAATTTTTGATCCCCTCAGGCACCAGTCTGTAGGTTGGAATCTGACCACCTCTCATAATCTTATCGGTAATCTCAGCTCGATGAATTGCAAGCGACAAAGCCTTTCGCACACGCACATCTTTAAAAGGCTTGTGCTCGGTATTGAAAATGATCGTATAAGTCCCATAGGCGTTATCCATCTTAAACTCTGGATCGCTTCTCAGCGATGGCACCATCGAACTTGAAAACGTATTCTCCCCAGTCCAGTCAATTTGCTTCGTTCGATAAAGATTTAATGTTGCCGACTGATCATTCAATGCAAGTGCTACAACCGTGGGAATTTTTACATGCGCCGCCTCTCGAAAAAACGGATTTTTCTGCAGTATAATTTTCTTATTCACTTCCCAGCTTTTCAATCCATAAGGGCCATTGACGATGAAATTTTTTGGATCGCTCCACCTTGCATCAGCGGCATACATCGACGGATGAACAACAGCAAATGCAGGCAGCGCTAAGTAGTCTTTGAATTGCACACACGGCGCTAGCAATTTGATCTCAAGAATATGGGAGGGCTTAATTTTAATCCCCACTCTCTCTTCAAAAACCTTTCTATCTGACGCCGCATAGTTTTTTGAATATTCCAGAGCTCCTTCAATATTATCTGTATAAAAAGACAGAAACGGCGACGAAACATCGGGCCTCATCGCTCTCAAAAAAGATTCTCGGATTTGATCAATGGTGATCTCTTCTCCATTTGACCATTTGAAACCTCTGCGTATTTTGAAACTGTATCTCAGGCCATCCTTAGAAATTTCAGGCAATTCTGCGAGGGCGGGAACTAATTTCTCATAGTTAGCATCCTTTCCGACGAGGCCTTCGAACATCTGCAACGAAAGTAACGCATCTCTCTGCGCAGACAACCGGTGAGGATCTAAACTTTCCGGCTCAACACCGTTATTAAAAACAAACTCATCCGCAGGGACGACAGCCACCATAAAAAACATAAAAACTGATGAAAAAATCATACCTTAAGGCTATCTCGGCTCACATCACAGAACAAGCTCCTTCCACACTTGTGACCAAGTGATGCGGCTGATAGAAATATTTCATGAAATCTCCCAGTGAAATTCGAGACCCCATTCACGGACCCATTGCCGTCAGCCATCCTGAACTATCGATCATCGACTCGCCATATGTTCAGCGGTTACGCGGAATCAAACAAACCGGTTTTGCTGAACTTGCGTTTCCTGGCTCCACTCATAATCGATATTCACACTCGTTGGGAGCTTTTCACCTCGCTGGGAGAGTGTTCGATCAAATATTTTCAGAATACGAATGGGCTGACCGCGCGGAGAGAGAACGATTTCGGACCTATCTTCGAATGGCCGCACTTCTACACGACATCGGTCATGGGCCGCTATCGCATGCGATTGAACAGGCGATGCCTCTCAAAAAAGATGTCGTGGGCACTGGTGATGGACAAGCCAGTCATGAGGACTATACCGAAGTGATTATTCTGAAATCGTCTCTGACCCAGCTCTTAGAGACAACTTTTGGGAAAGAAAGCCCTCTTGCAATTGCTAGCCTCATACGAAATCAAAATCGATTTCCAAAATTGTTCATGGCGGGCAGACATCGACAAAAGAGTTTGTTTCCACTTCTTTCTTCACTGATCTCTGGAGAAATAGATGTAGATCGCATGGATTATATGGAACGCGACAGCATGTTCTGCGGAATTTCTTACGGAAATTTTGATCGAGACTGGATATTTTCTAACCTGACGACCATTGAAGAAAACGACCAGCTTTTTTTAGCATTAGATTCAAGAGCCATCTACGCTTTCGAAGATTTTCTTCTCTCTCGATATCATATGTATCTGATGGTTTATCTTCACCATAAGTCTGTGATTTACGATGAGATGCTCTATCAGTTTTTGTTATCTGATACAGAGGGAACAAAACTTCCTTCGTCTGTAGAGGATTACCTCCAAGTTGATGATCACTGGCTCTGGTCGAGACTTCGACGATCCAAAAATCCTTGGGCTCAAAGAATTATGCAACAACGGCCCTATCGTATGCTGTTAGAGTTGCATTCCGATCAAAATGACGAGATCAAAAGCCATGCGGATGACTTGGAGCAGAAACTTCGAACTGCGCATATCGGATATTTCAGATCCTCATCCTCAGGCCTTCTCAGCAAATATCACTCGGCTCCGACGGAGAATAAAAATCAGATTTATGTGATTTACCGAGACTCCCGTTTCACTTCATCCTCAAATCCAGGTGTCGCAAAGGAGCCTCTCGAAAAAGCCACAGATCTCTTCAATCGCTACAAAAACAAGCGAATTATTGACCGGATATTTGCAGAAACAACTTTGGATTCGTAGGCGTTATTTAACGGATGTTTTTTCAAACTCTTGCACTGTCACTGTTTCTTTCATCGGTTGAATCCGATCTACTTTATTTAAGTGGAATTCGATCTCATCAGTCTGAAGAGGCGGGCCTGAACGAAATCGCTGAATTCTTGAGAAATCGACTTGCACCGCGCGGTTTCGAAGTGAGCTGGGATTATCCCACTCGTTCGTTCACTGCTGAACGCAGAGGTGCCAGCTCCAGATTCACGGCCTTGTTGGTTGGACATATCGACACGGCGTATGGGCCATCGGTTCAGCTTGCTCAGCCAGAATTCATCCCGCGAGATCCAGACAAACCCCGAACAACCCCAGCCATTCGAGGCCCGGGCACTCTTGATGCGAAGGTGGGAGTTTTGCAACTGCTTTCAGTACTCGAAAGGCTTGAACATTCTGCTATTTCAGAGGCTGTGCACTGGAAGATCTTTCTTCAAGCCGATGAAGAGATTTTTTCACAGTATTCGCGCAAAAGCCTCATACGATTCTCAAACGGTGCTGATCTTTGCCTGGTTTTCGAATTTGCATGGTACGAACCTGACAACGATCAGTACATGATTCCAGTTCAGGTGGGCGGAAATATGTCAGTTACATTTAACATCGAACGGCAAACAAACCACTCTGGAGTTTCCGTAGAACTCGGACGAAATGCCAACGACATTGCCGCTGAGGTTATAGCAGATTTTGCGAGTCTACGAAAATCGGGCATCTCCGTTCGCATTTCAAATATGCACAGCCAAGATCTTCTTGGCGGAAAATCAACTTTAACTGTGCGCTTAAGATATTCCTCCATCAATGAACGAGCTAAAATCAGACGCCGACTCCTCAGATTGAAACAGAGATATTCGGCAGAGGCGCGGATATTTGACTACAAGATTTCTGATATCTGGCAACCTCACCAACTCCATATTCCTGAAGATCTCCTTCTCACACATCGTGAAACAGCCGTCGAACTGGGTTTTAAAACTCCCATCGAAAAATTAACAAGAACTCACGATGCAGCATCATTTATTTCACGACGAGGCGTTCCCGTTTTAACTTCCATCGGGCTTCCAGGCCAGGGATCGCACAGTGCAGATGAAATCGTCTATCTTGGCGATTTTTCGCGTCGCACCGATTTGGCCTGTGGAGTCATTCTGAAGATGCTAGCCAAGACTTAGCTAAAACGCGATAATACCCTCTCATGTTTCGACTGCAAAATCAGCTCTCCGGAAGATCTCGATACGGAAGCAAAGCGGGATTTTCTTTGATCGAACTATTATGCGTGGTGGGGATTCTGGGAGTTCTCTCAAGTTTTGCGCTGCCCCTTTATACCCAAATGCAAATTCGAGCGAAGCAAACTGAAGCTCCAGAAATGATCCAAAAAATCGTGAACGCTGAATTAGAATTTTGGATGAGACCACGAGCAGATGCTAGCGGAAATCAACTCAGCCCCTGCTTCTTATTTGTGGTTAGCTCTTCAACCGGGTATCGGCGCGAACCGTTCTTGAATCCACCACCCTTGCCACAGGTATCCCAAAACATGATTACGCTTGGGATAAATGCGAGCTCTGATGTCTATTTCACCTATTCGGCAAGCCCCTGGCAGGGCGTCTACCCGAATAATCCCGGAGTCTGCGGAACTCCGACATCCGTTGCTACAGCCCCAGCCCCGGGGGACGTACTTCAAGTGCTTGCGGGTGCAGACCTGGATCGTGACGGCACCAGAACGATATTGGGAAAAATCGAGAAATTGGGCATCGATTCCGCATATGCAGATTGCTATGAAACAGACGAATCATTTTATGCGAGGAATATTTCTGTCAGCTCTTCAGGGAATATTTCAGCAACCCCCTTACAAATACTCACTCAACCTGGGACCATCTGTACGTTATGAGCGAGAAAAAACTAAAAATTGATCCTCGTAATCTTCCAGACACTCTGAAAAAGCATATCCCCACCAATCATCCCATCGAAGTCACCGTTCGAGACATCGACAATCATATTAAGTTAGCGCCAGCACCGGCAGTTTTCGTCCCATTTTCACTTCTGTTTCTGTTCTCGCTTGTTGTCATCTTTCGAAGACGATTTAAATCGGATGACTCGGCCGACAACAAAAATCGGGAAAAGATTTCTGACGGACCACCTCCAGATTTCAAAGTGATGTCATCCGAAACAGTGATTGCTCCAGAATTTCTTATCCCATCAAAGATTAGTCAACTAGCTACCCCAGATCCCTATATCACGAAGGCCGGAGCAGAGAATAAAAAACAACTATTTACGACTGTGATCACCAAAATTGAAACAGCGGTTTCAAACAATACGACGCCTTCCGAATCCAGCGCGACGCCCGCCACAAACCCGCCTGAAGAAATCCCTCAGCAAGTGAAAGAAATTGAGAAACTAATTGCCGGACCGTCAACAGCACCAATTGATCTGAAGATAACGGGCAGTGGCGATCAAAAAAGCACTGCACTTTCAATCGATGCTGATCTTTTTATGTTCGATACCGAGGGTGATCGAGAAAAAGAATGACCCGGCTTGCTATATTTGCAAATGACTGCGCGGATCAAGCTGCTTAACCGATTCTAGAATTTCTAAAATTTGAGCTTTGTGAGACGAAGATAGCTCTGGCATATGGATCTGCATCACAACGAAAAGATCCCCAGTTTTTTTCTTCGTCGCATTATGAACGCCCTTTCCTTTAAGCTTCATTCGCAGACCACTAGAAATATTTTCGGGGATCTTAAGATCAACGACACCGGTGGGCGTCGGCACGGGAATTTTTCCGCCGCTCATTGCTTCTTTCAATGTAATCGGCACAACCAATTCAAGATCATCACCGATTCGTTTGAAAAATGGATGCGAATCCACTTGGCAAACTAAATACAGATCTCCGCCATTTTGGCCTTTTCTCGGCAGTCTGATTTTGGATCCTGTTTCAACACCCTGAGGAATCGAAACATCAACAATCGAAGAGCCTAACGAAACCGATTTTTTAACCCCTTGAAGGCTCTCCAAAAAATTCAAGTGCAGTTCCATTTCTAAATCTTTTTTTCGCGGTTGGCCTCGAGAACCAAATGCGCCGCCCATCATGATATCGCCAAGAATATCTCCCAAGTCGAAACCAAAATCCCCCATATGACTGAAGTCATATCCCTCGTTGGTTCGAGAACTCTTCCACGCACGATCAAAGTCAGCACCGAAAGGATTGCTTCCATAGCTGTCATATTTAGATCGCTTCTCTGAATCGCTTAAGACCGCATATGCTTCGGAAATTTCTTTGAATTTCTGCTCAGCCTCTGAGTTATTCGGATTCAAATCGGGATGATATTGCCGGGCCAATTTCTTATAGGCCTTCTTGATCTCCGCAATATCAGAGGTTTTCGAAACCCCAAGAATCTCGTAATAATTCTTCTTTGAAGCCATAAAATTTAAATGATGATTTTGAGCGGCTCCAGATTTTCAACTTCAGAAATAAAGGGCCGGATTCGCGCCGTGATTTCAGTGAGGGCCTTGCCCGCTGGGGTTTCAGAGAAGTCCAGCATAAATGGACGGCCTTCATCCGACATTTTTCGAATCCGCGCATCGATCGGTATATCCCCGAGATACGTGATGTTCTGCTCACGACAGAATTTCTTAACACCGCCACGATCGAATATTTCTTCAACATGACCGCACGACACACATTCGTGATGACTCATGTTCTCGACAATGCCAATCACTGGCACCTTTACTTGATGGAACATTGAAACGCTCTTATGCACATCTGCAAGAGATACTCGCGATGGCATACTGACCATCACCGCTCCAGTTATTGGCAAAGTCTGACTCAATGATAAAGGAGCATCCCCCGTGCCGGGCGGCAAATCGATGACCAAAATATCCAAACGCCCCCAATTCACGTCATTAAAAAATTGCTGAATCAGTTTATGAATCATTGGCCCGCGCCAAATAATGCCCTGCCCAGCTTCAACAAAAAAACCAGCGGACATCACCTTTAGTCCAAAGGCTTCGAGCGGTTGAACTTTTCCATCGAGCATCATGGGTTTTCGACCTTCAAGCCCAAGCATCGTTGGAATGCTTGGCCCATAGATATCGCAATCTAGAATTCCAACTGAATAGCCCAGATTCTGAAGACTCACTGCAAGATTAACAGTGACCGCTGACTTACCGACTCCACCTTTACCTGAGCCAACGGCTAAAATTGTGCCAATTTGCGGTTTTGACTTTTCTTTTTCTTCCGACTTCTTCGCAAATGAAATGGCAATCTGAAGGCCGGCATCGAGACCATGCAAGACTTTCTCAATTTGATACTGCAGGGATTTTTCAAAAACAGGATTGGACTCTGCTAAAGTCACTTCCACAAAAATCGATTTCTCTTGAACTTCAACCTTCGTTAGAAGTGAGCCTGAAACGATATCGGATTTTGATCCTGGAATTTTACAGCTGCGAAGAGTTTCGAAAATTTGATCTTTTGTAAGCGCCATCTGAGACTCCTATTCTCGGATCTCGATACTAGCCCCTATTCAAGAGAGTTAACAACAACGGATCAGTTGGACTTTCTTCATGATGGTCACATGACTGACAAGAATTTAAACTTGGCTTTGATTCACACTGACGACATGAATGCAGAAAGTTAACCATGCCCTTCAACTCTGCCTGCAATCGATCAAGCCTTTTTTGAAGCTCCGAGATCTCACTTAATTTATTTTCGACCAATGTCATTGTTTCTGCTGAGGCCTCGCCACCAGAAAGTTTTTGACCCCAAGATTCAAAAAGAGCCTTAATTTCGAAGAGCGTAAAACCCGCAGATTTGAGCTCATCAATGAAATTGAGTCTCCGAATCGCCGCTTCCGAATATAAACGTTGGCCAGATTCATTACGGATAGGCTCTAAAAGATTCAGCTCTTCATAGTAGCGAAGAGTCCGCGTTGTCGCGTTCACCAACTTCGCCAGTTCGCCGATTTTATAGGCCTTCATCAGAGTTAACGTAAACGTTAAAAATAGAGGTTGTCAACGAAGCCTTTACCCATCCGATGGCCAAACCTTGATTCTCTGAGCATTACGTAACTGATTGAAAACAAAGCGGTCTACGATTCGAGCCCCCCCAGAAACGTCATACTGTGAGGTCTTCATTCCATCGCCGTAGGTGCCCGTTTTAGAAACAATTTGAAGGGACATATCCCTGACGTCACTCAGGAATCGAAGCAACCCAAACAACGCATCCTGACTTAAAGCTCCAGACATTCTCAATCTCTGGCAGTTTTGAAAGACTTGTGTGAGCACCATTGCAACCGGCAATACACGCGATTGGAATGTCCACGAATCTTGTTTGGCTGCCATCATCAAGAGTCGATCTGCCAGGGTTCTCGACAATCCGCCATCTTGCACAACTGCCGCGAGCAACTCAAGACTGTGATTGCGATCACCTCTTTCGACTGCATCATCGAGTCGGAAAATGAGTCGATCCTTCGAAATATTTTTCGATGCTCCATCAAGTATCTGAGTCCCCGTCGGGCGCTTCATATCGCGAACTGGCAAATGGCTTAAAGTCTCGACCAGCTCTTCAATACTCACCGACAACCAAGCCGCATCTTCCGTTGGGCAAAGTCGATGTGCTCCTAAAATAGAGTCAGCCCATATCAAGCTTTCGGTAAATCGAAGCCACTGCTCGGAGTTCATCAAAAATAATGCGCGGCCTCTCAATGCATTCAAAGCATAAAAGAGTTGCTCGTATGTCGCTCCTGATTGTCCAAGCTGATTTGCAAACTCCCAAACTGATTCAGATGATTGCGTCGAAGCTCTTTTCCAAAGCTCTTCACTCCACTCTGACTTCCATTCAACTGGCTGAACGCCGGCTTTGAAGCTTCCACCAGCAGCGCGTATCAGGCCATTTCGAACAAAGGTCTGAGTCGGATGAACATCCCAAAAACGATCAAAGGGTTTTCGTAAAATCGTGCTCGAAGATTTCCAACCACCCGCGAGATCTACTTCCAATGATTTTTCGAGCATTGAGAAATGTAGCATCGAATTACTTTCAAGCGATTCTTTCAACAAAATCGAAATTGCTTGTGATCTTGTCGTTCGATTCTCCAATAGAAACAGCAGTGAAGTCCAAGCTCTCTCTTTTGGCTCAACACGGCGAGTTTCTTTTCGCATGAGTTTTCTAAAATCATCCAAAGTACACGCCTCGCTACGCACTTCTGTCTGCGAAATCGGTCTCACCACTTTCTGACCGTTGCCTCTATGAATCGAAATTCCGAACAAAGCATTTGCAATGGGCAACCAATGATAGTTGTCACGCATCGCACTGGCTGCTTGATAAGAATAGAAAAGATGCGCAAGGGCCCGATCAAGGTCGTCACTCCAAGCGGGACTCGCGTTTACCTCTCTCAACGCGGCGTTCATTACCATCCTAGGCTCGACACCTCTATCCCATAAATAGATGAGGTTCGTAAAAAACTCTCGATCGTAATAAGGATCCAGAATCATCGTAATTTTTTGTTGAAGCGCTTGGGTTTCCATAGATACTCCTTGTTACTTAGTGATGAATCCTGGCTCAGTTAAATTTTTTCCAAAATATTTTTTCACATCATCGGCATTGAGATACCCCAGCTCTAGGGCGACTTCCGTAATATTTTTCTTCTCTTTCATAGCTTTCTTCACAACTGCAGCTGCCTTTTCATATCCAACGACCGTATTCAAAGCTGTGGCGAGCCCCATGCTTTCATTAAAATATTTTGAGCAGACGGCTTCGTTCGCGCTAATACCCGAAAAACAAAATCGGTTGCAGGTCGACAACCCATTCTTCAACACTTTCATGCTGAACAATGTATTAAAAATGATTACAGGCATCATCACGTTCAACTGAAGCTGCCCCGCCTGCGCTGAATAACTGACGGTGGTATCGTTTCCAATCACCTGAAAACAAACCATGTTTAGCATTTCAAGCATCGATGGATTTACTTTTCCAGGCATAATCGAAGACCCCGGTTGAACGGCAGGCAGCAAAACTTCATTGAAACCGGTGGTTGGACCAGAGCTGAGCAGACGTAAATCGTTGGCAATCTTCGTCACCGTAATCGCAATATTGCGCAGCGCCGCTGAATAAAAAGCATGGTCAGACATATTCTGAGAGAGCTCGACCAAATTCTTACCCCGCTTCAATGGCAAATTGGTCAATTTTGAAAGCTCCTGAGCCATTCGTTCCGCATAATCGGGATGTGAGTTCATGCCTGTTCCGGCAGCTGTGCCCCCGATATTGAGAAAACATAATTCCTCTGAGGCTGATTTCAATCGCGCAATATCTTTCTCGAGAGAATCTGCAAATGCACGAAACTCTTGGCCCAGACGAATCGGAACTGCATCTTGCAAGTGAGTTCTTGCAGAAGTCAAAATACCATCAAGCTCCCGCGATTTTTTTCTGAAAATTTCAATTGTCTTTTCAATCTCTTGGACGAGCGATGCATGCTCTAGCAAGGTGCTAATCTTCATGGCTGTCGGAAAGCTGTCATTCGTCGATTGAGCTCGATTCACATCGTCATTCGGATGCACAAAATCGTAAACGCCGATTTTTTTTCCTGCGATTTCAGCTGCAAGATTCGCGAGCACTTCGTTGACATTCATATTAAACGACGTCCCTGCTCCGGCTTGAAAAACATCGATCACGAACTGTTCGAAATATTTGCCGTCTTTTAGAATTAAGTCGGACGCCTTTATGATCGCGTCGGACTTCGCCGAATCAAACATTCCTAATTCAGCGTTCACCTTTGCCGCTGCACGCTTGATCATGACGAAGGAGCGTATGAATACTTCTGGCTCTTTCCATCCTGAAATTTGCCAGTTATCTAGACCCCGTTGGGTTTGTGCCCCGTAGTATGCCGAAGTCGGAACTTTAACATCACCTAAAGAATCGTGTTCTGATCGAAATGCGTCTGCCATACCGAGAGATTAAGAAAAACATCGAAAAGGCTCAATGGTTTAAGGGATTTATTTAACGATGGGAGGCGATCGAACAGGGCTAGACTAGATCGAAAATCGGGCTCACAATGGCCTTATGAATCTGGACATTGCATATCGAGAAATGGGTGGAACAGAGGCAATCAAAAACCATATTGAGCAGAGAGCTGCCAAATTGGATAAATTTCTGGAGGTGGATGAACGAGTGCGAGTTGTCGTTGGCACAGATGCCCACGGCAAAATTCATTTCGCAGAGGTTTATTGGCACGACAATGTAAATAAAAAGGATTTTTTTGCGAGAAAAGAGGGAGATCACCTCTATACTCAGATCGATGAAGTTTTCGACATCATTCAGGGCCAAATTCAGAAACAACACGATAAATTTGTGACAGCCCGGCAGAAAACTCCGCTTAAGAAATCTTCGAGAATTTAAACTTCAGCACAATGATCGTCAGGCAGAGTGCGAGCGTCACGATATTTGCGATGATGATCGGCAGATCGTGCTGAAAAATTCCGTAGAGTAACCAGCAAAAGACTCCCGTGCTGAAGGTGAGAAACATACCCATCGAAAGGTCTTGAGCAGATTTCGACTTCCAGATTTTAATCACCTGCGGAACAAACGAGATTGTCGTCAATGTGCCAGCTACGATTCCAAGAAAGAGCAGAGCCATACAAATTCCTAGAGAATATTTGAAGCTAACTCAGCCAGTGCTGATCGCTCACCCTTTGTTAAAACGACGTGGGCTGCTAATCCTTGATCCTTAAATCTATCGGCCACATATGTGATCGCATTGTTAGAAGCATCAATATAGGGATTATCAATTTGGTAAGGATCTCCAGTAAGCACGACTTTTGTTCCTTCACCAGCACGCGTAATGATCGTTTTAATTTCGTGCGGAGTGAGATTCTGAGCCTCGTCAACCACCAACCATTGATTGGGAATTGTACGACCTCGAATATATGTTAAGGCTTCAATTTCAACTTCACCAAAATCCATGATCGTTTTGTATGATACACGTCGATCGCGGCCAGAAGATTTTGAAGACAGCAGAAACTCGAAATTGTCATAGATCGGCTGCATCCATGGCCGGAGCTTTTCTTCTAACTCGCCTGGCAACGCTCCCAAATCTCGACCTAACGGAAAAATCGATCGCGAAACGAGCATTTTGGTATACGCATTTTCGTCCAGAACTTTTGTAAGGCCTGCGGCAAGCGCCAACATTGTTTTTCCGGTACCTGCTTTGCCGACCAATGTAACGAGAGGAATTTGATCATTCAAAAGCATATCGATTGCAAATCGCTGCTCTTTATTTCGAGGCATCACACCCCAAAGTCCTTTAGGAAGCTCGATGATCGGAACAATTTTTTTCTGCTGATATTCCCAACGTCCAAGCGCTGTATTTTTTTCGTTATCGCGATCTTTCAGCAAAAAATACTCATTTGGGTGAGCATCTTCGAGGCTCTCTAGGCTCAATTCCCTTTTTTTAAAGAAATTTTGAACATCGTCTGAGCTCAGCTTCAATTCTCGCCAGCCCATATAGAGCTCGTCGATGCTCACATCGACGTCTGACTCATAATCTACGGCTGTGATGCCGTAAACATCTGCGCGAACTCTAAAATTAACGTCCTTTGTAACAAGAACGACCTTCTTGTGCTGTTTTGCCAGGTCAATCGCTGCAGCCAGAATCTGAAGGTCCGAGGATCCTTCTGTTTTAAACATCGACTCACTCTCAGCGAGCATATCGCGAGTGAGTATTCTCAACTCACCCTGCACACTTTTTTTGTGCCGAGGGTATATTACATCAACTGCGACTTGGAGTGGGACGCCTTTAGAGAGACTGCCAAACTGGCGAAGTGCATCCAAAAGACGACAAAACTGACGCGCGTTCTTTCCGGTTTCGTTGAGGTCACGTTTAAATTTATCCACTTCCTCAAGAACCTTAATCGGGATCACGACGGTATTATTTCCAAAGACGAAGAGTGCCTCTGGATCGTGGAGTATTACATTTGTATCCAGAACGAAATACTTGCGACCTTCCGTACCGGAGTCTTCCTGATATTTTGAGAGTGTTGTTATATTTGCCAAGAGACTTCCAGATAATCAAATGCCGAGGCTCTCGCGCAATGATTAATTGGAATATCTTTAGGCATCTAGCTCAGAGTGCGACAAGAGAGCCAGCATCATCGCCGAGTTTTTCTATGAGATCCCATTGGGATTCAATGTAATCCAGCTCAAACTTGCGATTGAAATGGGTAAAGACAGATTTAAGAGGCGCTCCGAGAGGAGCGGACTGCTGTGCCCGATACGACAGAATTCTCAACAGGTCGAGCCACAGAGCAAAGGCCTCGGGATCGTCAATAAACGAATCTTTAGCCACCAAATGGCGAACTCTTAATAATAATTCCGTTCTTTCGCCGATCTTATCCTGCGAAACCTGATTCACTCCCATGAAATCCCCCTTACTATACGCAGATAAGATGCAAGATTGGTACCAGCCTAAATCAGCCAAAAAGGCTAATAATGTCGCATTTAGAAGCAATAAAAGTGAGTCATCAGAGTCGCGGTTGGAGGCCACGGAGGTACCAGGGGTACCTGGTACCGACATAAAGAAAAAAAAAAGCCCGGGAACAAGTCCCGGGCTTTTGAATTTAAAAGGCTTAATAGGCCAATTAATACATGTCTCCGCCACCCATTCCATGAGCGCCCATACCACCAGCAGCTGCCGGGGCTTTCTTCTCAGGTTTTTCGGCGATCATCGCTTCAGAGGTCAACAACAACGAAGCTACCGACGCTGCATTTTGAAGTGCAGTACGCGATACCTTGGTTGGGTCAATCACACCAGCTTTGATTAAATCCTCATATTCTTCGGATGCGGCATTGAACCCAAAGGCTCCCTTTTCATTGCGAACCTTGTCCACAACGATGGATCCATCAACACCAGCATTCTGAGAAATCATACGTAGCGGCTCTTCCAACGCTCGTCGTACGATTCTCACTCCGAATGTCAATTCCTCAGCCACTTTCAGCTTATCAATCGCTGGAATAGCGCGGATATAAGCCACGCCACCGCCAGGGACAATGCCTTCTTCAACAGCCGCGCGCGTTGCATTCAATGCATCTTCCACACGAGCTTTCTTTTCTTTCATTTCTGTTTCTGTTGCAGCACCAACGTTAATCACTGCTACGCCACCGGCCAATTTTGCCAGTCGCTCTTGCAGCTTTTCACGATCATAATCTGAAGTCGTGTTCTCGATTTCCGCACGAATTCTCTTGATACGACCTTCAACAGCGCCTTTCTTACCAGCACCTTCCACAATCGTCGTATTGTCCTTATCTACCACAATTCGCTTTGCAGAACCCAAACGATCCAACGTTACGCTCTCAAGACGGCCGCCCGTTTCATCCGTGATCACTTCCGTGCCACAAAGAACCGCGATATCTTCAAGCATCGCCTTACGACGATCTCCAAAACCAGGAGCCTTGACTGCACAGGTTTTCAGGGTCTTGCGCAGATTATTCACAACCAAGGTTGCAAGGGCCTCGCCTTCAACATCTTCTGCAATAATCAAAAGAGGACGACCCGATTGAGCCACTTTCTCAAGTACAGGGATCATATCTTTGAGATTGGAGATCTTCTTCTCATGAACAAGAACTAACGCATTCTCAAGTGCTGCTTCCATTCTCTCTGGATCAGTAATGAAGTATGGAGAGAGATATCCACGATCAAACTGCATTCCCTCTACAACTTCCAAAGTTGTTTCCATCGATTTTGCTTCTTCAACAGTGATCACACCTTCTTTGCCGACTTTATCCATCGCCTGAGCAATGATATCGCCAATCGTTTGATCGCTATTTGCCGAAATAGTTCCAACTTGAGCAATTTCGGTCTTTGTTTTGCAAGGTTGTGACAATTTCTTCAATTCATCCACAACAACCCGCACTGCCGCATCAATACCACGCTTGAGGTCCATTGGATTGTGGCCCGCAGCTACAAGCTTTGATCCTTCTCGGAAAATCGCTTGAGCCAATACCGTTGCCGTCGTTGTTCCGTCACCAGCGACATCAGATGTCTTGGAAGCAACTTCCTTCACCATCTGTGCGCCCATGTTTTGAAACTTATCTTCAAGTTCAATTTCTTTTGCTACCGAAACACCGTCTTTGGTGATCGTCGGAGATCCAAAAGATTTATCAATGATCACATTTCGTCCCTTAGGACCAAGTGTCACCTTTACTGCATTCGCAAGAGCGTCAACGCCTTCAAGAAGGGCTTGCCGACCTCGTTCGCTAAAATGAATTTCTTTAGCACCCATGTTCATTACTCCTTATTTTAAATCGTATTGAAAAATTATTTTTCAAGAACTCCGAGAATATCGTCTTCCCGAAGAATTAGATGCTCATCGCCATCAATTTTTACTTCTGTTCCGGCATATTTGCCAAAAAGAATGCGATCCCCGGCCTTTACTTCTGGGGTCACCTTGGTTCCATTCTCGAGAATTTTTCCATGCCCCACAGCAATGACTTTCCCTTCCATTGGTTTTTCCTTAGCGGTATCTGGAATTAAAATTCCACCTTTGGTTCGCTCTTCTTCAGCTACTCGCTTTACAATAACTCGATCTTGAAGCGGACGAATTTTCATTTCTCAACCTCCTTAAAAGTCGCGGCTCAAACCCAATTCTTAGGTTTCACCTTTTGATTGTTTCTCAGCCTTTGGAGCTGAGCGCTTACCTGAATTCTTAAAATCAGTTTCATACCATCCCGTTCCCTTCAATTGAAACGAGCTCGACGAAACCAATTTTTCAACAGGAGACTCACAAACCTGGCACTTCTTCAAGGGCTTGTCCGAGATTTTCTGGAAAACCTCAAAAACATGTCCTTTTTTCATGCACTTATATTCGTAAATCGGCACGAGACAAAACTTAGGCTTGAACGCCGGAATGTCAAGGCAAGGGAGATGAAAAATGTGCGATTGAATCAAAATAATCTAAAACATCTGTTGCATTTTTACGCACGGTAGCATCCGAATCCTGAGCAAATGCCTCAACGATCGACCGAAATCTACGGGCATGACGAAGCGGACCTTTCAACAACCATATTCTTGTAAAACTCTCTATATTACCCGCCACCCCCGCTAGGAGCTTTAACGATTCTTGATCCCTCTGATCAGCATCAGTTTGATAAGCCGAACTGTTCCTTCTATAGATAATTGACTGCAAAGCCTCACGCTGAACGACCACCGAGCTGTCCTTCATTATTTTGTGTAGAACCTCTCGAACTTGACTGTCTCCCAAAGGTCGTTCACCCCTCAGAAACAATAACCGGCAAAACTCAATCTGACCATATTCCGGGGCCCTCACGAAAAATTCTGAAAGAAGATCACTCTCTAAATTTGGCAGAGACGAAATGCGCCTGGCGACTGCGTTCTGAAGAATAAGATCCTGACTATCCATCACCCTCATTAAAAGGGCGTCCCCGTCCGCTCCCAGGACCTCTGAAGATTCAATGAGGTTCGCGACAGCACACGGATGTCGCTCCTCGTGAACTAGGATCGTCGAATACACCGAGTCCCCCGTCCCAAGATATTGCTTAGCCAGCGTAAACCAGCGACTATAGACCGTATAAAGCGTCGCGCTTGTATCAGGCTTACGAAATGAGATCAGTCCAACGGCCTGATCAAACCTTTTTTTCTCTACTAAATGCGCTTGTTCAAGATTATTGAAGGCCGTCTTTAAAACGCGGAAACTCAAAGAGCCTTCTTCGGTTTGAATCAGCGAATGCAAAACTTTCTTCAGATGCGCGGATTTGTCTCCCGAATAGTGAGGCGTCAGATCTATCGCAATCCGAAGAGCCTCCGCGTTCTTGCAATCTGAAAAATAATCCGCGAAATTGAGATCTGTCTCATTTTGCAAAAGCTCATACAGCTGCAAACGGATCTCCACCACTCGATCCCATTTCTCCCACGACTTCCGAGCGAAAGACACAACGATGTCATTGCGACGTTCTGAAGGCAGCATCACAGCAAGGCTCCTCCATGCCGCCAAGACAATTCGAGCTTCATTCGACTGAGTCAAACGCAACAGCGTATCAATTCGGACCCCCTCGCCCGAGTCCAAAAAGATCGCATTTTGAGCCGCAAACATTTGTAGATCTTTCTGACCTGACAAGGCCATGCGACTCCACAATTCGAGCTTCGCTTTTTGCATTTGCGCGATGACCTCATTCATCTCAGAAGAAACGTTCACAGAAAAAAAATCTGATCCAAAATAATCGTGCTGAACACTTCTCAGCGCAGACGGATGCTTGATAAGCCACTCACTAAACTCAGCATAAAGTCGAAAGGCCTTTTGCCCGTTAAAATAAATGGCCTTATTGGCGATAACCCAGAGCTGATCAGCTCGAATACCGAGATCCTGAATCGGTCTTATCTTCAAGCGGTCAAATAATAAGCAAAGCCTATCAAAACCATGGTCGGGATCCGGAGCTACCGAATCCAAGAAGCCCAGCAGCTCTGGCGAATGGCCTTCTGCTTCAAGATATTGTTCCATCAAAACCGCAAAGGTTTCGTCATCAATAGGATGCGCACCCTCAACTGTGGGCGAGCCACAAAACGCCGGCAAGGCGATAGAAATCCAAATGAACAAGAATAATAATGTCTTCACAAAAAAACCCTAAACCCAGCACCAGTTCTAGCACAGAGCCTAGAGCTTTGTCTCAAAATATGATTCGAGCCCCCAAATTATTGCTGCGGTCAGTATAAGAAGCTGCCCCCACCTTCGAGCATGTATCCTTATGTCCTTATGTTAGAGAAGATAGCTCGTCAGACTTTTACTCACGACCTCGTCGATCAGAACGCGATCCTCTTCAGGCAGATCGATAAATTTAGCGGCAAACCCTGCAACATGAAAGAGATTCACTCCCACGAAATAGGGCACCGCATAGAGGACTTCCGCCTGAGTTCTTAACGGCTCAGCTCGATTCGGAGTAAATATTTTTAGCTCCACAATCGACCCAGCCGCGGGAGGATTCATATCACGAATAAATATTCCATCCCTCGAGAGAGTGAAGCTCACTGACGAGAGCTCTTTCTCTGCTATCTTGTAGGTCACAGGCAAACCAACCAAAGCTCTAAAATTCTTTCGTTCAACCAGAACTTTTGGAACAACAAACGACTGAACCAAGTATAAAAACTCTTCTTGGCTTGCGCCCCGATGAATAATCGCTTTCACTCCAAGTTGAGACAGCTTTTCTTTCACTTCTTTTGTCAATGCGACATCGATAAAGAGAAGAACTGGCCACTTCACCAATCCTTCACGAAGCATCTTGGCCATCAGTCTCCACTGCTCTTTATCTTTAGACAGAGAAAGAACAACCAGCTTTACACTCTCGGACTCTGTAAGAATATGATTGTAAAAATCATTGTGATTCTTCACCCACGTCAGGTGATACTTGGGATCGCTCAACATATTGCTGACAAGTCGACCGAAGAAGTCTTCTGGCTCAAAAACAACTATCTGAAATTTACGACGTAAATTTAATTTATTTTTGGCAGACTCCAGAAGATCAGGAGCTTTAATTCCATCTGTGGGATATGTTGAAAACGCAGAATACGAAAATCCGGACGCCGCAAGTTTTTGTTCGAGAACATCTGCTCCCACTCTATTACACTCAAAGCCCATGATCGCCATGCGATCTTCACCAGCATCAAATATCACGTCGGATCTTCGAACGAGCTGTTCAAGCTTGCCACGCTGTTCGAGCCTCGATCGCGTTTTATCTTCACCAGTTTGTACATCTTGAAAATCTACGAAACCCAAAACAAATTGGCGTTTATTTCTTCGACAGCGTTCGACCTCCACTTCGACAAGAGGCTCGGCAAGAGATAAATCATAAATCTTGCGATCCAATTTCACGGGACTCGCTTCGATCTCAGATTTGGCTTGAACTTGGACTGACGATTCCCTTGGCTCAGAGAATGATATGTCTGGTTGCGGAGACGGAATCGATACTTTCATCACTGGATCATTGTCGACCTGAGCAGATTGAGTCTTCGACAGCTCGATTTTTTTCAGTTCAACTTCTTTTTCTGACGCTCGTTGACGAATGATTTTCTTGATCGCCTTTTCGAGCTCTAATTCCACGACACGAATATCTTCAAACGGTTTAGAAATAAAACTAGTAGCGCCAAGCTCCATTGCACGTTGTGCGTCTTCGCCCGTTGGATAGGCTGTCATCACCACGACTTCGGGAGTCTGTTCCAGCTTTACGAGGTCTTCCAAAAATTCCAACCCGCTGTGATTGGGCATATGAATATCGGTGAATACGATATCAATTTTTTCTTTAAGAACAATTTTGACCGCTTCGCTCGGCTCAGAGGCTGTTCTTATATTACAACCTGGAACCATTTCCATGATCTCACGCAACAAGGCCAGAATAGTGGAATCATCATCCACAACGAGCACATTAAACTGAAAATCATCCTTCAGAGCTGTTTCCACGTTTTACCTCTGTTTGTGATTTTTCGTCTTCTGAGAAAAGTGTCGCCTTGAGCCCATCGTCAATTCCTGGAGCCCCCGCACCAAGTGCGGCATCCAAAGAACTGATCAAATTTTCCACATTCACATCTGGGCCTAACAATTTCTTTTTCATGGTTACCTTGGGAGCTGTCGTTGCAGGTTCTGCGAGAGCCTCTGCTTCAACAACTGGCTCCACAGGCTGAGCGAGCTCCACAGGCTGCACCGACTCCACAGGTTTGGCAGGCTCAACCGAGACAGTTTCAACTGTTTGATCGACAGCGTTAAGAACATTTTCCAAAGTCATCTTTGACTTCGCGGAAGCATCAGCATCCCTGCCCTTCAACAACTCAGCGCCAACCACTTTATTTCTTCCAAGCGCCTTGGCCTCATACAACGCCTTGTCGGCAATCTCAATCAGTGTGCTTGGAGTCACCGCATGTCTTGGATACGAAGAAACGCCAAGACTCACTGTGACCTTGCCGAGGGGCTGAGTCTCTCGATGCGCAAAGGGATGCCCCTCCACGAGCTCTCGAATCCTCTCGGCCTTGACCATTGCACCCTCGTAGTCAGTGAACGGTAGAAGAAAAATAAATTCTTCTCCCCCGTACCGAGCTACGATATCAGAATCACGACGACTACTTTCTTGATCAAACAAAGCCGAAAGCTCTTTAAGTAATTTATCTCCTTCGGGATGCCCATGCGAATCGTTGTAATGCTTAAAATTATCAACATCGATGATGATTAAACTCAAATCGTTCTGCTGACGTTTTACTTGTGAAATCTCTTGGCGCAGACGGTCTTGAAAATAGCGATGGTTGTATAATTTTGTCAGACCATCTCGATGAGCCAGCTGAACCATATTCTGATATTGACTGACGCTTGCAAAACAGATTCGGATCTCATGGGCCCAGAGTGCCGACAGTTCTGGAATTAAATCTTCATAAACGATAACGATATTTTGGCTTTCATTTTTGACGAGCGTCATGGTCTTTGGATTTCGAAGCCCGGACGTCGATGAAATGGCCGACTCAATATCGGTCGTGATATCTACAGAAGAAAACACTTCAGACTTTGTCTGACCCAAAACCTTCCAGGCCTTTTCTGCGCCTTCCATCCAAGCTGCTCTTGCATTTTCATCCTGAAAAAGCTTCGGCATGCCCGCCAAAGCGAGTTCTCGAAGTTTATCTTCTTCTAAAGTTCCCATGAGGGAAGCCGCAAATTCAAAAAGACGTTTTAAATCAAAACTCGCCTTTTTCAGTCGACGAATCAGCTCAGTATTTTGCTGTCGTAAAAAAATCTTTTCAGAAACTTGGGTCAATTTTTTTGAAACTACGCTCAAGTCATCGAACGGCTTTGTCAAATAGTCATACGCGCCAAGCTTAATAGCCTGCATCGCCGTTTCAAGAGTAGCGTTAGACGTCATGATAATGAATTCAACGTTCGGCTGAGATTTTTTGATCGCCTCTAGAAACTCAATGCCTGTCATTTCTGGCATCTGAATATCACTCAGAATGATATGAAATTGAGCAGCAGTTGCGGCAGCCAGTCCAAGCTTGCCATTCTCGGCTGATTCAACATTCCAACCCTCTTCCTTTAAATAAGTCGTAATGACAGTTCGAATAGAGGATTCATCATCTGTGACCAGAACGCGCACTTTCGATTTGTCAAAGGCTACGCTCATGCGACAGCACCCACTTCTTGAGATTGGTTTTCATCGCACGGAAGCGAAATGGTAAAAGTCGTTCCTTTTCCAATCGTGCTATCGACTTCAATCGTTCCCCCATGATCCTTGATAATGCCGATACTCACCGACAAACCAAGACCCGTTCCTTTACCGACTCCCTTAGTTGTGAAAAAAGGCTCGAAAATTCGAGATTTTACTTCTTCAGCCATTCCCGGTCCCGTATCCGAAATCATCACGAGGACTTTCTGTGTTTCAGGAGAGTAGTGAGTACTTACCGTGATCGTGCCTTTGTTCTCCATCGCCTGTTGAGCATTAAGAAGCAAATTCATCAGCACCTGTTGCAATTGATTTGAATTTCCCTTCAGCCAAATTGCTCCGCCTTCTAATGCAAACATCTGCACCAACTTGATCCCGGAAATGCCAATCTGATGTTCAACAAGTCGAATGGAATCTTTTGTGGTTCTATTGATATCGATTCGGGCCATCGCTGCCTTTTCTTGCCTGGCAAATTTCATAAGATTTTCGACAATCTCTTTGCAACGAATGGTTTCTTTTTCAATGATGTCCAAGTAGTTCAAGACTGGAGAGTCCGGGGTTAATTTCTTTTTACCCATTTGCGCATAGCCCAGAATTCCCGCGAGTGGATTTTTCACTTCATGCGCAATTCCTGCTGACATCTGACCAAATGCCGACATTTTTTCTGATTGAACCAGCCGAGACTTCGCCGCTTCAATTTCACTTTCACGCTGCTGCAAGTCGGAAAGCATTTTGTTGAACATCACCGAAAGGCGGCCAATTTCATCCTTCGACTTGACCACAATTTTGCCTGAGAACTCTCCCTTTCCAACTTTCTCCATCATTCGTGCGAGCTGAACAAGTGGCGCTGTGATTGAATTTGCAAACAGGACGAGAAGACTGATCGTCACGAATAGAACTGCAAACGCCATAACCATCGACAATGATTTTATTCTCGCCTCTCCAGCATTGACCTTTGATACCGGCGTCTGAAGTATCAAACCTAAGCCGGATCCTTCCGCGAATTTATAGAAGGAGGATACTTGAGCCTCTTGGTGTGGATATTCGAGTGTTGTAAACAAGCTTGCTCCAGGCTTCAAATCTTTCAGCGTGTTCACACCCAATTGATCCGACAGGACGATATCACTTGGATCCCATCCGTCTTGCGTCGATAAGAGCAAATTCTCGTGAGAGTCGACTAAAATCAGCCGCTGATCAGCCCCACCCTTAATATTTGCATAAAGGCGTTCGGATCGAATTTCAGCCAAGCCAATATGAGTGATATCCTCAGTATTTTTCTCCGAAAAAGATGTGACCAGCAAAAATGTCGGATGCAGCGGCTGTACCGTGGAATTGAAAATAATCCAACTTCTGGGTATCCGAAATTTGAATTTTGCTTCATCGACAAGATCCGAACTCTTCTTGTGCCCCAACAACATGTCTGCACTTAAGCCATTCTTCTCAAGAAGGCTTCCGTTTTCCCATTCGAAACTGCCAACTCCTTGCACAGCGAAAAATCGAATCAAAAGATGATCCGGAAACAAGGCAGGGTCAATTTTTACTTCAGGATTTGCCAGCCAAGATCGATAGATATATTCGAGCTGATCGCGATGTTCTACAACATGCGACATGACGGCATTCGAAATCAGATCTGCAACTTGTCGATTTGAAATTTTCACTTGCTCACGCTGCGCATCTTTGACCAGAGAAAGACTTGAAAAAATAATTCCAATAATGCCGGCAAGACAAATAACAGTGACAACGAGAATTAGTTTCGAACGAAGACTTTTCAAGAAACCCCCAAAGACAATACCAGTCCCTATTATAACTGAAGACCATCAGAAATGAGGGGCTCTCGCTCAAGTTGCGCAGAGCATAAAATTCAAATTTGGATTCCTGTCCAGGCCGAAGAATTTCACGAGAATTTCCCTGTCAAAATAAAGACATACGGCAGAAGAAAGACCGAAAAAACGGCTCCAACTCAAGATTGTGATCAAGAGCTGAAGCCACGAGAACGCTAAGAACTATCGAGACTTACTTCTGCAACAGAGTTAACGCCGCTTGTGCTGAGACGTTAGCCTGCGCCAAAATTGCGATACCTGCTTGCTGCAGAATTTGAGCCTTGGTCAAATCGGCAGTCTCCGTTGCGATGTCAGCGTCTCGAATTTGCGACTGCGCCGCACTGAGGTTTTCATTGGTAATTCCTAGCCGACTGACACTGGTTTCTAGTCTATTTTGGACAGCTCCCAACCCAGCTCGAATATTCACAAGCTGAGTCAAAGTTGCGTCAATAATCGCGAGTGCATCTGTTGCATTCGACTGACTACTGACCGTGATTGAATTGACGGCGTTGGTATTATCAACAGCGATGCTGGTGCTCGAAAATCCAAGAGCCGCAGAAACGCCAGAACCTTGAATCGTTACTGCAGAAGCGGATCTTAACTTAATCGAACCAGTTCTTACCAAACTCGATGCAGCACTATAACCGGTCGACGTTGAAAATACGAGACCGGTTGAGAATCCTGCCGTGTAGTTTGTTGAATCGGTAAATACACCATAGAGACCGGAGGTTGCCGCTGCTGTTGTCCACTGCAGTTGAATATTTCTTCCGTCTTCCGCATACAATTCGATATCGTCGGTGGAGCTTGATTGGAGCCGAGCCTTCACGCCGGTCGTACTCGAATAGTTGTTAATCGCGTTAATGAACGCATTCACAGACCCAACTCCGGTTCCCAAAATCGATGTCCCGTTGATCGCAAATTTGTCGGTATTGAGATCTCCGGCATAGCTACTAAAGATCAAGTTATTGATCTGGATCAATGTCGTATTCACGTCCGCGTATACTTTCGTGGCGCCCGACTTTGCATTGATCACTTTAGCAATTGCTACTGCGCTGTAGGAGTTTCCGGCTGATGACAAAGTGTCTGAGGAAGCGGTCGCCTGAGCAATCGCACTTCCATTGATGACCAAGTTCGCCGTCCCAGCGGAGATCTGGTTTCGAACTCCAGAAAGCGCTGCTAAGCCCCCCAGCACGGTTGATCGAGCATCCCCAATACTGAATGCAATGGTTTGACCCTTTCGAATACCAACCTGAAGACTTGTCGTAGAAAAAGTTCCATCCAACAAAAAGACTCCGTTGAATTCTGTTGTCGTCGCGATTCGATCGAATTCTTCGATCAGAGTTTGAACCTCTGAATTTAAGTTTGTCCGATCGTTGTCAGAAATCGCACCGTTCGCAGCTTGAATCGCCAACTCGCGAATCCGCTGTGCAATATTTGTGGATTCAGTCAACGCTCCTTCTGCAGTTGCCAAGAAGCCGACTCCATCATTTGCATTACGAATAGCTTGCTGAAGGCCTCTTACTTGAGATCTCAAACCTTCAGACACTGCCAATCCGGCAGCGTCATCACCAGCATTGTTGATTCTGGATCCAGACGACAATCGCTCCATCGCGCGATTGAGAGCCTTTAAGCTTGTGCCAAGATTCCGTTGTGCTTTGATTGAAATGACATTTGTATTAATTCTAAGTCCCATTTTTATATCCCTCCTAGATATTTAAAAACTATTTCGCTCTCAATTCGCCAGAATGTTGATTCACAACATCGGGGGGCAATACGATATCTGACGTCGATTTTTCTTCCTTGGCAGCAGTCGCCGCAGTCTGAACATCCGACGGAAACAAAAGATGTTTTGTTTCATAATGCGTATTCTGCAAGACAATCTGACGTCCCTTCATGATTCTCCAATTGATGACCAGCGGACCTCTCAAATTCGCGGTCATTTGCTTGGGATCTGTTGGAACAGTCACGACAGATACAACATTGACGTCGTCTGTAGATTCGATTTGAAGAGAATTTCTTTCTTCTTCAGTTAAATCGAATACGTAATCCTTAAAAAACAAGCCTGGATCCGTCACGAGAAACATCAATTCAGGATTGTCGATTGAGACAAACCACTTAAATGGCATGGTCTCATCAATAGGATCATTGCAGAGAACAAACCGAGTGAGTGTCGGAAAACCCAGAATTCCTTCTGCGAACGTGATGATCTTGTTATCTTCAAATTCAACTCTTCCAATTCGTTTTGATTCGATAATCATAACGTGCTCCTTTCAAAGTTCGTAAACGCACAAAGCGTCACGACTTCCTCGCTGAAATAGTTCGAAACAAATCCTTCACAGACTCCATTTCGGACGGCAGCGCCGAGGCCTGCTTGTTTTCCGATTGAATCTTTTGATAGATTTCTTCTCGATGAATGGTTGTTTCCTTTGGAGCGTTGATACCAAGACGGACTTGATTCCCCTTCACGCTCTGCACGACAATTTTGATATTGTCGTTGATCCAGATCGACTCCCCTAAACGACGAGTGAGCACTAGCATCGTTATATCCTCCTATGATTATGCTTCTCATTTTAGAAAATCCATGAGTGACGGCAGGTTCATGATATTTCCCGCCGCGGTTATTGTTGCCTGTAATGCCGTATTGGCGCTTTGATAGTCAAACGCCACTTCCGACATATCCACATCTTCAATTGAAGATAGAAAACTTTTGAGCGTCTCTTTTTGTGATTCGAAATGCTCTCGATTATTCTGAATTCGATTCAGATTCGCCCCTACAGAAGTGATCTCTGAAAGCACCTGGTTCATTGCAAGATCCAGATCATCGACCATCTGACCCACACTGGCTGGATCAGTGTCGTCAACATTGTTATTTCTGAGAGCAACTTCGAGATCTGCCAATGTCTGAAACAAATCAACAGTATCAGCAGTTCCATCGCCCTGAAAAACCAGATCTCCACGGCTCTGAACTGCCAACGTAATATTGTCTCCGACCTGAACGCTTCTCACATGTGTATCACCGGCATATGTTGCGACTGGGTCTGCTCCAGGTTGCAGTGCGCTCAAACTAAACGGAGCGGTCTGCGTCCGATATCCAGAGAAGAGATACTCGCCGTTCATCTGAGTATTCGCTGTCAGCAATAGCTGCTGTTGGATTTGCTGAATTTCTTGCGCAATCGCCTCTCGAGACGACGAGCTCAAAATTCCATTTCTGCCCTGAATCGCCAATTCTTTTGCTCGAACCAATAGATCTTTAACTGACGTCAAAGACGTTTCTGTTTCGTTGAGAAATCTTTCTCCCGAATCTAAATTTTTCAGATATTGATCAACACTTTCGATACTTTGTCTAAATCCAAGTGCGATTCTCAATCCCTCTGGATCATCCGATGGCCGATTGATTTTTTTCTGGCTAGATAACTGTTCAGAGGATTTAAAAACGCCTTCATTGCGTGCCGTAAGCGCTCGTTGAAAGAGTAAGAAATTTGAAAGGCCTGTTAGTCTTAAACTCATATTTATATCCTCAACAGATCATCCATTAACCCATTCGCGATACTGATCACTTTAGAGGCCGCCTGAAATGCTCTCTGATATCTGATAATATTGGCGCCCTCTTCATCCATATTCACACCAGAGATACTTTCTCTCTGAATTTCCATTTGGTTCATCAAGTACGATTGCGTGTCGTAATCACGATTCACGGATCCAGCGGTATTTCCAATACTGCCAACGAGTCCCTGGTAATACTGAGAGAATGTCGACGTTCCACTCGTCATTGTTAAACTCGACTGCAAATTTGTGAGCAGAAGCGCATTTCTGTTATCTCCGACACCAGACACAACAGGATCCTGCTGAGCCGCAGCAATTGTTCGAACATCCGAAGTGACAGATGAATCTACCGCCAGAAGAGAGGCCGCTCCAGTTGCCGAAGCGAGCGGCACAAAGAAGTTATGCCCTGTGCTACTATCGAGTCCGTAACCCGATGAGTATTGAGTATTAAACTGAGTCGCGAATTGGTAAGCAAGTGTATCAAGATTTGCCATCAAAGAATTGATCGTTGTATTTCGATCAATCAGATTTCCACCAAGGCGCCCAGACGAGATATCAGCCGTAACATCAAGGGTAGAACTTGATCCCGCAACACTCATTGAAATCGCAATATCGCCACCACTACTGAGATCATCACTCGAGACAGTGAAGGTCGCTGATTCAACGCCAGAAACTACATTCCCACCCGAAGTGAGTTGAATTTCTAATGAGCCATTTGATTGTTCATAATAGTTGATTGGCAGTTCCTCTGAAAGTTGTCGCAATAAATAAGTTCTTTTTGCGGCGAGTTCCGGAAATTTATCTGATCCGCCACCTGCAACAATCTGCCCATTGAGAGTGGCAATATCCGACGCCAAATCGTTGATAGTATCGAGGCGAGCAGAGATTTCTGTCGACAATCCCACCTTCATCGTATCCATTTGTGTCGAAAGCCGATTGAAGCCCTCAGCCAGTTGAATTCCTCGATCTCTTACAGCCTGACGCAGTGGAATACTTGTTGGCTGATTTGCGAGCTGACTAAAAGTATTAAAAAATTCGTTCATCGATTTTCCCAGACCGTTGTTCTGAGATTCGTTCCACAAAGCTTCTAACTGGCCGAGTGTTTTTTTTCGGCCGTCAACGGTTCCAAATGAATTGCCGATTTGAAAAAGCTGCATTTCAACAAATGGTTCTACGATCGATCTAACGCCCGCGATCTCCACACCACCGCCAGAGGTCCCAGCAACTCCTGTGCTTGGTCGAGTGGCCAGAGTCACGTCTTGTCTTGCGTACCCCTTGGTATTGATATTTGAAATATTATTGGAAGCAACAGACAAAGCTCGCTGACTCGCGAGAAGCCCATCAAGTCCTCTGCTCAGTACAGCGTCTAAGCTCATACCCTCTTCTCCACACTTCGAGATCCATATGTTTCAGCAGCAGGCACTTTGCCTTGTGGATTGTAGGTTGCAACAGCACCCATGAGTCCACTCAATGCAGCCATAGATCCATTGACCCAACCTAAAGAAGCGTGTGCTAAGGCCGTCGTATTTGATTGAATATCTTTTGCTTTCTGAATGACGACTCTCAACTTCTGACGAAGCTCCATCAATCGATTGCCCTCACTGGTCGACAAGACTCGACACAAATCTTCAACGCGAATTTTTTCTTCTTTTAAATTGAATGCCTTCGCAATTTGTCGGACGACATTTTGTCGCGCCTCATCCATTGCTTGTAGCTTCAACACAATTGTCGTTTTGAGCTTGTTGTTGCGCTCCAACTCATCAATCTTCAGTTTGGCCATAAGCTCTGCGTCTTGGGAGGCAAGCTCCAGATATTTTTCGTAGAGAGCCAGTTGTTCTTGCAATACTCTTTCAAGCGAATTTGATTTCATAGACCCTTCTTTCCAGATTTTCTGGCCAGTTCGGAAACAATCGTTTCTCTGATGAACGCCTCTGCCACCTTCTCCAAATCAAATTTGTATTGTCCGTTTTTCAACATTTTTGAAACTCTCTCGACTTCATGCGCTCGAATGTCGGGAGTTCCATTGACAAGATCTTTGATCACTTGAATGGCAGTGGTATGATCCGAGACCTCTACGGAATCCGCCGTCAGACTTGAAGTTGTTTCTCCGAGGCTTTTCAGAGAAACCTGGTCTTTGCCAGAATTTTTAGTAGGCGGCTTAGAGCCGCTTCCCTTTATTGTTCCACCTGGTTTTTTACTTCCAACTCTCATCCTTGAGTCCTCTGTTCGCTAACTAGGGTCCGTTGTTTTCTGAATATTTGGGGCCAGCTGCTTCACAATTGCCGCAGCCAATCCGATATTTCCGCGCTCAGTACTTGTCTTTGCATATTCCGTATCGAGCATTGATTGAAACATCTTGGCCTCGCCCGATCCGCCGAAAACTTCTGGCTCTGCAGCTGTCTCTCGCATGCTCTTCATCACCAAATCCATGTAAAACCCCTCAAACTCTTTGGCTGCCTTCTCGAGCTTTCCAAGATCTTTTGTATTTTTCAGGCGCTCCATGCGCTCGATGCTTGGGCCTTGATTCATATTTTGAATCTTAAAATCACTCATATAATCTCCAGTTCAGCCTGAAGTGCGCCAGCCGCCTGAATCGCCTGAAAGACGGCGATCAAATCACGTGGCGTTACGCCAATTGCATTCAGCGCCTTCACCAAATCCCCTATCGAGACACTCGATGGTAAAATGGCTAAATTATTCTGCTGCTCTTTTACTTCAATGGTTGGTTCAGCCGTAACCGTAGTAGTGCCTTCGGAGAATCCTTCTGGTTGGCTCACCGAAATATTTGGCTGGATACTAATTGTTAGGCTTCCATGGGCTATGGCCACTGTTGAGATTCGAACATCCTGACCAACAACGACCGTCCCGGTGCGTTCGTTGACCACGACTTTTGCCATAACGTCTGGATTAACTTTTATGACTTCAATTTGCGAAACCAACTGAACAATCTGATCCTTCATATTGTCTGGAATTTGAACAACAATCGTTGCTGAATCCTTGGCTTGCGCAAAAGATCCTCGAAGTTCTTTGTTGATTGCTCTTGCAACGCGATTAGCTGTTGTAAAATCTGCAGAATGAAGTGAGTACGTCAGTTCTTTGGTCATCGAAAAATCGAAACTCAACTCCTTTTCAATCGACCCGCCACCAGGAATTTTTCCGACAGTGGGATGATTTTTAGTTGTCGAGGCTCCAGCTTTCTCTTCTGAGAACCCGCCGATCGTCACTGCGCCTTGAGCCACGGCATACACTTGACCATCGGCACCCTTAAGTGGCGTCAACAGAAGTGTACCCCCTTTGAGACTCTTCGCATCGCCAAGAGACGAAACCATGATATCAAGCTTAGATCCCATTTTTGCAAATGGTGGTAAAAAGGCTGTGACGATCACCCCAGCGACGTTTTTCACGTTAATTGTGGACGCATCAATCCCGATACCGAGATTGTTCAACATCGTCGCCAGAGATTGCATGGTGAATTGGCTGCTTGTTCCATCTCCAGTACCCTGAAGACCGACTACGAGTCCGTAACCAATCAGTTGATTTTCTCGTACACCTTTTAGATAGGTGATGTCTTTCACTCGCGCAGCCGCGTGAAGATCGGCACTAAGCACCGACAAGATCAGGATTGTGAAATATATTATGTTCTTCCGTGAACTCATAAATTTCTCTTTTCTTAAAATGGCCAAATCGTATCGAGCAGCCTCGTCCCCCAACCTGTGTTTTGCTTGTCAGAAACAACCCCATCGCCGATATATCGAATCTCGGCATCAGCCATCAGCACCGAGTTAACGGTATTATTGATTCGAATATCATCGGGTCTTACAAATCCAGAGATCTCCACTTCTTGCTGCTCGTTATTGATCGTAATTTCTTTTCGACCACGAACGAATAAGGTTCCATTTGGAAGAACATTTTCCACAACCGCTTGAACTGTTGTTTCGAAAGTGCCAGACCGATCTGTTTTTCCTTCGCCTTTGAATTCATTTTTGTTTGCTGTTTCTGCGCTAAAGATTCCTCGCTGGCCGGTCGCCGCCTGTCCACCACTCAAGGTGCCCGAGAGAGAAAGCGAGCCATCGCGCTTGGCATCTGTTTTGGCCTGCGTCTTAGCCGTCGCAGATTCACTGACAATCACTGTAATCAGATCTCCCACGTTTTGCGCTTTTTGATTTCTGATCAAGTAAGGGCTTCCGTTTGACTTCGCCCAAAGACTCGACTGAATCGGATCGGCTGTCGGCTCACTTGATGTCGCGTTCATAGGATTCAATCCAGCCTTGGCTCGATCTTCCTGGATTTTGAGCTGAGACTGATTGTAAGTCGGCTTTGCCGGCCTCAGTCCACAGCTTGATATGAAAAATCCGATCAGAGCAGCAGTGGCAAACATACGGATCATAATCGCACCTCCACCACTCTCTGATCAGACACAACGCCGATGATTTCTTTCTTTGAATCAAGATTCATCACTTTGATAGACTGGCCACGTCCACCAGATTGCTCGGCTACGCCCACCCCAGAAACTTTTAGTCCATTGCTGAGTATAACAACTGCAACTCGATCTCCTCTGTTCACCAAAGTGGGAGATTCAACCTTCGATGGTAGAATCATTTCGCCATTCACGATGACGCCACGAGCGACTCGACCATCCACATCTCGATCGGTCAGAACATCCATCGTGCTCTGAGAAGCCTCTCTCCATTCCCACTTATAATCGCTGGCAGAAATCAGATCGCCCTTTTGAAATCGTCGCAGCGACAATGGAACCAAGGTCTGAATAGATAGTCTGGCTTGTATCGTCATTTGATTTCGGATTTCATTTTTGGAATTGAGGATCCGGACAAATAGATTCGAAAATCCCTGAGCCTTAATATTTTGAAGATCAACTTCGATATGATCACCGGCAGTTGGAATCATTGATTGAATCGACTTCTCAGAAACTTCAACGACCTGAATTTTTCTGCTCGTCACTTTGGCAAGCTCGGAATTTAAAAAATCTTTCCAAACAAGTGCCGATTCTTCACCAAAAGCAACAATGGTCAACCAGATGGGAAGAACCAGAATCACCAGAAGAATTATTTTATAAAATCGACTCAAACTTTACTCCTAACGAATATTATTGGTTGCACTGAGCATTTGATCGGAAGTTGTAATAACCTTGGAATTCAACTCATACGCTCTCTGCGCCATGATCATGCGAATCAACTCTTCGGCAATATTCACATTCGAGCTTTCTAAAAAACCCTGCTGTAGACTTCCGACGCCGTTTGTTCCTGGAGTTCCTGATGTAGCAGATCCTGATGCAGCCGTTTCCATCATCAGATTTCTACCTACGCTCTGAAGCCCCGCTTCATTAGGAAATGTATAGAGAGAAATGGTTCCCTCACTTGTAGGCGTTGCTGCTGGAGGCACTCGAGATGTGATTGTTCCATCAACTCCAATTTTTCGATCTAGACCCGCTGGGTTCAGAGTGATTGCCGGACTAACTGGAAATCCATTTTGATTGACTAACTTACCTGTCGAGTCAATCGCGAGAGATCCAGCTCTCGTATAACCCGTTTCACCACTTGGAAGTGTCACTGCAAAATACCCTTTACCCTCTATCGCAACGTCCAGAGGATTTCCTGTTTGTTCCATCGTTCCTTGTGATGAAATACTTTGAGTTGAAACAACTCTCGTGCCTGTTCCAATTTGCATGCCGTTCGGCGATTGAACTCCAGAAGCCACTTCGCCACCTGGCAGCTCTTGAGTTTCGTAAATGAGATCTTGAAATTCAGCCCTGGAGGCTTTGAATCCAGTTGTATTGACGTTAGCAATATTGTTCGCAATGACAGCTATTCGAGTTTGTTGAGCTTCCATGCCCGTCGATGCTGCAAAAAGTGACTTAATCATACGCTATCCCTACCCCTGTATGCTTCCCAGTTTCTGATTTCTCTGCTCATTCATCTTTGAATGGGCATCTTCTGTATTTTTAAAACTTTCATAGAGTCGCGAAGCGAGAATCATCGACGCCAATTCACGGACAGCGTTTACATTGCTGCCTTCTAATGATCCTGGGCTTACTTTCGCCTCATTGACCTCAGCCGCCGAAGCGCCGCCTTTCAGTGAAAATAATTGGCCGGCTTCGTGAACTGCATCCGCAGCATTGATGTCGACGATGCGAAGCTTGCCCACGGCTTTTCCGTTCACCTTGATTGATCCATCATTTCCAAACGATAGATCTCCCGGAGGCACAGTGATTTCTCCGCCTTGACCCATGACGGGATTCCCATTCTGAGTCACAACTCGTCCCGTTTCATCGAGGCGAAAATTTCCGGCGCGTGTATATCTTTCGCCCGCCGGAGTTTGAACGACGAAAAATCCTTTGCCATCAACGGCCACGTCGAGCGGATTATTTGTCACTTCAATAGGGCCAGTGGAGAAATCAGCGAAAGATCCTTTCAGTGATGTGAAGTCATCCGTTTTCAAAGCTAACGGCGCATCCACATCTTTTTTCAAACTAGATGAAAGAAGTACTTTCTGATCGTTATAGGCCTTTTCAAACAATGGACGCTCAGCCTTGAAGCCTGTTGTTCCAACGTTTGCAAGATTGTTGGCAATCAACTCCATCTGTTTAACAACCGCAATTTTTCCACTCACTGCCGTATACATGTTATGACTCCGCAGTCTTTCTCTAGCAAAGTTCATGCTTCCGCCCTGCGTCGCGCTAAAAACGCGCTTAACCTACTTCTGAGACCAATTTCAGTCTTGAACGCGGAGCCCCATCATTGTTACCGACGGCAAGCTTTGCCGATCGAACTTTGCCGACTGAGATAAAATTTAGATTCAACTATGCGTCATATCAGTTGATACTAAGGGTGATATGACTGATGCCATTCAACTCGCCTCTCAATCGATTAACAGCACTTTCGGCACTGCCCCAAACCTTGCATTGGTTTTAGGCAGCGGCTTTAGCGAATTCGTTAACGAACTCAATATCGAAAAATCAATTCCCACCGCTGATGTCTTTGGAGCCGCTGTGTCTACAGTTCAAGGTCACCGTGGCGAATTGATCCTGGGCTCTCTCAAGAGTGATTCTCACAAGCGAGTTCTTGTTGTTGCCGGGCGAGTGCACGGGTATGAAGGAAATTCTCCGACCCAGGTCGTTCATATTCCAAGAGTTCTAAAAACCTGGGGAATCAATAAATTCATTCTGACAAATGCAGCAGGATCAACGTCTAAAAAGCTGAAACCTGGACAATTCGTACTCATTAAGGATCATATTAATTTCACAGGGCTCAATCCCCTTCATGGTAAAGAGCTTTATGGTGGCGACCGATTTCCGGATATGAGCGATCTCTATTCGAAGAATTGGCGAAAAAAGGTGAATCAATCATTAGGCCCGAAGAATCGACTTTCAGAAGCTGTCTATCTGGGGGTGAACGGTCCGAGTTATGAAACGGCGGCAGAAATCAAATTATTTTCGAAGTGGGGCGCTGATACCGTTGGAATGTCGACAGTCTGGGAAAGTATTGCCCTCAAACAGATGGGCGCTGAGATCTTGGGGCTCTCTTGCGTGACAAACTACGGAACAGGAGTGGTCGCAAAACCGCTCATGCATTCCGAAGTTCTGTCTGTCATTCAAAGGGCAAAGGCGCGAATTTTTAAGATACTTATTAAGATCATCGAGGAATCAGCATGAGCAAATGCCAGGTTTTCAGAGCTAATACCATTCTTACTTGCAATGACAATCGGGATGTTTTCACGGACGGATTTCTTGCGATCGAGAATGAGAAAATAGTGGATATCGGCCCCTGGAAGAAACGCCCGAGAGCTAAATCTCTGAAAGTCCAAGATGTCAGTTTTGGGCTCATCATGCCAGGTCTATTCAACATGCATACGCATCTGCCAATGACACTTCTTCGTGGTATTGCGGAAGATGTTGAACTTCAATCATGGTTCTTCGAAACAATCATCCCGATTGAAAAAGAATGGGTGTCGCAGAATTTCGTTCGCATCGGAACTGAACTTGGCATTTTGGAATCAATTCGATCGGGCGTCACCTTTCTCTCAGATATGTACTATTACGAAATGGACGTTGCAAAAGCAATGGATCGAATGGGAGTGAGAGGATTTGCTGGCCACCATATCTGGGATTGGAAAGCTCCCGACTGTGCAACAAAAGATGCGGCCTTTGAACAAGCCCTACTTTTGGCTAAAAAATTTAAAAATCATCCACGTGTTATCCCAGGAATCGCTCCCCATGCGCCATACAGCTGCTCACCTGACACATTTCGAGAATCTGCAGAATTTGCAAAGCTTCATAATCTTTCTGTCATGGTCCATGTCGCCGAAACAGAGGGCGAGCAAAAATCAATTAAAGAGAAATACGGCAGAAATCCATTCGAACTACTCAAAGACTCCGGACTACTTGAAGTAAAAAATCTGCTGATTGCGCATGCTGTATGGCCCGAAAAATCGGACTTTAAATTTATTTCAAGGCCAAACATCAGCGTCGTTTTAAATGCGCAGTGCAATGCCAAACTTGCCAGCGGAATTCCGCCGATCGAGGACTTTCGAAAGAACCAGGTGAGGATCGTTCTTGGAACAGATGGCCCCGCGAGCAACAATACACTCGATATTTTTTCTGAGATCAATTTCATCTCGAAAATTCACCATCTGTCTCAGAAAAATCTCACTGGCTTTCCGGCCATGGACATCATCGAAAGCGCAACCATACGTGCAGCGGAATCCATTGGGCTGGGGCATGAATGCGGAAGTCTTGAAATTGGAAAAGACGCGGACTTTATCATCGTAAATCTAGACAGCCCGCATCTGTATCCGAAAACGAATATCGTCAATCATGTGGTGCACGCCATTCGCGGACAAGACGTAGACTCGACGTACGTCAAGGGCCGCCCACTAATGAAAAGCAAAAAAATACTCTACGCCGATTCCGACAAAATTCTGAAGAACGCGGAAAGTCTTTGGAAGAAGATCCAGAGATCTCTCCCAAAGACTCCCGATAAAACATGAACTAACTTAGATATTCTGCAACAATTTAAGCGCAGACGTTGCCGACTGATTGGCTTGTCCCAATACCGCAACGCCAGCTTGCTGCAAGATTTGAGCGCGGGTGAGCTCGGCCGTTTCAGAAGCAACATCCGTATCTCTAATTTGAGATCGAGCTGAAGATACGTTCTCCAGCGTCACGCTCAAGGAACTCACCGTCGAATCAAGACGACTTTGAATAGCTCCAAGACTTGATCGCAGAGAGTTTAACTGCGCTAGCGTTGCATCCAAGTAAGCGAGAGCATCGGAAGATCCGTTTTGTTTCGACAAACTGATTGTGCTCAAGTTGTTGGTTGTATCGACAGATATGCTTGTCGATGAGAAACCAAGAGTTGACGACACACCTGACCCAGTAATCGTAATTGCTGAAGCAGATCGCAACTTGATCGATCCAGTTCTGATAATCGCATATGCTGCACTAAATCCAGAACTCGTCGAGAAAATTGTTCCTGTCGAGAATCCAGCCGTCCAGTTCGTCGCTGCCGTGAATGCACCGTAGAGACCACTTGTTGCAGTCGCTGCCGTCCATTGAATCTGAATATTTCGGCCATCATCCGCGTATAATTCAATATCGTCGGTGGAACTTGATTGAAGGCGAGCCTTCACTCCTGTTGAGTTCGAATAGTTATTAACCGCCGAGATAAATGAGTTTACCGATGTGACGCCTGTTCCAAGAATTGAAACCCCGTTGACAGCGAACTTGTCAGTACTGAGATCTCCACCATAGCTTGAAAAAATGAGATCGTTCAGTTGAACAATCGTCGTATTTACATCGGCATAAACCTTTGTGGTAGAAGACTGTGCATTAATTTTTGCTGCCACAGCAATAGCGCTGTAAGAGTTCCCTGCAGATGAAGATGCGTCATCGGCAGCAACCGAAGCGGATACAGCTGTTCCATTGATGATCAGGTTACCCGTTGCCGCCGTGATTTGGTTTCGCACTCCGGAAATAGTTGCCAATCCACCAAGAACAGATGAACGCGCGTTACCAATATTGAAAGCAATGGTCTGACCCTTGCTAATTCCGACTTGCAAATTGGTCGTCGTAAATGTTCCATCCAGCAAATAAGATCCATTAAAATTTGTTTGGGCTGCAATACGATCAAATTCTGCCAACAGCTGTGTTTTTTCAGAATCGAGATAGGTTCTATCGGAGCTTCCCAGTGTTCCGTTTGATGCTTGAATCGCAAGCTCACGAAGTCTTTGAGTGATATTCGTTAATTCCGCCAAGCCGCCTTCAGCAGTATTCAAGAATCCAACAGCATCATTTGCATTTCGAATGGCGACCTTGATGCCACGAACCTGAGATCCCAAACCTTCAGAGATCGCCAGACCAGCAGCATCATCTCCCGCCCGGTTGATTCGAGAACCAGAGGACAATCTTTCAAGAGCTTTTCCAAAGGCCTTCGAGGCCACTGAGAGGTTTCTCTGCGCAGTGAGGCTAAGCACGTTTGTGTTAATTCGAAATCCCATATATTACTCCTTAAAAACGTATCGCTACCAAGAAATCATTTGCGTCCTTGCACAAATTATTCAAAGAGCCTTTCGGCCGCATGACGCTATTTATTCGAAGAAAAATTAGAGAAATCATTGCCCCGCAGAAAAATGCTGCGATTAAGAGAGGTTGCACCACAGCAAAACATTCAGGAAGCCACGCGTCAATTTCGCAATGCGACATTGCAGACATGAGGTTCTCCACTATTTGCCATGACTGATTCAACACTCTCAATCTCCTTCAAATATTCTGCAGCAGACTCAGCGCTGAAGTTGTTGATTGATTTGCCTGACCCAATACGGCAACCCCTGCTTGCTGCAAGATCTGAGCACGAGTTAACTCTGCCGTTTCCGACGCGACGTCTGTATCTCTGATCTGAGATCGCGCAGAGGAGACGTTCTCAAGCGTCACACTCAATGAATTCACCGTTGAATCAAGTCGACTCTGAATCGCCCCCAAGCTTGATCTCAAAGAATTGAGCTGCGCCAAGGTAGCATCCAAATAGGCCAATGCATCTGACGATGAGTTTTGAGTCGAAAGACTAATCGTACTCAAGTTATTCGTCGTATCGACCGAGATGCTCGTCGTTGAAAATCCAAGAGCTGATGAAACACTGGAACCCGTGATTGTAATCGCTGAGGCTGATCTTAACTTGATCGAACCAGTTCTGACCAGGTTAGAGGCCGCGCTATATCCCGTCGATGTTGAAAACACAACGCCCGTCGAGAACCCAGCAGTATAGTTTGCAGAGTCCGAAAATACACCATAAAGGCCGGATGTTGCAGCGGCCGTTGTCCACTGCAATTGGATATTTCTTCCGTCATCAGCATAAAGCTCAATATCATCCGTTGAACTCGTTTGAAGACGAGCCTTCACGCCTGTCGAGTTAGAGTAATTGTTTACGGCCGTAATAAATGAGTTAACCGATGTGACCCCAGTCCCAATGATTGAGACTCCGTTAATGGCCAACTTATCTGTACTCAGATCACCTGCATAACTTGAAAAAATGAGGTTATTCAACTGAACGATTGTCGTGTTCACATCCGCATAAACCTTGGTCGTGCTCGACCTATCATTAATCCGGTCTGCGATGGCAATTGCACTATAGGAATTTCCTGCTGACGAGGATGTATCATCCGCTGCCACCGCAATTGAAACGGCAGTTCCATTGATAATCAAGTTGGCAGTTCCGGTACTGATCTGATTTCTTACCCCTGAAATCGTCGCCAAGCCGCCAAGAACTGATGACCGAGCATTTCCAATATTGAAGGCAATTGTCTGACCCTTACTGATCCCCACCTGCAGATTCGTCGTCGTAAAAGTTCCATCGAGAAGATAGGATCCATTGAAATTTGTTTGAGCCGCGATACGATCGAACTCTGATAGTAACTGCGTCTTTTCAGCGTCCAAATAGGTTCTGTCGGAACTTCCTAAAGTTCCGTTTGAGGCTTGAATCGAGAGCTCACGTAGCCTTTGGGTGATATTGGTGAGCTCAGCCAATCCCCCTTCAGCAGTATTCAAGAACCCAACGGCATCGTTTGCATTTCGAATGGCGACATTGATACCACGAACCTGAGATCCCAAACCTTCAGAGATCGCAAGACCAGCCGCATCGTCTCCTGCCCGGTTAATTCGCGAACCGGATGATAGTCGCTCGAGCGCTTTTCCAAATGCTTTGGATGCAACACCCAAATTTCGCTGTGCGGTTAGGCTGAGAACGTTTGTATTAATTCTAAATCCCATAAGAACTCCCAATCAAAAGGCGATCAACCAAATTGCATCCATGCAACGCTAATTCAAAAGACCTTTCGGCGGCACCGCGCCATTTCGTTAGAATTTTTTTTTATGCGCAGCGTGATCAGAAAATTACTGAAGACTTTCAATGGGTTTCGGCACTGCAATAAAATTTAGGTGCGGCGCGTCAATGCCGCTTCGCACCGATAGACATAACGGCGTTAGACAGCGGGCCCGCTAACAAACATGTCAGGCCCACGAATATCATCGACAAGTACCCTATCGAACCAAAGCGTTGTAAGTGCCCGTGCCCCTCTTGGACAACAATATGGCTCGAAACAAACGAGGCCAAACCAATGCCCATTTGTTGAACGGCTGAGTTCAAACTCATAAACTGCCCTCTCTGCTCAGGCTTCACGACCGAATTAATGAGCGTCATCGCAGGAACCATTCTGCCAGATGCAAAAATCATAAAAAGCGCCACAGCCAGCATACAAACGATGAGTGGGGCGGAATGAATATGGGTGATGATCCAGATGGGCAGGAGTGAAATGACGGCCATCAGCAAAAAAACACGATAGGCGCCAAACCGATCAGCCATGTGACCAATGAATTGCGACGTAAAAAAATTAAATAATCCCCCAAAGGAATAAACATAAACTAAGTCACTCTCCAATATGCCCCCATTTGCGACAAGTGATGGGCTAATGAATGGAATGATGATGAAATTGCTCATCATCACAAAAAATACAAAACCATTCGACAAGACATATTGCTTCTTCGTAAAAAACTGAGTCCAGAATCGAAAGTTAAATGAAAACTTATCGCCTCGCAGATGCTTCCTCATGGACGGCAGCACTCGATATCCATAGATAATATTGAAGAGTCCAACCAGAACGATACCAAAGAATGGCATATGCCAACCAAATCGCTGGGCAAAAAACAGTCCCATTGGCACACCCACGACGGATGCCACCGAAAATGATGAAACAACAATTCCGGTCGCTGCCCCTCTTCGATCCGCGTGAATCGCATCTCCAATAATTGAAAATAAAGCTGCACCAGAAATTCCTCCAAACGCCCCGGCTATAGCTCTAGCCGCGATCAACGCATGATAAGTTGGAGAGATCGCGCATAGAAATGTGCCCACAAGAAATCCGCTATACAAAACGAGAAGCGCGCTCTTTCGATCGTAGCGATCAATAAAAAATGAAGCAACCAAACCGGCAATGCTCGCACTCAATCCATAGACCGAAACCATCAAGCCAAACTGCCCAGCTGAAATTGAAAAGGTCCTCATCAATTGCGGACCCAGAGGCATCATAATCACAAAATCCAGGACATGTGTAAACTGCACACAGGCCAAGACCACCAGCAATCGACGTTCTTCAATATTAAACTTTGACATCAGCCAACCTCAGACTAATCATACATGATAGGTTGATGATCTGTGACTATTTCTCTTTGCATGATTTTTAAGGATGAAGAACTCTATATAAAAGACGCCGTATTGTCTGTATTGGATCTCGTCGATGAATGCATCCTTGTAGACTCTGGTAGCACCGATAAAAGCGGCGAGGTCTTGCGGCAACTAGCCACCGAAAACAATAAAATCAAACTGTTTTCTCGATCCTGGCCAAATGACTTTTCCAATCAGAAAAATTATGCGATCGAATGCGCCTCTTCAGACTGGATTTTATTTCTCGACGCAGACGAACGCATAGAAGCTGGCGACCATGGCAGAATTAAAGCTGCCGTAGCAAAAAAACAGATCGATGCCTATCTGCTTCCCATCAAAAACTACACCAGGCATTTTCAGCAAATGGGCTTTCAGTGGTCCCAAGAGAGTCACTGGGGTCCAGGCTTTTACCTCACCTATCTTCACAGACTTTTCCGCAGAAATCCTCTCATTAGATACGAAGGGATCATTCACGAGCAGATTGAACCATCCTTAGATCGGCTTCGAGCAAAAACAGAATCACTCGATGCAGCCATTCACCATCTTGGCCCCATCAAAGAGCAAGACCTCGGCCTTCAAAGTCAGAGATATGCATTTTATGAGAAACTTGCTCGAGAAAAGATTGCGACTGACCCAAACAATGGTCAGGCTCATTGGGAACTTGGCGTTATTCTTCAAAAAAAGAATTCACCTCAAGAAGCTCTCAAAGAGTTTCGAACCGCTCGAGATCTGAATTCCAACGAAGAAATTTTTGAGCTTTATTATTTTATGACTCTCTTTCACTTAAGAGACTGGAAGACTTTGATCACAACAATGCCCAGATTTCAAAAATCGAAATTCTTTATCTGTGTAGCCGAGGCACAAAACGATGCGTCTAAAATTGAGGGGCTAGACGAATTTCAGACAGACTTCGTTCAGGTTCCACTGATTGCATTTGAACTTGCTCTCACGCACGGGCGACGAGATCTCATTGAAAAATACAAAAATTCATCGTTGGCAGAGTTTGGAAAATCGGGATGGCCGCAACTTCTTGAAGGCGCATTTCTCCGCCAAGCTGGAGATTTCGACAGAGCTCTGCCCCTACTTCAAGAAGCATACTCCAAAAAATGCCCGCGATCCTTTTTGGAATTGGGGATTACACTGGCAAAGTTAGAGAAGTTTAAAGAGGCCAGAAATTTGTTTGATGACGAATCAAAGCTCAGAAGTTTTTCTGCGGATGAACAGAAGGTATTCGATTATATCAACGCGCAGATAAGCTGATGGCGGAGATTATTGCTTTGGGGCGGCGCCTTGCACCTTGCCTGACTTAATCTGCTCCAGAACACCTTCCCAAGCGCTTTTTAGCTTATCCAAGATCTTCAAATTCAGCTTCAGTGGATCAACGACATGCTCAAAATTAGCCACTGTGAGATTATCGACCATCACAGAGTAGAGATATTCAAGGTTTTTGGCGATTTCTCCACCTACCTCAAAGTTAAGAGAATTCAACAATTCCACAATGATTGCCTGAGCTCGACAGATATTCTTAGAGGCGTCTGCAAAATTCTTCTTCTCCAGAAACTCGATGGAGTGAGTGGTATGCTTGATTGCGCCGTTATACAGCATCAGCACGAGCTCTTCCTTACTTGCGGTCTGAATCGCTGTCTTCTGATAAGGATTCGCTTTGCCCTTTTTAAATCCGCCCGATTGAATCATAAGAATCGTCCTTTCTCTCTAAACCTTTACTCATTCTTTTTTGCTGACGGCAAACTTCCCAGAGCGGAGCTCAAGGATTTCTGCTGGCTGCTGAGCTGGGCCAGAACCGTCTCTAGCCTTGCGAACTTTGCTTTTAGCATCTGCTCTTTAGCATCAATTTTTGCCAATTTCTTATCTATATCATCCTGGAGCCGGGTGATCTCGGCGTCCGATGCACTAATCGCCGATGGCAAAGTTCCAGTTGAAAAATTCAAGATCGTATCAAGAACATCTGACACTTTTTCCCCAAAACCCGCGTATTTGATGGAACCCTGAGTGACCCCTTCGAAAAACTCGACCACCTCGCCAAAGTTTGAACTGATGGCAGCTTCTAGTTTTGAATTGTCCAAACTCAATTGCCCATTCTTCAACCCATTGCCTTGGTCATATGTGGATGTCACACCGATATCAACCAATGCTCGAATCGATCGAGAACCAGGCAGAGAATCTACGCTCGACATCACGACTGATGTCAATTGATCCATCACACTGCGAAGAGTCGAGTTGCCAGCCGTCGGATTTGTCTGCGCGGTCAAAGATGGATCTATCTTGATGGCCTTTTTTATTTCTAATAAAAGAGTATTATACTTATTTAAAAAATCAGCAATTTTTGTACCGGCATTAGACGAGCTCTCGCCAATAGTCAGCGTCTTATCGACGCCAGGATCAGCCGACAAAAGATTGAGTGTCACTCCAGGGATTAAATCTGTAACAACATTGGTATCTCGATACATCGTAGACGATCCGTTAATCTTCACCTGAGAATCGACACCTTCCACGATCGGTGTTGCACCGAAATCTCCGGTCGCCAGGCCGGTCAATGTGCTTGAAAATCCTAAATTAAAATTGATGCCCGCGGTTTGATCGGGGTTAAATTTTCCGGAATTATCATCCGTTATTGCGAGTCGTCCCGTATTTCCAGTTCCCGCGCCGGTATCAAAAGTTGTTGCGGTCACACCGATGCCTGCTGAATTAATTTGAGCAGCCAATTGGGTCAGCGTAGTTCCGGCTGCCACATTCAGGACATTCGATACACCTCGCACAGTAATCGTCAGTGTTTGCGCAGAAGTTGTCACAATCGAATTCACATTTGCTGTTGTTGCATGCCAAACTTCATTCGTCGCAAGTTGTTCGACCCGAACAGTATTGGTTTGATTGATGGCATTCAGACTCGCAGTTCCAGAAACAACTGTTGAATCAGAACTAGAAACTGTTTTCGTTTTAAAATCTTTCGCAAACTGAAAGCTTTGAGCTGCAGATTTTACGGAATCAGCAAGCCCTTTTATATTGGAAAGAGACGTATGAACAGCCGCAATCTTGGTCTGTCTTGCCCCAACAGTTCTTGAAAGCGCCTGAGTCTCAGCCTTCTTAATACTGTCGATATAGTTCGACCAGTCAATGCCGCTTCCAAGCCCGCTGATGCTAAATCCACTCATACCTTCGTCTCCATAGATTTCCATTCTAGAAAAACTTACTCCTTTCATTATAAACCGGAAACGGCTGAGGGGCTCCGCCGAAGGAGCCCCTCATACCTCAATTTATTTTTAGACCGTCACATCTAGAAAGAAGCTGCTTAACGGCGCCGCGTTATCTTCAGCCTCCTCCAGGTCTCTCAGACTCTTGGCCACCTCATCTGGTGTCATCACCAATTGAAGCTCGCCGGTCTCAGCGTCAAAGATCTTAAGAAAAATCATTCCAGTTTCAGGATCGAGCTCAAATTGAGCCTTGCTATCCTTTGAAAACCCTTTCTTCTTCTTAAGACTCTCTCCGAATCGCCGTAGAGAATCTGAATCACGATGAACTTGTGCCATCAATTCGCCGTGATCGTCGGGCGCCAAGGCCGTCAGAGCTTTCTTGCCCTTTCGACCAAGCGTTTTACGCTTCCAGCGCCCCGACGGTGAGTAACCGCCCATTCCACCTATTTCGCTCATAACTCAATCCTCCTGCATTAGGGCTGCTACCAATTACCTTAAAAATGAGTCGAATTATCGACCAATATTTTGAAGTAGTTGAAGAGCAGATTGAGCAGAAGCATTGGCTTGACCAAGAACAGCTACACCTGCTTGTTGCAAGATCTGAGATCGAGTGAGCTCAGCTGTTTCTGTTGCAACGTCGGCATCGCGTATTTGTGATCGAGCGCTTGAAACGTTTTCCAGAGTGATATTCAAAGAATTCACAGTGGAATCCAGACGACTTTGAATAGCTCCTAAGCTTGATCTCAATGCATTCAGCTGACTGAGAGTTGCATCAAGATAAGCAAGTGCATCCGAAGCTTCTGCCTGAGTATCAAGAGCAATTGAACTAACGTTATTGGATGTATCGACCGAAACACTTGTAGTCGAAAATCCAAGAGCTGCGGAAACTGTCGAACCAGCAATCGTAATTGCAGACGAAGATCGAAGCTTGATCGAACCTGTTCGAACCAAGCTAGATGCAGCACTGTATCCAGTTGATGTCGAGAAGACGACTCCGGTTGAGAATCCAGCTGTATAGTTCGCTGAATCTGTGAACACGCCGTAGATACCACTCGTGGCAGCCGCGGTTGTCCAAGCCAACTGAATATTTCTTCCATCATCCGCATACAGTTCTATATCGTCTGTTGAGCTTGTTTGTAATCTCGCCTTAACACCTGTTGTATTCGAGTAAGAGTTAATCGCTGAGATAAATGCGTTTACTGAGCCAACTCCTGTTCCAAGAATTGAAACCCCGTTGATCGCAAATTTATCAGTACTCAAATCACCCTGATAGCTACTAAAAATCAGGTTGTTCAATTGCACCAGGGTCGTATTGACGTCTGCATAAACGCCCGTATTACTCGACTGGGTATTAACAACCTTCGCGATTGCAATCGCGCTGTAAGAGTTACCGCTTGATGAAACTGTATCATCTGCAGCTCTTGATTGCGAAATCGCGACACCATTCAATACGAGGTTAGGAGTACTGGCCGTAATTTGATTTCGAATTCCAGAAATTGTCGCAAGACCACCAAGAACAGATGAACGGGCATTTCCGATATTAAACGCAATTGTTTGCCCTTTGTTGATACCGACTTGAAGATTCGTCGTTGTAAACGTTCCATCAAGAAGATACGATCCGTTAAAGTTTGTCTGCGTTGCAATTCGATCAAATTCTTGGAGCAATTGGGTTTTTTCTGCATCGAGAAATCCTCTATCACTTCCACCCAACGTTCCGTTTGAAGCCTGAATCGCTAACTCTCTAAGCCTCTGGGTAATATTTGTTAACTCTCCGAGACCACCTTCTGCGGTACTGAGGAATCCAACTGCGTCGTTCGCATTTCGAACTGCGACTCGGATCCCTCTTACCTGTGCGCCCAAACCTTCTGAAATTGCCAATCCGGCAGCGTCGTCACCAGCTCGGTTAATCCGAGTACCCGATGATAATCGTTCCAACGCTTTGCCAAATGACTTCGAGGAAGCAAGCAAATTTCGTTGAGCAGTAAGAGATAAAATATTTGTATTAATTCTAAAGCCCATGTCTGAATCTCCGTTTCTTTATAGTCCCTCATACGGCCCATCCATGGCACGCCATCTCTTGGCTCAATCCGTAGATTGCTTCGCCAAAAAATATAATGAAGCTTTCGGCTAGCTAGAGTATTTGTTCATCGGTTTATTTTTCAAAAATCGATGACGCAAAAATACTCTAGCAACCTTAAGGACATACGGCTTTAGCTTTTCTTACTGACTCTTCGCGTGTATTACCTACCTCCCGCTCGTTTAGTTACCTCCCACGCTTAAATATTTTGCAGCAACTTAAGTGCTGATGTTGCTGACTGGTTCGCTTGACCAAGCACCGCTACGCCGGCTTCTTGCAGAATCTGAGATCTGGTCAATTCTGCCGTTTCCGTCGCAACGTCTGTATCTCTAATCTGAGATCGCGCGCTTGATACGTTTTCAAGAGTGACGCTAAGCGAACTTGTCGTTGAATCAAGACGACTTTGGATCGCTCCAAGGTTTGATCGTAGTGAGTTCAACTGTGACAAAGTCGCATCCAAGTATGCCAACGCGTCTGACGCGCCAGATTGGCTCGACAAAGTGATTGTGCTTACGTTATTGGTTGTATCAACCGAAATACTGGTTGTTGAGAAGCCTAGAGCTGTCGAAACTCCAGTACCCGTGATCGTGATCGCGGAAGCAGAACGCAGCTTGATCGATCCAGTTCTCACCAAGTTCGATGCTGCGCTATATCCAGTCGATGTTGAGAAAACAACACCTGTCGAAAATCCAGCTGTATAGTTTGCAGAGTCAGTGAAGACACCATAGAGCCCGGACGTAGCGGCGGCTGTCGTCCACTGCAATTGAATATTTCGACCATCGTCAGCATACAACTCGATATCGTCTGTTGAACTCGACTGAAGTCGAGCTTTGACACCCGTTGTATTCGAATAGTTATTTACTGCAGCGATGAACGAGTTCACAGATGTCACTCCGGTTCCAAGAATGGAAACCCCATTGATGGCTAACTTATCTGTGCTCAAATCACCAGCATAGCTCGAGAAAACTAGATTGTTCACCTGAACAATCGTTGTATTCACGTCGGCATAAACCTTGGTCGTACTCGATTGAGCATTGATCTTCAAGGCCACCGCGACTGCGCTATAGGAGTTACCAGAAGATGACACTGTATCATCCGCAGCAACAGATGCACTGATCGCTGTACCATTGACAATCAAACCAGATGTCGAAGAAGTGATTTGATTTCTCACGCCAGAAAGAACAGCCAATCCCCCCAACACGGATGAACGCGCATTTCCGATATTGAATGCGATTGTTTGTCCTTTTTGAATTCCAACCTGAAGGTTAGTTGTCGTAAACGTTCCATCCAAGAGATAGGAACCGTTAAAGTTTGTTTGTGTTGCAATACGATCGAATTCTTGCAGCAGCTGTGTTTTTTCTGAATCAAGATACCCTCTATCGGAACTGCCAAGGGTACCGTTTGACGCCTGAATCGCGAGTTCTCGTAAACGTTGTGTAATGTTTGTTAACTCTGCGAGACCGCCTTCCGCAGTATTGAGAAACCCGACTGCATCATTTGCATTTCGAATCGCAACTTTAATCCCTCGAACCTGAGAGCCTAACCCTTCAGAGATCGCCAAGCCGGCAGCGTCGTCACCAGCTCGGTTAATCCGAGAACCTGAAGACAATCGCTCAAGTGCCTTTCCAAATGCTTTGGACGAGGAGCCCAAGTTTCTCTGCGCTGTGAGGCTCAACACATTTGTATTAATTCTGAATCCCATCTTTCGTTTCCTTTCCGTAGGTTCACCATAACTTGATCAAGCCCTCGTCCAGATGAGATGCGCGAATCGTTACTGGCAAATTATGTTGTTAGTACCAAAAAATATTTATGCTTTGCCTTTCGGCACTGGGCAGTTTTTTCCTACTATTTTTTTCAGGATTGCGTTATTGGTCGCAAAAAATGAAATGCTCCAATAACTTGGAGTCGGCAAGTTTTTCCGCGACGCTTTGCTTCTAACTTGTTGCGCTAGCAGATTGCGCTAGAAATCAGATTCTTTACCCTCATCGACACTTCGTGGCAAAGTGCTGTCCAGCGTCGTATATCCGGCATGGAATCTGTGAAATCTAATGAATTTTTAGCCTCGCGGGTAGCCCATCGATTCTCGCAATCGAGATACTCCATACCCGCATTCTGAATCACGAATGAAACAAAACGAGTATCTTTCATCAGTTCGGTCTGTGCAGATCGAAGAGATCGCAAAATCTCGGTCTTCTTATCTTGGGGCAGCTTTGAAAATATTTCTGAATGTTCGGTGAGGCTGAGAATTTCTTTCAACTTAGCCTCAAGGTCCGAGAGAAAATCCAGAATCAGAGAGAGCTGCTTAAAACTTCCAGCCTCCCTCTTATAGTGACGGTTCAAAATATCAAAACAATTCAAATCCTTTGTCCAGCCACTCGTCGCATCCTCAAACGGTTGCCAAGGAATCAGAGGAATTCTGGCCCCACCATCGGTTGCATTAGTAATGGGAAAGCCACATTGCGAAGCCTCCCAAGAAAACTCCTTGAGAAAGCTATAATAAGTAGAGTGAGTGGGAACCTTGTCTCTTGTGTTTCCGCTCACAAAAAAGACATCTCCCAGTCTTTCTTCTTTTGCTCGCGCCTTCATCCTGCTCAGATCGCTGGGCTTTGCCCAATCTTCATACGCTATACCCTGTGCATGAGACGCAAAGGTATCAGGATCATACGCTAAATCCTGCCCCACCAGTACCACCTCTGAGCAATTTAAGAATTTTGCGATATTCAAAGAAAAATGAGCAACAGAGCTAGAACTGGGAATTATTCCCTTTTCGACTATTTCATTAAAAAATTGGAAGTAACCGTAGTCTCTATATGAAAAGACGATAGGTCCCTTATATGAAGCCAATCCTTCGCTTGGAATAAACGGATATGCCACAAGAAAAGATTTTAACTTTTCACTTTCGAGGCCCGCCGACTCAAAAAATTTTTTCGAATATAAATCTCTTTCAAGAGTCGCAACAAGATGCGGAACAATCCCATGCTTCAGTAAAATATTTAAGCTTGCATCTGCCGATATGATCAGACATTTATTCTGAATTTTTTTTAAATGAGGTAGCGATCGAATTAACGACGGGCCCGTCGAGACAATCACAGCAGGGATATTCTGAAATCTTGATTTAAAATTTATAATTCCAGGAGTTTCTGCCACCAAAGATAAATTTTCACAGACATACTTTAAACCAAGTAGAGAGTCATCTTTCTCCCCAAACTGCCTCCGAATCTGAATCTTAGCGGATTTCCACTCGTCTAAAGCTTTAATAAAATATTCTCTATATTTTTCTCCCACCTTGTCCGAAAACAAAACGACATCGGCTGTCATTCGAAAGGCTCTCTCAGGAATTCGTAACCAATGAAAGAGAGAACTAAAAATGGAATCCGTATTTGCCTCCACAAAAAATTGAAGGCGCTGATCACTGAGAACATCAGAGAAATCTCTCTCTCCAAGAACCCAAGCCAGCCGCTCTATGCTTGGTTCTAAAATCAATACGTGGTTTGTCGATTCGCGAGCAGTCGATCCCCAGAAAGTTCGCAAGCCAGCTCCCAAACCAAATCCGCAAATCAGAGAAATCTTGGGAAACGGAACAAGTTGCAACGGCAATCTCAAATCTTTCTCCGAAACAGCTAATGCTGCCATATGCCCCTGCTCCAGAAGACAAGGACCCTCAGGAGAATCTAAAACCTGAAATTGATCGAATTCCCTCTCAGCATACACATGCAGTCGCCGAGCAAGATCTGGATTTGATTTCTCGAGAGAAATCAAATTCGAATTCCAAAATTGCTTCATATGGAATCGAGACCCCAGATGAAAAATGGATAGTCTAATGTTTCCGGATTAAATCCCTCAATCTTAAAATCTGGCGACATTAATTTGAAAAGTCCCAAGTACTCAAGACGGCTATCAGACGCCGCTGTCTCAAGAGAGTTCATCACTTCAATTTCGTCAGGATGATTGGCCACACCTGGCGATAAAATACGGAGCTGTCCGTATTGTTGGCTCAGCGCCTTAAAACATTCTATAACCTCTGCCGCGGGACCTGCCCACTCATGACAGACTCCATGAAAGTCTTCGCCCTTTCCGATAAGGGCATAGGCGCGGTCGGTATAAGCAACCGTCATACTGGGAATTTTCCACAGCAATTTCATTTCGTCGAAAGTTCTACCGACACGAAGAATTTTCGAATCGAATGAATCAAAATATTCTCTCCGAAATTCTATCTCTTTGCTGAGACAAATTTTTGCTCGCGACGGCTCAGCTCCGAATGCCGCGCGATGATCGATAAACCAACTCGCCTGCAGACCTCCTAAAGAAAAACCCAGTTTCTCATAGAAATCGACTTGATTGCTCCAAAGAACAATAAAGTCAATTTGCCACTTTTCTGCATACTCCTCTAGCGAATGAAATAGTTGCCGCTGATATCCCTGCCGACGAGCCTTTGGATCCGTCACCACGCTGCCAACAAAAAGCGCTTTGGCTTTTTGTCCTGGCCGCACATCAATCACTCGCTCAAGGCAAGCAAGGCCGGACTGGAGCTCACCATTTTGTCGCATCAAAAAAAGGCGATTAAACCGATCTTCACGAAAAACCAGAGGGTACTCATCCTCAAGTCTGCACTGCGTCCCTTCTCTCAGTAACTTTTCAAAAAAAAGAAGCGCCTCGGAATAATCACTCTGAGATTGTAATGGCTGAGGAAACACAATCTCTAGTTTACCGAGGGGCCGAATCGAAGGCTAAGACAAAAAGAAGCCCTTCGGCTATTTCAACCGAAGGGCTATGGCATCATGTGTTAACGCACCTAGTACCTCGTCCAATAAATCTTTCCCGATCCTGAATTCAGTATTTGCCCTGAATCGAGGCGTCGAGGAGGATACATATTGGACATATGTGATGACGAGCAACGAAGAGTCAGGGCAAATGCTGAATTCCCAGAGGGCGGAAGGCCTTTTTGCTGACACATCGTTGTCGGGATGTCGCAGGTGTCCAACCTGGCGCCATCCCTCCGCCTTGTCTCAACAAAAATGCCTCTCCGCAGGACGCGGAAAGATTTATTGGACGAGGTACTAGCAATCTAAGAATTACCGACCGATATTTACAAGATCCTGCAAGAGCTCAGCAGCTGTAGTTACAGTTCTCGCAGAGGCCTGAAACGCTCTTTGGAAAGTAATGATCTTAACGAATTCACTCGCTAAGTCTGTATTACTCTGCTCAACAGAAAATGCTCTCACTTCACCGCGACCTGCGGTAGTCGCTTCTGCGATTTGCGCTGTTCCACTATCCGTTGTTTCCGTATATAGGTTTGATCCAGCTCGGCCCAAACCTTCATCATTTGGAAATCCGGCTAATGGAATTCGATAAATGCCTCGGGTAGTACCATTTGAGAAAGTTCCTTTAATCGTACCGTCCGTGTCGACGGCAATCGATTGAAGATCTCCTTGAGAACCTCCATCTTGCTCAACATTTTTGATTGCCGACGTTGCAGAATATTGTGTCGAAACCGCGGTTGAACCACTCACCTGACCGAAGTCAAATGTGATGCTCGTCTGAGTTGCAGCACCATCTGCCCACGGAATATTTCCAGGGCCAGCGTCGTTAGAGTCATAAATGGCTTCACCAGCTTCAAAAGTGGCATCATTATCACCGGTACTATAATCTGTTGCAGAACTTACCGTCGACAAAGATCCATCAGACGCAAAGGTGATGAGTCCGTCATCAAGAATCACTGTTCCGGACGCGGGTCCGCCAGTGATATTAGTTCCATCGGTCAAAGCATGGTATGACCACTGGTTAGAACCAATATGTCTGAAATAGGTAATAACCGTTCGAGCGTTTCCAAGCGAATCGTAAACATTCGTTGTCGCACTAAAGTCAGAGGTCGATTGAGCATTTGAGGTGCTCGTTCCAATAAATGAATCCGTCCTCACATCTGTACTTGAATCCAAATTGAGCGAAACATTGATTTCTGTCGTTGCGCTCGGAGCTGCTGTCACATTCGCCAGATTGATAGATGATAGAGTTCCAGAGACAGCGCCATCGCTATCGATTTCGTAGCCCTGAAGAACTAGACCACCTGCGCTCGTTACGAGATCGCCATCTCCATCTTTCTCAAAGATACCCGAACGAGTATAGAATCGCTCACCAGCTGCTGACTCTACAACAAAGAAACCAGAACCCTGAATCGCCATATCGGTTGGTCGAGTCGTGTTTGCCAAACCACCCTGCGTAAAATTGGCGGTCGTTCCAGCCAACCGGCTACCTAATCCGATTTCTGCGTTTCCAAGTCTCTGAGACAACGCACTTTCAAAAACAGCCACTGAGCTTTTAAACCCAGGGGTACTCATGTTTGCAATATTATCACTGGAAACCGCGAGTGCGGATCCATTTGATGAAATTCCTGAAATTCCTGAAAACAAAGCTGCGACAACTGACATATTTTTTCCTCCCTATGTCGTTGCGAAAGCTAAGCCTCTCTCTTTCGAGTCCAAGGCGCCTTCTAAATTAATTTTTTTGATCCACTAACATAGTAGAATCAATATTCGTAAAAATTTGCTCGTTCATTTGATCTTTCGTCATTGCCGTCACCACCGTCCTTGATGGAACATTCACTACAAAGGCCAGATCCCCCATGAGAACCAGAGAGTCTCTTGCACCTTTTTTCTGCAGCGATCCAATCGCTGTATCCAATTGATCCTTCACGGCATCACTCAGTTCAATCTGACGTGCACTAAGTCTTTTCTCAGCATGTTTCGAGATCTTGAATCGTGAGTGGTCAAGAATAGAATCGAAATCCACGCCGCCTTCTGATTTCTTGGGTGAAATTCCAGAAGATTGCTTGGGATCAATTCCACGAATCTGAGAAAGTAATGCTGCTCGCCTAATATCATCCATAATTAGCTCCCAGCTAGGTTCGCAGTCGGCAGACGTATCTCCACTACATCCGTCGCTTTCACTTGATTGCCAGACTCCGTCAAAAACATCGGAATTGCGCCCGAAAAGTTAACTCCCGAAACTTTCTCGGTATGAGATAGTTGAGATGAAATCTCTTGCTGAGCACTGTCCTCTGCTTCGATAGTAAAGGTATATTTACCTTTTTCGATTCCTTCGATCTTTACACTATGCAACCCTTTCGAAGTCTCCAAATCCGATAAGACTTTTACAACGCTGCCATTTGAATCTCGAAGACTCAATCTCACTCGACTAGCATTGTTTGAAAGATTGTACTGCACTTCTGTCGGTCCGCTGATTGCATTCGTCATCACTTGCACTTCTTTGCCAAGCAATGAGACCGCGGATGATGAGTTATTCGCTCCGGTGAGCTTTAGCAAATCATCCATTTTTGTTCCGATATTTGTTATCCCTTCAAGCGATGAAAACTGGCTCAATTGAGACACAAATTCCGTACTATCTGTTGGATTCAGCGGATCTTGCTGCGACAGCTGGGTCATCAAAAGCTTTAGGAATTCATTTTTTCCCATCGCCTGACTTCCGGGCTTTAGCGGCGTCGACAGATTTGTTGCATTTTGTAATGTTACGACGTCCGAATTCATGCGGCATCTCTCCTATCTTGCTTAGTCGATTCCTCAAAGTCGGCCTGTTCGTTCTTCTCTCTGCGAGAATTCCATTCGGGCTGACGTTGATGCCCACCCTCTTTCTGTTTTTCAGAAGACTGAGCAGACATTGAACTGACGGACATATCTTGAAGTTTCAGGCCTACATTCGATAATTGATTCTTTAAGTCATTCCATTGGCTTTGAAGAATCTCACGAGCTTGTGGCTTTTCTGCAAAAAGCGATACCTGAACATCGTTTTTCTGCACCTGAATCTCTACTCGAACTTGTCCAAGATCGCCGGGCCGCAAACTGACTATCATCTCGCCTCCCGACTTACTCGCTCGCATTTGATCTAGCATGGGCTTCAAATCCTCAGCAAAGGATCTTGTGACCTGCGGGGCTTGTAACGAATCACTTGCCTGCACTGACACGACTGCCTCCATACTCGGTGTACTATTCTTCACACTTTGTTCGATCCAAAGAGTATCGACCATCGACTTCAATGTTTTTGGTCGAATGCTTTCGGGCTCAACGAAATCCTTCGCACTCATGCTTTTGACTATTTCGTTCTCCGAATGCTCCTTCGGGCTTCCAAACAAATGCGCAAGTCCTTGTTCTGCCTCTGAAAGATTATCCGCTTCAGATGCAGAAGATTGTCCTTCTACATTTTTTTCCTTCACATCATGTGACAACGACGCAGCATCACTTCCTTGTTGCTGCCCAACGAGCGATGTTGCAACTTGCAAACCTTCTCCATTATTCAATAGAGAATTTTCGGCAAGGTTCGTCATCGCATCTTCAGCTCTCTCGGCTCCGTCCTCCGGGCTCTTATCTATCGAGCTCAGAGTCGAAGCTGATGCCAAAAACACCGCCAGCCTCGAGAGATCTGTCGGTTCTGATTCTTCCGTCAGCTTCTCTTCTGGCACAACGTTCACAGGCATCATTTCCACAACGGCAGTTTCAACCGCATCCAGCGGATTACTTACTTCCATTGCAGATTCTTCATCTGTCACGACCATGGCATTTGAGTCGGAATCGACCAAGGCCTTCGCCTTCGTCGACTCTGACTTTGCCTGGGGCTCCTGAGCCTTCACTTCGTTCTGATCATCGAGATGCCTCTCGAATGATTGACCTTCTGCTTCTGACTCAGGAACTCCGTTTAGGTCCATTCCTAATCGAGCTGAAGCGCTTGGATTTACTGCCAACAATGGCATATCCATATTCGCCTCCGTTCTGTCGTTATTAATTTTTTTAAATGCCCATCATTTAAAAAAAACATTTCAAATTCCTTTACTGCTTCTCGCTTCCGGATTTATCCGCCTGCAATCTCAAACGTGGAAACGCAGCCGTTAATCGCGCGGCTCTTGGTGCTGGCAATTGAGCCAGGATTGTCCCAGCCTTCTTTGCATCCATCCTGTCAAAAATCTTGATCGCCAAATCATCCTGAACATCTTTCAAAAGTGGGGCCGCTTGCTCTGCATCCATCGCCTCATAGAATTTCGCAAGTTTCTTCAATTTGCTCTCTTCTTTTTCGTCGCGAGTATTCATGTAGTCGGCAATCTCGTTACGAGCTGTTTCAATTTTCTTGAGGTGATCTGCGACTTGCGTCTTAAGAGACTCGATATATTTCTTCTGACTATCAATATCTTGATCCAACTGCTGACTTTTCTCGTCCAAGACTTGCCTCAACGCTTCCACTTCGGCCTTCGTGTAAAATTCTTTTTCAGGAAAAGCTCCCGTCTCAGCTTTATGCGTGCCTTCCGGAACTGCCGCGCCTTCAGCAACTGCCCCTTCTTTCTTAGATTCAGATTTCTTATCGCCTTCGGACTTCGCTTCTTCGGTCTTCTTCTCAGGCTTAGCGGCTTCCTTCTTCTCTTCGCTGGCTGTCAGATTTTTTCCGAGAGTCGCGAGCAAACTGACGCACAGAAGCAACTTCATCCATATCTTGATTTTCGATTTTTCTTTGTTCAAGTTCATGTTTTTCAAGATCCCTCTCCTCTAATTTATCTAAAACCTTCTTAACCTTCTCTCGGTCAACAAGCTTCAGCCGCTCCTGCTCAACTTTGAAAACCGCTGCTTCTTCCTCTTTCTTCTTTCGACGCAATTGGCTTCTGAGCTCTTCTCTGTATTTGATAGAAACCTGCGCATCCACGACTGAAAATTTCTCTTCTTGCGCTTCTACGCTCATTCTTTTCAATTCCATTTCGTGCTGCATCTCGAGCTGTTGAATATCTGCCCTGATTTTCGATAGATCCTGCATCGCTAAAGATAAAACACGAGACTGCTGATCGCGCTCTATCTTTCGGATCCGCTGCACTGTTGCAAATCGAAATCGAAATTTTTGCACGATTCACTATCGCCTTCCTGCTCTCGGTTGAGCTTGTTTTTGTTGAAAAATTGCCGCCATTGCGCGCACAGAATCATCAAATGAAACCTTCAAATCAAATGGCTGCTTCAAAAATTCTTTTATTTGCGGAATAAATTGAATCGCTTCATCGACCGCAGGATTCGATCCTTTTGCATACGCACCGATATTGATCAAATCCTCGGCCTCAGAATAACTCGCAATCAGTTCTTTAATCTTCATGGCCATAGCCAAGTGTTCTTTTGAAACAACTTCTGTCATGACCCGACTGGCAGAATATGAAATATCAATTGCAGGAAAATGCCCTCTCGCTGCAATTCGCCGTGAAAGAACAACGTGACCATCGACGATCGATCGGACGCTATCTCCGATGGGATCATTAATATCGTCTGCCTCAATAAGAACAGTGTAGATCCCCGTAATCGAACCACCCGATCTCAAGTTTCCGGCACGCTCCAAGAGCTTTGGAAGATTATTAAATACTGATGGAGGATAACCCTTTGTCGTTGGAGGCTCACCAGAAGATAAACCAATTTCTCGCTGCGCCATTGCAAAGCGAGTCACGGAGTCCATCATCAAAAGAACGTTTGCGCCTTTCGCACGAAAATACTCCGCCACAGTAGTCGCTGTATACGCAGCCCGAACACGAACAAGTGGAGATGTATCACTTGTAGCAGCAATAACGATGCTTCTCGCCAAACCCTCAGGCCCCAAATCTCGTTCCAAAAATTCTCGAACTTCCCGACCCCGCTCACCAACCAGTGCAATCACATTCACATCGGCTGTCGTGCTTCTCGCCATCATGCCAAGCAACATACTTTTACCAACGCCAGAACCTGCAATGATTGCAACCCGTTGACCTTTTCCAACGGTGAGCAAACCATTGAACGCCCTCACACCAACATCGAGAGGTTCATCAATGCGCCCTCTCTTCAGTGGATTGATTGGCTTTGAGTAAATAGAATATGTTTGATCTGTATCAATAAGAGGACCATCGTCGATCGGATTCAATAAGCCATCAAAAACTCGACCAATCATCGAATCGTCAATCTTGACAGCCGCTTGCCCAGCTCTTGGAACCATTTTGCTTCCAAGACCAATACCTTGCATTTCCTTCAGCGCCATCAACAACGCTCGATCATCGCGAAAACCCACGATCTCCGCTTCTGTCGACGTCTTCTCATCCAGAGAATATACGTCAACAATTGTTCCAACCGATCCATAAGGGCAATATCCCTCAATCAGAAGGCCAAGAATATTCGTGACGCGACCATAGGCTGGAAAAGCCGAGAAATCTTTAACCGCATCATGATATTGAGAGAGCTGAAGACGTGACATTATTTAGACATCTCCCTCATTGTTACTTGCAGAAATCTCTGAGCGCACATTCTTAACTTGAGAAAGAACATGATCAACCATCGACCCTGCGTTGATATCCAATTCCATTTTCTTAGACTTCGCGATGAGCCCACCGCTTGGAATGCGACTATCTACTTCAAATGTCAGTTCTTCGATACCCTTGTATGCGTCCAGAAAGTCCGGTTTTGCCTTCTTGAAAAACTCTAAGTCCTGGGGATTGAGCTGCAATACCACTTGTTTTTCTTTCTCTAAAAGCGAAAGCGCCTTTTGCACAATGTCTTTGATTAAATCTGGATTAAGAGACAGTTCCTTCAAAACGACTTTCTTTGCAATGACTCCGACAAGTTCAAAAACATCTCGATCACATTCTTTAAACAGCTCTCTTCTAAACTTAGAAATTTCGTCTACTACTCTCTCGATGTTTTCCAGTGCCGCTCGAACCTGTGCCAATGAACGGCTTTCTGCTTCGCGATAACCTTCCGCCTTTGCAGCCTGTAGCCGAGGAATAATTTCTTCCTCGGATTGCAAACCCTGCAATGCCATTGATCTGAAAGCTGGCGTATTTGGAGACCGAGCCGTTCCATCATGCGGAACAACCGGCCTCATCGCACGCACATCACTCGAAGGACCTCGGACGATTCTAGACAACGGCCGCCTCCTCACCTTCACCTGCAATGATGACTTTGCCTTCGGCCATCAATCGATCTACGACCTTAAGAATATTTCCTTGGGCTTTTTCAACGTCAGATACCTTCACTGGACCCATGACTTCAAGGTCCTCTTTCAGCATCTTCGCTGCCCGTTCAGACATATTTTTGAAGATTCTCTCTTTCAAATCATCGGTTGCAACCTTGAGTGAGAGCGCAAGTTCTGAAGAATCAATATTCTTAAGAATTTCTTGAATTCCTCGATCATCAATTTTTGTTATGTCGTCAAAAACGAACATCTTCGCTTTAATCGATTCAGCAAGTTCTGGATTTCCAGAGCCGATGCTTTCGAGAATTTCTGTAGTAGTTTTCTTGTCGAGCTTGTTGAGGAAGTCGGCCACATAATCCACACCCCCCATTTTGTGTTTCTTCGCAGAACCAAGACTCTTCAAGGCATCCTTGACCGCATCTTCAATGTCACCAAGCGCTTCTGGCGTAATGTCTTCCAAGAACGCAATTCTTGATACTACTTCTGACTTGATATCAGGAGGCAGCAACTTGATCACGGCACCCACTTTTTCAGATCCCAAGTGAGACAAGAGTAGTGCAGTTGTCTGTGGATGTTCATTTGACAAGAATGTAGCCAAGGTTTTTGGATCGTATGTTCCAAGGTTCTTGAGCGCGTTATCCTTAAAACTCGTCATATTAGAGAAGAGTTCTTTGGCGCGATCTTCGTCCAATGTATCCTTCAACAAAGCCTTAATTTCATCCGAACTTGCGGCCATCGAGCTACCTGAAGCGGATCGTTTCACAAACTCATTCAAGATATTGGTCGTCGTATCTTGATGGACAACGCCAAGTTCAAACATCGCATCAGTAATTTTCTTGATTTCAAAGTCCTCAAGCTTCTTAAAGATGCTCTTCGACAACTCTTTATCAATCGCAAGCATCAAAGCGGCGGCCTTCTGTGTTCCAGAAAGTCTAAGCTTTGTTACTGTTGCGGCTTTTGCATCCGGTTTCGGCGCTTCTTTTGCTACGGCAGCTTCTTCAGCCATAAATTACCCCTCACTCATCCATTCACGAACTACTGTCACTGCTTCTTGAACATCCTTACGGATGATTGCTTCCGTTTGCATCTTGGCGGCCTGTAATCTCAGTTTTTCTTCTGATGTCACGGGCGCTTCTACGGTGATTGAAGCTTCAGACTCTACGAAGTTAATTTGAGGCCCATCGCTACGCCGCTGAACGCTTGCTTCGGGCAGCTGCTTGGCGAGTTGCTCCATCTTCTCTTTCGCTGCATTATCATTTCTCTGAATAATATTTACCTGTCCGGCAGGTGGTAGACCTTGGGCGATTTGGGCAGCCTGTTGGCCGATGATATTTGCATACGCGACATTAATCGGAGGTGCGTACGAATTAACCAATTTCACAAGCATGAAGAAAATGATACCTGCGATCAGCACAACCCCCATGAGTTTCGCATTATCCATCATGAACATTTTCCAGCGGGCGGATGATGTGCTTTCAATGTATGCATCCTGAGCTTTGTCCGCTGGATCCAATTTTTGAAATTGAAAATTTTCAATACGAACTTGGTCTCCACGGTCTGTACTAAATCCAACCGCTTTTTTTACGAGATCTTCCATCTTAGAGATTTCGTCGGCTGTACGAGGCTCGTACGTGACTTTTCCATCCTCCGCAGTTTTGTAATTTCCATCGACCAAGACAGCGACACTCAGCTTTTGAATTGTGCCGTAGGGTTCCAAAATCTTTTGAGTGGTTTTGGTAACAGCATATGTTGAAGACGTCTCTGTCTTCTTGCTGTTTTCAGATCGACCCTGAGATCCAGCGGCAGCCCCACCAGGCAGATTTGCGCCAGCTCCAGGAGCGCCGCCCGCTGCACCACTGCTTCCATTAGAAGACTCTGTTGTCACTTGTTCAGAAAGCGCCACACGACTTTCTGGATCTACCGACTCCACCATTTTTTCTACTTGAGTGAGAGCTAGAACAGTCGACACCTTCACCGAAATTCCACCCGGCCCCACAATTCTTTCGAGAAGCTCGCGAACCCCGCCCTCGAGTCGTTTTTCGATATTTGACTGAAGCTCCATCTGTTTTGAGCCCCCGCCATTTTTATCATCCACAGCCTTGAACAATGTGTTTCCATTTTGATCAATGACACTGATTCCAGATTCGGTCATTCCTTCGACACTCGTCACAACCAAGTGTACGAGGCCACTCACTTGAGAATCCGAAAGCTTACGCCCTTTTTTCATAGTCAGTGCGATGCTTGCCGTTGGATTTTTTTGGTCTTCAGAAAACAATGCCTTTTCAGGAACAACAATATGAACTCTCACTTTTTCAACGCCATCAACAGCCTGAATGGTTCGAGCCAATTCACCTTGCACTGCCCGAATATAGTTCACTCGCTGTTGGAATTCCGTTTCCCCAAAATTTTTCTTATCAAAAATCTCAAATCCCACGCCTCCACCAGTTGGCAAGCCTTCTTCAGCAAGTTGATTTCTTAATTCTAAGACTTGATTTCCAGGAACTAAAATAGCGTCACCCTGAATTTGTGCCTTCACATTCATCCCTTGAAGCTTTTGAGCAATCTGATTGGAATCCGTAAGACTTAGATTCGTGTAAAGATATTGATAGCCCGCCGTATCATAATGGCTTTTTAATAAAAAACTGGCGATCACGACACCCACAACAACGAGAAACAACGATAACTTGCCACTCGCCGGAAGCGTCTTGTACCACGAATTGAAATTTAAAAGAAACTCCATAGCTTATCCTCATCCCTGAGATTAAATCGGCATCCTCATTATTTCTTGATAGGCTTCCAATGCCTTATTTCGCACAGTGACCATCAATCTTAACGACGTATCAGCCATTTCCATGGCCAAAACTGCTTCATGCAGATTTCTTGATTTTCCAGTCGCTAAATCCTGAGTGGCTACCTCTGCCGTTTTTTGCATTTGGTCGACCTCTTGAATTTTATTCATCAAGGTCTTACCAAAATCTGAAGATGATTCTGAAGACGATTCAGCCTTTGCCAACTTCTGCAGTTCTGGCGAAAGTTTAACCTTAGAAACAGCTGATGTGAGTCCTTCAATCTTCATAAATTATCCTCGTCCAATCGCAAGCGCGGCTTGCACCATATCTTTTGCAGCTCTCATCGCGGTGATATTTGCTTCATACGACCGAGACGTAGCCATGATATCGGTCAATTCTGTAACAACATTGACATTCGGCATCGTGACATAGCCTTCCTTGTCAGCGTCTGGATGCCCTGGATCATAGATTCTTTGACCGGGTGTATTGTCTTCAATGACATCTGTGACTTCGACGCCCGATAATTGCTTTGAAACTTTATCGAGAGTTCTATCGAAGCTGTCTGCGGAAACTTCCTGAAAAACGGGATCCTTTCTTTTATAAGGGCCCGATCCATCAGCACTACGTGTTGAATTTGCGTTGGCCAAATTTGAGGAAAGAACATTAAGCCGAGTTCTCTGTGCTGAAAGCCCCGATGCTGAAATCTTTAGTGCTGTAAGTAAATCCATAAAATCAATTCCTTTCACTAACTCAGTACGGCTTTGATCATCCTAAATTTTCTTGCGACAAATTCTGCCGTCGCATTGTAGAGAATCGCGTTCTGCGAGAGCGCCGCCATTTGCTTATCTAGATTCACAGTGTTTCCATCCAAGCGAGCAACTCCGTCATCCGAAATCTCGCTCTTCGATTGAATGCCATTCAACTTAGAAAAATTATGAGACGAAGAAACCTTTTGCAGCTCTTCTTCAAACGAAATTTGAGTCGGTCTATATCCCGGAGTATCAGCATTCGCAATATTGCCGGCAATTGCACCATGGCGCTGAAGTCTCAACGTCATGGCTTTTGCGAGAACTTGAAGATTGAAGTCTACTGGTCCCATGGTCTTATACTTCCCCCCGCGTAAGCTGTGCAATTTCCCAGCCAGCCGCATTTTGCCCTGTAAGCGGCACGAGCTCCGCGTCACCTAGGTTCACTCGGCCATTATTGCCGATCTGATTTTGCCGAGTGCCATCCACGAAAAATCCATCTTCTTTGTATTGTTTCAACTTGTGGCGAAGAGTTCTTAAACTCATGCCCAATGCTTTTGCAGTATGAGTTCGATTTCCATTGTGTGCAAAAAGAGCATCAATGATCGTTTCTCTCTCCATTTCTTTAATCGGCTTTCCCTTTGGATGCAGAGCTCGTGGGCTCTGACTGGACATATCCTGAGCATTTCTCGTCGTCGGTCTCAAAGGTTCACCGACTCGAAATTCAAAATGCTCGAGCCTCACGATTCCCGTCTCCGAAAGAACAGAGGCTCGTTGCACGGCTCGTTGAAGCTCTCTCACATTTCCTTCCCAAGGATATTTCTGCAAACTCTCAAGAACTCCTTCAGCGAATTCAAGACTCCGATCCAACTCCTGTGACTGAATTGATAAGAAATGATTTGCAAGATACGGGATATCTAGAGGCCGATCAGACAAATTCGTAAGTTCAAACCTTACTCCATACAGCCGATAGTAAAGATCCTCTCGAAATTGGTCTTCCTTGACCAATCTTTCGAGAGATCGATTCGTCGTAGCGATGATGCGCACATCTACTTTCTGGGGTTTCCTTCCTCCCAAGCGATCGATTTCACCTTCTTGTAAAACTCGAAGAAGCTTCGCCTGCAGCAACGGATCTAGCTCACCAATTTCATCCAAAAGCAGAGTGCCTCCATCAGCGAGCTCAAATTTTCCTAATTTTTTTTCCATCGCTCCAGTAAATGCACCCTTCTCGAAACCAAAAAGCTCACTTTCAAGAAGTCCTGCGGGCAAAGCCGCGCAGTTCACAGCGACCCAGGGCTTATCTTTTCGGTTGGACCACTGATGAATTTGCCGTGCCAGCAGCTCTTTTCCAGTGCCTGAAGCTCCTTCGATCAAGATCGGAGTATCACTTCTGGCAACTCTCTCGGCCTTTCTAAGAATCATCAGCATTTTTGGATCTCGTGTGAGAAGACCCGTCTCAGATACTTCAGAAGAATCAGTCTTAATAATTTTTTTCAAAGATCTTTCTAAATCCGCAATTGAAAACGGCTTACAAAGATAATCATTTGCACCCTTCTGGATTGCATTCACAGCATGGTGAATACTTCCATGGCCAGTCATCATAATCACTGGAACGCTGGCAGAAATCTTTTTGATTTCATTGAGGACGTCAATTCCCGTAAGCCCGGGCATTTTAAAATCAGTCAGCACAGCTAAAAATGTCCCGCCAAATCGAAACTCATGTATTCCTCGCTCGCCCGACTCTGCAACAATCACTTGATAGCCAAGAGACTCCAGCGCTGATTTAAGTCCATCACGGATTCCAAACTCATCATCGATCACTAAAATCTGTTTTGAATTACTGAACATGTTCGATGTCCTCCACAGGAGTCGGATCTTTCAAAATTCTCAGAACAACTTGCGTGCCAGTCGGTGCGCCTGATTTATGCGACGACGTCAATTCCAAGGATCCTCCATGAAGAGCTGCTATCGTCTTGCAAAATGCAATTCCCAAACCATTTCCATGTTGCTTTGTGGTGAAAAACGGAGTTCCGATTTTATTGAGAACATCAGCTGGAATCCCTGGACCCGTATCAGAAACCTCGATGACAGCATGATCAATCTCTTCAGTGACATAAACAGTGAGAGTGCCACCAGCTGGCATCACCTGAATCGCATTCATAAACAGATTCAACAGAACCTGTTCGATAAGTTCCTTATCTAGAAAACAAATAGGTGCGCCTTCCCATGCAATATGAACTCGAGTCTCAATTCCTGAAGCAGAAAGCCAAAATTTCAAAGACGACATCGCCGACTCAATCAAATCACTGAGATTAACTTTTTCCAATTGAGTAACAAATTTTTCGCTGAGCTTCTGCACCTTTTCAACCACCGATTCCAAGCGATTGACATGATCTCTGATACTCAGAAGGGCGTCCTCGGCCGAGCCTCCACGTGATGCCAAATCCAACTGCAGGCGAATACTCTGAAGTGGATTTCTAATTTCATGAGCCAACGTTGAAGCAATGAGACTCCCCTCAAATTCAACCTCAGAATCTTTTAATGATTGCAGAACTTCTTTCGACTTAATTGAAGATTCTGATTCCATACTTAGCCTCCATTTTTACGCTCTCCACATAATCCTTCGCGGCGACTGCCCAAAGATTGTTCGGATCTGACGAATTCACGCTTTCGAATGCAGCTACCGCCGCCTTTCGATCATCCAGAGATAAAAAGCATTCGCCCATTCGGTAACGAGAATGAGAAACAAACGGTTCCTCTTTAAGCTCTTGGCTCACAGCTCTGTAGGCATCGAGTGCGCGAACATAATCTTTCATATCGAAGTAAAGATCGGCGATTCTGTATCTCGACGTTTTATAGAGATAATCATCCTTCTTGGTCAGCTCACTTTTTGCGAACGGATTTTTTCTGCGTTCAGAAACAACCGCGGTATATTTTTCATATGCTTCGATCGCTCGCAACGGAAGAAGAAGCTTCTGGTAATGATTGGCCATTCTTAGATACACAAATCTCAAATCGAATAGTTTCTCCGGATATGCCCGAGCAACCTTGACGGCTCGCTCATAGTGGGTAAGCGATTGCTCTATATTTCCAAGAGCCCCATAAAGATCTCCCCAAAGTTGTTCATAAAAATATGCAAAGGAAGTCTTAGGATAAGCAAAGTTAAATCGTCGCAATCTCTCGCTCGCCTTTTTCAATTCATTTCGTCGAATTGAAATATCTACCAATCGGAGAAGGGCTTCCTGTCTGCCAATTTGTGTTCGATCGAGATAAACCACCCGATTCAAAATCTGGGACGCCTTTTCCAAGAGCCCCAATCGCATTGAGGCATCGGCCAACTTCAAGAGCACAGGACTATCTTTGAGCTGATCCGCCTGCTGACTCTCTGAAATTAAAAACGTAGCAAGTGCTGCTAAATAATCTCCTTGCTGGTAGTAATCCTGAACCTGAAGTTCAATCAATCTTGCATACTGCGTATCAACCCAGGACTGATTGAGACTCTTTTCGAATTGTTTTCTATAGGCTTCAAGAACGGGCTTCGCCTTAACATAGGTCTTATTGTAGAGATGAAACGCGGCAAGTTTTGACAAAGCAAGAGCGGCCATCTGATCTACTTTTGCCTCGGTTGTCTTTTCGTATGCGTCTAAATAAAAACTCTCGGAATATCTCGACGATGAGAAAGGGTCGAACAAGAAATAGGCATCTGCCAAACGAATCTGTGCAAGATGAGCCGCACCCACTGAGGACTTGAATTGCTGGCGTACATCTTCATAGAGTTCAGTCGCCGCATGATAACGCCCCCTTTGAAGATAGGTATCGGCCAAACGGATCAAAAGATAAGGAGTCAACGATTCCGTCTGAAAGATATTTGATAGATCTTGAAACAGCTTTGCCGCGTCTTTGTATCTTCCAGTTTGATAAACCGCCTCTGCATAAACGACTCGATCCGAAAATCTTTCATGCCGCTCTGGATTAGATTCCATTTTCAGCTGGTCAAAATCTTTTGAGTGAAACCTTTCGAGATCCTCAAATATTTTCAAAGTCTGAGCATAGTCACCTTTTCGAAAGACGATGAAGGCTTTACGAAATGCGGCATCAACTGCCGCTCGATGCTGAGGATATTTCTGAATGACGAGAGAAAATTCATAATTTGCCTTCGGATCATCCTTCGACACAAAAGCCTGTTCACCTAAAATCAGGTGATAGTAAGGCGCTAACTCCGATTGACCAAAATCCTTGAGCGCTCTAGCGACCGTCGACTCCACCTCGAGTGCAAAATTCTGACGCAATTGACCGAGCGCAATTTGGTAAAGCACCCTCGGCGCCTCAGTATTCAGAGGAAATTCTCTCAGAAAGTCTTGATATTCTTCTGTCGCCAAAGCGTATTTTTTTTCTTCCTTAGAATTCTGAACTTGAAACATCAAGTCGGCCTTCAGCAACTTTAGCCACTCACTCATTGTCGAGTTTTTATGTTTAGAAAGTGTCTTGTCAGCTAAGATGTAGGCCTTGGCAAATTCCTCTTCTTTCTGAAGTTCGAATATTTTCTCAATATTTTCAGACTCGGGAGAACTCTTCCAATCTTTTGGCAACGAGTCTTCCTTCATAAATAGCTGTGGAATCTCAATTGTCGGCTCTGCGACGAAATCAACAAGCGTTGGCTCTTTCAATTCAGAGATAAAACGAGCACGTTTCTCATCACGAGTGAATCTGAATTGATTCGCACCAGAATTCGTCTTTCCATCAGCCCACAAAAATGCGGCGGCGAGCAAAACCGCTGCAAAAGAAGAAAGACCACGAAAAAAAGAAATCATCAGCATCCTGCTTAAGCAAGAGGGATGCCAAGGTGGGCAAAAAAGGACTCAGCAAAAAATCATACTTGTCTCAGCAGCTTAGCGCGACGGCGCCATTCCAATGTGACGCTCTACAGAGGAACAATATCGACAAAGCATTGACGAAAAAGCGTTAGAAATTTGATGAAAGCTTCGCACCAGAGCTGCAAAATTTATTCTGCAGCTGTTTGCTCGGTAATTCTGATTGGTGCCGATACAACAATAAGAACTGGCTCCTCGACGCCATCTCTCTCAGCCACTCCAAGAACAATCACTTGTTGCCTGGCGCCTACGCCACTCAAGTGCCATGGTTTTTTCGGAAGCCATCGTCGATCCATACGTACTGCTTTCGTTAGGAAAATTCTCGAATCTCGCGGCATTGCAGTAACCCACCCGAAAACACGTGGAAACGGAGAAAACGCACCGGGCTCTGTAAATTCTTGTAGGATAGACTCTGCCGTGCGAAGAGAATCCATTCGATCCATTCTGCTCTGCCGAGATTCTTGACCCAACTCCAGAGCTTTCGGCATTGCTTCCAGAAGCGATCTCAAACTCAGTCCCGTCAACAGCACTGTGAAGAAAGGCGGAATCGGTGTACACATAAGCAGAAAACAGACACCAACCCGGCACAAAGCAGTTGTCTGCAGTCTTTTATAAAGATGAAAGGAATTCAACTCCACACCCAAATGATACGGATCAGAAGACAGCGCCTCTTCTAAAAGCCGGGGCTGGTCGCCTGGAATTCTCGCTAATTCCTCCCCCACCCTCTTCTCTGCAGCCACCCACTCAGCCAACTTCCGCCCGACCGCCTCTCGACCCTGGACAATCTGCACGTCTAACTGAGGATCGCTCAAGTGGTCAGCTAAAAAACCATACATCGAATCTCTCGCAGCGCCTGCCACAGCCAACGACTGATATCTCTGCCCTGCCAGAATATCCCCAACAACTCTGGCATTCTGCGCTATGTCCTCCGGACTGGCTCGCTCATGCGGCTGAGAAAATATCGCAAGCGCCGCAAGACAAGTCGTGGGATGCAAGCCTACAGATTCTTGATTGTTCTCGTTTGCAGAAACAGATTGGCCAAAAAACAGAACTGCCGAAGCCAACAATACAGTAGCAACGCTGCGCCCCAAAGAAGCCTCGGAGGATTTTGCCGGATCAGCAATGACTTCATCATTCGTTATTTTTTTTTGAGCACCAGGATTTCGGAATTCCTGCGCCAAATGATCTAAAATTCCGTTCACAAATGAAGACGAGTTATTGGATCCGAAGGTCTGCGCCATTTCAACGGCCTCGTCCAAAATAACGGGATGATCAGTTTCTAAACAAAATATTAATTCCCATACGGCCATGCGCAAAAGTGTCCGATCGATGGACTCCATACGGTAAAGCTTCCAGTGCTGCGACGCCGAAGAAATGGCTGCATCAATTTTTTCGGAATGCTGCAGAACGCCCAAAATCATTTGCTTTGCAAAATCTCGAATATCCATCTCAACTCTGAAATGATTTAAGAATTTTTCCAAATCAGCGGTCACCGGCCTCACATCCGCATCATGTTGATAGAGATAAGCGAGCGCAGCCTCGCGAGCTTTCCGGCGATATCCTCTTAATTGCTGTGGCATGCCGACTTGATAGGATTGGAGTGCCCTAAAGTCAAATGCTAGTTCTTGAAATCCAGCCGGCCTTAGGCCTTAATTTAATTGGGCTTTTTCGTTAAAAGGCTCGAAAGCTCTGACATAAAATCGTTGATGTCTTTGAACTGGCGATAAACGCTCGCAAAGCGAACATAGGCGACTTCATCCAAACTCTTCAGGCGCTTCATCACTTCTTCGCCGATCGACGAACTCGGAATTTCTTTTTCTCCACGTCCAGTGATGCTTTTAACAACTTCCGCGACAAGTTCCTCGGCATCCAAGACACTGACCGGCCGTTTTTCTAATGCCCGCATCACGCCGGCCTGAATTTTATCAGCATCAAAAACTTCACGCCGCCCATCTTTTTTTATGACCCATGGATGAACAGAATCAGCGCGCTCATAAGTGGTAAAACGCTGCCCACATTTTGAGCACTCACGACGCCTTCTTGTCTCGGTTCCATCTTTAGCGAGCCGAGAATCCACAACTCCTGTCTCTTCATTTTTACAAAACGGGCAATACATGATCGTCTGTTACTGCGCATCCCACTGAAAGAGCGGAAACTTTCCGCAGAAATCTTTTACTTCGCCTCGAATATTCTCAAGAACGGATGGATTCTGGGTATTCTTGAGCGCTTTCAAAATCCATCGAGAGACCTGTCTAAAATCTTCTGCAGAAAAACCACGAGTCGTCAGGGCTGCGCCTCCCAAGCGAATCCCCGAAGTTACACGCGGAGATTCAGGGTCTCGAGGAATCATATTCTTATTCACTGTAATACCTGCCAGACCTAGAGCCTCTTCAGCGACGGCCCCAGTCAATTTGAAAGGCCTGAGATCAACCAAACAGAGATGATTGTCAGTACCTCCGCTCACAATCGTCAATTCGCCTTTCACCAATTCATCTGCCATAGCCTGCGTGTTCTCGATAATGCGACGACAATAGGTTTTGAATCGAGGATCAAGCGCCTCACCAAATGCCACAGCCTTCGCCGCGATCACATGCATCAACGGGCCACCTTGAATTCCAGGAAAAACGCGCGACTGAACTTCTTTCGCCACCGATTCTTTCATCATCACAACGCCACCGCGAGGCCCTCGCAAAGTTTTGTGAGTCGTCGACGTTACGTAGTCACAGATTCCAACCGGTGAGGGATGAAAGCCCGTGGCGATCAGTCCTGCCGGATGCGCAATATCGGCCATCGTTCGAGCCCCGACTTCTTCAGCAATTTTTTGAAACTGAGAAAAGTCAATCTTGCGAGAATATGCCGAAGCGCCACAAACAATCATCTTTGGCCGATGCTTCAAAGCCAGTTCTCTCACCTGATTAAAATCAATGACTCCCTGCTCATTCACTCCGTAGTGAACAATTTTGTAAAGCCGCCCAGAAAAATTAATCGCCGCCCCGTGGGTTAAGTGCCCACCTTGAGCAAGATCCATACTCAGAATCGTATCGCCCGGTTGCAAGTAGGCAAAATAAACAGCCATATTCGCTTGAGAGCCAGAGTGCGGTTGAACATTCGCGGCCTCGGCATTAAAAAGTTTTTTCAAACGTTCGATCGCAAGACTTTCAACCTCGTCCACCACCTCGCATCCGCCATAGTAACGCTTTCCGGGATATCCTTCCGCATACTTATTCGTCAGCACCGAACCGGCCGCCTTTCGAACATCATCAGATACGAAATTTTCGGACGCAATGAGCTCCAACTGAAATTGCTGGCGGGCAGCTTCTTTTTCAATGAGGTCGTGAACAACTGTCGCAGAATGATTTGTCATGGCCGACACGCTACCTGCGACAGCGTAAATCTGTAAAGCTTACGTTCGACGCGCAGCGGAATACACCTTAGGGAATTTCATTGAAGACTTCTCGACCCGCCGCGCAGACGCATTTTCGGATGTTTCCGCAACAATCGATTTTCATTGACGATGCCACGGCGCATCCATCATTGATGCTGAGCAAACTGCGAAGTTTTCCGAACTCATTCCTGAATGTGGACTTTTAACAAAAATCAGATCGTAGCAATACCGGCGAGTGTTACTCGTTCGCTCAATTGCTGCGGAGCTAAGGGAGACTGAGTTGGGATTGAGAATTAACAGTAATATTCTCTCTCTTCAGGCCCAAAGGTACCTGTCAAATACGACTCGTGCCTTCGGTCGCGCTCTCGCTCGCCTTTCT